>Ga0228638_1000206_pt1 | contig 25019 bp, 18 predicted proteins | sample 48DmetaG_FD_182704 | JGI IMG/M metagenome (GOLD analysis project Ga0228638, IMG submission 182704) | Seawater microbial communities from Monterey Bay, California, United States - 48D | ecosystem: Environmental > Aquatic > Marine > Coastal | place: USA: California | collected 2016-10-31 | reverse complement strand
AGCCAACTCTTCTTTTAAATTCTCATCACGATACAGTGAACCCAAACTCTGCTTACACTAGAGATCCATTTAACCCACAAATAGAAGATGGAAAATTATATGGTTTAGGAAGTAATGACGCAGGTGGATCTTTAGTCTCACTAATTGCATTATTTACTCATTACTTCGATCATCCTAATCCAAAATATAATCTAATCATAGCTGCTACAGCTGAAGAAGAAAGTTCCGGTGATTTGGGTCTAAACAGTCTTTTGCCATCCCTACCTAAAATTGATGTTGCTATTGTTGGTGAACCCACTCTTATGCAATTGGCTATTGCAGAGAAAGGATTAATTGTATTTGATGGAAAAGTAGAAGGTACTGCTAGTCATGCTGCTCACCCAAATGAAGACAATCCAATCTCAAAACTTCCTAAAGTAATTAGTTGGCTTGAAAACTTTTCTTTTGAAAAAGAATCAGAGACTTTAGGTCCAGTTAAATTAACTGTTACCCAAGTAATCGCAGGGAAGCAACACAATGTAGTTCCAGCAAGTCTTAATTTAGTGGTCGATGTAAGAGTAAATGATTGTTACAGTAATAAAGAGATTGTAACTTTATTACAGCAAGATTCACCTTTGGCTTTATTTCCAAGGTCATTAAATCTAAATTCTTCTTCTATTTCATTAGAGCATCCTTTAGTTAAAGCAGGAGTTGAATTAGGTAGAAGTACATACGGTTCTCCAACCTTATCAGATCAAGCAAAACTAAGTTGTCCATCCCTTAAATTAGGACCAGGCGACTCTACAAGATCTCATACAGCTGATGAATTTATTTTTGTCAAAGAGATAGAAGAAGGTATTGCTTTGTATATTAATTTATTAAAAAAAATCATATAATATGAAACTTTGGCAAAAAGGTAAAACCGCTCATAAAAAAGTAGATCAATTTACCGTTGGAAAAGATCGTGAATATGACTTAGTACTTGCTCAGTATGATTGTCAAGCATCAATTGCACACGCAAAAATGTTAGCTAAAATTGGTGTAATTAACTCACAAGAAGGAGAAAAACTCACTAAGGCTTTAAAAAAAATTCAAAAACATGCATCAGATGATAAATTCACAATAGAAGATAAATTTGAAGATATTCATTCTAAAATTGAGGATTTATTAATTGAAGATTTAGGAGACTTAGGTAAAAAAATTCATACAGCTCGTTCTAGAAACGATCAGGTTTTGGTTGCGATGCATCTTTATTTAAAACATGAATTAACTGAAATCAAAAAGCTAGTGAGAAAACTTTTTGAGCTTTTACTTTCTTTAGCAAAAGAACACAAAAATAATTTGATACCTGGATATACACATATGCAATTAGCTATGCCTTCCTCTTTTGGATTGTGGTTTTCTGCATATGCTGAAAGCTTAATTGATGATCTTTACTTATGGCAAAGTGCTTATAAGATTGCTGATCAAAATCCCTTGGGAAGTGCCGCTGGATTCGGAAGTGCCTTTCCTATTGATCGAAAATTTACTACTGAATCTTTAGACTTTACAGAGTTAAAAGTAAATTCAGTGGCAGCTCAGATGGCCAGAGGGAAACTTGAAAAAAGTACTGCTACTGCGTTATCTGCTATTGGAAGTACACTGGCAAAATTATGTATGGATATTTGTTTGTATATGGGTCAAGATTTTAATTTTCTTTCTTTTCCCGATGAACTAACAACTGGCTCTAGTATTATGCCTCACAAAAAAAATCCTGATTTATTTGAATTAGTTCGAGGAAAGTGTAATATGATAGTGGCATTACCTAATCAAATAGCTTTATTAACAGCTAATCTTCCAAGTGGTTATCACAGAGAATTTCAATTAGTTAAAGGACCGATTATTGATGCTGTTAACGAAATAAAATCATGTTTGGAGATCCTGATATTTAGTTTACCACAAATTAAAGTGAAAAAAAATATCACTGATCAAGAAAAATACGATTACATCTTTAGTGTTGATACTCTTAATCAAGAAGTACTAGCTGGAAAACCGTTTAGAGACGCATATCGTGAATTAGGTCATGCTATTGAAAAAAATGATTTTAATCCTAACCGAAATTTAAAACATACTCACATTGGAAGTATTGGTAATTTAGGATTAGAAAGTATAAGGAAGAAAATGAATACACTATTTTCTTAAAACCTATTTAAACTAAATATGTAAAGGTCGATTTTCAGTCGCTGCCAGCGCAGCTTCTTTTATAGCTTCTGCATACGTAGGATGAGAATGACTCATGCGAGCAATATCCTCTGCCGAAGCTCTAAATTCCATAGCTGTAACTGCTTCAGCTATCAAATCTGCAGCACGAGCCCCAATCATATGAACACCTATCACTTCATCAGTATTTTTATCTGCTAAAATTTTAACAAAACCTTCAGTATCCATGCTTGCACGAGCACGCCCTAGTGCTCGCATTGGAAATTGACCTGATTTGAAAGAAATTCCAGCTTCATTTAATTGTTCTTCCGTTTTACCTACTGAAGCTACTTCAGGCCAAGTGTAAATTACATTTGGGATTAAATTATAATTAATATGAGGCTTTTGACCTGCAATAAATTCTGAAACCATAACTCCTTCCTCTTCAGCCTTATGAGCTAGCATAGCACCCCTAATTACATCACCGATAGCATAAATATTTGAACTAGTGGTTTGCAACTGGTCGTTAACTTCTACTTGTCCAAGTTTATTGATTTTTACTCCTGCTGATTCGGCATTTAATCCAGCTGTGTTGGGACGTCTTCCAACTGAAACTAAACAATAATCTCCTTTAAATATTATTTCCTCTCCTTTTTTATCAAGGGCTGTAACATTAACTTCTTTACCTTTTCTACTTACTTTATTAACTCCATGTGAAAGGTAAAACTTAATTCCTTGCTTTTTCAATACTTTCATCAATTCCCTAGAAAGACCAGAGTCCATTACAGAAGTAATTCTATCTGCATATTCAATAACAGACACTTCAGAACCTAAACGACTATATACTTGTCCAAGTTCCAATCCAATCACTCCACCTCCTATAACAATCAAATGCTTTGGAATCTCTTTAAGCTTTAAAGCTTCTGTAGAAGTAATTACTCTTTCTTTATCAATTTTTATAAATGGTAAATTTCCTGGCTTAGACCCAGTAGCTATAATAATTTTTTTGGATTCAATAATTTGTTTAGTCTTTCCTTCTATTTGAATATGATTACCATCAACAAAGCTACCAGTCCCATTAAATACTTCTATTTTATTTTTTTTCATCAAATAATCAATTCCTTTAGTAGTTTGATCCACCACTGAAGCTTTTCGATCTATCATTTGTTTAAAATTCACTTTAATTTTCCCTTGAATTTCAATTCCATGTTCTGAAAAATGCTTGGTTGCATCTTCGTAATGGTGAGAGGAATCTAAAAGTGATTTTGAAGGAATGCATCCTACATTAAGACAAGTTCCACCCAATGTATTATACTTTTCTATCAAAGCTGTTTTCATACCCAACTGGGCACAACGAATTGCAGCAACATATCCTCCAGGGCCCGAACCAATAATGGCAACATCAAAAACACTCATAATTAAATTCTATTTATATTCAAAAATACGAATGTTTATTGGCTCACCATAATGCTTCAGAATGGATTTTTTTAAAAAATTTCATTTTAATTTTAAAATCAATATTTTACATGCATTGAAGAGAAAAGATTACGTTTAAAATGATTAAACTTGCAATTACAGAAAACGCATTTGAAAAAAAATAATCTTTCCTTAATAACTGCATTATTTCCTATAATCATCTTGGTAATTCTTTTATCATATAATGTTTTTATTTATGGAGATGAAGCACTTGGAGGTTCTAACCAGTTTATTCTTTTAATTGGTGGAGCTATTGCAGCAATAATAGGTTTCTACAAGAAAGTTTCCTATGATGTAATGATCCAAAAGGTCGCTGAAAACTTGCAATCAGTTACTGGAGCTTTACTAATTCTTCTTTTTGTTGGTGCACTTGCTGGAACATGGTTAATTAGCGGAATAATTCCTGCAATGATTTACTATGGCCTTCAAATTTTACATCCAGATATCTTTTTACCTGCTTGTATTATTATATGTGCTATTATTTCACTTGTTACAGGAAGTAGCTGGACAACCTCTGCAACTGTAGGTATTGCTCTTATTGGTATTGGAACTGTATTACAAATACCATCTGGAATGGTAGCTGGGGCAGTAATTTCAGGTGCTTACTTTGGAGATAAACTCTCCCCTTTATCTGATACAACTAATCTTGCACCTGCAATGGCTGGAGGTGAATTATTTAGTCACATACGCTATATGACTTACACAACTATACCAAGTATAATTATTACCCTAATTGTATTTTCTGTTTTAAGCTTAATTCAAGAAACAACTGGAACAGCAGACATTGAAAGCTTGATGATAGCAATCAAAGAAAAATTTACTATTAATTTTTGGCTTTTTCTTGTCCCTGCAGCTGTTATAGCATTAATTATAAAGAAAACTCCTCCAGTTGTTGCCCTATTAGTTGGAACCTTATTGGGTGGTCTATTTGCTTTAATTTTTCAACCTGGAATACTTCTTGAAATTAGTGGGTCTAAATCTATTTCTATAGAAGTAGCTTATAGAGCTATCATGGATGCAATCTCTGTTTCCACTGAAATAACAACATCCAATCTTCTTCTTAACGATTTATTTACCTCAGGAGGAATGGAGGGAATGCTAGGGACTATTTGGCTTATCATTTGTGCAATGGTTTTTGGGGGAATTATGGACGCAATAGGCGCGTTAAGTAGAATAAGCAGTGCTTTGTTAAATTGGGCTCAAAATACTTTTCAACTATTTACAAGTACCGTAGCCTCTTGTTTAACTATCAACCTTACTGCATCAGATCAATATTTATCAATAGTAATTCCAGGGAAAATGTTTGCTAAAGCTTATGATGATCGTGGATTAGCACCAGAAAACCTAAGTCGGACATTAGAAGATTCAGGAACTGTTACTTCTGTTCTAATTCCTTGGAATACTTGCGGTGCCTATCAGTCAGGTGTTTTAGGTGTAGGTGTGGGAGAATACTTCGTATTTGCAATATTTAACTGGCTTAGTCCTTTTATGACTCTTCTTTATGCTGCATTTAGTCTTAAAATTGCAAAAAAATAAAACTTATTATAAATGGTTTTTAATCTTATTCTTTTCAATAAGAAAAACTTATAAATACATCAATAATTCCAAACTCAATTTTTTAAAACCTAATCAAGGTTTCATACTTTAGATAAAAATAAATTTTTAATTATGAGCGAAAGTAAATGTCCGTTTCACGGTTCAACAACTACACCAAATCTAGGAACCCAAAATAAGGATTGGTGGCCTAATCACTTAAATCTCGATATCTTACGACAACACAGTAACAGAAGTAATCCTATTGCTGAAATTAATTATAAAGATGATGTCAAGCAGTTAGATTTAAAAGCTGTTAAAAATGATATAAAAATCATGTTAAAAGATTCTAAAGATTGGTGGCCAGCTGACTATGGACACTATGGCCCTTTCTTTATCCGAATGACATGGCATGCTGCTGGAACTTATAGAACAGGAGACGGACGTGGGGGAGCTGCAACTGGCGCCCAACGTTTTGCTCCTCTGAATTCATGGCCTGATAATGGGAACCTAGATAAAGCAAGACGTTTATTATGGCCTATAAAAGAAAAATATGGAAATAAAATTTCTTGGGCAGATTTACTTGTTCTTGTTGGAAATGTTGCTATTGAAGATATGGGGGGGCCTAATCACGGTACTGTTATGGGTAGAGAAGATATTTGGCAACCTGAAAAAGATATTTATTGGGGATCTGAAGATGAATGGTTAGGAGATAATCGTTATGGTGATACCCGTCAATCTCTCGAAAACCCTCTTGCAGCTGTTCAAATGGGATTGATATATGTCAACCCAGAGGGTCCTAACGGAAATCCTGACCCTGCTTTATCAGCCCAAGACGTTCGTGAAACATTTAAAAGAATGGCTATGAACGATGAAGAAACCGTTGCATTAACAGCTGGAGGACACACCTTTGGAAAAGCTCATGGTGCTGGTGATGATGCTCTAGTTGGAGTTGAACCTGAAGGAGCATCAATTGAAGAAATGGGCCTCGGGTGGAAAAATAGACATGCTTCTGGGGTAGGTGTTGATACAATTACTAGTGGTATTGAAGGTCCTTGGACTACCAACCCTATTCAATGGGACATGGGTTATTTGGAACTTTTGTTTAAATATGAGTGGGAATGTAAGAAAAGTCCTGCAGGCGCTTGGCAATGGCATCCTATTAACTGTGATGAAAAAGATATGGTTCCACAGGTCGATGGTAGTGGTCAAAAAGTACTTCCAATGATGACTACAGCAGATATGTCTTTAAAGGTAGATCTTAAATATCGAAAGATATGTAATAGATTTTTAGAAAATCCAGAAGAGTTTGGGGAAACTTTTGCTCGTGCTTGGTTTAAGTTGCTTCACCGGGATATGGGACCAAAAACAAATTATGTTACTGGGGATTTTAAAAATGTTGAATACATTTGGCAAGACCCTACGCCAGCTGGTAAAATTTTAACTTCTTCTGAAGAACATAGTCTACGCGAAACAATTTCAAAATCAGGACTTAGTGTAAGAGAAATGGTTAATACTGCATGGGCAAGTGCAAGTACATACCGTAACTCAGATAATCGTGGTGGAGCAAACGGAGCTAGGATTCGTTTGGAACCTCAAAAAAATTGGGAAGTAAATAAACCAAAAGAACTCGAAAAAGTCTTATCTATTTATGAAAAAATAGCAAAAGATCAAAACACTAGTATTGCTGATGTTATTGTGGTTGCAGGTGCTGTTGGAATTGAAAAAGCAAGTGGTCATAAAGTTAATGTCACAACTGGACGAGGAGATGCAAATCAAGAAAATACAGACGTAGATTCATTTGACTTGCTAAAACCTAAAGCTTGCGGCTTCAGAAACTATTCTGAAAAAGAATTCGCGGTAAGTCCAGAAGAAATCTTATTAGATAAATCACAACTATTAGGACTTACTCCAACTGAAATGACACTACTCGTAGGAGGAATGCGTTCTATGGGAGTTTCACATACAGGAGAAGGAGTCTGGACAAACGGTGAGCTTAACAATCAATGGTTTAAAAAACTTTTATCTATGGATGATGAATGGAAAACTACAGATTACAACAGTTATGTTTCAAAAGATCGAAATACTGGAGAAGAGACTAGAACAGCATCTCGTACAGATCTTGTTTTTGGATCAAATTCTGAACTTCGTGCGATAGCAGAGGTATATGCCCAAGATGACAATAATGAAAAATTCATTAATGATTTTATTCAAGTTTGGTGTAAAATAATGAATGCAGATCGTTTTGATTTGGATTAGACTGTTTAAATTATATTATAAAAACCCGATTTAATCGGGTTTTTATTTTTAAACCCTTTTACATAATTAAATTAAGTTTTGACTTCAATTAACTTTTCTTTCAAAAACTCGTAAGCGCAAAGTCATATAAATTCCATCACTTTACAATTGAATTCGTATTTTTGTTTTAGAACACAATTGAATGGCTAAAAAGCAGAAAATCAACCAATCAAATTCTAAACTCATCCGTCAAAGGCAAGTATTATTTGGGGGGGGGTTGATGTTAGTTGCACTTCTTTTGAGTATTGCTTTTGGATCTTATCTAATTAATTGGAAATCTGATTTCAGTACAATTGGTTCATTTACAGACAAAACAGTGGTTACTAAAAATCTTTTGAATAAAGTCGGTGCTATTTTAAGTCACTATTTTATATATCAAGGCGTTGGTTTAGCTGCTGTATTTTTTCCATATCTATTGGGTCTTACTGGTTATAAATTGTTTTTTAACAGCAAAACAAATCATTTAATTTCATCTTGGGCTTGGGGAATTTCTCATTTAATTTGGCTTTGTATAACACTAGGATATTTTTTCCCTTCTGAAATACTTTTATCTGGTATAGTTGGTTTTGAAATCAATGTCTTTATGATAAGCTATATTGGAAGTGTAGGAGTATTAACAAGTCTAGCTTTTTTCTTTTTATGTTTTATTGTAATAGAACTTGAATGGACTCCAGAAAAAATGAAACAATGGTGGATAGGATCTAAGAATAAAGAAGTTGAAAATAAAATTACAAATGACGAAACTTTAATTGATCCTGTCTCTCTAGATGAAGACTCAAAAGATGAAATAGAAATTGATTTTGATTCGACTAAATCAAAAAATAAAACTCCAATTAAAGAACCAATTTTAAAGACAGACGAATTGATCATGGAAGTTGAGACTTTAGAAGAAGAATTGGTTGATGAAAAACTAGCAAATAGCTTAGTTGAAAAGCAAGGTTTCTTTGACCCTACTCTAGAGTTGAGTAACTTCAAGATGCCTAATATTGAATTATTAAAAGACTATGGTGATACAGGAATAACAATTAACCAGGAAGAACTTGAGGCTAATAAAAATAAAATTGTAGAAACTCTAAATAACTATAAAATTGGGATTTCTAATATTAAAGCAACAATTGGTCCAACTGTCACTCTTTATGAAATTGTTCCAGATGCAGGAATTAGAATTTCTAAAATTAAAAATTTAGAAGATGATATTGCCCTATCTCTTGCAGCATTGGGAATTCGAATTATTGCACCTATTCCTGGTAAAGGAACAATTGGGATTGAAGTTCCCAATCAAAAGCCAAGCATTGTATCAATGCGATCTGTAATTTCTTCTGCTAAATTTCAAAACGCTGAGATGGAGCTTCCCATAGCTATGGGAAAAACAATTAGTAACGAAACATTTGTTGTGGATTTAGCTAAAATGCCACATCTTCTAATGGCAGGAGCTACTGGACAAGGAAAGTCTGTTGGTCTTAATGCTGTGTTAACATCTTTGATTTATAAAAAACACCCAGCAGAAGTTAAATTTGTTTTAGTAGATCCTAAAAAAGTAGAGCTAAATATATATAGCAAAATAGAACGCCACTATCTTGCAAAACTCCCAGATACCGAAGAGGCTATCATAACAGACAATACTAAGGTAATCAACACCTTAAACTCTCTCTGTATCGAAATGGATAACCGTTACGAACTCCTTAAAAATGGTATGTGTCGTAACCTTAAGGAATATAATAAGAAATTTAAAGAGCGAAAGCTAAATCCTAAAGATGGGCATAGTTTCTTACCTTATATTATTCTTGTTGTAGATGAGTTTGCAGATTTGATTATGACTGCTGGTAAAGAAGTAGAGACACCTATTGCACGTTTAGCTCAATTAGCACGTGCAATAGGAATTCATTTGATTATAGCAACTCAACGTCCTTCAGTCAATGTTATTACTGGTATTATAAAAGCAAACTTTCCTGCGCGTGTTGCCTTTAGGGTAACATCAAAAATTGATTCTAGAACTATTTTAGACAGTGGTGGTGCAGATCAATTAATCGGAAGGGGAGATATGCTTTTCACTCAAGGAAATGAACTAACGCGAATACAATGTGCTTTTGTAGATACACCAGAAGTAGAGCGATTAGCTTCTTACGTAGGAGCACAACGCGGATATGCTGATGCACATTTACTACCAGAATACATTAGTGAAGAAAATACATCTAATTTGGATATTGATGCCAGTGATAGAGATGCTCTTTTTAGAGAAGCAGCTGAGGTTATTGTAACTGCTCAACAAGGCTCAGCATCATTGTTGCAACGTAAATTAAAATTAGGCTATAATCGTGCTGGAAGAATCATTGATCAAATGGAGGCTGCAGGTGTTGTCGGACCTTTTGAAGGTAGTAAAGCAAGGCAAGTACTTATATCAGATTTAGCCTCTTTAGACCGTCTTATAAACGATGATAAAATATAAAATATTTGTAAATAAACTATGAAGATTTTTTTTATATCAAACTTCTTTCTTTTTTTAAGTTTATGCATTCAAGCACAAACTCCTGAGGCTGCAAAAAAACTCTTAGATGAAGTATCAAAAACAATCTCAGGATTTCAAAATCTAACCTTTGATTTTACATATGTCTTAGAAAATCGTCAGGAAAATATCCGTCAAGAAACTAAGGGGTCTGCAACTATTAGTGGAGATTTTTATAAACTAAATTTTTTAGGAAATGAACAACTTTTTGATGGTGAAAAAACATATACAATAATACCAGAGAATGAAGAAATTACTATCAGTAGTTTAGAAGATGATAACGATTTTGGCATAAACCCCTCTAAACTTCTAGTTTTTTACAGAGAGGGTTACGCATTCCAATGGGACATAAAGCAAAATGTAAAAAATCGAATTATTCAGTTTGTTAAATTAATTCCAATTGAAGAAAATAAGGATTTAAAATATTTGTTATTAGGGATTGACTTAAAAACAAAAACTATTTTCCGTTTAATTGAAATCACTACATCTCAAACTCGAACCACTCTTACATTAAAAAATTTAAAAACCAATATGACTTTAGGGCCTGATTTTTTTGATTTTGATGTTAGCAAATATCCAGATTATTATATAAATGACTGATAATTGAAAATTATAGATCGATACATATTAAAAAGCTATTTAACCCGATTGGTAGGTGTCTTTACAATCTGTATGTTCATTTTTGTAATTCAGACCTTCTGGTTATTTATTGATGAGCTTGCCGGAAAAGGACTGGATATATTAATCATTGGAAAGTTTTTAATTTACTACTCACCTAAATTAATCCCTTTAGTATTGCCACTCTCTGTTCTTCTTGCCTCATTAATGACATTTGGGACGCTTTCAGAGAATTATGAGTTTGCCGCAATGAAATCGACAGGAATATCCCTTCAACGTGCTTTATTGGGTTTATCTATTTTTCACATAGCGTTGGGAATAGGTATGTTTTATTTCTCAAATCATGTAATCCCCTATGGTGAACTAAAGTCATACAATTTAAGGCGAAACCTTGCTAAATTAGAACCTACTCTTGCTATTAGAGAAGGTATTTTTAACGAAATAGGTCAAATAAATATTAAGGTAAAAAGAAAATATGGAGATAATGAGCGTTTTCTTGAAGATGTAATTATTCACGAATACTCTCCAAACCAGCAAAATAATGTTGTAATAAAGGCTGAACGTGGAGAAATGAAAAATGAACCAACAGATCCTAACTTAAAATTAGTTTTATACAATGGTAACCGTTATGAAGAAGTTATACCAAAAAAAATGAGAGATCGTTTGCGTATCCCTCATGCTAAGGTTGCTTTTGAGGAGTATGAAATGAATATTGATTTATCACAATTTAACAATGTGAATTTAGAAGAAGAGAACATCACAACTTCATTTAGAATGCAAAAAATCAATCAGCTTCAAAAAAGTATTGACACTCTTCAAACCAATTTTGAAGAAGAACAAACCGTATTTAGTTATAATTTTTCAAAACAAAGTGCAATTAGTAACTCAGCTCGTAAAAACAAAAAAATTCTTCAAAATGACTCTATACCGTCAGATATTTTAGGTTTTGTTATAATGGATGAAAATTGGAAAAAAGTAAGGTTGTATGATGAAAGCATTAATAAATTGAAAAAATCACTTCGAGATCTAAAAGCAAAAAATACCCAGTTTTTTGCTTTTCAAAAATTAATTAATCTCCATAAAATAACACTTCATGAAAAGTATACTTTACTATTCGTTTCACTTTTTCTATTCCTTATCGGAGCCTCTTTAGGTGCCATCATTCGAAAAGGTGGTATTGGTCTTCCTTTAGTGCTATCAATTATAATATTTTTAACCTATCATTATATTGGGCTTTTTAGTAAAAATGCTGCTGAAGACAACAGCATACCTCCATTCTTTGCAACATGGATTGCCACTCTGATTTTAGCTCCATTTTCATATATATTAACCAAAAGAGCTTCAGCTGACAAAGGTTCTGTAAGTTTATATGATGTTTTTTACCCCATTTTAAAATTGATTAAAAAAATCCCTTTCCTAAAATTATCATGAAACAAAATTTAATCAAATTAAACAGTATTGAAGAAGGTATAAAAGCTATAAAAAATGGTGAGGTTATTATTGTAGTTGATGATGCAAATAGAGAAAATGAAGGAGATTTTATAGCTGCAGCTGAAAAAATTACTCCTGAATTAATAAATTTTATGGCAACACACGGAAGGGGACTAATCTGTACCCCTTTAACCGAGGACCGTTGTCAAGATCTTCATTTAGGAAAAATGGTCTCCAACAATACAGATCCAATGGAAACTGCTTTCACTGTTTCTGTCGATTTAAAAGGTAAAGGAGTTACAACTGGTATTTCAGCTTCAGACCGAGCACTTACTGTTAAGGCATTAGTCGATGAAAAAACATCACCTTATGACCTTTCTAGACCTGGACACATTTTTCCACTAATTGCAAAAAGCGGTGGAGTATTAAGAAGAACTGGACATACAGAATCTGCAATTGATTTTGCAAGACTTGCTGGATTTAAACCTGCAGGAGTTATAGTTGAAATAATGAATGAAGATGGAACAATGGCAAGATTACCTCAACTTTTAGAAGTAGCAAAAAGGTTTAATCTCAAAATAGTATCTATAGAAGATTTGGTTTCCTACAGAATGCAGCACGACAGTCTTATTGTAAAAAAAGTTGATCATGAAATAAATACTCGTTATGGAAAATTTCGTATGCGTGCTTATGAGCAAACAACAAACGGAAATGTTCACTTAGCGCTTACTAAAGGGAATTGGGGTAAGGATGAAATGATTCTAACAAGAATACAATCCTCAAAAATAACAAATGATATTTTGGGCATGCTAACAGGCTCTATTCATCAGCGTTTAGATGATATTTTTAAATTAATTAATCAAGAGGAAAAAGGAGCCCTACTGTTTATCAATCAAGAACAAAGTCCGGAAAATCTTTTAGCACGTATTGATACACTTATAGAAATGCAGCAGGAAGGAAAAATAGATGAAGTCCCTCCAATGAAAATGGATAGTAAAGATTTTGGAATTGGAGCTCAAATATTGCATGATATAGGGATACAAAGGTTGAAGGTGATTAGTAATTCAAAACAAGAACCAAGAATTGGAATTACTGGATACGGAATTACTATTGAAGGATATAAAAATTATTAAAATTAATCGAAAAACCAGAGCTTTACTGCCATTATACAAATAGTGACAAGCATAGCTAAGCGAATCACTCTATCACCTTTCTTCACTGACCAGCGGCTAGCAAACCATGCACCAAAACTGGTGCCAAAAGCCATAAAGATTCCAATCTTCCAGTCCACGGCATCATTGTAAGAAAAAAGAATCAAAGCTACAGTTGAATAGATAAAAACTACAGCAACTTTAGTCGCATTAGTCTTGACTAAAGACATGTGGTTCAAACGGTTTAAAAATAACATAATAACAATGCCAATACCTGCATTAATAAAACCTCCGTAAATACCTATTACAAAAAAACCAAGAATACTCCAAAAAAGATACTTTCCCTCTAGACGTTCAGGCAATTCAAGTTCCAACTTTTTTTGACGAAAAAGAATCAAAACACCTATGATAACCATAATTATAGCAAGTACCTTATTGAAGATATATCCTTCAATATCAATAGCTATTTGAGCTCCTATGTAAGCTCCAAAACTTGAGCTTATTCCTAAATAGATGTTGAAGGGGAAGCTACTTACTCCCTTACTTCGATATCCCATAGCACCACTCAAAGACTGAACTACAATCGCTATACGATTAGTTCCATTAGCCACTTGAGGTGGTAAACCTAAAAAAATCAAAACTGGAAGTGTAAAAAGAGAACCACCTCCTGCTAGGGTATTTACAACTCCAGCTAAAAAACCAGTAACTATAAGAAATAATAATTGAAAAACTTCTTCCATAAGCTTTTCTAAAAATACAAAGTAGAGCCTAATCCTATACATAAAAGAGAAGAATTAATTATTTTCTAATATGAAAAAGGAATGTATATTTGCAACCGCATTGGAGAAATGGCAGAGTGGTCGAATGCGGCAGTCTTGAAAACTGTTGAGGGTCACACCTCCGGGGGTTCGAATCCCTCTTTCTCCGCAAGTAAATTCCCTAATATATTTAATATCAATATGTTAGGGTTTTTTATTATATGTATTTGTACGATTAAAGTCAAAAAATTCCAACCTAAAACTTTGAAATAAGACCCCCATCCCTAAAATTAAATCTGATTTTTATTTTGAGACTAGAGTGCCTATAATGGTATATAGCCTGCTAGTTCAAAATATTTTAATAAATTTAAGTCACTATTTTTATAATAACACCTCTCTAATACCCTAAAACTATTTCATTATGAAGATTAATTAAATCTTTGGAATGGAATTAGTAAATTTGAGAGTTTAAAAAAAATTAGTCGTATTTGTAATTTTTATAAAAAGCTGAAAAGCTTATGAATCTGAAGTCTTATTAACTAATGAAAATATTTCAATTCAGTTCCGACCCTTTCAGCATTTAAAATAGAAATGCTTATAAGGTTATTTTAGAATTAGCTTTAAGACATAATATATTAAATTATCATCATGAAAAATTCAATATTTATATCACTTCTTTTTATTAATATCTCACAAGCACAATTATCTTCCATCAAGATAAAGGATTTTATTGATCAACATAATTCATTTGAGCAAAATGATGCAGGTGAGGTTAATGCAATTAATGATAAAGAAATAAATAAATTAATTAGATTTTTTATTCAGGAAAAATTTTATGGTCTAGTAGAGTTGACTAGAAGTATAGTTTGGGATTCATATGAAACATTTATTAGTCCAACTAAAAGAAATCAATTAAGTAAATATATTATACAAGTAAAAGTAAAAGATGTAGAAAGGCTTAAGTATCTTGAAGTATTATACAACCCACATGAAAAGAAAGTTGACACTAACTTTGAATGGGACTCTAGAGACGAAGAATTTAACTTATTAAACGAGCAAGCTTTAGCTCAAAAAAAAATACCTAATCTATTTAAACTAGAAATTTCAAATCAGGATGACATTCCAAATATTAATGAATTTATTTTACAGCATCAAGGTTTTATCGATGAAATAGAAAGATTAAATCTAAGTGAAAAAGAAATAGTCCCTATAAATGCTGCAAATATAAATGAGCTTATACGCTCTTTCAATAATTCAAATTTTACAAACTTGGAATATACCCGAAACGTTATCTGGAATTCATACAATACTTTTGTAAGTCCATTTGATAGATACCATTTTCACACTTTCATTGCACAAGTTAAGGTTGAAGGAATAGACAGGTTAAAATATCTTGAAGTTTTTTATAATCCAGTTAATGACAAAATAACGTCTGACTTTAAATGGAGTGATGATAAAAATGAATATTTAAGAGTAAATTAATTTTAAACAGTTCGATTTTTCTTTTAAACTAGGACACTTTGGGCAGTGGTTTTTAATCTTGTTGGAATTTAAACCCAAAATTTGACAGGCACTCCAAGTCAAAATACAAGGGGCATGGGTTTTAAAAAACGATTTTTATATTTAAATAGGGTTAAGATTAATAAGCCGCTAATATAGAAAACTTTTGATGTAGTTATTTGTTCGATTGTTGTAGGGTCAGATCTTAAAAGTCAAATTGATCTCAACATATTGTTGGGATTAGTATCGAAAGTAGAATTATTTGCTCTATGGCAAAGTAATTTCTTTCTTGATTTGTTTAAGAATTAAACTATCATTTTTAAAATATCCTTCGATTAATTTTGTGTAAAATTTTTCAAAAGAAGCTTTTTCAATATCTAAAATCGTCATTTAAAAAAAAGGTCTAATTTTATTTAAATAATTTATATTATGAACTTTACATACAATGGTAGTGAACTTAATCAAAAAACAGTTCTTGGACATCCTTCAGGATTATACATATTGTTTTTTACAGAAATGTGGGAGCGTTTTTCTTATTATGGTATGCGTGCAATTTTGGTTCTTTTTTTAGTTTCTTCATTTAATGATGGAGGATGGGGATGGGAAAGAAGTGAAGCTTTAGCATTGTATGGTATTTATACTGGTTTGGTATATATAACTCCTATTTTTGGAGGTCTAATCGCAGACAAATTTTTAGGCTACAGAAATGCAGTAATATTAGGAGCATTTGTAATGACTTTGGGCCACGCATCAATGGCATTTGAAGTTTTTAATGATCTTTTTCTTTATTTAGGTTTAATATTTTTAATAATTGGTAATGGTTTTTTTAAACCTAATATAAGTTCAATTGTAGGTCAACTATATAAGACTGAGGGACAGGACAAAGATGCTGGATATACTATATTTTACATGGGAATTAATTCAGGAGCATTTCTGGGAATTTTGTTGTGTGGATATATTGGAGAAAATATTGGATGGCACTATGGTTTTGGATTAGCTGGAGTTTTTATGTTTTTAGGAATGTTACAATTTTATTATGCTCAGAAAATTTTTGGAAATATTGGAGTTTTTGAAAATGATATTTATTCGGAGAAACAAATTGATAAATCGTTAAACACAAATAAAAAAATTTCATCAAAAATCGTATATGATAGGCTTTATGTTATTGTTATTTTTTCCCTTTGTGTAATTTTCTTTTGGTGGGCTTTTGAACAGGCTGGAGGTTCAATGACAATTTTTGCATCTGACTATACAAATAGGTTACTTGACGGGAGTGGTGCTTTAGTATTTAAAATATTTAATTCATTAATTACAATAGTTCCAATGATAATAATAAGTTATATAATTTATCTCCTATGCTTGAACGTTTTTTTAGTTTATAAAATTTCAAGCATATTCTTAATATCAAGTTTTTTAGTTATTTGGTTAATAATTATCTGGATGCTTGCCAGAGAATTTAATAATCCATCTACTGAGGTTCCTGCTTCTTGGTATGGAATTTTAAATTCATTTTATATAATAGTTTTTGCTCCATTAATTTCAAAAATATGGCAGAGTAAGTACAATGTATCAGGTCCTTATAAGTTTGGCTTTGGTCTAATTTCATTGGCAATAGGATTTGCAGTTCTTTCTTACGGCTCATATAATATTCCATTAGGAGCTAAGACTGCATCTGTAAGTATGTTGTTTTTAATTTTAGCCTATTTTTTCCATACAATTGGTGAGTTATGTATTTCTCCAGTAGGACTTTCTTATGTTAGTAAATTAGCTCCAAAAAATTTAGTTGGTTTAATGTTTGGGGTATGGTTTGTTGCTAATTTTATTGCAAATACTGCTGCAGGATTTACCGGGAGTTATATAGATCCAATTGTTGAGAATTATGGAATGAGTTTCTTTTTCTTAATTTTTACTGTTATTCCTATTGCAGTTGGAATAATTATGTTGTTTGCAAACAATAAAATAGTTAGAATGATGCATGGAGTAAAATAATTGAGATATTAGAAATATATTTTATATCTTCTATTTACCTGCTGATAATAGAAGGTGATTATTTATGTCTAGTTTATGTATCCTTAAAACTTAATTTGACAGTCTTTAGTTGATTTTTTTTACCTTTTAAAACAGTCCAAACAATAAATGCCTCATTATCTAATATTTCTAATTGAGGGACTCCTGAATTTCTTCCACCGTCAATTTTAGAAATTGTAATTGGTGCTGAAACTTTTCCATCTATTGATACCTTTTTTATTCTTAAATATGTCCCAACATCATCACCTTCAATATAACTAACTAAGACTTCCTGTGGATTTAAGAAAGCAACATCTACTCTACCGATAGCATCATCATCGTTAATTTTTATTGGGGTACCAAAAGAAGCCCCATTAGATTTTGAAAACGAAAGATTTACTGTTGGCTTTTCGTTAGAAACAGTAAACCAGCTAATAGCTAAATTATTTGAATTAGAGGCAACCTTAGGGCCATTTACGGGGCATCCGTTTATTTCCCAACCATCATTATGAATAGGAGTTGGAACTCCCCAAATACCATTTATTTTTCGGGCAATATAAATGTCTCGAACCTCTTTATCACTCCTATCCCTGTAAACAACTACAGGTCCTTTATTAGTAACTGCTATTGATGTCTGACAGCAATCACAAGTCGCTGAATCAAGTTCACTTTCATCTATAATATCTCCCTTATTTGTAATTTCAGCAAAGCGTATGGTCATTGGCTTATGATATCCATCTAGATCTTTATCTACAGTATTTCTACCGTCCAGCCAAGTAATAAAAAATCCCTGGTTGTGGTTGGGTATTATACTTACAAAGCCATGTTCTGCTTTAACACCATCGGTATTTAATAAAAAATCTTCTTTTACTTTCTCTCCAGATAATTTTTGGAGACTTAAAATAACATCATACGTATAAGTACCAGAATCAGATTTCTTTAAATAACTTGATAAAATTAAATTTTCATTGATTGCATGAGCTGGAAAATCAGCCCAATTAACAAACCAGTTGGAACCAGTCGCCATTGTTTGAGTATTAGTCCATTTCCCTTCTTTGAGTTGACTGAAATTTAAGGTAGATTTATTCCCTTCATTAGAGGAGATCCATGATAATGATAAAGAACCCTCCCCAGAAACAAGACTTGGCTGCGCATTACTATTCTCATGTAAAAAACGGATTTCTTTTACTACAACATCTTTAGATGTACATGAAATAGCTAAGAAAAAAAAAATAATAGTAAACTTCTTCATATTATAATATTTTAAGCTTATTTATTATTTGTTCAGAATCCCATGTAATTGTTCCAACAATAGTTTCAATTTTTTTTCCATTTTCGTCAAAGATATATGATGTTGGTAAAGAATAAATTCCAAGCATTTCATTAGATTCAACTGATTTCAAAAAGTTAAAGTCAAAATTCTTAATATTTTTAAACTTAGATATTTTTGAAATTGTTTCGTCAGAAACTAACAAAAAAGTGTAGTTGTGATTTTTTAATATTTCTTCAGCTCTTTTCAAACCAGGCATCTCCTTTATGCATGGTCCACACCAAGTAGCCCAGTAATTGATTATAATTTTTTTTCCTTTATATGCTCTTAAATTTACTTTATTATCATTCAGATCTACAAATGTAGTTTTACGCTCCATAGATTCTAAATCAGATACATTTTTGTTTTTAGGAATTCCCCTATTACAACCAAATAATAAAACAAGACAAAATGAGCAAAGAAATATTTTTTTCAAATTTTTAACTTTAAGATTTAAATGTAACAAAAAGTCTTTGCTTGGAAGGATTTATTTTTTAAGTCTATTTAAATTATAATATATAAACTGTATCTCTCAGTTTATTAATAAAATAATTCTTATAAGCTCAACCAGTAGGTTAGTTTAAGATTTATTGACCGGAATATAGGACCGAAATCACGAGTAAAATAATTATCGTTATATACAAGGTATAAATCTGAAAGTGGAGCAAAACGCCATTGTAATCTTGAATTTATACCCAAATTATCTGATTGATTACTGTATTGGACTAAAGTAGACCAAAACAGTTTTTTATTCAGAGTCAATTCTACTTTAGGACTTATTAAAATAATATTGGCAGATGGGTAAGGTTCTGGAAGTCGAACTTGATTGTAGTCCCAGAGTAAACTCATAACAACTTTAGGTTGAATTCGAAACTCAGTATTTCCCTGATAAGAAAATCGTGTACCATTGAAAAAAGAACCGTATGAAAGTTCTGACGAAAAGTTAAATAAATTTGCGAGGTTAGACTGGTATTCAACTGACCATTGATTAAAAGTATAATCAATGTTTGCAGGAAGAGGTTCTCCATTTTCAGATCTTGTTGGATCAAAGGGATTTGATAAATATATAAATTGGTTTCTTACCGAAAATCCAAGTTGATTCTGTTTTTTAAACTCAATATTATACTCAAATCTTCTAAAATGATCTGTTTTTTTATAATCTAAACTTTTTTGTTGCCAACTATAATTTGACAATTGAATACTGTGTGAATTTATTCTTCCCCTTTTTGGATAAAAAGTACGCTCGCCAGAAATACCAGTTTTGATAATCCCAGTTCGTGGAATAAATCCTAAGTCGGAACGAAAATCTTGATCTACATATACCCATTTAGAGGATAAACGCCAAATACGAGTATTATAAATAAGAGATGCCCCTGATGAAAGATTTCCTTCAGAGTCGTCGGGCTGAAATGATTTGTGAGTATAAAACTTTCCAATCCATTTATTATTCGCTGAATTCAGATTGTAGTCTAACCCAAAAACTCTGTTATAACGATCTTTTTCTTTTAAAAACTCATAATCTTTGAGACTTTCTCTATTTACTATAAAAGCTCCAATCTGGGATTGTTTGAAAACCTTTCTTTGTAAGACAAACATAGTATTATTATTGGAGGCTATTTCATTGCTTAAGTCCTCTTGATTTTGAATGCTTAAAACTCCAAGTCTCCAATTTTCATCTATTTTACCACTTAACCTGACACCGCCCAAAATGTTATTCTGAATGGTGTTTCCCTCTCCATCTCTGGCAATTCCAATACGACGTGAAAAAAACGGAACTGCTTCCCTACTTCCTCCAAAATTTTTAAATAAATCTCCATTATCAATGAAAAATTGGCGTTTTTCAGGTAGAGAAATTTCAAAACGAGTCAGGTTAGTGATAATATTATCCACCTCTACATTAGAAAAATCTGGATTGAGAGTTACGTCTAAATTCAGACCATTTCCTATAGCTACTTTCAAATCACCTCCAATAGTCAGTGAATTATTAGTAGAATTTTCTTCAAAGCTTTTTGATAATAATCCATTCACATAAGGAATAAGATATAGTGGAGTCTTATTCCTTTTCAAAGGTTCTTCAAAAACAAGTTCTCCAAGATAACCTAGGTTGACAGGGATTTGATTTTGAGGTACAGGAGACCAAGAACTTCGTTCGTTGGTTTGCATATCAAATCGATAGGCTTGAAATCCCCATTTTTTAACCCCTTCAGGATATTTTAAGGAGTTTAAAGGAATAATAATTTCAATGGTAAATGAGTCATCTTTTCGAGTACTAGCTGTCTGCCATTTAATATCCCATGTTAAACTAAAACCTGAAACAGCAGTTCCCCCGTCAGAGATTAAGCCTTCACGTTGAACCCCTAAGGCATTAACTCCAAATAAAAAAGCGTTCTGTCCATCACGAAAGGTATCGAAGAGAACTGTAACGTTGTCATTAGAGCGTGCACTGAAATCTCTTTTCAATGAACTTACTCTAAAATCTGGACCAATACCTTTTGAAAAAGAGCCAATGTAAAGATTGGTATCATCATAAAGTAATTTTACTATAGTTTCATTTCTAGATTGCAGTGAGTCAGTAGGAAACATCTGCCAAAAATCAGTTACTATTTCTGCTTGATCCCAAATATCTTCGTCTAATACACCATCAAGAAGAATATTCTGATCAATCTTTTTAACAAAAACTGAACGTTTTTTTTCTGTTTGACCATTACTTTTAATTGAATTTAAGGCAAATAATAGTGTAATTAAAACAGTGTTTTTGAGATAAATACTAAATTTCATTCAGTATTGAATTTTATTATTAAGAAATCAAGATGTCAATTTTAGACAACTGTTTTATCTCTTGGTTTAATTTTATTAAAATCTAGTTATTTGTTAAGGATCTCTTCATAAAACTTTTGGCAAATGATAAAGATTTTTTTCTTGCCTCAGAATTTCCCCCAATACTTACTCCACGATCTACACAAAATAAAAATCCAATCTTTTGAAGGATCGGATTAGACATCGGCAAACCAAGATAATTCATTAATACATCTCCTTTTTCAGTTAAATCAAATAGACAATTTTTGAAGCTATATCCATTTTCATTTCTATGAACAGGCTCTTCACTATCAAATCCATGGTGTGAATTCGGATAAACTGTAATTCCAATATTATTGTTTTCAGACAAGATATCTACAAGATTTTCACAAGGATTAGATGGGGTCCAGTTATCATCTTCCCCTATTAAAATATGCATTGGGGCTTTTGTAAATAATATATTTTGTGGATTAAAAAAACAAGGAGGATAAAAGGCTAAATGAGCGGCAAAACTAAGTTCCTCTGAAATAATATTTTTCAGTGGCATCCAACCCGAAAAAAGAGCCACAGCTCCTCCAAGGCTCCAACCAGTAATCGCTACTTTATTTTTGTCAATATTAGAATGTTTTGCAAGTTTATCTAGTGCTCGATATGAGTCAAGTATCATTGCTGCTGCAGTTACCTGATTTTGTGAACCCACAGTTGAAGTTATGCCCCTACTTTTAAAACTGTTTAATTCAAATGTTGCAAATCCTTCCTCTTGGTAAATCTTCATGTAGTCAAGATGATGTTTTCTCCAACCCATACTACCTGCAACTCCAATAATTAAAGGATATTTTTTATTTGGATTTAAACTGTCCAGAGGAATAGTTAATTTCCCAAAAACATTTTGTTTTTCCAATTTATCAAGATCATTTATAATATCACTTAATGAAAATGGATTTGCACTTTGAAAATGAACAAGTTCTTGATTAATTTGTCCGCTAACATGATTGATAACTAAAAATGATAAAATAAAAAATAATCTTTTCATGGGATTTGTTTATTTAAATGTAATTAATTAAAAATACTCATTGTTAATTAATGAAATACTAGAAAATTCAAAAATTAAAAATTGACAAAAAATGACTTAAAATCATTAAAAATGGTTAAAAAACGACCAAAAATGATCAAAATAACTGAAAAAAAGTCAAAAATTGAATATTTTTCATTTTATAAAAAAAGAGTTTTTGTGTCAATTAATTACCACTCTTTTATAAAAAAAATAATTATTATGTCCCCCTTCATAAAATTGAAAGGTCAATAAAAAATGGTTTGAAAATATTGTAGATTTAACAATATTTTTTTAAAGTCAATTTTATGAGAAAAATCCGTCTGCTTAAGGGACTTGCAATACTTATGATACTTTGTGGGTTTGGTATAATTTAAATTGGCCTCTCATTAAAACAATAAAAAAATTGAAGCAGTATAATCCATCTTCTGAGTATTTATGTCTAACAAATAATTTCATTTTATAAAACTTAATTATGAATCTATCAAGGGAGTTTGATATTATAGTTTGGGGTGCTTCTGGATTTACTGGAAGATTAGTTGTTTTATACCTATTTAATAAATACGGTGTCACTGGCGATTTAAAGTGGGCAATGGGAGGTAGAAACTTAATTAAGCTAAAAAAAGTAAGAGATGAAGTAGCTAATAAGGATGTTCCATTAATTATAGCTGATAGTGATGATAAAGTTAGTTTGATGAATATGGTTAATAGAACTAAAGTCATTTGTACTACTGTCGGTCCGTATGCTAAATATGGTTCCAATTTAGTGGAGGCTTGTATCAAGTCTCATATCCATTACTGTGATCTAGCCGGAGAGGTTCAATGGATTCATAAAATGATTAATAATCATCATTCATCAGCTAAAATTAATGGTTCTAAAATTGTACACACTTGTGGATTTGATTCTATTCCATCAGATATGGGTGTATATTTTATTCAAAGAGAATCTAAAGACAAAAAAGGGATTAAAGCCCTAGAAATAAAAATGAGAGTAGCTGCTTTAAGTGGTGGAATTAGTGGGGGTACTTATGCTAGCTTAAGTCGAGTTCTGGAGGAATCTCAAAGAGACAAGATGGTTTATAAGGTCTTAATTAATCCATACGGATTGAACCCCTTAGAGGATCAGTTTGGTGAAGATAAATTAGATTTAAAAAGTGTTATTTTTGATAATGCATCTCAAAGTTGGATTGGTCCATTTGTTATGGCAAGTATTAATACAAAAGTAGTAAGGCGAAGTAATTCTTTAAGCAATCATTCTTATGGTAAAAATTTTAGATATGATGAAGGCACAATTTTTGGAAAAGGTCTTTTTGGGAGAATTAAAGGCATTATAAGCACTGTTTTAATTGGATTAATTATGTACGCTAAACACGGATCTTTATTGAAAAAAGTCTTAGATAGCTTTTTCCCTAATCCTGGAGAGGGCCCAACAAGTAAAAAAATAGAAAAAGGATTTTATAATTTAAGGTTTTATATCATCTTAGAGGATGGATCTAATGCTTTTGCCAAGGTTACTGGAGATATGGATCCAGGATATGGATCTACTTCAAAGATGTTGGCTGAATCTGCTGTTTGCTTAGCAAAAGATAAATTACCAAATAAAAGTGGTGTTTTAACACCCTCAGTAGCAATGGGAGACTCTCTTTTAACAAGACTAGAAAAAAATGCTGGTTTAAAATTTAGTTTTGAATCTTAGAAATATTACCTTCTTGAGTTAAGTTTTGCTAATAACCTCAATATTTCAAGATATAACCATATTAGAGTGACTAATAAACCGAATGCCCCATACCATTCCATATATTTAGGGGCGCCTTTTTCGGAACCCTCTTCTATAAAATCAAAATCTAATACTAGATTTAGAGCAGCTATTATAACTACAACAATGCTAAATCCAATACTTAATGGAGAAGCATTATTTACACTCATAACACCAAGACCTGAGCCAAAAAATCCCATGATAAAGTTTATTAAATAGACTATTGCAATCCCCCCTGTTGCTGCAAATATCCCAAGTTTAAAATTTTCGGTAGCTTTTATATAGCCTGATCGATAAGCTATTAATAATGAAACTAATATCCCTACTGTTAAAAGTATAGCATTTGTTACAATTCCATCATATAATGAATTATACATGTAAGATATTCCTCCCAACATTCCACCCTCTAATACAGCATAAATAGGAACAGTTATTGGAGCCCATTCTTTTTTAAAAACAGTAATAATAGCTAATACAAAGCCCCCTATTCCACATCCAATTAATAAAATAGGATTGATTACATCAAAAGTAAAATAACCTGTACCTATAAGAAGTAAAAGGCTTATTGCGGTTTTATTCACAGTCCCTTCAATAGTCATCTGATTATCAGCAGAAATTGTATTGGTAAACGTTTTTTTTGAAAGAACAGGATTTCCGGATCTTAAAGACAGATGT
>Ga0228638_1000191_pt1 | contig 25846 bp, 16 predicted proteins | sample 48DmetaG_FD_182704 | JGI IMG/M metagenome (GOLD analysis project Ga0228638, IMG submission 182704) | Seawater microbial communities from Monterey Bay, California, United States - 48D | ecosystem: Environmental > Aquatic > Marine > Coastal | place: USA: California | collected 2016-10-31 | reverse complement strand
CTTCTCACCCGGCATCGTCACTTCGCGTCGTCGTCGTCGTCGGATCGCCGGTCGAGGCGATGCCCGGGGACGACGCCGGGCAACGCGCGCGGTCGAACGGCGCCGGAGAGGACGTCGCGCTCGCCCAGCGCGCGTGTCCGCAATCGTGGCGCGCGTACTTTCCCGACGTTTCCTACGAGTTTAACGACCGCCGCGCCGAGCTGAGCCGGGCGCTCACGACGTTCTTCGCGTCGACGAGTGGGAAGGCGTTCGTGAGAGATGTGCGTCGAGCGACGAGGCGAGGCGATCGCGCGGACGAGGTCTTGAATGAGATGACTGACGACAATTTTGAACGCGCGCGCGACAGGTGGAACTCTTCGACGAAGGAACGATCGCGGTGACGATCGATTACGCGAAGCTGCGGGAGAAGACGCAACACATAAGTGATTTACACGCGGCGTTGACGTGCGCGCCGATGGAGTGCATGGCGTGCTTGCGTTGCGCGGCGCACGAGGCGACGCTGGCGAGCGCGGAGGGACGAGCGAGGCTGCAGGACGCGTACGGGATTCCAGCGAGTGATTTACGCGTCGTGACGTCGATGACGACGTGCGTGAAATTAGTGAACTATGAGGAGAGCAAGGTGAGATTCGCGGCGATGCGGAGTAACGTGGTCGGGCGAGTGGTGAGTTTGAAAGGGACGGTGACGCGCGCGGCGCCGATAAAGCCCGCGGTGACGCACATGGTGTTTGTGTGTCAGACGTGTCAGGAGCGGTCGAGGTGCACGTTCAAGGATGGGAAATATCGTCCGCCGTTAGTGTGCTCGACCGAGCGATGTCGAGGGAAGAAGTTTGTGCACGAGTTGAGCAACGTGGAGTGCGCGGATTCGCAACGCGTTCGAATACAAGAAATCGCCGACGACGGGGTGATGAGCGAGGAGGGACGCGTACCGAGATTTATGGATTGCGAGTTGCGAGGCGCACTGACGGATTCATGCGCCCCAGGAGACGTGGTGACGATGCTGGGGGTCGTGGAGAGCGATACGGTTGACGGCGGCGGCGGCGGCGCGCTCGCTCGGGGACGCAACCAGGCGCTCAGCGAGTTGTACTTGAACGCATGGTCTTGCACAGTGTCGCGTGGCAAAGGTGACAGCGAGGATGCATCTGGTAGAAACGATGAAAATAATGGCGGTGCGGCGAACGCCCCGAATGGTACCGTGGACGCAACCGCGAACGATGAAGCCGTGGCGGACGATGGCGCGACATTGGGAAGTAAAAGGTTTAAAGTGAGCGACAAGCAGGCACGAACGAACGGAGAAGACGACGTAGAAACGACGACGGCACCGACGTTGTCTACACAAGATTTAGAGTTCATCGCAGATTTCAGTCAGCAAGATGGGGAAGAAATCGTGCGAACGCTCGTGCACTCTCTGTGCCCTCAAATCTTTGGTCACGACGTTGTCAAGCTCGGACTCTTGCTTTGCCTCTTTGGCGGTGTGCGCAAATCTGTCACCGGTTGTGGAAAAGTCCCTACCCGTGGGTCTTTACACTGCCTCGTCGTCGGCGATCCGGGTCTCGGGAAGAGCCAAATGCTCAAAGCCGTGTCAAATCTCGCGCCGCGATCGATTTACGTGTGCGGTCGAACCGTCTCTGCCGCCGGTCTCACGGCGGCCGTGGTGCGTGATCCGGGGACCGGAGCGCAAACGTTCGAAGCGGGTGCCGTAGTTCTCGCTGATCGAGGCGTGTGCTGCGTCGACGAGTTTGACAAGATGCCAAACGAGCATCAAGCCTTACTCGAAGCTATGGAGCAGCAGAGCGTCTCGGTGTGCAAAGCCGGCCTCAACGCCACGCTTCCCGCGCGCACGTCCATCATCGCCGCGGCGAATCCCGTGCAAGGGCATTACAATCGCGGGAAAACCGTGAATGAAAATCTGAAAATGTCCGCACCGTTACTCAGTCGATTCGACTTGATTTTCATCTTGTTGGACACCGTCGACGAAGTCTTGGACGAGCACTTGAGCGAGCACGTCATCGCGCAGCACAGTGGTAGACACAGCCAAGCGCGTCGCGCACAAGCGCGACAAAACTTGCACGCATACTATAACGAGGTAGATGCCGATGGACGAGCGTTGGAGGACGCCACAGAGCGCGCGTTCACGCAAGATTTGCGCGACGACGCCGCGCCGTACGTTCCGCTACGTTCGCGTTTGCGCGTCGTCGACGAGGCCATGGAAATTCTGTCGCACGACGTCATGCGGAAGTATATTTCTTACGCTCACGCGTACTGCCATCCCAGACTCACCGGTGAGGCTGCCGAGATATTGCAAACGTTTTATCTCGAGCTGCGCTCTCGAGCGCCCGCCGACGGTACGCCGGTGACAGCTCGCCAACTCGAATCCCTTGTGCGGCTCGCCGAGGCTCGCGCGCGCCTCGAACTTCGAACCGAGGTCACCGCAAACGATGCCAAAGACGCCGTGGAAGTCATCAAAGCTTCTCTCATCGACGCACTGAGTGATCAGCACGGGCGTTTACGTTTCAACCGCGCCGGCGGGAAATCAACCAAGCGGAGCAAAACGAAACTCTTCATCGAAGCCATGAACGCGCGTACGGCGTCCAACGACTCGGCTTACTTCAGCATCGGCGACCTCCACGCCCTGGCCGACGATTTAAACCTCGGTATCGCCGACATCGACGGCTTCATCGAAGGTTTAAACATTGCCGGCGAACTCCTCAAATGCGGGCGTCTGTACAAGAGCGCGAGCGCGTCGTCCGCGGAGACCCCGGGCAAGCGTCGACGATGACGCCGCGCCGTCCGCCGCGCGCGAACGACCACCATCGATCACCCTAGACGAAAACACCCCCCACGACCGCGCGTCAGCGCACTCAATCATTAGCGGAACGAAACGACGACTAGACGTAGCAGCCAACCCCGCGTTCGCCTTCCCGCCGCACACCTCGGCGCGCGCGACCGTCGCGTTCGCGCTCGGTCGACGCGACGCGTCTCTCGCGCGCGTCTCGCGCGCGTCTCGCGCGTCGCCATGTCCACCGCCGTCGTCGCTCGACCGCGCGCGCTCGACCTCTCGAGGTCGTCCCCGCGCGCGCTTCGCGCGCGCCCGCGCGCGCGACGCGCCGAAGCGACCGCCGCCGCCTCGTCGTACGACGGTAAAACCGTCGTGTGCACGCGCGAGCGCGGTAAGAACGGCGCGCTGATGAACCTGCTCGCCGCGAGAGGCGCGCGGTGCGTCGAGCTGCCGCTCGTGGAAGCCGTCCCGGGCGAAGACGCGGCGACGTTTCCCGACGTGCTGAAGCGCGAGAGCTGGGATTGGGTGTGCGTCACGAGTCCAGAGGCGGCGAAGGTATTTTTAGAGGCGTACGAGAGGGCCGGTAGGCCGAGCGGGGCGCGAGTGGCGGTCGTCGGCGCCGGGACGGGGAAGGTGCTCGCGAAGGCGGAGCCGACGACGTTCGCGATGGATAAACAGTTCACCCCGAGCAAAGCCACGGCGGCGACGATGGCGGCCGAGTTACCGTGCGATCAGGGGTCGTTGATACTGTACCCGGCGAGCAAGAAGGCGGCGACGACGCTGCAGGATGGATTAGAAGCGCGCGGGGCGACGGTGGTGCGCCTGAACACGTACTCGACCGAGCGCGTCGAGCGACTGAGCCCCGAGGACGTCGCCGCCGCCGTGCGCGCCGACGTCGTCACTTTCGGAAGCCCCAGCGCCGTTCGCGCCTGGGTCGAGCTCTGCGGCGACGCCCTGTACGAGCGTCTCACCGCCGACGCGCGCGCGCTCCAGCCCGCCTACGTGTGCATCGGCGAAACCTCCGCCGAGGCGTGCGCCAACTGCGAGCTCCCCGACGTCTTCTACCCCGAGCTCCCCGGCATCGAGGGCTGGGCCGAAACCGTGTTCCTAGCCCTGGACATGCCCGTCGACGACCGTTGGGACGGCGTCGATCTCACGCGCTACCGCGCCTAGCGTTCGCCTCCGTAGCCGATGTCGCCGCGAGCCGCACTTCAGCGCGCCATGTTCGCCCTCGCGTCCGCCGTCGCCCCCCCGATCGCGCGCTTCCGCATCAACCGCGCCCATTCCCGCGCCGTTCGCTGTCGCGCGGCGTCCTACGACGCGCTCTCGGGCTATCAAAAGAACCGCATGGCGCAGGCCAAGACGGATGCCGATTGGGCCGCCATCGAAAAAGACGTCCCCGGCGCGCGCGCGATGCACGCCGCGGCGCAGAGAACGACCCAGGCGCAGAGCACGACCAAGACCGATCCCATGGACCAGCTCTGCGCCGACGATCCGGGCGCGATCGAGTGCAAGGCGTTCGATTGATTCGATCGATGCGATCGCGTCGAGGCGCCAGCGCTGGCGTCGATCATCGTGATTTTTATTATTATTATACGGAGCATGCGCGCACACGAGACGGTTACGAAGACTTATAATGTTATTGCTACTGTTTGTACATAGCTCCGTTTGTCCGAAATTCGTTACACGGCGCGCCGGTGCCCATCGCGACGACCGCGATCCGCCGCACTCCGCGGCGCGACGTCGACGATGTACTACGGCGCGCCGTCGAAGCGGGTGCGCGGACGCGCGCGCGACGACGACGCGCGACGACGCGCGAACGAACGCGCGAACGGGACGAGCGTCGACTGACCGAGATCCGAACGACGCGCAGGGCGTCCCGACGGACATCGCGAGCGCGCTGCACGCGCACGCGAGCGAAGCGCTCTCGCCCGACGACGCCGACGGCGCGGCGGGAGATTTCGCGGAGACGCAGCGGCTGCGCGACGCGGCGACGACGAGCGCGAACGAAGGGAGCGAAGACGTCGAGGCGTTCGCGGAGTATTATCGCGCGCTGCGAGCGTTGGAGTCGAGGATACCGATATCCGAGGGCGCGGGACACGCGAGGGTGGAGTTTGAGTGGTTCGACGTCGGTCGAGGGGTGAAGGCGGCGCCGGGGACGATCGCGTCGAGGGACGCGGAGTACGAAAAGTGCGCGGTGTTGTACAATTACGCGGCGGCGTTGTCCAGGCGAGGGGCGCGAGAGGCGAACGCGGGAAGGTCGGATGAGGGGATAAAGCGCGCGTGTGCGGCGTTTCAGCAGTCCGCGGGAGCGTTTGAGATGTTGGCGGATGTGAGCGAGCGAAAGCTCGGGCAGTTTGCGGCGAGCGCCGACGTCGGGCGAGATTTTTGTGAGACGATGATCAAGCTTCACTTGGGGCAAGCGCAAGAGTGCTTTTACGAAAAGGCAAAGGCAAAGAAGAGCAGTCACGCTATAGTCTCGAAGTTGGCGCAACAGGCGCGAGTGTACTACGAAGACGCGTTGGAGGGGGCGGGGAAATTGGTTGGGTACTTGGACGAAGACTTGACGCAATACTTGAACTTCAAGCGCGCGTACGTCGGTGCGGAGGCGTTTCGACTCGCCGGAAAGATCGTGTTAGACGCCGACGAAACAAACGTCGGACCCGCTGTCGCGAGATTGCGTCAAGCGCGAGATTTACTCGCGCAGACGATTCGAGACGCGCGCGTCGTGTCGAGCGACGCTGAACTCGAGCGAACGAAAAAATTTCTAGACGAAGTCATCGCGCCCGAACTCAAGGCTGTCGAGCGCGATAACGAGTGCGTGTACATGGAACGCGTGCCAAAGTTTGAGGATTTGCCCGCGCTCGCGGCAGCGAACATGGTGAAACCAATTCAACCGCCCGCCGAACATCTCTCTCCAGTCGACGTGAAGCTCTTCCAAAGCATCGTTCCCGACAGCGGCGCCAAGGCACTGAGTCGGTACACCGAGATGGTGGATGAATTGATTCGAAACGAAACCGACACGCTCGCTATGGCTAGTGACGAAGCCCGCGTGGCTTTGCGCGAGATGGAGCTTCCCGAAACTCTCATCGCTTTGTCGACGCCCGTACCGCTCGGCGGCGATTTAGAAGAACGAGTCGGCGCATTCCGCTCATCCGGGGGCGCGGGTGCGTTATCGGCAAGTCTCTCTCGCGTGGACGAGCTCAATCGTCAATGCTCAAATATCGTGCAAACAATTCGTGAGACTTTGGACACAGAGGCCGCGGAAGATGCCGCATCGCGCGCTGTCCACGGCGAAGGCGCGTGGCGTCGGGAAGCGTCGTCGTCCAAAAATAGAGAAATGATGCAAGTGTTGAAGCGCTACGAGGTCGATTTAGAAGTCGCGACGAAGAGCGATACCCAACTTAAAGAACGCCTTGAAGGCGCTGGAGGCGTGCTGGAGGTGCTTTCTGAGGAGAACATCAAGAATAACGCGCCGACGTTGACTCAACCCTTGGCGCTCTTGGAGGATGACGCCTCCGTGGCGTCGGAAATGCAAGCAACTTTGGAAGATCTCGAAGCCATCGGAAACGAGCGAGCTGGGATCGAAGAGTTGATGCGTAAGACAAAGTCGGAAGACAACATCCTCACAAAGCTCATGGCGCAATCGGGCGAAAGTCTCGACGCTCTTTTCAAAGAAGAGATGAAGAAATACGACCAAAGTAAGGATGGCGTTATGCTCAACATTTCAAAGCAAGCGGACGCGCTCTCTCGTTTGCGCACGTTGCACGAAAAGTTCGTCACGATTTACGACATTGAAGCACTACGACGGGATGTTGAATCGCACGAGCATAGCGTACGCCACGCATTGTCTATTGTCGGCGATTTGCGCTCAGGAATGGAGCAAGGCGTTCGATTCTATTCGGGATTTCTTGACGCAGCGCGTCGCACGCTGACGGACGTTCAAGAGTACGCGAGTGCGCGTCGACTGGAAAAAGAAGCGATCGCCGAAGAGCTGCGCGTTCAAAAAGCACGCGCTGACGAGCGTGCGGCGCAGATGGCTACTCAAATGAACCAGATGCACTTTCACCAGCCGCCGCCTCCGCCGCAACAGTACTACCATCCTTCGGCCCCCGCGTATCCTTCGCCCGCCTATGGCGCTCAACCCCCGCCTCCTCATTGGCAAAACCAGCCAGGAAGGTATGCGAACTGGGAAAATCAATCTTGATTACGAAACGCAGCATTGTACAATGTTTACAGTCTCTACGAATCTCGTCTAAAAAAGCTAGCGTAAAGTAGCGTTGTGAGAATCTCATCTTTAGGAGAGATCAAAGCTTCCTTGCCCCTCGCTCATCGCGTAAGTTAAACGTTCCAGCATGATTTCCTTGCATGAGTACGGCGGAAGCTTTAAGTAACTCGCGCAAGTCATCGCAGAAGGCAAGTCGCCGTCCGCCAGCGGCGTTCCGGCCGCGACGGGAGCAGAGTCGATGGATGACAAACCAACCGTTGAGGAAGGTTGCTTGCAAACCACAGTGAGACGCGGTTGAAGTGACGCTAGGCCGCCAGGAGGAAGCCTCGGTGCACCAGTGACGAATCGCATGAATGACCGTTGTTGATCCGGCGTGAAAGCACTGAGAATGTCACAGAAGTTCTTGATCGGCGGAGAAAGCGCATTGTAGCCGTGATCAAAAGTAATGCACTCGGTGAGCATTTCTGGCGTCCACTGTTCACCTTGTCCGCAAATGACTGCTTCCAGTTCGCTTTCGTTGAACATCTGCAGCCTAGCGAGAGGAACGACTTGTTCCAAACCAGTACGAACTGATTCAAAATAAGCCGCGACGCCAGATCCTACGCACGCGTCGACGATGGTGTCCACGTACTCTCGCAAGTTGACCTCGTTCACGCCAACTTCCGAACCACCCTTGATGAGTTCCATGGAAGCTCCCGGGATGACAAACGTGAGACACAGGTCTTCGATATTCACTCCGTCAACAGTGACGTTTCTCCATTCACTTTCGGGTCGACCTTCGCGCTTCATGGTCTCGATCTCATTCGCGGCTGCGTCGAGTCGTCGCAACGTGTTTCCGAGACCAGGATCAATTTCGATGAGATCGTGGAGTCCCAGCGATCGCCCGAGAAGCATTCGATAAAACGCCGGCGCCAGAGGTAAATCTAGCATTCGACCATCTTGTAAAACTTTGCCTATCGATTGACCAAGAAGTTTGAAGTTCTTCAGACGACTTGCGTGAGTCTTGCCGCCGAGCCGAGGCGGGGTGATTGGCGCCGGGAACAAACCGTGAGGAGCTACGACGAGATCATCCTCGTTTGCCACACCAGAGTCCCGCCAGAGATTCAACTTGCGACGCTTGAACTGCTTCGATAGCAAGGTGAAGAACTCAAGCGTTGGTCCAGTACCAGTGCCCACCTCTTCGAAAAACTCGACCTCTAGCACCATCTTGAGCGTGTTTGGAATGTCGAACACCTTCTTTGCGCTTTCGAAGATTTGCCCTCGATTCACTCGGACTTTTTGTCGCTGTAAACGACCGATTCGAATTTCGCGTCCACCATCTGTAGTTACCGCCCCACTATCGCTCCCATTGCCATGGAGGTGATGGAGCGTGCGAGACAGAGAAAAGGAGACGCATTTGAAGAGCTTGTGACGAAGCTCGAAAGGGAACAACCAAGGGCAGACTCGAGCGAGTGCAGTGCACCACGTCGGCGTCGCTGACCCGCAAAGCGTCAAAGTATCTTGCAACTGACGCGCGAGCTTTCCAGTGAGCTTTCCATGAATGAACGATTCTTCAGGCAACGAAACATTGCGAGCCGTAACGAGCGGTTCGTCGCCGTCCAAGAGTAAAATGCGAGACGCTGAAGTGCTCATTTCGTGCAAGACGCTCAAGACGACGAGAAGGTCATTGAACTGCGGAGACGCATCTTCGTTCGCCACGGCAACTTTCAACCTATCGCAGAGAGCGGGAACAAGAGAGCCAAGCGCCGCTCTGTATTCGCTATTGCCTAACTCAGCGATGGTTTCATTCATCTTCGTCGCGTCGTCCTTTGAGTCGTCCACCACGCCGCCGAGTTGCAGAGGCATGGGAACGATATCCGAGGACTTTGCGGCCCGATACACAATCGTATTTGTCTTTTCCCAGTTCGTTTCAGTCATCGTCATTCCTTCCTTGCGCGCGATCGTGGAGATAGCTTGCAGCAGCGTCGTCGCCGAGTTCAACTCTTCGCCATTCACTGAGAACACGAGTCGATTTGTCTCGTTTGCAGCGGCAGCTCGAGCTGCGAAAGAGTCTGATCGATTCGGTTCCTGCGCATCATCTTCCAGTTGTGGATCTTCCTGTTGAATATCTTCGTTCGTCAAATCCAATTCTCGACCATCTGCCTCTCCATCGTCTCCCAAAACGGCATCCTCGTCGTCCTCGCTCATTTCCTCATCCTCGTCGTCATCCTCGTCATCCTCGTCGTCGTCATGCTCCATCTCTGGCGGGGGCGATAACCGAGACGACCTTCGAGGTGGCGCAGGAGCACCTCTCAATTTATACACACGAGGATACAAGAAGTCTTCAATCGCGCTCAGCGTCGCGAATGGCTCCACCAACACGACGTTGTTTGAGTAATCGGTGAAATTCTCCGCGCCCTGATTCGCGCGCTTGAATCTCACCTTGAACGGTCGGACTAAGCCAGCAAGATTGGAGTCATCTCCGGAGCTATCGCGACCACGTCGAGCGAACGACGGTTGAATCGTCGTCACAGCGATCGACAAGTCTTCGCACGATGCCAAAGCGTCTGAAAGATGCCTAATCAGGCTTGCAAACGCGCCTGTATTTTTTGTACGTCCGGCTGCCTTGATGAATGTCGCATATCTTCTCACGAGCGCTCGCGTATCCTTCCAATCTCGCGGAACAAGATACTCTCTAAGTGCGGTAACGGCATCGCTCTCTAAAAGCTCGAACGTACTGGCATTGGAGACAGACTCTAAGAACTCAACCACAGAGGTGGCGTCGCCAGTCATTCGCAGGGTCGCGCTTGCTCGTCGTAGACGATCCACACTGGGATCTTCCGCGTCAGCTAACTGCTCCGCATTGACGAAAAACTTTTCATACACTTGCCTTGCACGTGCCAGTGCTTCTCGATATTCCGGACCATCCGTCGTCATAGCCGCCGCGCGCGCGGCGATGCCTCGCGAGCCACCGCCGAGCGCTGGAACGAGTCCAACGGGAGTCTTTGTCGTATCTCTTGCTCGTTCTTTTGTAGATGTGGACTTGTCCATGACGTCTGAGAGTCGTTCGTACTCTTCGGATAGTTTCTTCAACGCGTGTACGGCGCCCTCCTTTCGGAGTAATTTGGCCATGTCTACCATCTTTTTTCCCATCCCAGATTCCACGAGGTCCAAGCAGCCTTGAATTCGCTGCGCATCCTTGCACGAGAGCTGAGCGGAGCAAAAGGCCGCGAAAGAAGTCGTCTCTAAGACATTCTTGAAAGAATCGTCCGTCGAAAGCTGCGTCCACTTCGTGAGAGCGGATAAACACTTCACCTTGACTGCCTGAGGCACGCTAGAGTCAACCGCTTGCATCAAGACGTTCGTCAGGTGCTTCGCGTACTTGACCAATAACTCTGGTTCTTGCTTGGTCAACACTGGAACATTCTTCTCGCACAGTGACGCATCCTTCTCGCGCTTATTCCCAGAACGCGGTGACGATCGCATCCGTGGACCAACAGCCGGTAACAAAGCATCGGCGAGCGTGGCAACCTCGAGCAACTGCTCCGAAGTCACGATTGGCGAAGCCAAACCGCTGCTCGCGGGAGACGCTGACGATGGACCAGTGTTCATCGTCGTGAGAACCTTGCATCCAGATAGTGCGACAGATAAAGTTTCCGGTAAACCTTGTCGAAGAAGTTCGATGGCGACATCGGGATTGTGCACTGTGCAAACGTTCAGTAGCTTGATGAGCGAGTGATGCGTCGCCGGATTGACTGAACGCACCGAGTGCGGGGCGATGAGATTCACGACGTTCGCCACGACACCGCTCTCACACAAACGAACGATTCGAGTTTCAGAATCTTTCGCCATTTTCGCAGCCAAATTCGTCAAGCACGTGCACGCGCAGTCTACCAGACGAGGATCGTCGTGAGATAAAAGGTTTGCTAAGATTGGCACGGCGTCCATAGCACCGTCCAAGGCTGAGCTCGGAAGCTGTCGACAAATGTTCGCCGCAGTCTGCAAGCTTACACGTTGCATGCCGATGGAGAAAAAGTCCAAATACGACAAGCAAGCGATCAGAGCGCCTTGTCGCGCGCATTCTGCGCCGTAATCTTGACTCAGCTTTTCCAACGCCTGCAGTGACTGCTCGGCGAGATCGATGTACTCAATTGTGAGCAAACGCGAGCAAAACTGGGGCAACGCGCCGTGATGAACGATGGCTCCTCGTGAGGGAGGCATCACGTCCGCCATCGTCGTCAGTGCGCGTGCGGCGAGGAGCATAATGTCTGGCATATACTCCATCGTCATCAACTCGATCAAAGCCGGAACAAAGGAATCGAGGGGCATGCTCATCATCAACTCCTCCCCCGAAATCACCAAGACCTCGTTGAGCTCGCTCAAAGCCGCCATTTGCGCCGAGGGATCGTCCATTTGTTTCAAACCGCGTAAGATCTCTTTCAATTTGCTCGAACTTTGACGAAACAATCCTCCACCCGCCCCGCTGGCGGCCGCCGCGTTGCCCAGACGCCGCAAGAGCGCTCGCAAGCCAGCCTCTGGGTCGTCTCGGTCCATGGCGTCTCGTAACTCGTCCATATCATCATCCATCTCGTGATCCATATCCTCGTCGTCCTCGTCGTCTTCTTCGTCGTCTTCATCATCGCTCTCGTCCTCGCCATCCCCAGATTCATCTTCAGAGTCGTCCTCGGAGTCGTCGCCGTCGTCGTAGTCGTCGTCGTCCTCGTAAAACCCGTCCCAGGCCCCGTCGCCGCCCTCGCCCTCTCCCGCGTCCTGTCCACCTCGACCCTCGCGATTCGCGCGTCCGTCGCGTCCACAATTATTTTCAGACGTCTTCTTCGCTCCTCGACCATCGTGTCCATCGCTAACGCGCGTCGGCTTCCCCCCTCGTTCGCCCCGTTCGCCGCCACCGCGCTCTCTCGCCTTCCCGCTCGTCGACGTCGTCTCCACCCCCCGACCGATCGACTCGACGTTCTGCTCGATCTTATCCTTCTTTTTTGTCTCACTTTTCGTTTTCACCCTCTTCGTCTTCGCTCGCGCGCCGCGCTCGTTCGCCGTCGCGTTCGCTCGTTCGCCGTCGCCGCGTTCGCCGTCGCCGCGCCGAGAGATCTTCTTCTTTTGCCCATCGCGACTTTTCTTCCGCGTCCGCGTCTTCGCCAGCACCGCGCGCTCATTTTCTGCGGTCTTGACGTCTTTCGCGCGCTTGCGTTTCCCCACCACGGCTTGCACGTCCGCGTTCGCGTCGAGCGCGCGCGTTTTCGTCGCGCTCGGCGATGCGTCGGCACGCCGCGCGCGCGACGTTTTCGACGATTTACGCGTCGCCGGGGACGCCGCGAGCGGCAACAGCGCGTCCAGAGGGACGTGTGAAGACATCACGCGCGATCGCGCGCCGAGACGTGCGAACGCTCGTGCGCGCGCGATGCGTGCGCGCGAAGTTGTGCGGCGCGAGGCGGCGACGAGGCGGCGACGAGGTCGCGAGGCGACGACTCGTTAAAACGCGCGAAAGCGAAGTCTTCAACGCGAACTCATCGGCGATGATGGGTCACAAAACAAAATCTACGCGATTCGCGATTCGAAGCGAAATCAAAGCACGCCGGACTTGACGATCTTGACCTCCTTGACCGGGCGGTCGCCGCGCGCCGTCGGGTTGGCTTCGATGGCGCGGACCACGTCCATCCCCTCCACGACGTTCCCGAACACGACGTGCTTGCCGTTTAACCACGGCGTCGCCGCGGTGGTGATAAAAAATTGCGAACCGTTCGTGTTCGGGCCGGCGTTGGCCATCGACAGCACCCCCGGTCCGACGTGCGGAATCGCGAACGTCTCGTCCTCGAACTTGCCGCCGTAAATCGAATAGCCGCCGCGGCCGTCGCCGCGTTGGAAATCCCCACCCTGCAGCATGAAATTCGGGATCACGCGATGGAAGATTGAATTCTCGTACCCGAATCCCTTCTCTCCCGTCGCGAGCGCTTTGAAATTCGCCACCGTCTTCGGCGCTTCTTCGCCGAACAAACCGATGACGACGCGTCCCGTCGGCGCGTCGCCGATGGTGACGTCAAAGTACACCTTATCCGTCACGTTCAGCGCGCACAGCAGCGGCGCGGTGTCTTTAGTCGCGCACGTCTTCTGCTCGTCCTCGGCGCGCGCGCCGCGCGACGCGAGGGACGCCGCGGCGAGCGTCGTCGTCGACAGCACAAAGTCACGGCGGTTTCGCGACGCGTTCGCGTCGTCGCCCGCGCGCGCGCGCGTCGCGGTCGCGCGTCGGCGCGTCGTGGACGTCGCGCTCGGCGTCTTCGGCGTCGCGCGCGGGCTCGCGGCGGCGCGCGCGACGAGGCAAGGCATGTCGAGCGTTGGAATGACGTCACAAGGCGACGCGCGTCGACGATGAGATCCTTCACCGTGCGCGCGGAGAGCGCGTCTCGAGGCGCGGCGAACGAGCTGCGACGAAGCCCGGGCTCGCGCCGAGGGCCGAAGCGCAAGATCGTGCCCATACCGAGCGCGAGCGCGGCGAAAACGGCGGACGAGGACGAGGACGAGGACGGAGGTCTGGAGTACGAGCGTGATTTTCGCGCGGAAGCGCCGCGCGGAGGCGAACGAAGCGCGAGCCTGACGTCGGCGACGGCGAGGGCGAAAGCGGACGCGACGCACGTGCCGTTCGTGGCGCCGAGACTGGCGATCGGGATCGCGAGCGATGTGCTGGAACGGCTGTCGCGCGGGCCCGAGGACGGGTTCCGGGACGTCGCGGATTTCGCTCGGAAGCTCGGAAGCTCGAACGACGTGCTGGGTGACATTCAGAGGCGCACGGAGGAAGAGATCGATCGGTTGGAGGCGATCGGGGTGAAGGCGACGGCGCCGGTGCGGGAGATGGTGAAGGGGACGCTGCCGGAGGAGGTGTACGAAAAGTATCTCGCGCCGGCGGTGGAGTACGCGGAGCGCGAAGGATCGATGGAACGCGCGCGAGGCGAGGGCGAGGGCGAGGGCGTGAGTCACGATGATGAATTCAACGATGATGCGGTGAACGCGGCGGCGGATGCGGTGGCGGCGGCGATGGCGGGGATGGAAGTCGGCGAGACGGACGCCGCGAGCGCGTCCGCGAGCGCGTCCGCGTCCGCCGCCAAGGCGGAACCGAGCGCGGAAGAAAACTTCGAAAACATGGCTGCCGATGCGATAATGTCTAGCAGCACGATGTCGGCGTCGTACACGGCGCCAGAGACGACGTACGGCGCCCAGGCTCCGGACGTGCCCAAGCGCGCGCCGACCCCGGTGCCCGTGCCCGTCGAACCCGTCGCCGCGACGCCAGCGGCGTCCGAGCCGATCTCCACCGAAGCTTTCGACAAAACCGTGGGTTACTGGCGCAAAATCTCCGCCGAGTGCCCCGACGAAGAGCCTTTGATGGACATCATGGACATGAACGTCGTCTTCCGTCAAGCCGCCGGTTTGCTCAACTACCTGCGCGTCTCCCGCCCGACGCCCACGTCCTGGTCCGTCGCCTCCAACGCCGGCATCATCTCCATCGAAGAGTCGTACCCGATCGACGGCACCCCGACCGCGACCCCTCGTCGGGACTTGCGCTCGGGCGACCAAACCGGCGTCGTCTCCGCCGACGCCGACGTCGTCGTCCTCTCCATCGCCTGGTCCGACCCTCTCGCCGGTCGCCAGACGGAAACCTTCCGCGTCGACGACGACGGCGCGCTCGTCCGCGACGTCCGCGTCACCCTCGACGGCGGCGACGAGTGGTCCGGCGTCTATCGCTACGCGCGCGCGTAGCCGCGCACCCGCGCAGCCGCCGCGCGTCAATATCATAGTCCAATCGCCTGTTAACTACGCACCCAACCCTCGAATCGTGATTCGTCCGACCCCCCCCCGACGCGCGCGCGCGCCACACCCCACGGGTCTCGCGGTTTTCCCACTCATGGGCTCACGCGTCACTAAATGCGCAGAAAACGACGCAAAGTTTTCGCACCGCGCGACACCGCGACTTTGTCCCGACCGAGGTTTCGCGATTCGCGCGCCGCACACGCGCTCGCGTCGCCATGTCGACGCCGCGCTCGACGCGCGCGCGCGCGCCGACGCGCGCGGAATCTCGGACGCGGCGTCGCGACCGCCGAAAGACGCGCGCGACGCGAACGACGCCGCGGTCGATCGCGGAACCGTCGGAAACCGGAACCGGCGGCGCCGACGCGGCGAGCGATTCGCGACGGAAGCGCGTCTCGATGGTCAGCCTGGGGTGCCCGAAGAACACGGTGGACGGGGAGGTGATGCTGGGGGATCTGCACGGCGCGGGATTCGACGTGACGGACGATCACGAGAGCGCGGACGCGATCGTCATCAACTCGTGCGGATTCGTGGAGGACGCGAAGAACGAGAGCGTGGAGGCGATCCTGGAGGCGTCGCAGCTGGCGAACGGGAGCAAGAAGATCATCGTGACGGGATGCTTGGCGCAGCGGTACGCGAACGATCTGGCGAACGAGCTGCCGGAGGCGGACGTGATCGTGGGGTTTGAGAATTACGCCAATCTGCCGAAAACCGTGGGGGGGTTGCTCGGCGTGGAGACGAACGGGTTGATCGCGCCGCAGCAAGCGCGGGTGCAGGTGGGAGGGGCGAGCCCGCCGTTTAGAGAAGAGATAAAACGGTTGAGGATCACGCCGAGACACACGGCGTATCTGAGAGTGGCGGAAGGGTGCGATCACAAGTGCACTTTTTGCGCGATTCCGAGCTTTCGCGGGAGGTTTCGGTCCAAGCCGTGGCAGTCAATCATCGACGAAGCGAAGGCGTTGGCGGATTCGGGAGTTCGTGAGCTTAACTTGATCGCAGAAGATACGAATCAGTGGGGCATCGACTTGAGAGCGAGCGATGGACGCGGGTTGGCCGAGCTCTTGTACGCGCTCGCCGAGGTCGAGGGCATCGAGTGGATGCGCATCCTGTACGCGTATCCGTCGTACTTTTCCGACGAGCTCATCCGAGCCATCGCGGATGTTCCGCAAGTGTGCAAATATATCGATATTCCGCTTCAGCACATCACAAACTTGTCGCTATTGCGAATGAATAGGCCGCCTCGGCAGCACACGGAGGATTTGTTGTACAAGCTGCGAGACCGAATTCCGGATTTAGCGCTTCGCACAACCTTCATCAGCGGATTCCCGGGAGAAACCGAGGAAGAACACGAAGAACTAATGCAATTTTGCCGTGATTTCAAATTTGAACGACTCGGTGCGTTTGCGTACAGCGAAGAGGATGGTACGCCGGCGATGGAATACCCGGACCAAGTTCCGGAGGAAATTCGCGCGATTCGTCGCGACCAGCTCGTGTCGCAACAGCAAGAGATCAGCGAAGACTTTGCGATGAGCCGCGTCGGAAAGGACGTGGATGTGTTAATAGATAATTGGGACGAAGATATGCAGGCGTTCATCGGGCGTACCACGCTCGAGGCGCCGGATATTGACCCCGTGGTTTTCGTCACCGAGGACAAGTCCAAGGGCTTGCCTCCGATCGAACCGGGACAAATGCGAAGGTGTAACGTCATCGGATCGAGTCTTTTCGATCTCGAGGCGCAACCCATCATGTAAATTGTTTCTTCCACGCATAACTACGCGCATTCATTTTAAACCTTCATTTACCAACACGTTTAGCTTTACATCACGTCACATTTATCAACGCGACGCGGCGGCGTTCGCTCTCACCGCTTAACGATCATCTGAAACAAGTGAAAGTGTACATTTAATATGCTAAACACACGCGGGCTGCTAAAATTATCTACACGACGCTTCTCCGTCAACGCGTAAAGTTGAAAATGGACCAGTTTGAGTCGCCGTCTTCGTCGTCGCCGCGCCTAGTCGTCGCCCCGACGTCGTCGTCGTCGATGGATAGACGCAGCTCCCCCTTGGGCACAGATCTCGGCGCAGGGAGCGTGGCTTTTGCTAATTTGCCAACCTCCCCTCGAATGTTTGGCGTCTCGGAGATGAGCTTGTTGCGCAGGCGAACGTACTCTTGAAACGATTCAATCAACCAAGGAATGCGCGTGTTCTGCACATCCTTAAAATTCGGTCGACGACCCTTGGCCTGCTCGAATCCATCGCTCCAGCTCGCGAGCTCGTTCCTGAGCCTGGTGTACGCGCTGAGTTCGTACGAAAACTGATTCACCTTGACAGTGGACGACGCAACCTTCTCCGCCCGCGTCGTCGACTTTTTCATCGCGATCAGCTTCGTCAGCTTCGCCGTGCGCTCCCTCTCCGCCGCTTGCTGTCTTTGCTGCGCCGTCCCCGCATTCTTCACGGTTGAACTCTCCGCGATCTCCGCCAAAGACGACGTCGCCGCCGCGCCCGCCGCCGCGCGCGCCGCGCGCCACCGCTCGCGCTGCGCCGCCGCGATCTTCTTCCTCGACTCCGCGCTCCGCCGTTCACCCACCTTCGACGCCGCCATCGACGTCCGTCGCGCCTCCTCCTCCGCGCGCGTCTCCGCGGCCGTCTCCGCGCTCGCCTCCGCGTCGTCCTCGTCGTCGCCGCGCTTCGTCGCCCTCGTCCCGCCTCCTCCCGGCGTCGCGCCCTCCCCCCCGCTCGCCACGACCTCGGGAAACCGCACCTCGATCGTCGCCAGCAGTTCCCGCACCCCGTCCGCGTCGCCGCGCGCGATCTCCTTCCGCGGTCGCCCGCGCCGCGCCGTCCCGACGCCCGTCCCGCGCGCGTTCGTCGCGCGCGCGACCGCGCGCGTCGCGCGCGCGCCTCGCGTCGACGCGCGCGCCGTCGTCATCGCGCCTCGCGTCGCCGTCGCGCGCGCGTGCGCCATCGCGCGCGCGCGTGTGCGCGCGTCGCGCGCGCGTTATCCGATCGAGATCCCGCGGTCGAGGTCGCGTCGGGACTGTTTACCCATACGCGCGCGGTGTATCGACACGTGCGCAATCAAAGACGGGCCTTTATATTGCCGCGCGATCTTTACATCGCGTTCGCGCGCGTTCGAATGCGAACCATCGACGCCGCGACGCGACGCTAAATCCGGCGACGCTGACGCGGCCGGTCGCGCGCGCTTTTCGAATCGCGCGCGCGCGGACGCGCGCGCGACACATCCACGCGCACGCACGCCCGACGAAAATGTCCGCGATCTTCACCACCTCCATGTCCGCCAAGGCCTCGGCCAAGGTGCGCGCGACGCGACGCGCGAGCGACGCGACGCGCGATCGGTCCGCGGACGCGCGCGGGTATCCGCGCGGGTGTTCGAGGACGCGCGGGCGCGTCTCGCGCGCGCGGACGCGCGGACGCGCGATCGCGGACGCGCGAACGATTGGAAAGAATCGTTCGCGGCGGGCGGGCGCGCGATGCGGGAGGTCGCGCGGTCGCGGGACGAGCGGCGCGCGATCGCGCGCGCGCCGAGGGAACGGGCGGTGGATCGGGGTTGGGACGCGAGACGCGAGGGACTGACGAACGCGCGATCGCGCGCGCGCGCAGGTGCAATTCCGCGCTCGCCCGACGAAGGCGTTCGCGGCGCGCCCGGTGCAGTGCTCCGCGGTGAAGTTCTCCGTGAACGCGGCGGCGGTGCGTGCGAGCGAAGCGAAGGCAAACCTAGGCGTTTGAACGCTTCGGATAACGCGCGAGAGAGACGCGAGACGGGCGCGACGCGGCGATCGCGGACGCGTGATTCGGCGCGCAATGACTGACTGAGGTGGCGTTTGGTTTGTCCTTCGCGCGCGCAGAGCCAAGACACGCTCGACAAGGTTCGCGGCATCATCTCCGAACAACTCGGCACGGAGCTCGACGCCGTCGCGGCGGACGCCAAGTTCGTCGACTTGGGCGCGGATTCTCTCGACACCGTCGAAATCATGATGGCGCTCGAAGAGCAATTCGAAATCACGCTCGATGAGGAAGGTGCCGAGAAGATCGCCACCGTTCAAGAAGCGGCGGACATGATCCAAGCGCAAATCTAAAGTCTAAGTGTTGGCGAAGTGTTTGGCGTTTTCGCCGACGCCGTCGCGTCTCTTAGCAAACATAAGATAATTCTTGTCAAAGACACACAGTTTTGACGCGCTCAATTTGAGAACCATTAAAGTCATCGTTCGCGCGTCGCGCTCGCGTCGCTCGCGTCCTCGTCCTTCGGAAAGGATGTGACTGATTAGACTGACGTTCTCGAGATCCTCATCGCGCGGAGAACGACACACCGCATCGCGCGCGCGCGCGCTCAGACGCCCGCACTCGGTCGGGTGATAGAAAGCCATGGCGCACGCGCGTAGGTACGCTCCACCGCGCGCGCACGGCGCTTTCAGCGCGCAAAACGGCGCGTATGGGATCCCGTTTCGCCTGTCCCGGTTGCCGCTCATCGTGCTGATCGGCGCCGTGATCGCCGTGTCTGTGAGCATTTCGCGCTCGATCGCGCGAGAATCGATGCGATCGCTCGAGGTAAGCGAAATGCGGGCGAGCTTGGAGGCGATGAAGGCGCGAGCGCGGGAGTTGGAGGAGGAACTCGTGACGGCGACGGCGGCGACGGCCAAGGCGGTGGAGGAGACGGCGGCGCACGAAGAGACGCGAGCGCGATTAGCCGCGGCGAAGGCGGAAGCGTCCAGGGCTGAGGAAGAGAAAAGGCAGGCGGTGGAGGCGAGGGAAGCGATCGAGACGGATGTGCTGCTGGAAAAGGTGCAGGAGAAGGTGGCGATACCGGGGAGCGGTAAGACGAAGCGAGTCCCGACGGATACCGGCGCGAAGGAGGTGGAGGAAGTTTTCGGGGAGAAAGCCATGAGTGACGTCGCAGAAGTGGCCAAGGTTGTGGGTAAGAATAAAGCACGCATGGGTGAGGGTGATGAGGCGACGATGGACGATGAGGAGTCGAAGGAAATAGCAGACGGCGCCGACGAAGGGAGCGCGGCGAAAATCGACAATTCATCGAAAGATATCGCCGACGTACGTGTAAAGATCGCCACCGATAGCGCCACAAACTCGGATCCGTTGCTTAAAAACTTGGCTCAATCATCCGTCAAGGCGACGAGTGAAGTATCGATGACGTGCAACGGGAAAGAGAACACCGAGCTTTGGGGCGGCGTAGTGAAAGATGGGAACGCTAATGAACAGCCAGACGCCGCTGCGTGCTGTGATTCGTGCGCAAAGATGAACGCGAATGGGGCGAATCGATGTTCGGTGTGGGTTTACAGTGCGTCAAGCAAAGCGTGCTGGTTAAAGTTTGATGAAAATCCCGCCGCGGCGAAACCCGCCAACGAAGGACCGGGCGTGCCGTGGACGTCTGGTTGGTTTGATTTGCCGAAAAACACAATCGCGCCCAAGTATGAGTCCGCTACTGGGAAAACAGACTTGCCAAAGTGCTTGCACGTCGTGATGACAAGCAACGGCAACGTGTACATGAACTGGCAATCACGAGTGATGTACTCGAGTTACCTCAGACACGCCGCCGAGGACGGGAGCATCATGAAGGCGTTTACTCGCATCTTGCACAAAGGACGGGAAGATGAGTTGATGCACGAGATTCCGACCATGCGATTCAATCCAGTTCAAGCGAAATGCGACGGATGGTGTGACTATCCCGTCGCCGATCGCTCCAAGGCTGTCGAGCAATGGTTGGAAACGGCAGACTCGGAGCGATGCTCGCACGTCGTTATGGTGGAGACGGATCACATCATCGTGAAATCACCATCGCCCGAAATTTTGATGCCGCGCGGTCAAGCCATGGGCTTCAAGTTCGGGTACATGAACCCGCAACAATCGAGACTGAAGAAGATGTATCCTGAATATTTTGCGGATGGGAAAAAGATGCCCCCCACAGGCAACGCGCCGTCCGTCGTGAACACGGTCGATTTGAGGAAAATTGCACCGCTTTGGGCGCGCTTCGTGAACGAAACTGAATCTCCGGAGTCAGTTCGTAAAGAGTTAGGTTGGGTGCGCGACATGTACGCGTACGATCTCGCCGCATTAGCCACTGGCATCGAGCACGAGCTCTCGGAGTGCCCGGAGAGTCTCCTCATGGCGCAGCCGCCCGCCGACTCCGAGCTCGGTAACGCGTTCATCCTTCACTACACGTGGGGGTCGGAGATCTACGACAAAAATGAAGAATTTATTTGGAAATTCGACAAGCGGTCGTACCTAGAAGGCCAATACGGTGAAGGTCCTTACATTCTTCAAGAAATCCCCCCCCCGCCCGAGTGGGACGACGGTGCCAAGGGTCTTCAGCTGCAGACTTTCTTCAAACCTCGTGCGTTGACCGAAAAGCGACTCAGTCTCATCAAAACATTGATCGACGAGTTCAATCATGCCGTGCGTTCGCTATCAAAAATTCCGAAAGGCTACGCGACGATCGAGGAGGCGCGTTTATACGTGTAGAGCGCGACTCGTAAAATTCTGTGTAGTGCATTACATCTGTTGTTATTCATCCCTTCGAGGCGTTACCCGAGCGATAGACGCCTCGTTTCATTGGCGCCGCGCGCGTGTGTGCACGTCGAGGCGAGGCTGGAGACGAGGCTGGAAGAGATTGTTTAGTGTTACACGACGACTACTGGAGCAGGAACAAGATGAGCACGATGAGCGACACCAAAACTGCGATGACGATGCAGATCAGGCGATTTCTCGCCGCGCGCTGCGACTTGTCCGCCTTGGTGAGTTCTTTTTGCGCGTCCTTTGTGCGCACCGCCGTGCTCACAATGTTCGCCTCGATGTCGTCAATCATCGACCCTTGTTCGTTCACCAACACCGCGAGGTCTTGAAATATCTCATTTACTTCTCCGATCTGTTGCTGAATCTCCATGATCCCTCGTTCGCGCTCTTCGATCAACGCGTTATTATACTCGAGCTCGCCGTCCACCTGCGCAAAGTCGCTTCGCTGTTGCTGCTGCTGCATCAATTGCTGCGTATCCTGATACGCCGCCTCGCCCTCGCCCGACTCCTCGTCCATGGTACCGTAACTCGTCTTTCCCTTGCCCTTTTGCGGTAAGAACGTCGACTCTCGCTCCGCGCACGTCCTCTGCGCCTTTTGAAAATCCTTTAAAACGGCGTGAAAATCCTTCACCAACTTTTGATGCTTCGCCACGTGCTCCGCCTTATCCTCATCGTCCACGTCCACCGCGTTCGTGACCGCCTGCGCCAATCGCTTCACCGCTAACGACGCGTCTCGCGCCATGACGCCCAGTTTTTCCCGCTGTTCGTGTAATTTCGCCCGCAATTCTCGCGTGTCCTTGCCCGTGCCCAGGACGTCGACGGCGCGCTTGAAGGCGCTCACGTGCGTCGTCATCTGGAAGATGAGTCCGCTGACGTTGCGGGACTCGGCGTCGAGGTCGTCGGCGGCGGCATCGCTCGTGGAGGCGCGGGACATGGCGCGCGCGCGCGCGGATCTGCGGCATCATCTTTCTTCGGGGGTGTTGCGCTCCAAGGGTCGTGATTGGCGGATTTGGTCGCGGCGCGCGAGCGGCGACGGAGGCGGGTCTAGATTGGTTGGGTTACGATTACTGAAGAACGAATCACGCTGCGCGCTGCGCGGAGACACCGGCGCGCTGCAGCGCGGCGGTGTGCAGGGCCTGGAGTAATTTATACGTGAACACGGGCATGTCGGTGGTGTCGAAATCCATGGGCTCGGCGAGGAAGCTCGGCACGAGACCTTCGATGTTGCCGAAACCGAGCGGCACGCACGCGACCTCGTCGGCGACGCGACGACCGGGTTTGGGCGGACGCATAGGATCCTCGCCCGTGGGTTCGCCGTCTTCGCCCTCGGCGGCGCTGAGTCGGAAGGTGAAGCCGGTGCCGATGTGCGTGAAGTGGTGCACGCCTTGAGACTTTTCTTGCCATCGCAAGCCGGTGAGCGCCTCGAGTTCGAACGCGCCAAAATCACCATCGCGGCCGCTTCCACCGGCACGCCCACTCGCACCCGCGCGCGTGGCTTCGAGCTCTTCTTCCATGCGAAGCATCTTCCCTTGGTACGCCAAAACGGTTTCGCGCAACTCGGCGTTTTCGCGCTCGAGCGCGTACACCTTTTCGCTCGCGCCCTCGGCGCGAGAGGCAATGTCTCGCTGACGATCGGCTTCGGTGCGCAAGTGATGCACTAACTCATCCGCCTTGCGCTCGTGATCCATCAACACTCCTTGCTGTCGCTCGGCCTCATTCATGAGATCTTGAAGCTTCTTCGCCTTGAGCTGGTCGTACTTGGTTTGCAGCTTCTCGTACGCGCTTTGAAGCATGCGGTACGCCCCACCCCACGCCGTAGACTGCGGCATGTGCGCTTCGTTGACGTTCACGACTCCATTCGCTCGATTCGCCGCGTCTGCCGCCGCCGCTGCCGCCTTGCCGAGTTTGGAGCTGTTCGGCGGCCGCCCTCGCCCGCGCGACGGCGTCCTCGCCCCAGGCGTCTTAACTTGACGCAAAAATTCAGGACTATCGATATCGGATCCCGGTGAAGACACCGAGGCTAATTTTGCGGCTTTATTCCTTCCCGAATCCGATCGCTCGTTCGCCTCGAAGTACTTCGCCGGTCGCTTCAAACCTTCCTTGGCGATGGCCGCCGCCTTGGCCATGGCGCTCACCTTTCTCGAGACGCCCGCCGCCTTTCCAGCCTTCTTCCCACCATCGTCCCCGGTTCTCTTCGCCATCGCCGCTTTCGTCGTCCCAACCGGTCGTCCTCGTCCACGCTTCGCCGCGGGCGCCGTTTCACCCTCCTTCCCCGTCGCGTTCCCCCCGCGCGCCGGCGTCGTCTTCGTCGGCGTCTTCTTCGTCGGCGTCTTCTTCCCCGCCTCCTCCCCCGACGACTTCTCTCGCCGTTTCCGCGCCTTCTCCGGCTCCTTCGTGAACGCTTTCGTCGATTTCTGTTTCACACCGCGCACGATTCGCGCGTCATCGTCAATCTCTCGTCCATCACCTTCCCTCGCGTCTCGTCCGCCGCGTTCGCCCTCGCGGGGGACTTAGCGTTCGTCCCTCGCGTCGTCCCTCGCTCGCCCGCCGTCGTCGCCGTCGCCGTCCCGTCGCCGCGCGCTCGCGCCGTCGACCGACGCGCTTCACGACGCGCGTCCCTCGTCGCGCTCGTCGGTCGCTTTCGTCGCTTTCGTCGTCGCGAACCGACGATCGAATTCGAATTCGCATTCAAACGTCCGTTGGTTTCTCGAACGGTCGCGTTCGCGTCGCGTCGCGTCGCGTCGCGTCGCGTCGCGTCGCGTCGTCGCGCGCACCATCCACGCGGGCGTGCTCGAACCGCTGTCGGCGTACGAGACCGGGTCGCGCGCGCGCGTTTCGCGCGGCATGACGACGATCGATGGGCGCGTCGCGGTGTGGCGAGCGATCGACCCGCGCGGCGCGGAGGCGAGCGCGGAGGCGAGACGCGCGCGAGGGATCGACGACGACGCGCGATGACGACGATCGAATCGTTAACGATGATGGTGATCGCGATGAATTACGAGACCACGGCGCGTCAGGACGCGGCGCGGGACGCGCGCGCGATGCACGCGCCGACGGAGGAGAGCCACTCGTCTTTTTCGCGCTCGGACGCGGCGACGAAGACGTGGGACTCGCCCATGCAGGTGATTTCGAACGAAGCCTCGTCGCCGGTTTTCTCGAACGCGGACGTCGATGATAAACAGTATTTCATGTCGATCACGCCTCGGGTCTTGCTGCTCGAGGTGACGTTGGAGTCGAGAAACCAGAACAGTTTGCCGTCCTTGAGGACGAACCATCGTCGGCGCCAGGTGCGAACGACGTCGCCGCGTTTCATCAACCACCCCGCGCGCGCGGGTTCGCGCCAGAATTCTACGCCACCGGTGTCGTGAACTTTTCCTATTTGGCTGAGATTGGCTAAGATCGCGCCGAACACCATCTTCGCCGCTTGAAATGAAATCGAAATCACGCCACGCCCTCGACGTACTTTGGGTGCGTCTTCGACAGCGGCGCCACGTTGATCAACTTCCTCCCCCTGTGCTTATCCGTGCTGAAACAAACCTTCCCTTGCACCAGCGCGAACAACGTATGATCTTTCCCGATCCCACAATTCGTCCCCGGATGCCACTTCGTCCCTCGCTGCCGCGCCAAGACGTGTCCCGGCCGCACGACTTCGCCGTCGCCGCGCTTCAACCCCAAAAACTTTGGATTCGAGTCTCGCCCGTTGCTCGACGACCCGCCCTGTTTCTTCGACGCGAACCGCACGAATATCGTCTGCGTCGCCGCGCGCCACGCCCGCGCGCCCTCCTCCGCGATCGTCGCGCGCGCGGTCGACGACGCGAGCGCGCGCGCGCGCGCGCGAAGCATGAACCGCGCCTCGCGCGCGCGTCCGCGTCCGCGCCTCGCGCGCGCGACCGCCGCCTTCGTTCGCGCGCGCGCGCCTTCGCACGCGCGACGCCGCGACGGTCGACCGACCGACGATCGCGCGTCGCGTCGTCCCGCGTCGCGTCGGCGCGCGACGCGACGGCGACCGGCGATGCGCGACCCGCGTTTTACGCACGTCTCGAGAACCGCACACATGGGTTTAAAAATCACTGAATACGTAGAAAACCGTTCCAGGCGCGCGCGCGCGCGCGTCGACCCCGCGGCCCGGCCATCGCAATCCACCCCCCCTGTTTTTTGACGGTTCATGACCCATCGCTCGCGAGTCGTCGTACGGGTAAACAGTCCGCGCGACGCCGACGTCGCGTCCGTCGTTCAAACGTGATTCGTCCATCGCACGCGCGGCACACGCCGACGCGCGAACGAACGCAACGCACGTACCCGGAACGCGATGCAAATCTTCGTCAAGACGCTCACGGGCAAGACGATCACGCTCGAGGTCGAGTCCTCGGACACGATCGATAACGTCAAGGCGAAGATTCAAGACAAGGAAGGTGCGGGAAGATTGCGGAATGAATCGTCGACGCGGATTGCGACGATTGAGATCTGGAATCGCGGCGCGATCGCGGGCGCGCGCGGGCGCGGACT
>Ga0228638_1000182_pt1 | contig 26477 bp, 24 predicted proteins | sample 48DmetaG_FD_182704 | JGI IMG/M metagenome (GOLD analysis project Ga0228638, IMG submission 182704) | Seawater microbial communities from Monterey Bay, California, United States - 48D | ecosystem: Environmental > Aquatic > Marine > Coastal | place: USA: California | collected 2016-10-31 | reverse complement strand
ATTTAACACATATATAGGATCAGAAGACACATACTTTAAGGGGCTCCCTAGCCCAGTTGCTAGTGGGATGGTTGTTTACTTTGTATGGGCCATGAGTTCTTACGGTATTCAAGGAGAAGAGGTTGGGGCGATCCTTGTAATTTTAACTGCTATTCTTACTGGTCTAGTATCTTTATTGATGGTTGTTAATGTTCCTTATTACAGTTTTAAAGAAATAGAATTAAAGAAACGGGTTCCATTCTTTTCAATGTTATTCGTTGTATTTATTTTTGCACTTATTTCTATAGATCCACCTATAGTACTGGCAAGTTGTGCTTTTGCTTATATTATTTCTGGCCCATTGTTATGGGTTATGAAAAGAATCAAAAACTAGTCTGTTCTTTTCCAGTAGCCCGTGAAACTCATTTGATCTGCTTTAAGATTGAACTTTTGTTTGAGTATTTTTCTTATTGATGAAATTTGTCTAGCTTCTCCAGCTCCAAAAACATAGAGGTTATCTGTTTTCATTTCTAATTCTTCGATTCTTTTTGATAATTCCGAACCTTTACCTGCCGGATCATTATTTCTATATATCCACTCGATACAATTATTTGTATCATGACACTCAAATTGGGAAGACTTATCTTGCGTCTCGAAAATACACCTATAAATACCTTTATTCTCTGAGTTTTCTATCGACGCAAGGACTGCTGGTTGGGCAGTTTCATCTGCTATAAATAGAAAGTTATCAGTTCCTTCTGGGGGATTGAAGGTTGTTCTTGGACCCCATATGGCCACTTCGGACTCTTCAGTAACTTTTTCTGCCCAATCAGCTAATGGTCCAGGGTGATCATGAAGTACAAACCAGACATCTATTTCATTGTCTTTAAAAGATCTTATTGTGTAATAGGCTGCTGAATAGGGATTATCCTTTTTTGCATTGAGTTCTCTAAAATCTTGCATAACAAAATTTTCTGGATATTTATGATCTATATTTTTATGAATTATAAAATACATAAAGGCATCATTTTTAAGGTCTGGTAGAGACTCCAGCCCCCCATAAAATGTTATTTCAATGATATTTGATGAAATTATTCTTTTCTTTTTTACTTTTGTTATGTAGGTATCTAAATTGAGTGTTTTTTCAATTTGTATTTCGATTCGAGTTTTAGGATAGTTCTCCGGAGCTTTTTTTCTAGCTTCCGCTAAACACAAATAGAAAAATGTAACTACTTCATCAGAGCTTTTGAATGTATTTGGAAATTTAATAGTTCTGTAGATTTTTTTGCCTGAAACTTGAATCATCATTGATATCTCTTCATCAGATATATCCATGATTCTTGATTCCAGAACATCAGCTACACCTAAGTAGTATGAAGACACCAAATTTAGGGCATCTCCATTTACCTCATTGTGATTATCAATAATAAGTTCTATGTTCTCTAAACTTTTTTTATCAAACATTATTTATATCTCGTAAGATCTGTACTGATTTGCCTGTTCGACCAAAATATCTTTGTAGTCTTTAGCATTCTTACAGACCCTCTCAAAAAAGATGAAATAGATTTTATCTTCAGATTTCACGAAGTATCCATCAATAGATAACGCAAACATCTTGGCTTCTGGGTCTTGAATGTTATGTTGAGCATTGAGAGAAGCAGAGATATTTTTAGTATGATCTTTGTTCATATGATCTATTATGGATGTCTGATTACTCATCCATTTTGGTTTGAATTGTTTCCAGTCTTTATTGTCTAACCACGCTATTTTTCCAAATCCGCCAATCCATCTTATTTGGTCTATATGAAGTCTATAGAAATTAAAGTCATGCATGGCTGCATACTTCTTGCTTTCTGGTAAAAATTCTTCAAATCTGGTTCGTGTTTCGTCAATTTCCTTTTCTGGCATAGACTGCAAATCTCCAAGGAGTGTCATCCTTGAAGAATTTTGTTTATCAAGATCATCATCAATTTTAAAAAGCGTGAGACATGACTTGGAGTTTTCTTTAAGGTTTATTGTGTGTTGCGCAATATTGCTCGCGTAGATGATAATGCTTCTATCTACATCGGTAATATATGTAACAAAACTACCAAATGGATAGCCTTCATTTCTTACTGAAATAGTCGATAGCACTCCTTCACTGCTATTCCGTAAAAGATTTATCGCATGCTTTTCGTATTCTTCTTGTCTCTTATTCATAATTTAGTAATAGTTAATCCTGAAAGGATTTTTTTCAACATTCATTTTAAGTCCATATACGGCACTAAGCGTATCTTCAGTAAGGACCGTCTTCGGAAGGCCTTTATCTACAAGTCTTCCTTCATTGAATAAGGCAACCTGATCTGAATATTTTGCAGCTAAGTTTAGATCATGGAGGATGAGCAGAATTCCTAGACCCTCATCTCTTTTCTTTTGAATTAGCTTCATCATTTTTTGTTCATGAAGAATATCTAAGTTAGCGGTTGGCTCATCTAGAAACATGTATCTGGGATCATCAGATCCTGAAGGCCTCCATAACTGAACCAGTGTTCTTGCAAAATGAACTCTTCTCTTTTCTCCACCCGAGAGGGTGTTAAAACTTTGTTCTAGAAGATTCTTAACAGAACATTCTTCAGATATTTGATCAATTGCTTTCTTAAAATCTTCGGAATAACTTGATATGCCTCTGTCAAGCCAACCCATTTCAATTATCTCTCTAGTAGAAAAATCATATACAACATCTTGGGATTGTGACATTACGCTTCTAATGAAAGAACGATCTTGAATTGAAATATCATCAAGATTTGATTGATCGAAATAGACCTGACCTTCTGTACATTGCAAATCACCAGAAATGATTTTTAAAAAACTAGACTTACCCGCTCCATTTGGACCTAGGATTGTAATTATCTCTCCCGATGAGATAGAAAGAGAAATATCGTCTAAAATTTTCTTAGAGTTTACTTCCCAAGATAGGTTTTTAACTTCTACGCTCATGCTTTTCTAATCCTAAAAATTAACCATAGAAAGAAAGGGGCACCTATTGCACTCGTTATGAGGCCTACTGGTAGTTCAGCAGGTTGGATAAGAATTCTTGATAGTAGATCGGCTGCCATCATTAGCGATGCACCTAAAAGAGCTGATCCAGGCAATAGATAACTATGATTTACTCCTCCCAATAATCTTACCAAGTGAGGAACTACTAATCCTACAAAACCAATCATTCCTGACAGAGAAACGCTAATTCCTACCGTTACAGCAGATGAAATGATGACCTTGAATTTAAGTTTTTTTACATCTACTCCCAGTCTATATGCTTCAGGTTCCCCCAATTGCAAAAGATCTAGTTTCCTAGCAGAAGGAATCATCCAAAACATAGCCAGAGATATAATTATCAAAGCAGGAATGATCAATTGCCATGAAGAGCCACCAAAACTTCCCATAGTCCAGAATGTCAAACCTCTAAGCTCTGAATCTGTACTGATATATGTCAATATTCCTATACCTACAGAAGCAAATGCATTCACCGCTATACCAACCAGCAACATATAAGTGATACCTTGATAGCCAAACCCTTGCGTAAAGATATACAAGAGACTTATCACCAAGGAGGCACCAAGAATGGCTGATAGGGGTAAAACTAAAGTTCCAAATATAAAGTCTGGGATCACATCTGAACCCAAAACGATAATCAATGACGCACCTAATGCCGCTCCAGCTGAGACACCAATCAACCCAGGATCAGCCAGAGGATTTCTAAATAAACCTTGTAAAGATGCTCCAGATAATCCAAGACTTGCTCCAACAAAAGCTGCCAGCAATACTCTGGGTATTCTTATCTCAAATAAAACGATACTATCTAATGAGTCAGATCCTCCATTGAACAATTCTTGAAAGGCAAAAGAAAAACTGCCCAATGAGATAGAAGAAAAGAAAATCACAATTAAGGACAATACAAATATAAACAAAATGCTAATTTGCAGAGGATTTGTATATTGAAGGATCGTAGAATCCTTAAGTAATGATCTAAGCATTATTGTTGAAAGGTTTCAGCAAACTTCAATGCTGCGGCTATAGTTCTTACTCCAAAACCCAACATTGCCATACCATCCTCAGATAATATATTTTGCTCTTTGGCTGCATCGGTAAATCTAAGCGCTGTAGTTTCTGATAAGCCTTTTGTGTCGGGGAAAGATCCCATTCCTCTATTAGTAATAATAATAAAATCAGGATTGTAGGAAATTATTGATTCACTGCTTATTGGCTTCCATCCTTCAAAGTTATCAGCAACATTCAACGCTCCAGTCATTTTTATAAAACCATCACCCGATGTTCCTTTACCTGCAACAATGGGAGAGGTACCTTGCATATTAAGGATAAGCATAACTTTAATTTTTGAGTTTTGATTATCCATAGCCAATTTATTCAACTTATTAATGTCTTGCTCGAGCAACTCTATTTTTGACGATGCTAAATTTGTATCAACTCCTAAGACGGATGAAATGCAATTTATCTTTTGAAGTATTCCATTAGCAGAATGACCCTCATCTATTATTCTGAGATCTACACCAGTGAGTTCTAATTGATCTATGACAAGGGGAGGGCCCATATCATCTTCACCCAGAATAAGTGAGGGTTTAAGAGATAGAATTCCTTCTGTAGATAGCGCCCTGACATAACCTATGGATGGCAAGTTAGCAGTATCTGAGGGGTAGTTAGAAGTGACATCTATCCCAGCAATCTTATCGGAATAATCTAAAAAATAGACAATTTCAGTCAAAGATCCACCTGCTATGACTATTTTTGAAGAATCTAGGGATTTTTCGCAATTAGCCAAGAAAAATTGAGATAAAGCAAAGCAAGTAATAAAAAGAATATAGCGCATTCTGAAGATTGTATTGATTTTCATATTAAAGTAAATGATAATCATTCTCATTCTCATTAAACAAGGTATATTCTTATGAAATCAAGTAACCCTTTTAAAATTTTCGCATTAGCTGTATTCCTTTTTCTAGGGAATATTTATTCAGAAGACGAAGTACAGGAAGTAGTCGTTATTTCTTCTAAATATCCAGTACCACTTCAAGAAGTGGTAGGAAGCGTAGATTCTATATCTCTAGAAAATATGGAGACACGAATGGTAAGTGACCTCTCTGATATGCTCGATAAAACTATCGGAGTTTCAGTTTCAAAACGTAACGTCTCGGGTAGAGCTTATAACGATGGTATTTCTATCAGAGGCCTCGGAGGAAAAAGAGTCAATATCCTCATTGACGGTATAAGAGTTGCTGAAGCCTATACTGGATATGGTAGAGATGTGGTAGATGTTGATTTACTTAAGAGAGTAGAGATATTGAAAGGGCCAAGTTCTGCTTTGTACGGATCTGATGGATTAGCTGGAGCTGTCTCATATATAACTAAAGACCCAAGTGATTTAGCAGATTTTGGAGAAAATTACTTCTCTGTAAATACTTCTTATGACGAAGATAATGAACAAACAAAAGTTGGATTTATGGCTGCAAGAGTTGGAGAGAAGATAGAAAGCTTGATCCAAGTAACTTCCAGAGAACTCAGTCAACTTGAGCTCCATGATGATGCTACCCTTGAATTGGATCCATTTGATGGTGAGCAACTGAGTGTTCTAGCTAAATTTAAATTTAGTCTAAGCGAGTCTGTAGACATAACCCTTGTACTTGATTCTCAAGAATTTGAAGGTGATTATATTTTTAATTCACAGGCAGGTATGAGCTACTTCCCTCAAGTTACCAGTACATCCAATGTAATTGGAGTTGACGACGGCAATCGAGATAGAGGAACCTTATCTCTAGATTTTAGTAATGAAACCACTTTATTTGATAATGGATCAATAAGGTTCTATGCCCAAGAGACTGATCAAAAGCAGATTACTACTAGATCAAAACAAATTTTTGCACAAGGGCCACCTTCCGTGGTCAATGCTTATAGAGATTACCAATTCAATCAAGAGATTGATGGCTTCTCAGCAGATTTCTTTAAAACAATAAACAACAATGGGAGATTGCATAATATTGTTTATGGAATAGAGATTGAAAATATAGATGTCCAAAGACCTAGAATTAGATATGAAACTAATTTAATGACTGGAACTATCAATACTTTCCTCGGGGGAGAGTTCTATCCTAATAAAACTATTCCCGATACAGAGATTGAGAGACAAAGTTTCTTTTTTAATGACCGATTAGAGCTTAATGATAAAACAACTTTGGTATTTGGGGTGAGATATGATGGTTACGAGTTAACCCCGGTGCCAGATGATTTATTCTATGCTAATGCCCAGTCAACTAATCAACTTTATTTGATTGATGATAGCGAAGTATCAATGAAATTTGGTTTTCTAAGAGATCTTTCTGATGATGTTTCTTTTTATGCCCAGTATGCTGAAGGATTTAGAGCACCAGATTTCCAAAGTGCTAATTTAAGCTTCACTAATTTGGCATTTCGTTATGCAGTAGGAACGAGTCCTGGCCTTCAACCTGAGGAGAGCGAAGGATATGAATTCGGATTTAAAGGCGCTACTGATAATGTCTCTTGGACTTTATCCTATTACGATAATGAGTACGCAAATTTCATAGATACTTATATAAAAGGCACAAGTCAGCAAGGTATTACACTATATGAATATGGCAATCTCGATGAAGTTGAGATAAAAGGAGTTGAATTTGAAATTATTTCGGATGTCACTGAAAACCTTCAAGCATCTTTTGGCTTTAGTATTCCGGACGGTACAAAGAACGGAGAGCAGTTAGTATCAATAGATCCTGAAGAGGCTATTCTTGGATTGGTTTGGAGCTCAGATAGTGGAAAATTAAATCTAAGTGGATACGCTAATTTTACAGCAGGTAGCCATGATAACTTGCCCCCAAGTTGCGGAAGAAGCGGATGTATTCCTTTACTCACTTTATCTGGTCTGACTACATATGACCTTTATGGAAGTTACCAGATATCTCAAAACCTAAAAGTAAGGTTTGCCATAAGAAATCTAACAGATGAAAGCTATTGGAATTGGGCTTCGGTTCAAGGTAAAAGCTCAACTGATGCCGGGCTAGACCTCTTCATGGAACCAGGTAGAAATATGAGCATGGGATTGAAATATGATTTTTAAACTGTAATGTTGAAAAAGGGCCAATCGGCCCTTTTTTTATGTATGTTTTATTAACTAGAATACTAAATTTGTTGTAATATGCTCGCTCCACAAACGTGGGTCTGTAGCTCAGCTTGGTTAGAGCGCACCCCTGATAAGGGTGAGGTCGGTGGTTCGAGTCCACCCAGACCCACCACTTTCTTTTTAAATAATTCCTACTAAAAGAAGTTTAGGGGACCAATAGGCCCCCTAAGTCCTTAAGGATAAAAAGGGTTGTCAGTTACATAAGCAGGAAGATTATAAAATCTTCTAGTTCTACAAACTGGTTGCCCAAGTTCTTTCTTAAGGGATTTTCTTACGACGCGATTGATCGACCGCGCTTCTTCATATTTAGTCATAACATCTCCTGTTAAAAAGATGCGTTCCTTCGGTATTATCACCTACTTCCGTCCCTTTCGGGATGAACGAAGATGCGTTCCTTCATCACAATTGACTACTTCCGTTCACTGCTACATTTAGAGTGAATGAACGATTGATTAAATATTAACCAAACTTATTCGAACTTGCAAATACTAGTATTTAAGTGGGATCACTTTTTATTATTATTAAACAATTTAGAATATAAAGGTTTACAACAATTGAATAAGAGAGAAATATGAAAGCAGTAGGAATTATGAAGCATGGAGGCCCTGAGGCGCTGGAAGTATTGGAAGTTCCTGAGGTCAATGCTGGACCAGGAGAAATTAGGATTAGGAATTATGCAGCAGCAGTAAATCCCACTGATGTAGCTGCACGAAATGGTTTGATGGCTGAGTATCAGAAGATAAACCCACCACCTTATGTTCCAGGAATGGATGCCGCTGGAATAGTGGACCAACTTGGAGAGGGAGTAGAAACTGATATTAAAATTGGGGATGAGGTTATGGCTATGGTCGTACCTAGTGGAAATTATGGGGCTTACAGGGAACAAATAGTGCTAAATCAGAATGCGGTAGTTAGAGCACCTAAGGGCACTTCTCATGTAGAGGCTTGTACACTTCCAATGAATTCTCTTACAGCAAGATTATCCTTAGACTTATTAGCATTAAAAGAAGGACAAGTATTGGCAGTCACTGGAAGTCCGGGAGCTTATGGAGGTTATGTTGTTCAGCTTGCTAAGGCTGATGGTCTTATAGTTATTGCTGATTCTAATGAGTCAGATGAAGAACTTCTTAGATCTCTAGGAGTGGATCTTATTATTCCTAGAGGTGAAGGTTATGCCGAAAAAATAAGAGAAGAATTTCCAGATGGAGTGGATGGAATAGCAGACGGAGCCTTGCTGAATGAATTAGCTATTGGTGCTGTAAGAGATGGCGGCTCATTCACTTCTATTAGGGGATTCAAAGGTGAGCCACAAAGAGACATAGACTTCTCAACTACTTGGGTTACCGCATATGATTGTAAAAAAGAAATATTAGAGAAATTAAAACACCAAGCCGAAGAAGGAGTAGTGACTCTTCGAGTTGCTGACACGGTTGATATTGAGAATGCCTCAGAGGCCCATAGAAGACTGGAAGAGGGAGGTACACGAGGTAGAATGGTAATTAAATTCTGATCACTTAACCTGTATTAAAAGAAAGAAAAATTAATATATTGAAAAAATTAATAAACATAATCTCAATTTTCTTTTTATCCTTTCAGACTCTCTCTGAAGTAAAAAGTTATAACTGGACATGATTCTTAATCAGTGAATAAGCTCTTACTTTGGTTTGCCTATTTCTTAGTAATTACTACTCCATTTCAAATCCTTTTTTGTATTTGGGTTTATTCATTCCTTTTTTACTCTGAATATAGTTTATTAACATTTAGTACCTCGGACTTTATGGATCAGACGATTTTGGTGCATGTAAAACTTTGGATGTATTCCTGGTTTTGGAATAATCTTTTAGATTTTTTATGGTCTCTTCCAGCGGCGATTATGGTGACTCTCAAACTTATAATAAATTCTTGGTTAGGGCTATGGCTCTTACCTAAGGCAAGAATGTTAAACAAACAAAACTAAACCATGAAAAAATTATTTTTAATAATGACCTTATGTTTCTCCCTAGAATCTTGGAGTGAACAAAACAATAAATTGGCAATTGAAAATGCGATGCAAGTACTAGATTCTTTTATGACTTCTTTCAATGCAAGAAATATGGAGGAATGGTCGGAGACTCTTAACTATCCTCACGTACGTTTTGCTGGGAGTGAAGTTACTTTATGGAACACTAAAGAGGAATACTCTTCTATTGATATTTTTGAGAGGCTTTCATCAACCGGTTGGCATCATTCAGCTTGGCTGTCGAGGAAAGTCATTTTAGTATCAAAAAATAAAGTTCATATCTCAACTATTTTCGAGAGGTATGATGAAAATAATAACCCTCTGAAGCAATACCAATCTTTATATATCGTTACAAATAAAGATGGACATTGGGGAGTGCAAGCAAGGTCAAGCCTGGCTCCATAGTAAATATTAGTAACTTTATCCACGTATAAATTAAAATAAGAAAAACATGATAAAACAAGCCATCAGAGACTTCATAGTTAAACGTACTTTTGCTGCCAAATTAAGAAATAAAGGTATGAATACCTTTTCAAACTTTGAAATTCTTAAAAGTATTCGCTCCTCTGCAGAATTAAAAAGGACGGAAGAAAATAGACCTCATGAAGTAATGTATTTTCATAAAGTAGATGATCCTTATTCACATCTTGCAATTCAATATATTGATAAGCTTCAAGAATCATTTGATATTTCTTTTAAAGCTATTTTGGTCGGGGAAGAAAATGCTGATGCAGTTCATGAACCTTCTTTATACAGCACTTATTGTTTAGATGATGCTAGGCGGATTGCTCCATTTTTTGGAGTTGAATTTTCAGCAGAATCATACCCCTCAGGAGAGTTGGTGATTAAATCTAACAAAATATTAACTGCTGTAGATGCTTTAAATTTTTCTGAAGTTGCAAAAAAGGTAAGCTCAGCCTTATGGTCTGGTAAAGAATCAATACTTGATGATTTATCTAGAGAATACAGTTCTACAGACGAAGAAGTCTCGGATAAATTAGAATCAGGTAATCTCATTAGAAATGAAAAGGATTATTATTTTGGTTCTGCATTTTATTACGAGAAAGAATTATATTGGGGAGTTGATCGCCTTCATCATTTAGAGGATCGACTTATTGAGCTTGGTTTAAAAAAAGATTCAATTAACGAACCAATTTGCACACCTACTCTTGGTGCTCCCTCCAAGATTGAGTCTGAAAACATTGTTAACCTTCATTATTACCCCTCTCTTAATAGCCCCTATACTTATGTAAGCGCAAAAAGAGTAAAAGAAATGAAGAATGATTACCCTGTCAATCTAATAACGAACCCTGTTTTACCGATGTTGATGAGAAATATGAAAATTCCAGCAATTAAAGGAAAGTATATTATTTCGGATGCAGCACGCGAAGGAAGGAAAAATAATTATCCAATGGGATCAATATATTCTCCAATAGGAAAACCTGCTAGAAAGGCTTATTCATTATTTCCAGTGGTTGATGAAGCAGGAAAAGGCTTTGAGTACATAGACGAATTATTGAGAGCATCTTTTTATGACGGTATTAATATTGGAGATGATGAATATCTTGAATCTCTTGTAACTAAGCTTGATTTAGACTGGTTAGTTATAAAAAAAGAATTGAATACGAAAGCCTGGAAAAAGGTCTTAGACGATAATTTAAAAGATATGTACGAAGGTAATTGCTGGGGTGTGCCAAGCTTCAAGATTACAGATTCAGATGGCAGTAATCCTTTTTACGTTTGGGGACAAGATCGAATGTGGTTATTAAAAGAAGAAATTAATAGACGATTAGGATAGTTTCATGACTAAATTAAATCACCCATGGTTTGAGCAATGGCCTGAATCTGATAGCTATAGAGCATCTGACGGTACTGTTAATCGTATCCCCTTAAGGTTGACCAGCAGTAACTTAATTATTTATGGGAGTGCAAATTTAAACGAAGTTTTAAAGGAGTTTGAGCACGAAGATCATATACCCGTAACGGTGTCTGGAGAAGTACCCGTCCAGATATGGTGTAATAACTTCATTGATACTGATTGTGGTCCAAACGAAGTTACTAATCCCTATACAGAAACATGGTATTCATTTCCAGTTACCCCTAAAGGAACTGCCTTAGATCTGCCTTATGAAGATTCCTTTTCCTATAATGTGAATGCACCTGATACTCTAACTTGGTGTCATAGAGTTCTTTGCGGTCCTGCTAAGGACGGGCATGGTTTAGCTGCTAAAGCTGCCATCGCAGGGGGAAGAGAAATATGGGGATTTCCAAAACATCCTGATATGGCTGATTTAGATTTTGATTATTCAGATGAAAAAGCAGTTTCTTTTACAGCTCGACATCAAGGCAATGAAGTCATGACAGTCAAAGTAAAGAGGCCAGAAATCACAGAAGGATATTTAACTGTAGAGGCAGATGCTATAACTGAGACAGGAGCCTGCATTACACCTAGGCAAAATCTTATGAAGCCTAGTTTTGTTGCCAAACAAACTCGCTATACTCAGGCCTTTGCCGCAACAATGTATTTTTCACCGTGGGACAATACAACTGATTCATTAATTATTTATAATGATGAGGATTTTTTTGGTGGTCTGCTTCATAGTTGGAAGTTTAAACCACATTTAAAGATGCATTGCTCAGACTTAAAAATTGTTGCATTCAAACCTGAAGGGTGGAACGCAAACTTTAAAGGATAAATTTACAATGAAAAATTTTTGGATCTTAATTATGACTTTTATTTTAACCACTTGTGGCCAGGATAATGATGCCCAAAATAATTTGATGGAGAGTGAAGAGTATTTAAAAAATAACTTATCGAACGATGGTGTAATAGCAATTAAACCAGGTCTTCAATATCTAGTTATGAAGTCTGGTACAGGAAAGACACCAACCTTAAGTGACACGATAACCGCAGATTTTCATGGAACATTGAAAGATGGATCTGTATTTTGGAGCTCTATTGATAATGGAGAGCCTTTAATAACCAAGCTTTCCCAATTAATACCAGGTTGCCAAGAAACAATTTCATTAATGAGTGAAGGCGATTCATGGCGTATCTTCATTCATCCTGACTTAGCTTACGGAGAGGCAGGTAGGCCAGGTATTCCCGCTAATTCAGCATTAATATTTGACATAAATTTACTTGCCGTAAACTAGGAAACCTAAAAAAAAGGAAAATTAACATGCAATACGAAGAAGTTATAAAGGATAGAAGAAGTGCTAGAGGTTATTTAGACAAACCAGTCCCCAAAGCAGTCCTTGAAGAGGTGATTGAGCTGGCAACCAGAGCTCCTTCTTCTATGAATACACAGCCGTGGCACTTTCATATTGTGACTGGTGATGCACTAGACAACATTAGAAAAGAAAATACCAAAAGAAATATCGAAGGAGTTCCACCTTCTAGAGAAATTAGACCACCTCTTGGATATGAAGGAGTTCACAGAGAGCGACAGATTGAAATCGCTATTCAGCTTTTTAAGGAAATGGGAATTGAAAGAGATGATAAAGAAGCAAGAACCGATTGGGTCTTAAGAGGTTTTAGACAATTTGATGCACCAGTTGCTGTAATTGTCACCTTCGATAAAACGCTACAAGATGAAGATATTTCTAAATTTGACTGTGGGGCAGTGGTGAATGGATTAGTTAATGCAGGATGGTCAAAAGGACTCGGTTCAGTAATTAATAGCCAAGGAATTATGCAATCTCCAGTAGTAAGAGAATATGCAAAGATACCTGATGATGAAGTAATCATGATATGCGTGGCGATGGGTTATCCTGATAGTAGTTTTCCTGCTAATAAAGTTGTTTCAAAGAGAAGACCAGTTTCTGAAGTGGCAACATTCATCGGTTTCGATGGTTAGATTTTGAAAAAGATCTTATTCCTTCTACTTTTATGGTCTGAAATTATGCTTACCGAGATTTTCATTGATGTCAGAACACCTGAAGAAATAGAAATAGCATCTATAGATTCTACATATCATATTGAATGGCAAGATATCCTGAATGTTAAGGAGATAGCTTCTTTCGAAGATAAGATTTATTTATTTTGCAGAAGTGGAGTAAGGTCTGAGAATGCAAAAAATATTTTATTAAATGCAGGCTATACAAAGGTTCTTAATATTGGAGGATTTGAAGAAGCCTCTGAATATATTAAGAAAAAAAGAAAAAATCCTTAAAATTGATGCTATTTAATTAAAAGGATAGAATATTTCTATGGAGTGGTTAAGTCAGCATTTAGAACAATGGGGTTTGGTTTGGTTTGGTTTGCTGTTTTGGGGAAGTATTTTTGGCGCTTCTCTTCTTTATATTTTCCAAGAAAGCTTCCTGATTTCGTCAAGTGGTTATGCCCTTGGATTGGTATTAGGTCTTCTAGCCAAATATAGGGGGTGGTCGTGGATAAGTTAGTTGAAGACTCGATGGATTTATCAATAGACTCTGAAAGAAAAGTTGCTAGAACTTTTACAGGAAGAATTGAATGGGAAATGATTGCTATAGGTCTAGGGCAATTTTCTGCATGGATAATTACATGGGTGCTTGTAGTCCAAGGAGTTATTCCTCTTTTTGTTGGTTTTTTAATTGCTTTGTTCACTGCTTGTAATGCTTATCTTCCGTCTCATGCTGGACAGCATAGCCATTTATCAGGTGGACGAAGAAATCTTCTATGGCTAGATTCTTTAGTAGGTCAAATAAGTGTCATTCCACTAGCGCAGTCGCATGCTGTTTTGAAAGCAACACACATGAAGCATCATGCTCATACTAATGACCCCGAAAATGATCCAGATTATTTCCATGGAAATGCAAAAAGCTGGATAGAGGCTGCCATAAATGTAAACATTGCGTATAACGCCGATGGTCCAGCTTTGAAGACAATCGAAAAACATTCTGAAGAAGACCCCAAATTTAGAGAAGCCATTGAAAGTGGTGCCTTATGGGGACTCTTATTTTTCTTTGCCCAAATTATTCTAGCTATTATTTATCCTCTAGAGACTTTACTTTTGTGGTGGATACCTAAAAGAGTAGCATCATCTTATTTAGGTATCGTCTTTTCTTACTTTCCTCATTCTGGACTTGGTAAAGGCCGATATACTGATACAAGATTTTGGACTAATAAAATGCCTAGATTCCTAAATCACTCAATGCAAATTCATACTATGCATCATATGTACCCTAGAATTTGTCATTATGATGAGGCTAAAGCAATAGAGGCATTAAAACCTTTCATGATAGAGCGAGGAATGCCAGGGGCAGAATATATTCCTGAAAAATTAAGATGGAATCCAGTAACCTATATCAAGGAGGCTTACTTTGGCGGACGATAAACAAAAGATAGAACAGGGTGTTCAGCTATACTTCGATAGCATGTATGAATCAGACCCAGCAAAGGTTAGAGAGGCCTTTTATCCTAATGCAATGATTACAGGATACATTGGGTCAGGATTGGCCGAAATGAGTGTGGATGATTTCGCGAGTTTTGTTGAATCTCAACAACCTTCGCCTGAAGATAAGGGAGAGGAAGTATTGTTGGAAATATTATCCTGTGAATTAGCAGGCTCTACAGCATGCGTGAGAGTCAGGGATGGATATATAGGTAATGTTTACTTAGATACCCTTTCATTCTTAAAGAAAGATGGTGAATGGAAAATCTACAATAAACTATTTCACATTGAGTCCTAATTCATGAATATGAAAGTAAAGCAGATTTCTACAGCATTAGGTGCTGAGATTACAAATGTTGATCTCGCAAAAGTAACTGATCTTCAGGTAGAAGAAATTAAATCTCTCTTAACTGAACACAAGGTAATATTTTTTCCAGGTCAAAATATAAGTCAGGATGAGCATGTAGATTACGGAGCAAAGTTTGGTGAATTAGAAGGGCATCCTAATCTTAAGAATAAGACAGTAACCCATCCAAAAATTTTTGAACTCGCTGCTAGTTCTGGTGGAATAGCTGATGAATGGCATACTGATATAACCTTTCAAGATTCCCCAGCAATTATGTCTGTACTTCATATGGTGAAGTGTCCTGAATTGGGTGGCGATACCATGTGGAGTAATTTAAATGCTGCTTATGAAGCCTTATCTGACCCAATAAAAGATTTATGTGAGGGGATAACGGCATTGCATGACGCGAGACCTCACGGAAAACCCGAGAAAACAGCAATCCATCCAGTAGTGAGATTACATCCCATCTCAGGTAAGAAAGTTTTATACGTAAATGAGCATTTCACTAGAAGAATAGTAGAAATGAATGTTGAAGAGAGTGATATGTTGCTCTCTTACTTAACTAAATGGGTTACTAAGCCACAGTTTACCGTTAGATATCATTGGACAGAAGGGACCATTGCTATGTGGGATAACAGAAGCACTCAACATTATGTGGTTAATGATTTTGTAGGTGAAAGAATTATTCAAAGAGTCACTATAATGGGTGACGAGGTCCAAGGATCGTCTAATCCTAGATGGAAGCCAGCCTTGAGAGAAGGTTTTTCAGCCGTCACAACCCACGATAAGCAATTGATTACTCACCTAAAAGAAAAAGGTTCTCTCTAGTTTTTTAAAAAAGTTAAGTTTGATCTCTATATAAGTCGCATTAAATTAATTTTTATTATGGAAAGTACAAACAATAAATTTAGAGCTCTATTTGAGAAATGTATTGGTACTCTAATATTTCTTAATATCCTTCATCAAATAATCTCATCAATGGATTTGAGTGAGTATCAGAACCTTTTGTCTTATGGAGATATCTTTTTTCAAATTTCAATGTTTCTCTTCTTAGGTGAACTCATTTATAGATTCTCAACCGAAAGGCAATTGGGATTTCTCAATGCCATGGATAGTTTGGTTTTAATAAATTACTTTTTTATCGGGATATTGGATCTAAGGATCTTTAGATTATTTCGATTCTTCGATATATTCAGCAGAACGAGAATATTGCTTCCCAGTAATACGCTTTTCAAAACTATTCACGTTCAAAGACACAGTTTAATGGGCTCGCTGTTCCTAGTTTTGTCAGTGCTTTTACTATTTTCTACCCTCATGTACTTCGTAGAGAGGGAGGCGCAGCCTGATAAATTTGGAAATATACCTTTAGCTATCTGGTGGGGTATGGAGACCTTAACTACCGTTGGTTACGGAGACGTTCATCCCATTACTCCACTTGGTAAGGTATTGGGAACTTTAACCATGTTGCTAGGAATTGGTATGTTTGCCTTACCTGCAGCAATCCTTGGTTCTGCTTATTACGAGGAAATGCAAAAAAGAAATTTCCTGGTTACTTTTGAGGCCATCTTAGAAGTGCCTTTATTTGAAGAGCTCCCCATCAAGGCTTTGAGTAAAATTAACGAAAAGTTAGATGCAGTTTTACTGCCTCCAAACGAGGCTGTTTTTGAAAAAGGTGAAGAAGCTGATTCTATGTATATTATTGAATCAGGAAGAGCACAGGTTGAACTTGAAAATCCAATCGTTCTAGAGCAGGGAGATTATTTTGGAGAAATGGGTCTAATAAATAACAACCCCAGAAATGCGACCATAACCACACTTGAAGAGGTTAAGCTTCTACAACTTAAGAAAGAGGATCTAGAAGAGTTATTTGACGAACACCCAGTCTTATTCCAAGCCATTGAGGCTAAGTTAGAAGCTATAAATAACTAGAAAGAATAGGAAAATTCTGTAGATATTTGTTCGTCTTGTTTATCAGCAAACTCTGGCGGTCTGGAGTCATAGAAACTACTTATTTGCAGAGAGATGTCGACATTCTTATTAACTGAGAAATTTAAGCCTGCAAGAATACTTGCTTTATAGTCTTTAGATTCGTCCACTGAAGGTTGGTAGTAGGTTGTGACTGACAAATCAATGTTCTCAGCAAGCGTGTACTTATCTGTAAAATAAATAGATAGCCTCTCAGTATCAGATTCATTGCCTTGCAAATCTTCCTCGTCTTCAGTCAGAAGACCGAAGCCTATCTTTGTAGAATCATCGATATTAATTCTAGTGCCAAATCCTAGAACATCTCTAGTTAAGAAGCTTCTGAAGGGATTCTTACTATGCTGCACAAAGAATTCAGTACTGAATCGAGTTTCATTTAGAAAAATTAATCTACCATGCACAAATGTTGAATCTGATGTCTTGATTTCATTTTTTTTACGCTCGGAGGTTTGAGCAATTAAAAAAGATTCTATATTTTCAGTATTATTATCGAGTCTTAAATTCAGTGAGTAGAAATCTCTATCCTCATTTCCTCGAGAGCCACTTAATTGAAAGCCTACCTTTGAAAAGAAACCAATTTGACCTTCATTTCTTTGATCTTCAATATTCACAATAGCCTCTCCATAGATAGAGTAAGCATTAATTAATAAAACGATTAATAAAATTTTCTTCATACTATTTTGTTTTCGCAACAAACACGCCTTCCCAGTCACTTGGTGGCGGATTTTCAATATATTCTTCAATCCTATTAGAAATAAGTTCGTAGTATAGGTCAAAGGAGGGCACATCTTTTACGTATTTTTTTATGTGCTCTCTAGCTGATACCCAATCTTGTTTTCTATACATTTCTACAAATTTAGAATGCTCATCAAAAAATACTTTTTCATCTTCTATCTCTATATCTTCTCCTAGAACGGTATAAATTCTCTCTGGTTCTTTTTTACCTTTGACCGAAATCAAATCGAGTTCAATCACTCTATTAGAGCTTATTCCTTCAACAGATGATTGACCCAGTATCATAGGAAATCCGTAGTTATTTGATTGACCTTCTAGTCTTGATGCTAAATTGACCGCATCTCCCAATACCGTGTAATCAAATCTTTGTTCGGACCCCATATTACCGACGATGCATTCTCCTGTATTGATACCAATTCCAATGGCCATCTCATCTTGATCAAATTTCCCCAACTCTTCATTTAATTCTCTTAATGCAGTTTGCATATTAAATGCCGACTCTATCGCTCTTTCTCTGTGATTCTCTTGATCAATGGGTGCATTCCAAAAGGCCATAATACAGTCTCCCATATACTTATCGATGGTACCTTCTGTTTTGAGTATCTCATTACTCAGAGTGGATAATAATTGATTAATTAAATCAGTTAGACCCTCAGGGTTGTCTTTATATTTTTCAGAAATAGCTGTAAATCCTCTGATATCAGAGAATAAAACAGTCATTTCTTTTCTCTCTCCACCTAAGACCAGAGATTCACTAGATTGAGCTAATTTTTCTACCATGACGGGACTCAAGTATTGTGAAAAAGCATTTCTGACTTTGCTTCTTTCTATTTCAGTAAATAGGAAGTTGAAGAATGTAATGATTAGATAGGCCAACAAACAAATTAACATCGGAGAAATTGGATCTACTAGATACTGATAATTAATGAAAAAGTAATAACTACCATAAATGATCGATCCATTACCCAAGCCGAAAGCTACTAGCCCTCCAATTGGACCTTGTCTTTGAATAGTAAGAGAAATTGCTACCGAAAAAATAAGGCCAGCAAGAAACTCAAGGCCTAAAAGCCAATCAGGTCTTTTCAAGAACGTATTAGAGAAAATCTGCTGCACGAACTGAGCAATAATAGAAACTCCAGGAATATTCTTTTCAAGAGCATTGGATCTCAAATCAAATAAACCAGATGCACTAGTGCCTACGATAGCTACCTTACCTTCAAAAAAATAAGGATCTATCGATCCATCTAAGACTTGCCATGCAGGGATGACAGTTAGATTTTTGCTCTCTGTTGGATATATCCAAAAACTCCCATCGGGATTAGTGGGCATAACCAGGGAGCCTAGCTTGATATTATTGATTCCGGTATTTTCTCCAAATGCCTCTTCGCTTGAAGCGTTAGAGGATTTAATTTGGTAAGTTGAAGCTCCAATCGCAACTCTCACCAGCTCTAGAGGAAGTGAGGGGATGAGATTGCCGTCAATATTTTCAAAACTAGGAAGTGTCCTTACTATCGAATCATCATTACCTATACTCATACTGCCTAGCCCAGAGCTAACAGACTCTAATAAAGGTAAATTTCTTTGAAGACCGTTATAGGGTTGCACAAAAAGCTTTGGATCATCACCCTGAACGACTAGACCGAACTTACTTTTACTAGGCTGAGTACTCTTTTTATTATTTGGAGCTAGGCCTAAGACCACTGTTCCATGATTATTGATAGCTTCAGCAAATAAATCATCGTGATCTACAATATTTTCAAGCTGTTTTACTAAGTCATTGTCTTCAGCATATATCTCCTGAAGCTGTTTTGACCCAGTTCTATCAGGTTCTGCAAAAACAATATCAAATCCAGTGACAGCCGCTAGTTGTGTTTGATCCGTGAGAGTAGCTAAGGTATCTCTCGACCAAGGCCATTGGCCTATTTTATTTAGGGACTCATCGTCTATATCAATAATAACTACTGGGTCATCCTCAAGGGCAGGCCTCGGCAATAGAGTTTGAAAAGTATCAAAGGAGGTTGTTCTTAAATCAGTGAAAATACCCAAGGGATTCAATAAAGGAAAAAATGCCAAAAGAACTGCAAAAGGGAGCAGGCTCTTTTTGCCTAATGCTGTTAGATTCATACGGTTTCCTTTTGTTTATAATCTTCAAGAACTTCTTTAACTATAATTTCCATCTCCTTAGGGTTTAAGTTGAAGAGATTTAGAGTAGTCATAAAATCATAGAAGACAGTTTCCACCGAAGAACCATTCATTATTTTTTCTAATGCATATACATATCCAGCTCTCAAGGTTTCTCTGGCTTTTCTGAAATGAAGTAAGGTATCGATTTCAGATCCTGGAATTTCACCACTCTTGATCGCCTGTATGACTAGTCCTTCTTGCATTTCTTCACCAGCACTTTGCCAGATTTTACTCATTACTTGCGGCCTTTCTATTATCCAACCGGCCGAGGGATCATCTGAGAAAATCTTTAAGGACATATACCAAGCGAAAATAGCACGTTTTAGAGGGCTTTCAACAGGTTCAATCGAAGGTATTACTTGAACAACTGCCTCTATAACTTTATCAACAACTACTCTGCGATGAATATCATCTATAGAGGAGAAATAATTATAAAAAGTTCCATAAGATACTCCTGCAAGAGATGTGATGGTCTTGACATCAAGTTCTTTGTATCCGTTATGATTCAAAAGGTCAGTCGTGGCTTTCAGCAATTTACTTTCTGTTCTCTGAGTTGTTTTTGACATTTTTTATATTTTTTTTGACATTGTATCAGAAAATACCATTATTTACTTTATTTAAGCTATAAAATAATTGATAATCCGTCAATTTTTAAACTGATTTGAATATTTTGATCAATAATACGATCCGCAAGGGCTATGTGCTGCTCATTATTTTGTTTATGGGTATACAGCCCGTTATGTCTTCTAATGTTTCTCCAGCCTTAACTGATCCTGAATTAATTGAACAAACAGACCTTGAAAGGGAAAAGATTTTTGCTGCTTTAATCGATGATCCCACTAATCTTGATTTTCTTTTTAAATATGCGAATTTATCAATCCTCTTAGGAGATTTAGAAGCGGCTATAAGTGTTTTTGAACAAATGCTTATATACGATCAAGATCTTCCTAGAATTCGTCTAGAGCTGGGGGTTTTATACTTTCGCCTCAACGCTTATCCTTCAGCAAAATTATATTTAAATAGCGTCAAAAAATATGATGCTCCTGACGAAGTGCTTAATAAGGTAGATGCATTTTTAGGTTCTATTGTTGAAGCGGAGAAGGACTACTTTCATCAGCACATTTTGAGTATGGGACTCACACGATCCAGCAATGCTAATTCTGGAATTGATGACGATATTATTGAGATAGCAGGATTTCCATTGACCGTACCTGATAGTTCTAAGCCACAGGGTGATATTACTAAAAATTTACGTTATACCTATACCCTCAAACAAGATTTAAATCATCCGAGGGGAGATAACGTAAATTATGTGGTGGCTTTAACAGATCAAAGATTGGATACTTATAATCAATTTGATACCTCTTCAATCGTAACTTCAGCTACGCGAACATTTAATCTAGAAGGCAATCCAACATCGATTTTCAGTCGACCATCCTTGGATGCTTCAATTACCGGTTTTATGGTTTTGCTTGCAGATAAAAGCCTCTTAAGTTCTCAAAAGTATGATCTTAAATTCACTGGTGCGCTTTCAGATAGCTTAATTTTCTCAATTGGAGGATTCCATGATCAAAGAAAGTTCCTAATTAATGATCTTAAGAGCGGATATATCAATGGTCTGGCACTTTCTAACTCTTATATTACAGACTCTAATATTCTTACAGAGTTTGAATATGAATATTCAAAATATAATGCCAAAGTTTCTTACGAAACTTATCAATCAAATTCATTTGGTTTAAACATAACATCAGCTCTGGGGAAGGGGTGGGGTTTTAAAGCATCATTGTCGCATGCTAAGAAGTCCCACTTCGCTGATTTTCCAATTTTTGGCGAAAGAAAAGAGGAAATCAATTCAGCAAATATTGAATTTTCAAAGGCTTCTTCTGACAACTGTCTATTTGCAAGCTATAGGATAGCTAAGAACGATAACAAGAGTTCGATTGAGATATACAGCAGATCCAATCTCCAGGTCACTGCTGATTTCAGTTATGTTTGTTTAGTAAATGATTCAAGCTCATGATGAAATTATTAAAGATAAATACTTTCATATTGGCTTTATTTTTAGCCCAATTTTCTCTAGCTAAAGAAGAAATAGGTGTTGCGTCTGCGGTCAATAAAAACACAACTGATTTAACTTCAGAAGAGGAAAGAAAACTAGTTCAAGCTGGATATAAGATCATTCAGAATCATACTCTTGAAACCGACTCCATTGGCCGAGCAGCCTTATTGCTAATCGACGGAACCTCTTTTTCTATAGGGCCAAATTCATCCGTTACACTGGATAAATTCATTTATAACCCGGAGACTGCTGAGGGCTCTCTTGAGGTTTCTTCCAGAGGTCTTTTACGACTGGTAGGAGGAAAAGTTACAAAGAAAAGGCCAGCACTTATAAGGACTAATTCAGCCACTGTGGGTATCAGAGGTGGTATCACGATAGTTCAAACACAAGGTCTCTCTACCACTGCAGCTTTTGTCTATGGGGATGAGTTGACTATGACTCCTAACCAAAATAGCTCAGCGACCACCAGCTTGATAGAGAATGGGTTTGTCGTAACAGTAGAAGACCCAACAGCTGAAGTAGGAGAGCCTCAACAACTTAGTGAAAGCTTTCTAGCTGAACTTCAAAAGGGTTTAGAAGCTCGTGAGAATGATGAGGAATCCGATGCAGAATCATCAGAAGAAGAATCATCAGAAGAAGAATCATCAGAAGAAGAATCATCAGAAGAAGAATCCACTACAGAAGAGAGTACTGTTGAAGATCAAGGACAGGATAGTGAAACTCAACAGGAAAGTGCCTCGGCCACAGAGACAGAATCGGGAGCAGATGACAGCGCTGCACAAGAAGATAGTACATCTGACTCTAATGTAGAGACTCAAACCTCTGATCAAATAGATACTTCTAGTGGTAATGATAACGATCCTCAGCCCGAAGTAGATGAAAGCGCATTAGACTCCTCTGGTGTATCGGATAATTCGTCAGATATAGCTCCTGCAGAACTTTCTACGGCTGATGATGTTGTTGATACAGCAGTTGATGTTGATACAACTTCAGATGAAGTTGAAGAAACTACTGAAGAAACGGAAGAAGCCTCAGAAACCTCCATTGAAGATACTGCTGCAGTTGAAATAACCGAGACTGTAGTTGAAGAGGCACCTTTTGAGGCTTCTTTAAGTAATGAAAGTATTCAGATTAATGAGAATGAGACAGATATCAATTTAGCAACTCTTCAAACCAATAAAGATGACGATGTAGAGATTACAGTCACAATTGAAGGAGAAGATAAAGATTTATTCCAATACGATTCCTCTACGAACTCACTAAGTTTTTATGGTGACGCTAACTACGAAGATAAAACTAATTTCTCATTGAATCTTATAGTGCAAAGAGAAGATGAAGAAGTAGTAATACCTATAAATATCTCGGTTATAGATGTCAATGAGGCTCCATCCATAAGCACAGAAACACAGGATTCCTATGCAGAAAATCTATCTATAGGATCTGTTTTAGTGGGAGTCGCCACTACTGATCCTGAGAATCAAGAAGTTACTTATTCATTAAGTGGAGAGGGTAGCGATAAATTCACCATTGATGAAGCTGGCAATATTACGTTGGCTGAGAGTTTTGATTTTGAAGCCAAGGCCTCTTATACACTCACTGTTACTGCGACTGATGGAGAGCTTAGCTCTGAGACGGAAGTTTTAATCAATGTTGGCGATATTAATGAAGTACCTTCATTATCTTCAACTTTGGCTTTGACATCTTTTAGTGAAGATTCAGCCATTGGAACGATTATTGCTACTGCAAGTGCCACAGATCCTGAGTCAAACACTATAACCTATAGTTTGTCAGGCACGGGAAGTGAATACTTCATTGTAGATGAGAATGGAAAAATATCTCTAAAGGATACTTTAGACTTCGAAACTTACGCCAAATATGAAATTACCTTAGTTGCTAGTGACGGTGAATTGACAAGTAGCTCTGTAATTACATTTGATATATCTGATGTTGATGAAGCGCCTAGCCTTTCTTCAACACTCAAATCAGAGAGCTTTGAAGAAAGTATTACAGTAGGTACTGCATTAGCAACAATCAGCTCTATAGACCCTGAATCACAAACTATTACCTATTCATTATCAGGAGCGGGCAGTGAAAATTTTGAGATTGATAGCGAAGGCAATATTACTTCAAAGGTAACTTTTGATTATGAGACCACACCATCTTATACCTTCAATGTCACCGCATCCGACGGCACAAATTCTACAACCTCACCTCTCACAATTACGTTATCTGATGCAAACGAGTCACCAGATGTAACTATTAGCCTACAAGGAAGTGAGTTTGCAGAAAATATTGCAACCGGTTCGACGATAGCTACCATTGCTTATACCGATCCTGAATCCGATACGCTGTCTTATACTTTATCAGGCACAGGAAGCGATCAATTTTCAATAGATGATCAGGGTGTCATAACTTTGAAGACCGGCCTAGACTATGAGACTAAAACTTCTTATGAATTGATTTTGACGAGTACTGACGGTAGCAACTCGGTACAAACTCAGATTAATTTCTCGGTAACTGATATCAGCGAACTTGCTCTTTCTTTAGATAGCTCAGAAGTTACGCTAGCTGAAAATATATCAACGGGGACATCTGTAGCAATCGCAAGCTCTTCTGATGCTGTCGGAGAAGTGACTTACTCAATTGTTGAAACAACTGATAACAGCACTAATTTTGCAATAGATAGTCAGGGAAGAATCACACTTGAATCTTCATTAGATTTTGAAGCTAAAACCTCTTATACGCTCGAGGTAAGTGTTACCGATGGAAAAGAGACAGTCATCAAGCAACTCGAAGTTACAGTAAGTGATATTGATTTAGCGGTGACTTCAAGTCTGGCTTCTGCTACTCAAGCAGAAACTATTTCAACTGGAACTTCTATATTGACGCTTTCTACAAATAACGCAGAAGGCACTTTAAGCTACTCTATTGCTGATGCCGATAATAAATTTGCAATCAATAGTTCCACAGGTGAGGTAACACTTGCCAATGCTTTGGACTATGAAACTAAAACTTCGCATTCATTTACGGTTACAGTTTCAGATGGAACTACTTCGAGTTCCGAGACTTTCACTTTAAGTGTGACCGATGTTGACTTAGCTTTCAGCGCATCTTTGGCTTCAAGCTCTCAATTGGAAACAATTTCTACAGGTACAACTATTGTGACGTCTTCTGCATCTGATAGTGAAGGTACAGTGAGTTACTCAATCACTGATGCCGATAATAAATTTGCAATCAATAGTTCCACAGGTGAGGTAACACTTGCCAATGCTTTGGACTATGAAACTAAAACTTCGCATTCCTTTACAGTTACTGTAACTGATGGAGTAACCACAACTTCTCAGACTTTTTCATTAACTGTAGGCAACGCAATAATCAATACACTTGCCGTTACCTTAGCGAATAGCGGGGCTGCTCTAGCTGAGACTTCGAATTCAGGAAGCTCGGTCGGTAGTTCGAGTATCAATAACCCTGAAAGTGACAGTGTCTCATATACTCTAAGTGGCACTGGTAGCAGTAATTTTGCCGTGGATAGTAGCGGTGACATTACCACCAATACTACGTTGGATTTTGAAACAGCTAAAAGTTATGCGCTTACTTTAACTGCTTCAGGTGGAGGTACTACAACAACTGATAATTTCACGGTCAATGTGGGCAATATTGAAGAACTTGAATCGGCAGTGCTGCGTTATTCTGCTGACTATAACTCAGCCTCAAGAAGTGGCTTTAGCGCAACAGCAACTCGAGGTCCGTCTGGATCAAGCCTCGCTGCCTACACTTTAGAGCAAGTCGGTACCACCAATTCAACTGCCATTACTTCAGTGGACGATACGTCTAATAACTATGTTCCAGTGGAAATCAATTCTGGAACCGCACTCAATTGGCAATATTATTTCCCCGTTGATACCTCAGGCAACGGTCAATTTGCATTTGCGCCAAATTCTTCTGCACTTGATGGTAAGTATTACAGCCCTCTAGGCACGGCAGTCACCACCACCATAGCCAATGCTGACTTCCTGACCGCAGGACGACTAGAAGGCGCAGAATATTGGTTCATGACCACTGATAAGTCTGCAGCTAACATTGATTTCACTTCTGCAACATTGGGAGGTCTGAACGTTCGATTCAACCTTAGTAATTTCCATACCACCTGGACGACTGCCAACAATGCTCTTTCGAGCCCATATTCTCTTACTCTTAACACCGGAAATTCGGCCCTGGATTACTCGTTTTCAGATGTAGGAAATTATCAGGTGTTAGTTCATGGAGCTGGCTCAGCCGGCGGTAGTAACTTTGATTCTACTGAGCAAGCGGTAGCCCGTCAGTTTATCCAACAAGAAAACAGAGTCCTTGTTTTACATGGTGAAAATTCTAATTGGGGACTACAGAATGATGAGATTGTTACCTTTTTAGAATCAATCATGAGTGGAAGTAATTTCAGCCATACTAATAATGGAACTATGAATACATTCAATTTTACCTATGGAGGTGTTTCATTTGTACAAAGCTCTATTTTACGAAGAACTCCATCGACTTTGAATTGCGATTCAAATTTTAACACTTACTGTTATGGAAGCTGGGCTTTTTTCCCAGCCTCAATGACTGATTCCGAGTACAAATCAGATGTCTTTATT
>Ga0228638_1000181_pt1 | contig 26673 bp, 10 predicted proteins | sample 48DmetaG_FD_182704 | JGI IMG/M metagenome (GOLD analysis project Ga0228638, IMG submission 182704) | Seawater microbial communities from Monterey Bay, California, United States - 48D | ecosystem: Environmental > Aquatic > Marine > Coastal | place: USA: California | collected 2016-10-31 | reverse complement strand
GCGCCGCCCGCGCGCGATCCCACGCGAACGCGCGCGCGTGCGCGCCCGCGCGCGCGCGCGCCGCGTCGCCGCGTCTTTCGTCGTCGTCCGCGCCGTCGGTATTCGCCATCGGTGGGTATCCCACGCGCGTCGACGAATGAATCAATCCATGCGCGCCAACCGACGCGGCCGGGGAGGATACGAGCCGTCGCGCCGGCGCGACGTCGCCTCGCATGGGCGAGTGCCATGGTACTCATTCTCGTCGAGTTTTCTACATATTTAACATGATTTAGAACCATGTGTACAGAAATCGCGAATGCGTTTTGTCCAGCCCGCGCGTCGCGCGCGAAACGCGCCGCCGACGGCGGCGAACCGACGGACGACGGACGACGGACGACGGACGACGGACGACGGACGACGGACGCGACGCACACCGCGACGCGACGTCGTCCGTCGACGACGCGCGACCGGCGGCATGGGGAAGACCAAGGACGCCAAGGAGGACAAGAAGCGCGAGAAGCGCGAGAAGCGGGACAAGAAGGCGCTCGAGGCGGCGGCGACGACGACGACGAAGAAGAAGCGGAAGACGGTGCGAGCGGCGACGAGAGACGACGACGACGAGAGACGCGGACGAAGGGAACGCGGACGAACGCGCGCGCGCGATCGCGTCGATGGGCGCGCGAAAGCGACGGGAGAGGGAGGGAAGACTGACGACGGACGCCGACGACGGGTCGCGCGCGCAGGAGGATTCGGATTCGCGGGAGACGACGGAGAAGAAGAAGAAGAGGAAGAAGTCGACGAGCGAGGCGAGGGAGGACGTCGAGGGTGAAGATGCGGTCGAGGTGGGGACGCCCGAGCCCGAAGAGCCGAACCCGTTGGCGCTGGATAATTTCGCGCTGAGCGAGCCGGTGAAGGCGACGCTGCGGAAGAAGGGATTCGACGCGCTCTTCGCCATTCAAGCCGAGACGCTGGAGATCGCGCTGAGTGGTAAGGACGTGGTCGGACGCGCGCGCACGGGGTGTGGGAAGACGTTGGCGTTCGTTTTGCCGATCGTCGAGGAGATGGCGAAGATTTCGCCCATGCCGGCGAACGGGCGCCGCGTACAAGGTCGTCGGCCGATGTGCGTGGTGCTGGCGCCGACGCGCGAACTCGCGAAACAGGTGTTCGCCGACTTTGACTGGATAGGAAACTCTTTCGGGTTTAAGTCCGTCTGTGTGTACGGTGGGACGCCGTATCGCGAGCAAGAGATGGGTTTACGCGGCGGGTGCGACATCGTCATCGGTACTCCCGGACGCATGAAGGATCATTTGGAGCGCAAGACGTTGATGATGGACAAGCTCAAATTCAGGGTGCTCGATGAAGCCGACGAGATGTTGAACATGGGATTCGTGGACGACGTCGAGTTGATCTTGAAGAGCTCCGGAGACGTTCAGACACTGCTTTTCTCGGCCACCTTGCCCCCGTGGGTGAAGGACATCGCGAAACGTTTCTTAAAGCCAGACTACGCCACGGTCGATCTGGTCGGCGACCAAAAGCAAAAGGCGAGCGGGGCCGTCCAGCACATGCTATTACCTTGTCAATGGAGCGATCGCGTCGACCTCGTCTGCGACGTCATTCGTTCCAAGGCCCCGGGCGGCGGACGCGTCATCGTGTTCTGCGATACCAAGCGCGACTGCGGCGAGCTCTGCGACAACTTGCAAAAGGAAATCCCGAAGGGTGCGAAGGCGCTTCACGGCGACGTCAGCCAAGGTCAGCGCGAAGTCGTCTTGGCTGGTTTTCGAGAAGATAAGTTCCAAGTCTTGGTCGCCACCGACGTGGCGGCGCGAGGTTTAGACATCACCGGCGTCGAGCTCGTGATTCAGTGCGAACCGCCGAAGGACGCCGAGACGTACATTCACCGCTCGGGTCGCACGGGACGCGCTGGGGCCACTGGCATTAGTGTCACGCTGTGCACGCCGCGTTCCGAATGGGCCGTACCGAACATCGAACGAAAAGGCGGATTCAAGTTTGTTCGCATCGGACCGCCGCAACCGGCGGAGATGGCAAAGGCGGCGGGAAAAATTGCGGGAGAGCAAATCCGCAAGGTGCACAAGGGCGCCGCAAAGCTCTTCATGGACGTCGCCCGAGACTTACTCGAGGGCGAAGATAGCGATAGTGAGGAAGGTCGCGATCCGGTTGAGGTGCTCGCCATGGCGATCGCCAAGCTCGCCGGCCACGGCGAGCTGAGACAACGGTCGTTGTTGACTTCTCACTCGGGCCAGACGACGCTGTTGTTCACCGCGGGCGAGACGCAAATCAGAACGCCGACGTACGTGTGGAACTTCTTGCGTCAACGCATGGACGAAAACGATTTGCAGCTTCGTCGCTTAACATTGAGCGTGGACAATATGGCTGCGGTCTTCGACGTGCCCTCTGAGCTCGCCGATAAGTTTTGCGCCTTGTCCGAACCCGCATCGAGCGGCAAGTCTGCCGTGTCCATCACCGCGTGTGAAGAATTACCAGAGCTGAGTCAGCGGCCGCAATCCGGCGGTGGTGGCGGAGGCTATGGCGGCGGTGGACGTGGCGGCGGTGGCGGTGGCGGCGGTCGTTTTGGTGGACGTGGCGGCAACTATGGCGGCGGCGGTCGCTCTCCGGGAGGAGGAAGGTTTGGCGGGCGAGGACGAGGGTCGCCGGGAGGTCGTTTCGGCGGTAGAGGCGGCGGAAGAGGTCGAGGACGCTATTAGACGTGTTAGACGTGTTGTAATCCATTCGTTAATATCACACTTATTCTACTTCTTCGGCTTGGACGAGTAGAACTCATCCAGCTTCGTATCGTACGATTCCATGACGAGCTCGGATCGTACCTTGCGAGCGGAATCCGTGGCGACGCCTACGAGAATCAACAAGGAAGTGCCCGCAAAACCGCGGAAAGTTTGCAAGCCGGTAATTTGCTCTACCGCACCCGGAGTCAAGGCGAGCGCTCCCAAGAATACGCTTCCTAAAACCGACAAACGCTCCAAGACCCGAGTGATGTAATCGCGTGTCGCGGCGCCGGGACGAACGCCCGGGATGGAGGCGCCCTGGCGCTTGAGCTGATCTGCGACATCCTTCGGCTCGAGTTGGAGGAAGGTGTAAAAGTAATTGAAGAAGCAAATCATAGCGACGTTCACCGGGACGTAGCCGGCACCACCACCAGGGCTAAGGAACCGCGCCACGCCGAGCACGGCGCCGTTGTCCGTGAAGCGCGTGAGCGTCGCGGGCAACGCGAGCAAAGAAGAAGCAAAAATAATCGGCATCACCCCGGCGCTGTTCACTTTGAACGGCAGGTATGATGACTTAGCCAAACCACCAGCGTTGAATCGCGTGCTATAGTTCATCGGAATCTTACGTTCAGCCTCTTGAACGTACACGATTCCCAACGTCGTGAGCGCGAAAGCGCCGAAAAACACCGCGAGCACAGACGAGTCACCTTTTTCTTGAGCCATTGACACCGTTTGACCCACGGAAGACGGCAAAGCACTGACGATGTTGGCAAAAATCAATAAAGACGTCCCGTTACCGAGTTTGATTTCGTTCAAAAGCTCGCCGATGTACATGAGAATCATGGCGCCGGCGGTCAGCGCGCAGCTTTGTTCAAACAACCAAATCGGCGTGAAATCCTCGACGAAAGGGCGCACGTACAAGCACTGACCCACGGCTTGGACGATGGCAAATCCAAGCGCGCCGTACCTACAAAATAAGAAACACAGTCTCTGTCAGTCTCCATTCATGGTCGAATAAAAAACGCGTGCTCGTGTCGCGTAGCTCAGTTTCCGTTATTCTTTTCAGGCCATCGACGCGTCGTAACGCGCCGAAGCTCAATCGAACGAGACCTAAAAGGTCACATCACCGCTTACGCGCATCGCATCGCATTTACTCGACCGACAACTACTCGACGCACCTTTGATACTGTTGAAATTTGCGCCGTCCCGCCTCGCCCTCTTCCTTTTGCAACTTTTTCAACTCTGGAAACACGCTCCCCAGCAACTGAAAGATGATGCTCGAGTTAATGTACGGCACGATCCCGAGCGAAAAAATCCCAAGCTTAGAGATGCTCCCTCCCGTGAGCGTATCGGCGTACGCCATCATCCCCCCTCCTCCCGCGAGCGACTCCGCGAACGCCGCCCTATCGACGCCGCTGATCGGAATGTACGTCCCCACTCGCGACAGCACCAACAGCGCGAAAATCGTCGCAATCTTCCCCGGCAACTTCCCACCAAAAAAATCTCCCATCTTCGCGTCGCCGCTCGGTCCTCCGCTTCGTCCGCTCGACATCGCGCGCGTCGCGCTCGGCTTGGTCCAGCCGAACGCCGGCGCGAAGACCCCGTCGTCGCCTCGCTCGACGTCCAGCAGCCCCAGCGGGTCGAACGTCCCGCTCGCCGGCGGTTGTTTCGCGTACGCGCGCTGTCGCACGTCGCGCGCGGCGTCGCGCGGTTTCGACAGCGTCGCAGCGCCGCATCGCGGTCGCGCGTGCGCGGTCGCCGCGCGGGACGACGTCGCGGTCGCGCGTCGCGCGTCGACCGCGGGCGCGCGCGGGGCGAGCGCGAGGGGTGCGCGCGCGAGCATCGTCGTCGTCGTCGTTCGATGCGCCGTCGTCGAGCGGCGGCGCGCGAGGCGTGGAGTGGCGACCCGCGCGGGCGCGCGCGCGAGGGATAACCTGTGCAGATTCGAGCGCGCGCGCGAGGCGCGAGAACGAAGGAATGAATGCGTGCAATCACACGAGCGGGAGTGGCGACTGACGGAGAGGGCTAAGGGAAATCATCGGCGTCGCACGATGCGTCGGCGTCGCGCGAAGGTGGACGGAACGAGGCGACCGCGCCGGAGAGGGCGTGATCGACGGCTTTGGTGAAACCTTTGGCGCCGGTGACGGCGGCGTAGGGAACCTTGCGAACGGCGCCGAGGAGCGCGGCAGACGACGTGACATCGCCGGTGGCGTAATCTCGGATGGGCTCGACGACGAGTGCGTCGGTGGCGCGACGTGCGCCGCGCCACGCGGTTTTACTGGCGAGGGAGAGCCCGTGAAAGACGTTCGTCGGCGAAGAGACATCTTCGATTTCGCGTTCGGCGTCCACTATCATTCCTTCGGCGGCGGCGAGAAGGGCAGCGGATTGACCCGCGGCGAAAGCGCCGAGTTCGATCGATGATAGTGACACCTCTTTAACGAAAGAAGCGACGCCGAGAGCGAACCCAGCGACAACACCGCCGCGTCTGTTGTTTCGATGAAACTCCAGAGGTTTGGACACCAGACCGGCGGCTCGACGGCCGATGTTGGTCGCCGATTTGATTGGCTTCACACTTTGCACAAACTTGTGTGCTTGTGTGCGCGTAATGTCATCAAGCCATGCATTTACGGCAGTTTGCACAACCGGGACTACACCAGCGATTCCGGTAAGCCGAAGCGGCTGGATGTCGAGAAGGACCCCGTCCCAAGGCACGAGATTCAGCGCCTCGAGCAAGTTTCCAGACCGCAGCGAGTCAATGTCAACTTGACGACCGCAATAGTCCAAACGAAGCGAAAGCCGATCGATCTCAATCTTTTGAAAGTATATCGACTCTTCACGTGGCGGTGATGCGACATGAGAAGAGTCATCAGAGTCGTCGGCAAAGACATCGAGCGCGAGCTTCAAGACGCGTTGATCGAGCTTGACGTGAATCGGTATCGACGAGGCCTTGAACAGATACTCAACTTCGGAAGGTGTTTTCGCATCCGGACGAACAGCCATTATGTCCAACGAACACATATCGCTTCGATCGCCTCGTTCGCCCGAGAGAACGTCGTATTTCAATACGTTTGGCCACGTTGCGCCCGCGGTGACGTCTGTACAAACAGCGTCGCGCACCGCGCACGCGATGCGATGCGCGGTTTCGCCTTCGCGCTGTGGGAACGAGTCAACGCGCACGGTGTTCGTTTTCAGTGAAAGTTTGATTCCTGCAGATACACCGAGCGGATCGACCTCCACAGAATCCGCGTGCCTCGGCAAACTTGTCGGCGATTCGGACCAGAATAGCCCCGGCAAGATGTGTACATCGAACGTTTCGCCATTCACATGAACCGTGCTTTGCGGCACGACGACATCCTTTGGAAGCGGAAGGTATCGAGTGTGCGCATGGTCGCTGACACGCGGTAAAGACGGCGGCATCGCCGGTAGACGTGCTTCGACGAATTCACCCGCAAATCGACTACGACTCATAATGGAGGCGTTCACGCCGCCGGCGCGCGCTCGACTTGAACTATGCTTTCTCACCGCCGTGACACTCCCTGCCGCTAACAACACCGTTTTACGCTTCCGACGCACTCGTCGATTGTTGCGATAGAAGAAGTTCTCGATTATGTTCGGTCCAACTCGGGCGTTCGTGTCACGTCGCACTAACAGACTTCTGTGATGAGCCTCACTAGTTTCCGTACTTCCGCGCTTCTGGCCTTCGAGTCGCCTAGGAAACATCTCGTCGTGATCGCGAGTCGCGGCGGCTATTTCATGCTCAGTTACGCTCGACGAGTATCGTGCGTGCGAGATATCTCTGGCCTTCTTCACAGGACTCACGAAGACGTACTCGTTCTCGTCGCCGCTCGCCGGACTCGCTGGACGATCAGCGCCTTCAACTTCCGACATGAATAGCCGCTTTAACGCGCGCAAAATGTCTCTCTGAAGCGACACGACGCAAGATCGAGTGCTGACGGTGGCGATCGCAGTCTTCGAGCTTGAAGAGGACGTAATCAACGAAATCGCCTTTGCATTCATCACCGGCGCAAACCGCGCGGCGCAAATAGTAGAATTCGTGAATGGAAACGCCGGTAACGTGCGAATGCCGTCAGTTGCCTTGATTTCGGGAGGCACCATAAACGCACTGATCTCGTTGCAGTACATTTCGACGCCAAAGCTGGTCGAAACCCCCGCATCATGCGAACATTCTACCCCTTTGGAAGAAATGCGCAAAAAATCATTCTGAATGAGCGCGAACGAGTCATTCGACTTGTATATGAGCACCAACTCGAATAAACTCAAAGAGAAACACAGTGTGGAAGAATCGCACACATTTGTATCGGCATCGACGTCTCTTGCGGGAGCAAAAGTATTCAGGCGCCGTATAAGCGGCTCGCACTGCGTTAACGAGGCCGACATTCCGACGACGTTTACGTCTGCGCATGCTGGCTCGCCCTCCATGCGAGCAAACGCGAGCGATGATTTCGAAGCGCCTTGATCTGAACTACGACACTCGACAAAGACTGTTTCGACGTTATCAGTAGTAACCCGAGCCGAATCAAACTGCGTCCATACGAAATCTGAACCGAGAACGCCAGCGATGTTTGTCGCCGCAAAAACACGCGCACGCCTCAATTCGCACTCGACAAGTACAGAGTCATCGTCGGTGGAAGTCGAACACGTTCCATCTGTCAGTGGGGCATCAAGCTGCATGCGAAGCGCGCCGACATCGATTCCAAACGCCAAGGGGGTCATGACGGAGTCGGGCGTCGCGACTCGCAGCGCCATAGGGTGATTGTCTGGAAGCTCGTACATTGACTGAATGATAGTGGAAACCGATTCCACCACATCGATGCTCAACCTAGTTTCGATAATTGGCACATTCAATTTAACGAACAGTGACGCGTCGTTCGCAAGTTGCTCCCGAAGACATGTATCTGTCTCATTCGCTTCACGCCTGTTCTTCACCTTGGCCAAACAACGTTCGGGAAGCGAACCGTCTAGACGATACGCTGGATCTTCGAGCCAGTACACTGTCGCCGTGATATTTTCACTTAAGGACGCCGCTGTCACGCACTCGACACCATTCAATGCAAGTTTGGCGTGACCCATTTGCATCGACACGCAGTCGTCACGCAAGACTACACCGCACCTGTCATCGGCGCCAACCGAAGAAAGATGCAAAACCAACTCATGGTCGTCGTCGAACCCGTAAATACATCGCGCGTCACTCCAGCTCACATCTAATCGATCCGACAATTCAATTCTAATCGCCGTCATCGTCAGTTTGCACACCACGTCGTCGAACGGCGCATCCATAGAAAACTGTGGACATTGAACGGTGAAGACCGTCGTTGCACTCGAAGGCTCCGCGGAAGAATCGATACCCAATGATTCCGACAACTCCCGTATTGCTACCTCTGCGTCGTCGAAGAACTCTTCGTTCAGCTCCTCGTTTGAGTCTTCGTAAACGCTGTCACCCATGCTCTCGCCCATGGCGTCGTTCGCTTCCTCATACGCGCTTGCGTACATGGCGGCCGACCCACTCGATAGCACATCGTCGATGAATGAACGTCGCGGTCTCGACGTCGATGGCCGTTTTAGGCGAGCAGAAGATGCATTGGAACCAAATGCGTTCACGAGATCGACGAAATTCTTCACCGCGTGCACTGTAGCCGTCGTTTCGATGGTCTCCAACTCGACGTCGACGCGACTGAAATCACTTGGTATCTCTGCGTGCCCGGAAACGTCGCGCACCACGACCTCGGACACCGAACATTCAACGCCAGTTGCGATTCGTCGCACAGACATCCCCGAGAAACTCACCCCTTGCCCGTGCGTATACTCTGCCGATTCGAGTCGCACGAGAAACTTGCCCGCGCCCGCTGCGTCTTGCACCACTACGTTTACCCCTCTCAATCGCGCCTTGAGCCCACGACAGAGCGCATTCAACGCTTGCCGCATGATCGCCGACCCTTGCGCGCGCGCGCCATCCTCTCTCTCGAGCGCGTCAAACACCTCCGCTTCGCCGCTCCCCGCGCTCGGTCGCGTCGTCACCGTCACGTCCTCGAGCTCCAACGAGCACGACTCCCTCCCGATCGCCTCCCACGGAATCCGCCCCGTGACCGCCCCCACGCGCACCGCCACCAACTCCATACCCGTTCGCGCCTCAAAGTCGCCCGTCCACGCCGTGACGACGTTCGCGTCGAGCTCGACGTCCTCGAGTCTCGCCTCGCCCGCGCTCGCGTCCACTCTCGCTCGCCCGCGTTCGCCCTCACCGCCGCCGTCGCGCACCAACCGCGCGATCGCGCGTGATATGAAGTACTCGCATATTTTCCGCATCCTCGCTCGCTCTCGCGCGCGCGCGTCCCCGCCGTCGCCGCGCCGACGAAATCCGAGGTGCCGAGTGACAGGTGCGTCGCGTTCGCGTCGCGCGTTTAAATTCTGCGCCTCGCCCGCGCGCGCGAGCTCGCGCGCGCGCCGCGAGCCTTCGCGCGCGACCGATCGACGCCTCGCGACGGCGTTCGCGCGCGCGCGCGCGTGTGGTGCCGCGGGTCGATGCGCGCTCGAATCGCACCGCACATCGCGACGCGTCGCTCGCGACCGATCGCGCGCATGACGCGCACGGAGGTCACGCTCGCGGTCGACTTCGCGTGCGAAGGGTGCGCGGCGTCTGTGCGCAGGATCGCTGAGCGCATCGAGGGCGTGCGCGAGGTGGAGATCGACGTCGAGGCGAAGCGGTGCGTGGTGCGCGGGGACGCGTTGGACGCGGAGGACGTTCTCGCGCGCGTGCGCAAGTGTGGACGCGCGACGACGCTGCTGATGGAGTGACTTGCTCGTGTCCTGATGTTTTATTAGCGCGCGCGGGACGAATGGCACGATCACGCGTCGTCGTCGTCGCGCCGGCGGCCGCGGCGAACGGGCTTGGCGAACTTGGTCGCGACTTCGGGACCTTCGTCGTCGTCCTCGCCGTCGATGTCCCTGCCGTCGCAGACGTATAAAGCGACGAAAGTGCGACCGTAGCGCCGGTCGCGGACGCGGCGGAGACGCTTGCCGATGCTCGGGAGGATGTCACGCGCTTGGCCTTTGGCGTACTCGACGAGTAAAATGGTCGAGTCTTTGACCAGCGCCGACTCATCGAGCTGGAGGAGGAGCTCGGGATACGATACTTTTTCGTACGGAGGGCAGAACGATATGAAATCGAACGCGCCGCCGACGCCTCGAGCGTTTTTGTGGTGCTGGTTCATGAAGGCTTGCACGCTTGCGGTGTGTGTCGTCGTTTGCTTGGTGAGACCGAGCGAATTCAGATTCTTGTTCGTGACGTTGTTCACCACCCAGGGGTCCATTTCGACGAAATGTGCCTCGACGACACCGCGCGATATCGACTCGATGCCGATCGCGCCAGTGCCGCAGAACATGTCCAACCATCTCGAGTCTGGCGGAAACTGCACGTTGCTTCGCGAACCGAGAAAGTTTAACATCATATCAAACGTCGCCCCACGCACCATGGACATCATCGGTCGCGTGTCTAAACCGCTCGGCGACAAAAGCTTTCTTCGTGCATACTTTCCAGCCACGATGGTCATGCGCTTGTGCGTTTTTCTCGTCGCCTCGTATTCCTTCTTCTTGTTAAACGTCGCCACCTCTTGTTTTTCCTCCTCGATTGCAAATAACAGATCCCTCGGTACCCCCATGCGCACCATGCGCTCGATGTCCTCCTTTTTCATCCCTTTATCATCCCTCTTTGCGTTTATCTCACTACTTTCGCCCACCACGCGCTTCGGCTTCGCATCCGCCGCCGCGACGCCGCGCGGGTTCTTCTTCGGCGACTTTAACGACGTGTTCACCGCCTCCGAACTCCCACTCGCGCGATCGTTCTTCGTCGGCACGCGCACAAAGTCCATGACATATCCATTGCCACTGTCTTCGTCGTCGATGTTGAACAAATCTTCATTCGCCACGCGCACGTTGGCGCCCTCCGGGACGAAGAACCAGTCGTCGTCCTCGTCGTCGTCCTCGTCGTCCCAGTCTTCATCGTCTTCGATCGCGATCGGGTCGTCGTCCTCCAAGTCTTCCTCGTTCCAAAACAATAAATCTTCCTCCGCGTCGGCCGCGCTGTCGTACTGTCCCTTGGCGCGCGTCGCGAGCGCGCGGCGCGGGAACGGAATCGACACGCGGTGGCGGCGGCGGCGGACGGGGACAGCGCGCGGTCGCGCGCACGACGTCGATGGCGGCGTCGCGACGCGAGAGCTCGACAGCACGATTTGAGCGTGCGCGTGTGGCATCGCGCGCATCGGGAGCGCGGTCGAGGACGCGCGGATGTGTGCGGAACTTCGGCGGGCTACGCTAGAAACTAGAAACTACAAATAACGAGGTGTCAATTCGACGCGGTCCAGAACGTTTCCTCGTTTTCGGCGCCGTAACCGACGTAACGAGGTCGACGTTTGCCCGCGGGAGTGAAGTGCTTGAGATAAAATGGAAGCCCGCCCTCGACTTCGACGACGTCGTCGAAGACTTCGGCGAGCGCGCGCAAGGCGTCCAAATGATACGCCTCGGAGGCTTCGGCGGCATGAAAGACGACGACTGGGGACGATTTGTCGGCGTATTTGCCATCAGCGTTGATGTTGTCTATCATCACGTCCACGGCTGGGTTGTCCACGGCGTCTGATAAGCCACCCGTGCGAATCGCCGCGGGCATGGACGTTGCTCCCTTGAGCGTCTCTCGATTGAAGTCTTTGACGGGACGAATGTCAAAGACAACGGCGCCGCCTTCGATCAAGCGCTGCGCCTCGCCAATATTTTCGACGCGCCATGGCAGGGGCTCTTCATCTTCCTCTTCTACGATCATGACAGGTTCGGCATTTTTGGCGTGTTCCTGCACCGCGATTCGCAACTTTGCCTTCGCGTCCTCTCGCATCTTTACCGCCTCGGCGTCGGGCTCTTTCAACAATTTATCACGTGCTTCATCGCGCGCGGCTTTCCTCGTAGCCGCGCGTCGAGCGGCGACGAGCTCTTCGGGCTCTTGCCAACGCATGTACTCTCGAGCGAGCTGAATATTATTCACGTTTTCTTGCTCGCCAACGACGTTGCGTCCGCACGCCAACAGCCGCTCCAGCGTGATCGTCACGTCGCCTAATTTCAACCTCCGACGTTCATCTAAACCGACGAGCGAGTCATTTAAACCATCTAAGCCGACGTTGAACACGAAATCACTGACGGCGTCATCATACACACGCGCGCGTAACGCGCCGAAGAAATCTAAAGGCTGATTCGGAAATGTCGCGACGAGCGTTTCGCAACACGCCGTCGTCAACCCGTCATCCTTCATCATAGCGTGTATCATCTCAACCAACTCTTGCGACGTCGGCTCCCACATCCAAAGATCCATTCGACCGTCTCTCGTTAGAGGCGCATACAGTCGAGAAAAATCATTCCCCGTGACGATGATTGGCACGCGCGCGTTGGTAGATTTGGAGTCCGTCCTCCAAACCAGTCCCTCGCTCACGATCGTGGGATTGTCACAAATGTTCATCAACGTCCCGTGCGTGATTTGATTATTTACAGTCCCCAGATCGTCCTTAAACTTACCGATCCCGGCGTCGATGTCGTTGATAATAAGACAACTCAACTTCCCCGTCTCTCTCATCGCTCGCGCGGCGGTCAGATACCTTCGCCGCAACATCGCCCCGGGCTCCCCCGCCGTCGAATCCTCCAACTCCCCCGCGCTCGTTACGATCGGCTGCAACCCCATTTTCTTACACGCCAACTCCACGTTCATCGTTTTGCCGCAACCCTTGTGTCCCCAAATCCCCAAAATTAACGCCGGAGACGTCGCGCCGAGCGCCCCCTTATCCTTCAACAAGTTCTTCACCACGTGCGTCGCCACGCGCTCGGCGAAGCGTTCCGGCACGTGAAACCCATCGAGCGCGGCGAACGTTCGAAACTCACGCTCGCGATGTTCGCCCGTCGCGACGTCCGCGTCGACGCCGAGAACGCTTCCTTTAAAGAGCTCTTCTTCGACACCGCTGCGTTGCGAGTAGATGAAATCTTGCCCGCCGAGCGCGTCCTCGCGCGCCGCGCGTCGCGTTCGACCGCGCGAGACGCGCCCCTGACGCGCCACGCGCGCACCGACGGGCGCGCGCGACGTCCGCGCGGGCCCGCGCGGCGCCATCGCGCGAAACACTGTCGCTTCGGGACAAAAGTGCGCGCGAGACGACGGGGACACGAGCCGCGGGCGTTCGCGCGCCGCACAACGCGACGACGACGCGCGCGACGCGCGCGCGCGGCGCACACGGGTCGACGCGCGAACGGCACGAACGTTGGCGGCGCGCGAACGACGCGCGGGGCGAAGGCGACGCGACGTGGGACGATTGATGCGCGACGGTTCGAGCCGTTACTGCCGACGCGCGAACAATCGTCGACGCGTGCTGACGAAAGGCGCGCGCGCGAAGGTTGAGGAGCGAACGAGGAGTGGATAGTGATCATGGATGATAAGGTAGAACGGCGCGAGCGCACGGCGCGAGCGCTTCGCGAGGCGGAGTACGCGAAGGCGCAGCGAGGAAACTTTTTCGTGAGGAATCACGCGCGCGCCAAGCGGTATTGGTACGAGTTGAATCAAAACGATACCTCGTTGTACTTGTTCCCGCCCAGGAGTGGCGTGCGAAGGAACGCGCAACGATTGATTGCGTGGAAGTGGTTCGAGAGGGTGACGATCATGCTCATCGTGGCGAACTGCTTCACGCTCGCGTTGTACCGGCCGCTGGAGAAGCACGGACGAACGAATCAAAATTTAGAAGTCGCCGAAACGATCTTTACGGTGATGTTCACGTTGGAGTTTTTAGCGCGCGTGGTGGCGAATAACTTTATATTCGGTCCGCCCGAATCGGACGTGTACTTGAGGGATGGATGGCGAGTTTTAGATTTCACCGTCGTCATCGGCGGTTGGGTCTCCGTCGGAGTTATGGTCGCTGGTGGATCTGGAGGAGGTCTCACAGCTATTCGAGGTATTCGTGCACTGAGACCACTGCGATCGATTTCAGGGTTCCCTGGATTGCGCGTGTTCGTCTCGACGACATTTGCGTCGATGGGTATGGTTAGGGATGTCGTGTTTTTCCTCTTCGTCGTAATGATAGTCTTGGGTATCCTCGGCGTGCAGCGCTACGCGGGTAAGCTGTCGAACAGATGCGCGTACGCAAGCACACTTGATCTCGTCATGGAACAAATCGAGTTTCCGTGCTCAAAATCTACCGGCGGTCGTTCTTGTGGACCCATGCAAGTGTGCATCGCTACTGCGTTGACGGGCATGGACGACGGTCATTCAACTTTCAACAACATCATGGGTGCGGGATTTATAATTTATAGAGTTTTGACATTGCGTGGGTGGACAGATTTGATGTATCAAGTCATAGACGCCACCGGTGATCGTGTTTTGGCGATAATTTACTTCATCATCATCGTCGCCGTCGGCGCAATTTTTGTTTCATCCTTTATGTTGGCGGCGGTGACGACAAAGTATCGACAGACGGCAATTTTAGACGAAAAAAGGGCGCTGGACGCCGAGACGGAAGACAAATCGAAAGCGCTGAGCAATCCAAAAAGTAAGAGAGTGCTGGCGAGCAGGAGGGCGGGCCGATTTAGCTATGGAGAGCGCCTGGAGCGAATGATGGAACGAACGTTGGCGTTCATGCGGCGGGAGTTCATCTACCAGCGTTGGCTGCAGATGTTTGTGAAGCACAAGTATTTCGAAAATGGTATAACTAGTGCGATCGTGGTAAATACAATCATACTGGCGGTGCACTTTCGTGGTATGGGGAGCGAGATGGAGACAGCTGTGAATAATCTGAATTACTTGCTTTTGTCAGTCTTCGTGTTCGAGTTGGTGATGAAAGTACTCGCATTCGGAATTTTAGGATATAGCAAGGATCGCTACAATTTGTTCGACGCGACTGTTGTCACTGCCGGTCTGATAGAGCTGGCATATCGTAACAGCAGCTTGGCCGTCGCACGCGCGTTCCGTCTGTTGCGAGTGATGCGCACGACTCGCCTCATCACAAGAAACAAGAACATGCGGCGTTTGATAGATACCACCATGGAGAGCTTCAGTGCTATTCTGAACTTTTGCGGTGTCCTATTCGTCTTTGTTTTCGTCTTCACGGTTTTAGGCATGCAGCTATTTGGTGGACGCGACGAGTTTTGGGATGCGCGGCCGAATTTCAACACCTTTGGGGATAGTTTTCTCTCTGTATTCGAGATTCTGACGGGATCGCATTGGTACAAGTTGATGCTCGTCGCCATGAGTGGCTCGTACGGCGCTCCTGCAGCCTTGTTTTTCATTTGCTGGTCCTTCATCGGTTCATTTGTGCTGTTGAATCTCATCGCGGCGATGCTCATTGACACATTTTCACGCACGATGCGAGCAAAGGAGCTCGAACTCGAGCGTTTGCGCGAGGAAAAGAAAGAGACGGAACGCCGAGAGGCCGAGGCCAAACGTCAACGAGAAATCAATACTCTTCTCGAGGGAAACAATGATGATGAGATGGATAAGGTGGAAGTGCACCAGGAAGGCATAAGCACGGAGTTAACACGGTTGATGAAACCAAACGAGATTCGACGCCATCCGGATGCCAAGCGCATCGTGAATAGGATAAATACACGCAAACAGCGAGCATTTGCGAGAGAGGTGCAGCTGATAGAAAGGTGGCTGGAGATAATAGGTTTCACAGAAAATGATAGTGATGTTGACAGCGATAGTGAAGACAACGCGGTGGATGCCAATGAACAGCTCGTCAAGGACCGAGCACTTTTAGTTGACGAGTTGGCGGTTGATGATGGCGTGCCAGAGAGCCAACTGACGACGCTCATGCGAGAAAAGGCATCTAGAAAAGTATCCGCACTTGTCGCTACTGGTATCCCGATTCCCATGGATGATCGCCAGGTAAGGGCGGCCTATCGACGTTGGAGAATTGACGCGGCGGCGGAACAAGGCAGCGATAGCGACGAAGACATGAATATCCAGAACACAAACACACTACGGGATGAGTACGGCGGTACAGCGGACGGCACGGCTGCCAGTGCAATGGAGGTCCGAAGACACTTGCAAGAACATGCGCTCGCTGAACTTCGACGCAGTCTGTTGGAGCGTAGCGGCGAGTCGGGTACTAAAGACGCGCTTCAATGGGCGTCGCAGGCGCCCACAATTGGCTTGGCGATGAAGAGCGCGGAGGCTCGGATGCGACCAGAAGAACAAACTGCGATCATCGCACAACGTCGAGCGGAGGGCAACAAAAGTGGTCATCTCGGCAAATTCAAAGGAGACGGAATGAGCGCCGAAGGCGCTGCCGCAATCGCCGAGGCAAATTTGCTGAGCATGCGAATTCGCGAATCAGAGCGCTTGGAAGCTATAAAGAAGAAACGTGGCCAATCAGTCGACGAGGACGTGCCCGCGGCGTCCGACGACGTCGACGCCAACGATGGACTAGCTCCATCACCTGTCAATCCGCCGACGGAGCGGAAGACGGCTTCTTGGCGCGCCAGGGTGAAATCTACGCAGCCTGGCGAAGAACGCAAGTCGTTGTCGGAATCGCTGCGAGGTATGGCTGATAGACCAAGACCCGGTCCCGTGACAGAGTCTTTCAACGAAGATAACATATCTAGTGCGTCACCGAGCAGAGATGGAGATACGATGTCAAATTCACACTCGGCACGAAGTCCCCGCAACTCGCGTTCACGCGGTTCGCAAACAACTGGAGATTCTGCGCACGCGTACAACACCCTCGTGCCCATCGTGGAGTATACGTCGATGCCACCCTTGCTGAACATAGACTACAGCCTCCCGAGGATATCCGAAGACGTACACGCCGGTAAAGCCAGGAAGGCGTTGGGATTACCCGTGCGTGACATCGTTGTTGATGAGACGAAAATTGACAAATCTTCAAAGAAGAACATCGCCGAAGAGGACTGGTTACGCAATGCCGGTGCGACAAAGGATGAGATTTGCATGATGTACCCGTCGTTGGGTTTCATCAAGCCGCGACGCCCGATGCGACGTTTGCTATTCATGCTTATCAAGCATCCCGCGTTTGAGGCGCTCATGCTCGTTCTCATCGTATTCTCGTGCATCCAGCTCGCGCTCGACGCGCCCACAGTGCATCCAGAAAGTGATTTGGCCAGCGTTCTCAAAGCAGCGGACGTATCTTTCACGCTCATATTTTTGGGCGAGGCAATCATAAAAGTAATTGCGATGGGCTTCGTTATGCACCCAGGAGCATACCTTCGATCTCCTGCGAACTGCTTTGACTTTTTCATTGTCATCGTATCGCTCGCCGTCGAAACCATGAGCGCGTCAGCACTGAAGTTTATGCGCAGCTTCAGGTTATTTCGAGCTCTGCGTCCTTTGCGCCTGTTAAATCGAGTTAAGAGTATGCAAATCGTCGTTGCGACGCTGCTTCACGTCCTACCTGATCTTGGGAGTGTGATGCTGTTGGGATTGTTTCAGTTTTTGATTTTCGCAATTCTGGGCTCGCAGTTATTTGCTGGTAAATTTGATTACTGCAACGACCCTACGGTCTCTGGAATGCACGCGTGCGTCGGGACGTTCGTTGACGAGAAAGGTGCACACGTGACTCGCCGGTGGCTCAATCCGCCACTGAACTTCGATAACACCCTGCTCGCTCTACTGAGTCTCTTCGTCATCGTCACACGTGACGGATGGCTTTCTGTAGCGTTTCAAGGCATGGACTCAACGGATACGGACTTGCAGCCATCTTTAAACAACAGTGGCTGGACAGCTATTTATTTTTTGAGCTTTATTGTGATCCTCTCTTTCGTCTGGTTGAGTATGATCGTCGCCCTCGTGTGCGAGAGTTACAAGAAGGCTTGTGTGTTGAGCAACTCGACGCAGACGCTCAACGCCGAGCAGCAAGAGTGGGCGGAAGTTTTGCGTATGAAAAAACACGACGCCGAGCTCAAAATATTGGATGACGACACAACCGGGGCGCCACGGTTTTTCATTCGAAAATCGGCTTACTCCTTAGCCACGAACCCTCGATTTGAGGCTTTCATCGTTGGCTGCATCATTGCCAACACTATCACCATGGCGTCGTATCACGACGGACAACCGAAAGCCTATGCCGAAATTCAACGAGCGGCGAATGTGTTTTTCTCTTGGATCTTCTTGTTAGAGCTCTCGTTGAAAATGGTCGCACTGTTCCCGAAACGTTACTTTTCAGAGCGCTGGAACGTGTTTGATTTCATCATCGTCGTGGCTAGTATTCCCGACCTCGCAGGTGTGGATTTCGCCGGTACCACGGTGCTCCGCGTCATCCGACTTGGACGCGCGCTACGTCTGTTTAAACAAGCGAAGGGTCTACGTACGGTTTTCAATACGCTATTGAGCTCCTTTGAAAGCGCGTTTAACGTCGTTTTCCTGATATTCATGTTGATGTTTGTGTACGCGGTGCTTGGCATGAATCTCTTCGGCGACTACGAAACCACGTATCCGAGTGGACGTGTGGAGAACTTTCGGAACTTTGGCGCATCGCTTATGGTTCTCTTGCGAGTCATCACGCGTGATAATTGGAAGCGTATCATGTTCGACACGATGAAATGTGAATACAATGTGGACGGCGTCGCGGCGAATTGCAGTTACATCTTCGTCCCGGCGCTCTTCTTCACGAGCTTCATATTGTTGGGGGCGTACGTGTTGTTGAGCCTTATCATCGCCTCCATTTTGGACAAATTTACTGAAAACGCTGTGAACGAGGGCCTGCTTTCGACGGCGAATATATTCGTCACTGTCCGTCGAAAGTTGCTGCTTGACACGTTTTCCACCAAGCTCAAGATGAAGCTCGACTCGTTCAAAGTGAAGAAGCCCACGAGAGGGGCACGAAAGAAAAAGTAGGACTCGATGAAAGTATCGAGTGTGTAAAGTAGCTCTATGAAATGGAAATGATTATTAATGGTCACTTAAGCATGATTTACAGCGGTCTGCGATGTGGTTACAGAGGCGGCAGTGAAGAATACAGGTGAGTCAATAGAAGTCAATCGACTTCAGCGCGCGTGCGTTTCTGATGAATGTTCGTAAATGGTACCAGTGGATTATTTTTCAGTCTTTCCTTTCTGCTCGGATGTTTCATTCTCAGTCTTGATGGCTTTTATCTTTGCCGACGTTGTCGCCGTTGCGGAAGTGTTTGCGGCGGGCGCCACCGAGCCAAAGCCGTATGGATTTTGCATCGCTCCTTGGAACTGTTGCATTTGAATGAAGTGCGCCGCCATCTGCTGGTTAAACATCTGTTGCTGAATCGCTTGGAAAACTGCCGGATTTGAATGATCTTGCTGATCTGTGAATTGCGCCCACGGATTCTGGAACAGCGATGAGTACTGCATCGCCGACATCACGTTTCCAGAGCCGGGCGCCCGAGCGGCCGGGGCGTACGTAGTCGTCGCCGCGGTGGCAGCTGTAGGATAAGAAGGCGTCGGATGCGATAAACAGTCTGTTTTAAGCGCAGCCTCAGAGATGGGCGTGGCTGGTGCGACGTGCGCGCCGCTCAGCGCAGGTTGTGGTAGGGACGCCGAATTCTGCATGCCGCCAAATGGGAACATGCTCTTGTTCCAAAACTGCATCCCCCAGCGCGAGGCGGCTGACATTATGGCTGCCGAAGCCGCCGCAGCGGCCGCAGCTTGAGCTTGGGCGTGCTTGTCGCTCGTCGACAACATACCCGCGTTCACGTATCCCGCGACGGTCGGGTCGATGCCCCACCCTGAGACGTTGTAGCCCATCGCGGCGGTGTCGCCTACGGGCGCTTGTTGCGACCCTTCCGCGCTCCCTTGCTCATCGGTGGGCGATCGGTCGCGCAGCGCGGTGTCTGAACCAGCGTTCGACCCGTTGGTGTTCCATCCCGAGGGCTGTCGTCCGCCGTAACCCGAGTTCATGCCTTCGCCTTGCTCGGCTTCGGTGGCGCTTCCGTCTGAGGAACCGTCGCGCTTGGTTCGCGCCGTCTTGCTCCGATTTCTGTTCGAGCCCTTCTCAGCGGGCGTCGCCGGCGTGCATCTCGCCCGCTTACCGCCAACATGTTGATCATCGTTGCCCTGCGCAACCGCGAATCGCCCCCGTACATCCTTGAGCGAATTCTTCTTTCTCCGTCCCGCGCCCACGCGCACGTTGCGCAACGACCCGCCTTCGGTCCAATACCTGCAACACTTCTTACAGTAGAACCTCGGCTGCTTGATGTTGTAATTGTTATAGTAACAAAACTTCGTATCGTCGCTCTTACACCGCGGGCACGCCACCGCGTAATCCGGCTTCGGCAAAGGTTCGCGCTTCTTCTCGTCGCCGCCGACCTCCGTCTTCGCGCGCGCACGCTTCCCCGCGTTCGCCGCATCACCGTCCCCGCTCGCGCGCGCGTTCATCGTCGGCACCCCCGCATTTCGTTGCGACTGCAACCTCTGTTCTTTCGCCGCGTTCGCCTCCGCCGCTTGTCGCCGCACCTCGCGCGCCTTGGCGTTCGAAGTCGCCCGCGCCCGCGCGTTATCCGACGCGCGCAATTCCGACGCTGGAATCGCGGCGAATATCGCATCCTACGTCGTCGAAAAGCCCCGATCGCGCGCGCAGTTCCGTCAGTCATTTACGTTCGCACCATTTCGCGCCGTCATCGCTCGCATAGCTCGTCGCGGCTTCGCGCGTCGTCGCGACTTCGCGCGTCATCGCGACGTCGCATCGCTTCATCGCGCACCAATCCCGTCGCCGCGCGCGGTTCTGCCTTCGCGCGATCGTCACCGCCGTCGTCGCGCACGACCGCGACGGAAATTCCCTCGCTCGCCGCGCGCGCGGGGGGGGTCCGCATCGCGTCGCGTCGTCGTCTCGCGCGCGGCACGCGTCGCGTCGCGGTCGCCGCGGATTGATTGTCGACGCGGGGGGGCGCTCGATGGCGAGTCACGACTCGAGCGCGACCCTCGACCGATCGCTTTTTCTCTTTCGGCGATTTTTTCAACCGACGACGTCGACGGGCGTTTGGAGCCGCGCGAAGTGGATAAGATTGAAGATTTTTATTTTCGCGTGGGCGCGCTAGGCGAAGGGGGACGACGCGGCGACGCGCGGACGCGGGGAACCGTCGGCGCGGGCGTCGGACGGTTTGAGCGACGACGCTTCGAGGCGCTCGATTTTCGATGCCGCGGATTTTAAACCGTCGAGCGCGGCGACGAGGGCGGATTCGTCGGCGTTGGCGGGGGACGACGTCAAGTCGTCGCACGACAACGCGTCGCACTGGTCTCGAAGACTGGCGGTGACGTCGAAACCGAGCGCGGCTTGGTCGACGGCGCGCGGGAAGACCGCGAGGAAGTCACACGCGGCGCGCGCGGCTCGATAGAGGGCCACGGCGACGGCTTCGGAGTACGCATTGCCAGTCTTTCGCGTCGAGGCGTCGGCGATGGGCGAGCCGTGCGGCGCCGTACCGATGAGCGGCGACGTGGGTTCGCGCACGGAGTCACCTCTCGCGGTGGCTTGGAACCATGCCTGAGTGGCACGCGTCGCCGGTGGTTTTGCCGCCAACGTTTCATCGGCTCGCGTCTTTCGAGGACATCGCAAGCCCCCGACAACCTGAGGCGCGGCGAACCATCGAAGAAAGCTCACGCACGCCACGCGACAGCGCATCTGGCCTTCGGGCGAAGAAACTTGCCACTGCGCACCGAAAGTGGACGCGAGACGGCTGAAGAACAACGCCGTCACTTCGACTTCCTTGAGCGTCGCGAGTGTGATCTCTTTTGGCGCCAAAGCGGCGAGCATTCGAGCTTCCAACGCCGCGCAAAAGCGAACGAGATCAGCCCCGACGTCTACAGAGTGCACGGCGAGCGGCGATCCCGCGAGCATGGCGGTGACGCGCAGAGCGGAGCAATATATATCGTGATTTGTCGTGTTGTGACGTTCGGCCTTGTTTGACTCGACGCACAAGATGGCGAGAAGACGGACGGTGTCCGACGCGAGTAAAATCTCCGCTCCTTGATCGCTCTTGGAAAGGCTCAGGCACGTGTTTAGAGCGGCGATGGTCACACTGTCGACGTCGTCGTCGCCTGTCGCCGGCCGGAGCGCCGGCATTATCTTGTAGGTACTGAGCACTTGAAGCAGCGCCGACGTCGGAAGCAGGTCGCTGGCGATGTCTGCGAGCAACATGAGCGCCACGCTCGATGTCGTCGAAGCCTTAGCGTTATTCGTTCCAGAGTCCCCTGCAGCAGCTTGGCAAATGAGAGGTATGAGAGGCAACGCGGACTGGCCAAGCTCATAACTCGGCTGCACTGTCTTAGCAGATTGCATTCCGGCGCGCCACGCTCGGATGGCGAACAGCATGGCGGTGAGCAATGGGTTCACGAGAGACGCCGCTTCTCGCGATGGCGATCCCGAAGCGCTTGTTCGAGGAGCCAAAACCGTCGACACAACCAATATCACGCGCTGCACCGGTTCGAAATCGTTCTCCGCTGGTGTCTGAGGTGACGCACTGGATACTGAAACGCTCCACAACTGTGTCACGACGGACAACAACGTGGCCATTTCATTCGCCAACGGGCTGACGTAGGAAGGCATGCTCGCTGAATCCGTCACGATGATCTTCTGCAAACGCTCAGCGACGTTCAATACGAGATCTCTTCGACTATCTCTCGAAAGCCCATCGAGGAGAGTTTTCGGCGCACCTGTCGTCGTTGAGGCAGGTTGCGTGAACACCCCGGCGTGCATCTTCGGCAACTCACCAAAGGCGGCAGCGGCGATGAAGGAGCTCAACGAACAGATAGCGGACGACTGCGCGTCTGTGATCGACGACAGTAGGCACGTCTCGGCGAGCTGAGCGCTCATCGCACGCCCCATGTCTGCTAGGGCTCCTTCGGGTGCGCCCCACTGATCGTCCGCGTTCGAACCCACACATCCCGTAGCGACGCGAATCCAATAGGAGTCGTACAAATACGATTCACCGTACTCAGCAGTACCAGCGACGCTGAGAGGAGCCGGAGCGAACGCCACGGCCTCGACGTGCATATCGCGGGCCGCCTGCACGAGTCTATGCACCGCATCGGCTGACATAATAGAGCTCGGGCTTTGTGTAGCCGCCTCTCGAGCGACGGCTTCTAGAATTGCGACATTCGACGCCCCAGACGCTCTCAAATCTTTCGCCGACGCGTGCGAGAGCAAAGCGTCTCTGATTTTTCCACACATCCACTGTAATGTCGCGTCTGCCATCAACGGCGAGCGCTTCGCACTCATATCTTCGCGCTCAAGAACCGATATGCATTGCAGAACGAACGCTTGCGCGGCGAATTGCGTCTTTTGGCGCGACAAAGCGCAACTCTCGTGCGAGAGACACATATCAATCCATGAACTGATGCGTGAGTTCGCGCACCATTCTCGTACCTGCGCGTTAAACGTCGCGCTCGACGTCCCGTCGAGAGCATTCATAGACGACTCCGCTTCGATGGCGAATAGCGAAAGCACAGAACTAGCCGCGCTCAAGCTATGCGCCACCGCCGGTGGAGTAACTTCCTTCTCCGGTTGATCCACGCACGTCGCCAGTCTTTTCCACAACTCGACGTCCTTGACCTTGAGTGTCTGAATAGACTCGATGAGAAGTGGCTGGCGGCGCCAGAGAGCATCGAGCATGCGCAAAAGTGCCGCCAGGCAACGGGGCGACTGCGAGCGTATCTTTGTGGTGTCCTCGAGGATGTCCCACACTAAAGCCAACGCTCCTTCAACAGTCTTTTTCGTCTTTGTCGGGAGCGGCGGCGTCGGTGGTGGTGGCGTCGTAGGCGTCGTAGGTGCGAGAGCATTTGTCGGCGTCGTAGGTGCGGCAAGTGCGCCGGAAGCAGTCGGAGCTGGTAATGAAGCGGGGCGCTCTTCTTCGGGCTCTTTTTCGGGCACGAGTAAGGTGGCGACCCATTCCGGCTGATTTGCGATACCTGCGCTGAGTAAATCTGCGATGTCACACACGGCGTCCAAATCAGCGTGCTTGAACATGTGCTGCATCGAGCTCAGAATCTCCGCTCGATCTTGTCTGTCTAGCGTTGCAGCCATGGGAACGGCGTTCGCCGCCGCGCACAAAGGCACGAGGGCCGGAAGTGCGAGTGGAAAACACGCCGCAGCGTACGGATATCCGGCATATGACGCGATCGAGCTCGCAAAGGGAGCACCATTATTACTAGTTTCGATGAGCAGCATTCGCTCGAGTACACCACCGAAATTATCACCTGCGTGATAAACGATGAGTGGTATAGACCTGAGCACCGTCGCAATTGCTTCTTCGAGAGCCGTAACTTCCTCTGTTCGAGGCGCACCGCCTTCTTCATGCAACTTGCGTAGAGACGCTGCATCGTACACAAGTGGTGCAAACGATCCAAAGCAAATCGCCTTGTCGTTGATCAAGTAGGACAGCACCTTGTCACGAAGTCTAATGGCAAAATCGCCGTGTCGGGGAGTGAAAATTTGATAGATGATGCGCTGCACCGCCGCGTGAACGATCCATTTTTCAGCTTTGTGCCTGTACCGCCACTGCACGTGACGGACAGCAATTTCTTGCAGGACATGATCTACGAGGGCCTCGAGCTTATCGCCAAGCCCACCATGTTGGAGTAATGTCTCCACTAAACTAAGCACGGCCAACGTCAACGGATATTCACCGAGGCGCGACTCGCTGTCGCGAATGGCGCGAATCAACCCGGGGACACCAGTGCCTGGAGTGCCCGACAGGAGCGGCGCCTCGAGTACCTCTGCAACGGTTCTAGTGGGCTCAGCCGCGGCGAGTGCAGATAATGCCTGTAACACGGTGGCGGTCGATTGAATGCTTTGCTCCGTATGAAGAGACTTGCTTCGCACGTGCAACGCCAACGAAAGACCTGTGAGGATGTCGGTCGGTGACCCTTTCGGCACGGACTCAGAAACGTCACATGATAACATTGGTCTCGCAAATGATGGTGCGTGCGTCAAAACTTTGGACAAGAATAACGTCGTCGCGTCGAGTTCATCACTCTCGCTCGTCGTCAATTCTCTGCTCAACCCCGCACTCGCGAGCAGGGAAAGGCGAGTCAGACAAAGATGCAAGCCGTCAGCAGGTGCGGCCCAGACGATCAACGGTGTGGTTTGTGTGCCCATATCAATTGCCAAACCGGACATGCCAGCTTCGATGAATCCGCCGGGAATGTAAGGACTTGTAAGCCGATGGATGGCGGTGACCGAACCGCTCGCGAAGCCCGACTCGACGTCCATCACAGCGTCCTCGCTTGGTTTCAAGCCTTGCTGCATGATGTCTGGAGAAGGCACCGGTAGAGCAACCGTCGGCAGTTGTGCGATGTATGCCAACGCGCACTCCGCCGCGCGATGGCCCTCGGAAAACGCCGCGAGTACTCTCAACAGTGGGGCGGAATCGTAAGGAAACCGCTCTCGACAGCCTTCCAAGAGCGCGAAGAGCGGAGCCTCTTGGCCGTCCTCTCTCGCACCACCCCAGAACTGCTCGCATAGCACTGGCTGATGTGCGAGAAGTTTTCGTAGAACGCTCAAAATCTGGTTCAGGTCGTGAGTGGGCAAGCGGTGAACGGGAAGCATGTCGTACGCGGCGAGAATGGTGGAGAACATATTCTTCAGCACGCTCTTGTGGAGCGTCACGGTGGCGTCTTCGCCTCGCAACTGTTCCGCATCGAGCAAGTGCGACAGCGCAGAGAGCCCGCATTCGTTCGCTTTCTGCGTCATGATTTCGATCGAAAATCCGCCCGGCATGTACTCAGCATCCACCGGTAGCAACGTGAGAAACGTTGACCACGCGAGCAGCGTTGGTCCGTGCGCCGCGTCGCTCTGCCATTTTTCCATCATTTCAGTGATGGACTTTAGCACAGTCGCTTCCAAAAAACCGTGCGCATTCAGGCTCTTCCCGGAAAATCGATCGACTAAGTTTTCTAAATCCATCGCCGCGATCAGGGTGACGTTGCACAGCGCGCGAATATCCTCCGTGAACGCGTTCACGTGCGCCTGGGGCGCGTGCGACTCGAGCTCAATCGCCGCCGCGGGCGCGCGCCTGAGCGCACCCTTCTCAAACATTCGAGCCAACTTCATGAACATTTCAGGTTTGCACTTCACGCGGTTGTAGTACAGCAAAAATAGAACCTCCAGCAGCGCCACCGTCTCTTCGAGCGTTTGCCCCGCCCACGCCGCGGCGTCCTCCGGACTCGCCCCCTCGGGCCCGCTCGCGCTCGCCCCGCTCATGTGCCGATCGAGCGCGCGCCACACGTTCTCCTCGAACCCAAGATCGAGCATCTTCGTCACCGCGCGCTCCCACGCGTCGCCATCCGCGCCGCTCGACACGTCCCCGCTCGTTCTCGAGAGCAGCGCGTGCGCGCACTTGATGGTCCCGAGTCGCTCCCGAAAGTAAAACCGCATCACCTCTCGCACCACCTCCTCCGTCGCCTCGCTCGGTCGCGGCATTTCGCTCTCATCCAGCGCGCGTCTGAGCAGGACGTACGTCTGCGTCTCGTCCAACCGCAATCGTCTCGCGCACTCCGTCGCCACCTTCGCCGTCGTCGCGCTCACCCTCAGCGTCTTCCCCCCGTACTCCACGCTCCCGCCGCGCAGCGCCTCCGCGCTCGCCGCGCGCGTCGGTCCGTACGTTTCGCACGCGCGCGCGACGTGTTCGAGCGCGTCCTCGAGCGTCGACGTCGTCGCGTCGTCGACGACGTCGCCGCGCTGAACGGTCTCATCCAGGGCGTAAAACAGCGCGCGCGCGTTCGGCAGCGTCGCCGTCGCCGTCGACGTCGACGTCGGCGCGAGCGGCGCGGCGGCGAGCGCGCTCGGCGCCGGCGCGCTCGGCGCGCTCGGCGCGGGCGCGGGCGCGGGCGCGGGCGCGCCGAACGCGAACGACATGTCGTTCGCCGCGCGCGTCGAAGTGCCGCACTCGCGCGCGCGCGTCGGATCGCCGACGCGCGAATTCGCGCGCCGATCGTCGAGCGCGCGCGTCCG
>Ga0228638_1000170_pt1 | contig 27401 bp, 22 predicted proteins | sample 48DmetaG_FD_182704 | JGI IMG/M metagenome (GOLD analysis project Ga0228638, IMG submission 182704) | Seawater microbial communities from Monterey Bay, California, United States - 48D | ecosystem: Environmental > Aquatic > Marine > Coastal | place: USA: California | collected 2016-10-31 | reverse complement strand
GCTTCAATTGAATCGACACCTTTGCGACTACAATATTCAATCAATACCTCGGGTTTTACTCCATAGTACAACGGATGAGCAAGAGATACAAAGCCTCCAACAGAATGAACTATTTTTGTCGCTTCTTCGATACTGGGCTTCTTTTGAACATAATGGCCAGGCATTCCATCACCAATCCATAGTTCGAACGCTTCATTCTTAGTTTCAACATAGCCTTCCTCTACCATAACTTCAGCCAAGTGTGGTCTTCCGATTGAACCACCAGCTTTTTCAAGAACTTTCTCCAGCGAAATTGACATTCCCAATTCCTCTAATTGTTCAATCATTTTTATCATTCGAGGAAGACGACTTTCTTGAAGTGGCTTTAACCATGATTCAAATTTTTCAATACCTTCGTTCGAATCTTTGAAACTTGGAAAATAGGCGAGAAGATGCCAAGATTTTGATGCTCCTTCCCTTTCCATTCGGACTAATTCTTCCTCATCAGCATCCAAACCAGGTGAACAAGTAATTTCAACACCAGGAATGAAATTAATATCGTGTTTATTGGCGGCTTCTCTCGCTTCATTCCATCCACTAATTGTGTCATGGTCTGTCAATGCCCAGAATTTGACATTAGAATCCTTCATTTTCTGGGCGACTTCTTCGACTTCATGAATGCCATCACTATGAGTGGAATGGCTGTGAAGGTCAAAATCTTGGGTCCACACAGTCTACTGGATATGACCAACATCTATTGAACTTGTGATTCAGAAAAGACTGTCTAAGTTCGGCAATTCAGGAATTTTAGTGTCATTATTATTTACCTTATTTTCTACTAAATCAAAGTCTGGTAAGTCCGGAGTGGGTGAATTACTAGCCGGAGAAGGTAATTCCAGTAATCCTAACTCTTCAAGTGATATTTCTGTTGCTGTCAATTTGTCTTCTTGGTTCGGTAGAGGTATCTCTTTTACCGCCACTTCAGTTATGAATTTAGCATCTTTTTCCATCCAAGATAGGTCGGGAGTAGATGCGAGTGATTGGTTCGGTAATGGTATGTTACCGATTGTACTTCTTTGGTCTTGAGATTCAGTCGGGTCGAGTAGAACAGTTTCTAAAACCTGAGTTGCATATTTGTGGGGGGCTGGATTAGAAGAGGCTTCAGCAGCAGAGAATAGACCTATTTCACCTTGGGAAAGTGAATCAATAGCCGCACTTACCTCACTGGTATTTGGTTCAGATTGAGTTCCAATAACTGATTCGATTATGTTCTTAGTTTGTGTATTGACTGTTTCTAGGCCAAATTGATCTGTATTTGTTGAAATCGAACGGACTACAGTTGGAGACGATTCTAAATCAGCAAATTGTTGTTCTACACTAGGATTTTCGTTTAATTCGGGAATTTTTCTCTCTCGTGATGCCCAGAAACTTATGATGAAACTTAGTATTGAAATAGCGACCAAAGAATAGATTACCAAATCACGAATTTGGGCAGAAAATTGGTCTTCTGGAAACATCTTCCATAGAACTGCGCTGATTAGTAGGAGTAGTACGCCGCCTACGCGTCCTGCAACAGCAACTCTAGGAGCCTTGGATTCCATTCAAACGAGACTATTCGACATTGGATATGAGTCTTATCGTCAATTAGTCAATCTTTTTTCAGCAGACCTAACCGTATTTTCCATCAGCATGGCTACAGTCATAGGTCCTACTCCACCAGGAACAGGTGAGAGCCATGATGCAATTTCTCCAACTTCAGGAGATACATCACCAGCAAGTCTCCATCCTCTCTCTCGGGTTGAGTCTTCTACTCTATTGACACCCACATCTACAACTACAGCGCCTTGTTTTACCCATTCAGCCTTGACCATTTCTGGTCTTCCAACAGCAGCAACAATAATGTCTGCAGATTTACAAAGTTCTGGAATATTATCTGTTTTTGAGTGTGCAATTGTGACAGTAGAATCAGCACCTCTAGCGGTTAGAAGCAGTGCTTGTGGCATGCCAACATTTTGAGAGCGTCCAATTACGACTGCTCGCTTGCCAACAGTTTCAATGCCTGCCCAATCGAGTAAGCGCATAACTCCGCTGGGAGTACAAGGTAGCATTCCATCGCTACGTCCTTGAACAAGACGACCTAGATTCGCAGGGTGGAATCCATCCACATCTTTTGCAGGGTCGATTAAATCTGTGAGTTCCTCTTCATTCAAATTGCTAGGAAGAGGTGACTGAATCAAAATACCATGGACAGAATCATCTTGGTTTAACTTAGCAACAATATCTCTTAATTCCTCTTGCAAAGTATCTTCTGGTAACTCAACATGTGTGCTCTTGAGATTCAAGCGTTCACAAGCCCTAATTTTTGCTCCAACATAAACATGGCTTGCAGGGTCTTGGCCAACAATTATGACTGCAATATGAGGTATTATTCCCTTTTCTATGCATGATTGGATTCTTTCACTTAACTCGGCCTCTACTTCCATAGAGCAAGCCTTGCCATCCAAGCGTTGTGCCACCATGAACAGTCCACATGCTATTGCTCCTTGAGCATTTCTTAATCTAAAATCTCCCCGCCGACTGTATTTTCTCCACCCGCAGAAGTTGCAAATAATCTTTCATCATCACGAAATGATTTGAATTCAAGTGCATTTCCTGATGGGTCATTTAGAAACATAGTGGCTTGCTCTCCCACTTTGCCGGGATATCTAGTATGCGGATTTATGCGAAATGAAATATTTCTTTCAACTAAGCTGTCTCGGAAATTATTCCATTCACTCCACTCCATAACTAAACCAAAGTGAAACGGAGGTACATTTTTCCCGTCAATTCTACCGTTATCGGTATTATTTGGCATGGTTTCTACAAGGTGAGAAACAATCTGATGGCCATGGAAATTGAAATTAATCGAGCGTGGAGTTCTTCTTCCTATGCTACACCCTATTATTTCTACATAGAATCTTTCTGTTTCTTCTAAATCTGATACAGGGAATGCTAGATGAAAAGGTCGCATATCCAGCCATTCGGCACACAGTTAACTGTTTTTATGGAGCCAACGGAGGGACTCGAACCCCCGACCGTCGGATTACAAATCCGAAGCACTACCAGCTATGCTACGTTGGCGACAACCAACCCAAACAACAATCATTCATGAATGAAACGGATGAATTAATATAAAGAAATGTAAATCTTTGGCGTTTAGTTTTTTTTCGAAGAGTTAACTCAAAGAGGAGATGCATGATGGATAATCCATGAGCGAAGGAGCAGGGTCTGGATTTCTCAATGCTTTTTCTCAGACGAAAGTTGGTAATGATACCATTTTTTCTTGGTGGGCGAGATACCAAGAAGCGGTTAGTGAAGGCCATGATGCCGTGAATGGAACCATCGGGGCTTTGTTGGAAGATAGTGGTGAATTAGCCATAAACAGTATTGTCGATAAAGTCGTTAGAGAATCACCTCCAGTTGAGATTTCTGCTTATGCTCCTTTGAAAGGACTACCAGCATTTCTAGACCTTTCTATCACCTTAGCACTCGGTGACATGCGCGAGGAATTGGAAAGTATCGGTATGAATGTAACTTCAACAGCATCACCCGGTGGCTCTGGTGCACTGTTTTTAGCAGCAGCAAACTTTGCTGACAGAGGCGATAAAGTTCTGCTACGTGACCGACATTGGGGTCCATACGATGGTTTCTTGTCAGGTTGCAATTTGGGGATTGCAACATATCCTTTACTACCAAGTGGCGAAATTACTGACTCTTATCTGGATATTAACTCATTGAAAGAATCATTGTCAGATCTTTGTAGTTCACAGAGTAAAGTAATGTCTTGGTTGAATGACCCTGCTCACAATCCTACTGGACTTTCTCTAACAGAGCAAGATAGGTATGATTTTTTGAAGTGTTTCATAGATAGTTCACTGGAGCATCAGGATGTATCTCATACGCTACTTATTGATGCTGCTTACCATCTTTATGCAGACCAACCTCATGGTTGGGCAGATACGATTTGTCAACTCTTACACGATGGAATTTCTTGGCCAGATAATTTACTGGTGACCTTTGCCTTGTCACTGTCAAAATCCCATACCATTTACGGACTTAGAACTGGGGCATTGGTCTCTATCCATCCCGATAAACAAGTCACTGATAGAATTGCAACTGTGATGGGTGTGACCGGTAGACAAACTTGGTCTGCCACATCAAGACTTGCTCAATATTCAGTAAGTCATATTCATGGCGATGAGGAATTAGCTAATTTGTGGGATGATGAGAGAGAGCGCCTAGAATTAATTTTAGGTGAGCGTAGAGAATTGTTCATCAAAGAGTGTGGTAAACTGAAAGTTCCAATCAATCCGACACATGATGGGTTTTTCGCTTGGATGGAAAGTGAAGACCCAGTACATGTGGCTAATGAGTGCGCTAAACTACAAGTTTACTTGGTTCCTCTAACAGGCGGTGTTAGAATTGGTCTATGTGCGATACCTACGGATAAAATCCAAAGGGTTGCTAAAGCATTATCACAAGCACTTTCCTGAGGCCTTTTGATGTCCCGAAACCCTAGAGAAAATCTGATTCTAGGCGGTTTTTTATGTATCGCCTTTGGAGCATTTTTTACCGTTGGAGGTGTCTATTCTATGGGGGCTACAGTGGGTGTTTGTGGCATCGTACTTTTCATCATTGGAATGAGTTTGAAGTCCGAGATTGGTATGTCAAAAGAGGCAATACATGATTGGCAACCAAGTTCGGAGATGCTCCCTGATGCTGGCAGAGTGATGTATCGAGTAGACGTCACTATAGATGAACCGGTGCGTAGTACGATAGTTTGTGGTCCCTGCGGGAATGTAGTAGTCAGAGACGGTCCAAGGCCTGCATCTTTCACCTGCCCAGAATGTTCAGTTTTATTATGGGAATTGGAAGAAGAATAATCCCTCACAAATAGATTTTTAATTCAATATTAAAGCATAGATTTGAAAGATAGATTCTTTCTCGAAGGTTCATGGACGCCTCTAAATTGCTCAATCCGGAGCGTCGAATGCTGAAAATAATGCAGTCTGAATCTTCCAAAGACTGGTCATTACAAGAGATATTATCGGCGTGTGATTGGAATGATCAAGCAGTAGCAGTTGGCGCTGGATTGGGTTTGTCTAATACGGGTCTTGTTGAAGTGGAAGAGAATGTTGAAACTCTCGTCAAACTTTCCTCACAAGGAGTTTCTGCTTTAGAAAACGGATTACTTGAATCGAGGTTATGGTCTTGGATATCTAGTACTGATAATGCGGACATGGCTTCTTTACAACAATCGTTTGAGAGGCATGAAGCAGGTCCAGGTGTTGGTTTGCTCAAGAGAATAGGTGTCCAATTAAATGGTGGTAAATTTGTATCAGAGAATAGTTCAGAGGTGGAACATATTATTTCTCAAAGAACAGGTTTTCTAACCAGTTTACCGGATTTAATAGAAAATTTGGATTCTGAAATGGTTGAACATTTTATGGGAAGGAAGGGTTTCATTGAAAATCAAGAATCAACCACTCGGACATGGAAAATTACTGAACTTGGATTCTCAGTGGATTCTAGTTTATTGGTAGAAAAAGAAACGATTACTGAAATAACCCCTGAATTACTTCAAAGTGAAAACTGGAGAGACGCAGAATTTCGCTCTTTTGATGTCACCTTAGAATCTGCCACACCACGTACAGGAAGAAGTCATCCAATGCAAGCATTGATTGAAAGAATTCGTAATATTTTCTTGGAGATGGGCTTTTCAGAACTTGTTGAAGATTATGTTCAAACTGCAGGTTGGAATATGGATGCGTTATTTATCCCTCAAGATCATCCAGCAAGAGAAATGCAGGATACGTTCTATCTAGACAATCCATCAAAGATGGAATTGCCTGATGACGTTATGCAATTATGGTCAGACATTCACAAGCATGGTGGTGATACTGGGTCAGTTGGTTGGGGCGGTAACTTCTCTAAAGATACTTCACAAAAAGGCCTATTACGAACACATACAACTGTCAACACAATTCAGTATTTAGCAGATAATCCTGCAAAGCCATGTCGAATGTTTACGGTTGACCGCGTTTTTAGGAAGGAAGCAATCGATAGAACTCACCTTCCGGAATTCCATCAAATTGAAGGAATAATAATGGAGGAAGGTGCTAACTTACAGATGTTAGTAACTACTTTGAAGACTTTTTATCATAAGATGGGTTATCCTGAAGTTAGGGTAAGACCTGCTTATTTCCCATACACTGAGCCAAGTTTGGAAATAGAGGTTAAGTGGCGTGGTAAGTGGTTAGAACTAGGTGGAGCAGGAATCTTCCGTCCTGAAGTTACTGAACCTCTAGGGATCACTAGCCCTGTTTTAGCTTGGGGTATGGGTCTTGAAAGATTAGCAATGCTAGTTTTGGGTCTAGATGACATTCGTCAACTATACATTTCAGATTTGGAATGGTTGAGAAATCAACCTATTATCTAATCAGCGCTTCTGCCACTCTGTGCCAGTCCACCAGGCCATGCTGCCATCGCTCATACTTCTCCAAGTATATCCAGACTCATCTGTCCATTGTTGCAGTACAGTTGGTTCAGCCACAGGCTGCTGGACAACAGGCTGCTGTTGGACAATAGTTTGTTCCATAGTTGGTTGTTGAGTGACACTAGGTGTTTGCATAACAGGATTCATACTGTCGAGTTCTTGGCTAGCGGAGAAGTCCTTCACGGTTTCATCTCTTCCATTTCGCATGAACAAGACTGTAGCTACCGCTCCAGAGATTAGCACTAGAGCAACAATTATGATTATTTTATTCCTTTTCGCTTTGTCTTCGGAAGCTTGTTGCTCTATGTCTCCAACACCATCGCCATCAGAATCTTTAGTTTCAGAAGCATCGTTAGGGAAAGCATCAGCATTATCACCCACTCCGTCACCATCGGTATCAGCGGATTCACTTGGGTCATCTGGGTAGAGGTCGGAGTTATCTCCAACCATATCTCCATCAGAGTCGACAGTTTCCGTCGGGTCGTTATCAAATGCATCAGCATTATTTCCAACTCCATCTTCATCAGAGTCCATTGATTCATTCTTATCTTTAGGGAAAGCATCTACTGTGTCAATGACATCATCACCATCATCATCAGGGTCGACTTCATCAATGATATCATCACCATCAGTATCCAACTTACCGGCGTTACTTGGGTGACTTGCATCATCAGTGTCTAGTATTCCATCTGCGTCATCATCATCGTCTGCGTTATCTCCAATCCCATCGAGGTCTGAGTCAGCGGTTTCACTTGAGTCCAGCGGGAATGCATCATTCACGTCACTAGTTCCATCATCGTCATCATCTAAGTCTGAGTTGTCGCCAGTTCCATCGCCATCAGTATCGACAGTTTCCGAATTATCGGATGGGAATGCATCAGCATTATCGCCAACCCCATCAGAGTCAGTATCCGAAGATTCGCTGCTATCATCTGGGAATGCATCACTGTTATCTCCAGTTCCATCACCATCAGTGTCGACAGTTTCTGTTGGGTCATTATCAAATTCATCAGCATTATCTCCAACGCCATCGCCATCAGTATCTACAGTTTCAGTTGGGTCATCATCGAATGCATCAGCGTTATCTCCAGTTCCATCACCATCAGTGTCGACAGTTTCAGTTGGATCATCATCGAATGCATCAGCATTATCTCCAGTTCCATCACCATCAGTGTCGACAGTTTCAGAAGCGTCGTTAGGGAATGCGTCAGCATTATTTCCAGTTCCATCGCCATCAGAATCAACAGTTTCAGTAGCATCATCAGGGAAGGCATCACTGTTGTCTCCAGTTCCATCGCCATCAGAATCTACGGTTTCAGTTGGATCGTCATCAAATGCATCAGCATTGTCTCCAACACCATCACCATCGGTATCTACCCATTCATTGGGGTCATTTGGAAATTCATCGATAGAGTCGCCATAACCGTCCCCATCCGTGTCAGTTTCAACTGGATTAGTGATATTAACTATATCCGATTCAACTAATATTCCAAAATCTGTACCATCTTTAGGCTTGATTGTAACTTTCCAAACTTCTCCAACAGAAGTAGCAGAACTTGGCAAGGTAGTTAATCCAGAATAGGTGGATACAATATTTCCATCTTTTAGCCAATTGATTTGAGTTCCTGATTCTGCATCGCCGTCTGCATCAGAGTAAGTGTAGGTCACACTGATATCTGAATTAGATTCGGCATTTGAACTGGGGTTAAGTGCCAAATTTGATGCAACTGGCGCATAGTTTTTAGGGACATTTTCAGTGATAGAGTGAGTGTCAGTACTCCATGCATCACCGGAGTTTGCACCATTCGAGTTAGCCATCAATCCAGCCATACTTACAGTCACAGTTCCTGAATTTACGGTAGGTGCTACCCAGTCAAAAGTCCATGACGTAGAGCCACTTGAGGTGTGTGTGACACTTGCACCACTAACCGAAACACCAGTTCCTGCATTGCTGAAAGAGCCTTTGTCTACAGAAACGGAAAAGCCACCACTCGAACCTGCAGATAGGCTCATGCTGATAGAATAAGTTTGACCTGCATGATAAGCGACAGGGAAATTATGATTGATTCCAGGTAGTGCATCTGAGTTATAGTGACAACTGCAACCGCTACTACTGTTATGTTTACCGGTTGATGATGCATCTATTGCAGGTGATTGACTAGCAATCAAAATCATCATGAAGAAGCCTAAGATACCGAATCTCGTTAAGCGCATAGATTTGGCTCAACAATACCTCTTTTAAACCGATTGGTGCATTGATTAGACAAAGTCAATAGATGGACAAATTGAATAACATCAAGCAATACGATGTGTTATGCGCCTATTATCACAAGTTGATTTTGGGGTTTTCAAGCGTTCTGAAACATGGAAAGCGTTTGGAATCGCTGCACTGATGTTCGTAACAATCTCATTTGCAGCATTGTCAATGTTTGATAGTATGGATGAGATTTTTCAATCAGATGCAGACCCTGCTCCTGTTCCAAATATCGTTTTTGAATCATTGAATAGAACTGACTACGAATCACCTTTGGCTAATGAAACTGGATGGTTCAGTCTCGATGAACATATTGGTGATATAATAATCTTAGATTTTATGGCTCGAGATTGTGGTAGTTGTCACAAAGTACAACAACACCTAGAAGATAATTTAGACTCTTGGCAAGAATTAGCAAATAATTCTAACAAGACACTGAAAGTTTTTGCCTATGGTTCTTGGTATACTGAAGGTTTGGATTATCTTAACGAATCTTCAGGTGCATATCATGTTCCATTTTACGCAACAGGTATCGGCACAACAAATTCAGCAATACTTGAAGATGGTTCTACAACTGACCCTGTTAGATTGTTTACCACAGCGGGCACTGGCCAAATTCCAGTTGTAATGGTTTTAGATGAGGAAGGTTACATCATCGCAAGACAATCTACGGGAACTCCAACTGATGGATGGGAATCTTTTGATTCGGTAGTTGAAACAGCTTTAAGTGGAGAAATGGAAGATACAATCGATCTTAGAATTGCTTGGGAAGAGCCTTCAACTTCTTATGTTGCGATTTTTGTTTTAGGATTAATTCTCTCAATACTTGTCTACTTCTCACCCTGTGCTTTCCCAGTTCTACCAGGATTCATTTCCTATTATTTGTCACTGGGCGCTCGCGAGGATGAATTGATTGAGGCTGGTAAACTGAAGACTAAAATGCCTAGTCCAGTTGTAATTGGTTCTCTCTCAGGATTAGGTATGTGGACATTTTTCTTGCTGATTGGAATAGTGGCAATGGTTATGGGAGAGGCTTTTGAAAAGTCAGGTTTAGTGCACTACATAGCAATAGGAATCGCAATTCTCCTTGTTGTTCTGGGTTCTATAATGTTGCTTGGAATCACTTCTCATTTGATGGGCTTTGTTCAGAAATTTGTCGACAAGTACAGTACGACTGAGGATGATGATATTTTCACTCCAAAGAGAAATATGTACCTCTATGGTATTGGTTATGCTGCCGCATCAATCGATTGTACAGCAGCAGCAGTTTTGCCCTTCGTTCTGTATCTGGGGACATTAGGTTCTACAGCAACTGCACTGGGAATAGGAGGTCTAATGGTTGGTTTGTTAGTTCTAATGATTATTGTGACCTTACTTGTTGGACTTGGTAGGCAAGTGATGATCAATTTCCTCAGAAGGTCAACAGGAATGATAAAATTAGTTGGTTCTTGGATGATGATTATGGCTGGTGTCAGTTTGACCATCTACTTGACCAATCCAGATGTAGTCAGTTTTGTATTCGGCTAATCATTAATAATTGCTTCAAACTCAGCAATCATTTCTTCATCGTTTGAGCGCTCTAGAATTGGTAAAAACCAATATTTCCAAGCAGCCAACGATATTATGATTGCAGTTACTGTATCCCATACAAAGTGTTGCTTAGTAGTCATGACAGATATGGCTAGTAGTGACCAGCAAAACCATAATATGACCAGCGAGATATTGTGTTTGTTTGATTGTCCGAAGTACCATCTTTGGACAATTAATACGCTCAGCAAACTCTGTACGATATGAAGTGAAGGCCATGCATTCCATGGTGTATCAACCGAATGAAGAGATTCAAAAAGACCCGACCAAATACATAGTTCATCATAATCGATTGAACCACGGAGGTCAACCTTGGCCGGTAGGAATATGAAAATCATCCAAATTAACCAAGTTAGAATCAAAAGAATTTGATGGAATAGAATACATTCTCGTTTTGTTTGGTCATTTTTCATTCCTAGCATGGCTGCCATTGGATAATAGAAATATAGCGTATAATATGGTAAAATCATCCATGGAATTACCGGAATAGCAGTATCAAATGATGTATTTGGGTCAAATGCTTGCCAGTCGCGCCAATTGGAAAATCTGTTAATTGCAAGATAACCCAGCCCCGCTCCAAGTATTATCGAAGCGAAAAGTGCAATAGGTAATCGGTAACCAAAAAGTGTATTTTGGTTTTTCAAATGGCTTCTCCACAGTTTCCAAGGTCTAGAACCAAGTTCTATTGCCATGATAATGACCTAGATTCTTTTCGATTAAGAATAGTAGGGTGTGTTCAAAGTGAATTGCCGCAATTTGGACATGCATTCCAGCCAGCCTGAACTGCATTACCACATGAAGGGCAAACAGGATTTGCACTACTTTGTTGATTGGTTGATGGAATATCTCCACCGCTGCCATCGACTGCTTTTTGTGCAGTTTGTTGTTTCAAAAATTCCTGCATGACATCTGGGGTTAACGCACCATTTTGTGCTGCCATTTCCATCATTTTCACTTGCAAGTCGTTTTGTTTATCCATGCGTTGATTTTGATGCTCATGTTGCTGTTCGATTCTAGCGCGCTTTTTGGCTTGGACCTGTTCGAAAAGTGCCATTGCCTGGTCGGTTTTATGACTCGCTTCTTTCATCTTCAGTTCTGAACGACCTTGGTCTCTCTTGAGTTCAGCTTCCCATTGGGCTTCTTGCTTACGTAATTCTTTGAGTTCACTTTCCAGTTCTACTGAAACCTTTCCAGCTGCCTGTGCTTTAGCGACATTAACTTCGCATTCAATACGTCGAAGAGTTGCAGATTCTCTAATTGCAATTCTTTCCATTAATGCCTCTGCATGTGCTCCTTCAGTTTGAGTTGCAGTAGAAAGTTCAGATCTCAGTTGAGCGATCTTTTCACTATCGGTCGAATTTGTTGCTACAAATGCCTTGAGGAATGTAAATCCAAGAGTCGATAATGTTGAACGCATTTCAACTTCTGCACGCATTTCAAATTGTTCTTGGAAGTCCGGTTTTCTTAGGTCTTCGCCTGATTGGCATTGTGATAATGCAGGTGCAATCACTCTAGTATTCAATTCATGCTGTAGCACCTTAATCAAGCGTTCACGGTCAAGTAGAGGAGCGCTGTTAGCAAACATGTTTAGCAGTTTAGGGATGTCGTCATCACGAATCTGAACTCTGAGGTTCGCAAATCCTTGAACCTTCGAACCATTTGGTAAATTACTGGCAAATGGGATAGAAATGTCAGCAGGACCTGTCATGGCAAAGAGCATTCTTCTATCTGTGGCAGTGGCTCCAAGCATTTCTCCAAGATAGCGACCCAATCCTCCGCCAACATTACGAACAATTTTCTCAGAAACAATATCTCCTATTCTTCCATCGATGATGAATGCACATGCTTCATTTGGCTTCAGAATTACTTGCTTTGATTTCCATGTTTGAATATCGTCGGCATTAACTAACCTTGCGAGAATTGTAGGATTACTTCTCCATCTGAATACATTTGACATTTTTTTCACTCCTTCTTTACTTTCTTCTTTTGGCGCAGTCCGCCGAGAATAGTGGCTCTGGTTCCAAAGAATCCTCTGCAACTTGTCGTCATTTGTTGGCACTGGCGAATCAATTGAATAATATCTTCAGGACTTAGGCCAGTATTGAATCCATGTTCAGCACTATTAGCGATATTGACAGATTTAGTTACCATTTCAATAACATCATGGTCATGTTTAATCAGTTTCTTTAAATCGGATTTTGATGCTGAGCGAGAACCTGATAGGAATGCATGGTCCATTCCAGTAGACGCTTTGTCCACATCTTCTATCAGTGCATCAATCTCATTACAAGTCGCCTTAGCAGCACGAGCAACTGGAATAGCTCCATCTTTGAATGCTGAGTCATGAATATTCGAAATATGGGAACGTGCTCTTCCAGCCGCACGTTCAATTTCTTCACGAATTAATTTGTCTGCATCTCTACGCTTACCTTTGGTGTATCCTGAATATCCAGATAGTACCATTTGAATCCCTCGGACGTATGGTAAAACATCTAACGGGGTTCCTAACATGTGCGCTCATACATTCTTTGTCATTACTCGTTATTATTGCTTGTCCTATTCAGTTTTGTTCTGTGAACATAGGTCTTCCCAATTTAGTACTATATCAGCGACGAGTTCTGCCTCTTCCTTATCATGTGTGACATGTATCGCAGTCATCTTCCTAGATTTCAATAACTTGCGCGTTTCTATGACTAATTTACGTCGTGATTTTACATCGAGTGCAGAAAATGGTTCGTCTAATAGTAGTAATTGTGGTTTTGCTAATAATGCTCTTGCTAGAACTACTCTTTGCGCCTCACCACCTGATAGTGATTCGATTTTTCTTTTAGAATAGCCTGGTAATCCTATAAATTCCAGTTCTTTTTCAATTATCTCAATATTTGTCTTTTTATCATTCTTGACATTCGAACCTAGTAGTATGTTCTTGCCAACATTTAGATGTGGGAATAGGATTGGTTTTTGGAATATGAAGCCAATTTCTCCATTTGAATTCAATTCGCAGATATCTTGGCCTTTGAAGTATATCGAGTTCTTTTCGCTGATTTCAAGTCCACAAATCATTCTCAGCATTGTAGTTTTACCGCAGCCACTAGGGCCTAGAATTGCGATAATTTGTTCGGCTTCAACATTAAGATTGAGATTAGTAAATATTTTATTTCCTTCAAACTCTTTACTCAAGTTTTTTATCGATATGACTTGTTCTATATTCTCCTTATTCATCAAAAACCACTTCCCTCTCCATCAGGTCTAACTTTTTCAGCCAGTAAAAATAGTACAAATGTAAGTGCCATCAAAACAGTTGCACTTGCCATTGCCATTGGATATACTAGAGGATTAAACTTAGGCTGACCCATCAACTGGTCAACGAGGATAGATAGCGTATCCCAAGAACCCGAACGAACTAATATCCAAGTAGCACCGAACTCTCCCAAAGAGAATGCTATAGTCAAAGAACTGGACACAGCAAGAGGGCCTAATAGGAAACTCAACCTTGAGTGTATCCAAACTTTAGTTGGTGATAGTCCAAGCATCTTGGCCTGCTCTTCAAATGAAATATCCAGGCTCCGAATCGCTGGGAGCATCACTCTTACCACGAAAGGAGTTGTCAGTAGCACATGCGGGATTACTGGAATCAAGAACCAATTGAACATTGCAGGGTTCCATCTCAAGATTCCCAATAATATTCCAAGTCCAATCATTACCGCCGAAATGGCTAGTGGTGCCAAACTAATCATATCGACAATTTTTGCCAATTTCATATTTCCAGAGTTTTCTAAACGATTGATGGAAGAGGCAATAATCCAACCTATTATAATCGAAAATATCAGTGTCATTAAGGCATAGATGAGAGAATTACTCAATGCTTCAGGGATCGATAATGTGGAATTATCGCCTTGCCAAGCATTTTTCCATGCATCTAATGTGAACTCACTAGAAATAGTTCCATTCTTTACAGTTCTTACTACAAATGAGGATATAGCTACCAATATTAGCGGTAATAAGGTGAATATTAGACCGCCGATTAGTACGGCTTTACCAAAAAGAGACGCTTTTCCTCTACTTTTTCTAGCACTAGACTCGCTGACTATTGCATGTCTTAGAGAATGCTTCCGTTGTAGTCTAGATGTAATTGCAAGTGCTGTTACTAATATTATTAGTTGTACTAAGCAGACAGCCAGAACAATTTCACTAGTATCAATTCTGTAATTGTATATTCCTGCGGTTCCTCCAGAGTCTGCCATAAGTGACTCTAGCGTAGATTTGGTTGGCGTTAGCCATTTGACTAAGGCAAACGAAGTAAATGAAAATACGAAACATAACGCAGATGCACAAGCAATTGCTGGTCCAATGAAGGGAAGCCAGAGGTTTTGAACACGTCCCAGGCGTGAATTCCCTGCAGGAAGTAATCTAATTTGTTCTTCCCATCTTGGGTCCATTGTCGATAATGTTGGCTCTACCATTCGAACCACCAGTGAAATATTGAACCAAGCGTGAGCAATTATCAAGGCGATGAAATGTCCCGTATTTTCCATTCCTGTGATTGATGAGATGTTCCCGATTAGTCCACTTTCTGTTCTCAAGTCAATTCCGATCTTATCCAATGGTCCACCTTGGTCTATTAGCGCTAAAAATCCCATGGCGGCAACAATTGCTGGCATGACAAAGGGTATCGAAATAAGTGAACGGATTATCGAAATATGTTTCCACTCGTATCTTCCTAGTTGCCATGCTAGTGGTAATCCAATAATCAATGTCAAAATTACCGAAAAGAGAGATTCAAGTAATGTGAACCTCAACGCTTCCTTGGTTTCAGTGAGAGTGAAAAAGGAAATAATGGAGTCCAATGAACTCATTCCTGTCACTGCCTCTAATCGCATGATTGCATAGAGTAGCGGGAAAATTATGGTGAGTGCAAAAGCGATAATTACTGTCCATTGAATAGAGTTGGAAATTAAGGTTCTATCCTTGCTAGTCAGCATGGAACTTCCTCATCACAGTGTTGCTTCTTTCCAGTTTGCTAACCATTGTTCCATTTCCATTTCAATTCTTACCAAAGGAATCTCAGCAGTGGTAGTAGGAATATCAGTATGATGTCTAAAGCCATCAGTTTCCGGTAGACTTGAATTAACTAGGACAGAATACATCAGATTGTTTTCAGGCATCATTGAATTCACATCGTTGGAGAGTAGGTATTCGATGAACTGTTCAGCACCAGCGACGTTAGCAGCGCCATTTATTATTCCAGTATACTCTACTTGGTGGAACGAAGTTTTTGGCAGTTCCAAACTAGTGGAATGAGTATAGTTGGAACTGTAATATGCTTCAACACCCGGTGAATGACAATATGATACAGTGAGGTGAGAGTCTCCAATATGCCCTACAGTATATTCACCATATCCTCCAGTGTAGTGTGTCTCATAAGATTCGCTCCATCCAGAAGTAAAGGTGGCATCATTTTCTGACATTTTCTCCCACCAGTCAAATGCATCTGTTTGTTCATCAGCATCACTTTCGAAGTAGTCAATTGTGGCCAGCATAAATGCTCTACCAGGTGAGGAAGAAAGTGGGGAAGGAAATGAGGTTTTTCCATTCCACTGGGGTTCTGTTAGATTCCATAATGATGTAGGTATCGTTATATTTTCGCCATCAACAAAGTTTTCGTCATAGTTCAGGCAGACTGTACCTTGGTCAAATGGTATGGCTAGCTTACCCTGGTATGCTTCGAGTGAAGAACTGGAAATGTTTTGATATTGTGGGCTTTGAGTGAATAGTGTCTCGCGAAGTAAGCAATTCTCGATAGCTGTTTGCAAATATGAGTTATCTAAGCCTATCATTAAGTCTGCTTGTTGCGCTTCTTTTGTCAACATCATTTGGTCTAAGATTCCTCCAGCATCAGATTCTTTGATAAATTCAATTTCTATCCCAGTGGCCGTTTCAAAACTCTCAATCATTGAATCATTAAGCGCTAATACATCATAGGTTAGAATCCTTAATTTCCCGTCATCATCGTGTCCAGCAGATAGAGTAGTACACTCGATCTTCTGATTATCAGATAAATTTCCGTCTAGGCAACCAGATAGTGAGGCAGTTAGCAAAATACTAGTTAGGGTGAATAATTTGAAATTCATATTTTCACCTCAAAGGGATGCAACAATTTGATGAGTTCTATCTATCAATTCCAGTGGATTGTGGGCGAGAATGTACATACTTGGCTCCCATCCGAAATCTCCAGTATCTAGTATTACGTCCAACTTATTGTGAGAGCCTGAAATTTTACCCTTGTTAGAAAGAGCAAAAGAATAACCCAACTGATCACACATTTGCTTAATTTTCTTTTCATCAACTTTAGTGCCACCGTTAGTCGGATTGATATTAATTATTGATGTCTTTGCTTCATTCATGATGTGGGCCTGTAGTAATAGATTTGCAAGGTGGCTGGAAACTCCGAAACCAGGAGTTTCATGGTGTCTTAATTTATTATTCACTATTGAAATTTTACCTGGAAATGCTGCTACTTGTGATGTGTCTCTCGAGCCTTTATTGCAAGATGCAATATTCATACCAACCGCAGGCATAACATGTTTTATTCTTCTTGGATCGAGTCTTCCAATCGCCCATTCAAGTCTCCTAAGTAATGCTCTTTGTTCTTGTCCTCGGTCTAAATCTAATCCAGTGAGTGTTTTGTCAAACCTAATTGTATGGTTACCTTTGAACTGAAATTCTACAACTAGTCTTTGCCTTACCACTTCACCTTTGGGGCCTATTGAGTTCAAGGCTTGGGATAATTCGCTAGACCAAGCATCAACCATGGCTTCGTCTCCAGAAGAGGATAATTCAATGGTAGATTTTTGGATATGGCGGGATATCGTACTTTGAGTCGAGCCAAGAATGTCAGCAATTTCAGCTTGCGACCACCCTTTAGTCCGTAAATCCTTAGCCACATCTTGGTGCAATCTATCCAGCCACTTGCCGCCTACATCTCCTAGCATATACATTGTTAGTAGGTTCTACTATTCAATGTTACTAATCTTTTATGCATGTTGAATGGAATTTTAACAGGAAAAAGTCAATTCCTATGGCGTGAAACATCCGGAATTAGACAAAACCATGGATTTTTATCTCAATATATCGAAAACAATAATTTTTCAATCTTTACGAATCAAAATATCAATATTCGTAGTTGTATGGCATGAATGCATAATGGGTAAAATATTATTCATTATCATTTTTTGAATATAATTATTTATTTCTAAGCCATTTTCATAGCATTTTGCCGCATAAGACTAAGACTTGAAAGGATTCGCCAGTTTGGGGGAGACTATGGCACTTGAGGAGTTTATTGATAATCTGGCCAAGAGAATTATTGGCTATGTAGAGTCGAGCAGCGATAAGTCGAAGAAAACTATCACTTTTCGAACCGCCGAATCACGTTCAAAAACTACAGACTTAATTTTGCCGCTTGAAGGTCATGGTTCACAAGCAGTGATGGACGATATTGATGAATTTCTAAAACAGTGCGTCAATACAAGCCGAGGTGAATTTATGAATCCTCTTTGGGGAGGTTTGAATATTACTGCTTTTGCAGGTGAGGTTATTTCTGCTCTCACCAATCAATCCATGTATACCTACGAACTTGCTCCCTTGGCGACATTGATCGAGCAGGCCATAATCAGGCGAATGTCTGAAATTATCGGCTTTGCAGATGGATTTGGTACACTGACTACAGGTGGTTCAAACGGAAATATGTTGGGGATGCTGTGTGCCAGACAATCTATTCTGCCCAGTTCTTCGAAAACTGGCTTTGACGGTACCAAGCATGTCGCTTATGTGTCCAGTGAATCTCATTACTCAGTTCTAATGTCAGCTAATGTGGTAGGGATTGGTCATCAAAATGTAATCAAGGTGGCTTGTGATGAGAAGGGTCGCATGAAATCTTCATCTCTACAAGAGGAAATAGACCGAAGTCGTGCAGATGGTCTCATTCCATTTTGCATTATTGCAACCTCAGGAACCACAGTTAGGGGGGCATTTGACCCTATTGGAGAAATTGCCGCAATTGCTCATGATGAGTCAATATGGCTCCATGTTGATGCGGCATGGGGTGGAAGCAGCCTGTTTTCTTCTAAGAAAAGAGATTTGATGCATGGTGTTGAACTCGCCGATAGTGTATGCTGGGATGCACACAAGATGATGGGGATGCCGCTAATTTGTAGTGCCTTTATCGTGAAAAATGAACGTATCCTTAGCAGTGTTTGTTCTCATGGTGATGTAGCGCACTATTTATTTCACGAAGAAAATAAAGATATTGATTTAGGTAGGTACTCACTACAATGCGGTAGGAGAAATGATGCACTCAAGTTATGGCTTGCATGGCGAGAAATAGGTGATTCTGGTTGGGCTAAGATGGTAGAGAAGTATTGCGGTTTAGCCGATTACTTGGAGCATAAGATTGTTGAAGAGCCGAACTTAGAGATGATGTCGAGTAGAGAGTGGACGAATGTTTGCTTTAGGTACAACGACCAATCGGGTCATAGTGACCTTAATTATCTCAATGCTGAGATTAGAGATAGATTACTGAAAGAAGGTGAAATATTGGTTAGTCGCTCAAATATCGCTGAAGACGTTGTAATCAGGTCAGTCATTTCCAACCCTTCTGTTAGTACCGAGATTCTAGATCGTCTTGTTGAAAAGGTAAAATTACACGCTTCAGAAATAATCTCTGGTATTCCTCCAACTAACTGAGTTGGATAATCTCTCTTTTACTTGAGTTTAAGGAGTGTCTAGTTTTCCAACAACCATGGGCGAGAACAAGCCGGTTCGAACTTCGCTATTCGACGAGCATGTTTCATCAGGTGGAAATATAGTTGATTTCCATGGTTTCGAACTCCCAATTTGGTATAGCAATATCAAGGAAGAACACCTTTCGACTAGAAGTGGTGCAGGAGTTTTCGATGTATCGCACATGGGCGTTTTCAAATTCTCTGGTCCTACGGTCAAGCATTGGTTAGAAAGCATTGCAACACAAAAGGTCACTTCAATTTCTCAATCGAGATGTGCTTATACTCACTTCTTAGACGATGATGGTTTCATCATCGATGACATGATATTTGCCGTAGTTTCTGACAGTGAAATATTGGGAGTACCTAATGCTTCGATGATCGGAATAATGTGGGATTGGTTCAATTCCAAATTACCTGACGATGATTCGATCACTTTAGAAAACTTATCCAGCGACTATTCGATTATTGCACTTCAAGGGCCAGAATCAAGAAACGTACTAACCGGTGCGCTTGGTGAGAATAATCATGTTGGTAGATTCCGTTGGCAAAATCTCACAGATAATCAACATCAAATTTCTGGTTGGATTCAGGGTACTGGTTACACTGGCGAGTCAGGATATGAAATATTCATTCCTAATGATAGTGCACCAGCGCTGTGGCGAGAACTAATCAAATGTGGCGCTACTCCTGTAGGGCTTGGTGCTAGAGATACTCTAAGATTAGAGAAAGGGTACTTGCTTTCAGGAGTAGATTTCTGTTGGCCGAAATCCGAATCCAGTGACCCATTTCTCGCACGAGATACTTGGGAAACCAATGTCCCTTTCGGTCTTGATTTAGAACATGAATTTGTTGGAAAGCAACGAGTGATTAGTCATGATGATGACGATGCACGCTGGTGGGGTATTCGCTACTTGGAGAAGGGACCTTTGCCAAGACCAGGAAAAGATGTTAGTGACCTTGATGGCAACAGTATCGGTAAGTTAAGTTCAGGAGCACCAGCACCAAGTTTAGACAATACTGGAATCGGTATTGGATACATCAGCGGTGTTAAGGAAGGCGATGAAGTTCTTATCGTCGCCAGTCCGAGAAAGTCAGTCCGCGCGGTGATTGTACGCCCGCCATTTTTATGATATGAAGTAGGGAATATTATGGTCGTTGCGCGCACGGAACAAATTATCCAAGGAGGTTATTAGATGGTTGACCAGTTACCAAATCGAGGATTAGAACTAGAAATGCTACAAGCAATGGGTATGTCCAGTATGGATGACTTATTCGACGATATTCCAGTAGAAGTCCGTATGACAGAACAATTAGCATTGCCTGCTCCACAGTCTGAAGAGGAAATTATTGCTGATGCAAGAAGACTTCTAGGGGCTAATGTGGCCATGTCTGATACTGTATCATTCTTGGGTGCAGGGCTGTATCGAAACTATGTTCCTGCATCAGTTTTCCAACTGATAACCCGTGGGGAATTTTTGACTTCCTACACTCCGTACCAACCAGAAGTGAGTCAAGGTATGCTACAAGCAATGTGGGAGTTTCAAACTCTAATCTCTGAACTAGTTGGACTACCTATCTCAAATTTATCTCTTTACGACGGCTCTACAGCGGCTGCTGAAGCATTGACCTGTGCAGTTAGAGTGCACAATCGCAAGGCTGAGCAAAAAGATACCGTGTATGTCTCTGAATTGACACCTCCTGACAAGATATCTGTAATGACTAATTATTGTCAGGGTGCTGGAATTACGATTAAGTACATCAAACATAATTCAGATGGGAGTATAGATTTGACCAGCGCCCAGCAAGCAGCAGGGTCATGTGGAGTATATGTTGAGCAACCAAATCCTCTGGGTCTTTTAGATGGTGGATATCCGCAATTAAAGAGTATCATCGGTGATAACACTGCACTTATCGTTGGTGTTCAACCAATTTCCTTAGGACTAGTTGAAGCGCCAGGCCATTATGGTGCTGACATTGTTGTTGGCGAAGGTCAACCTCTTGGCAGTCCTATTACTGCTGGTGGCCCAATATACGGGATTTTTGCTTGTTCCAAACCTTACCTAAGATTGATGCCAGGAAGAATTGTTGGAAAGAGCATAGACGTCGATGGTAATGAAGCATACTGTCTTACACTTTCTACTAGAGAACAGCATATTCGTCGACATCGTGCAACTTCAAACATCTGTACAAATGAGACCTTGATTGCACTGATGGGTGCAATGCACATGTCGCTACTTGGTCCCGAAGGACTTCATCACTTGGCTCTACGTAATATCACCGCATGTAATTTAGCCAAACAAAAGTTATCGGAAATAGGAACCATCGCATTACCCCACTCAAATGGGACACATTTCAATGAATTCATAGTAGAATTACCTTCCTCTGCCTCAAACTGTCTAGAGTACTTGGATGGAGTCGATATTATTGGTGGATTTGATGCTAGTCGTTGGTACCCTGAGCGTAAGAATTGGTTGCTAGTGACAGTTACTGACCAAACATCAGCAAAAGAGATTGAACTTCTAGCAGCTCATATTGCTCTATGGTCATCGGGGGTGAACGCATGAGTAGATTATTCGACTTTGCAGGTGGTATTGGGATGGGTTATTCTCAACCAGATACACTAATGTCAAAAGAATCAGTCACATTACCGGCAAGTTTAGTTCGTAAAGAATTACCAAAATGGCCAAGACTTTCGGAGCCCGAAATGGTTAGGCACTACACATGGTTGTCTCGTAGAAACTTCGGAATCGATACTGGATTCTATCCATTGGGTTCTTGCACAATGAAGCATAATCCAAGAGTTAACGAAGTAATCGCTCAAATTCCCGGAATTGCAGAGATACATCCACACCAACCGGAACATCATCTCCAAGGTCTTCTCTCAATTTTCCATGAGATGCAACATATGTTGGAAATTTGCTCTGGTATGGACCAAGTGACATTACAACCAGTTGCAGGTGCTCAAGGTGAATTCACCGCTGTGAGATGTGTTCAAGAATACTTTAGAATTCGTGGTGAAAGTCAACGAACAAAGGTAATTGTTCCTGATTCAGCCCATGGGACAAATCCAGCAAGTGCCGCTATGGCGGGATTCGAAATTGTGGAAATTCCAAGTCTAGAAGATGGTAGAATCGATATCGATGCCCTCAAATCTGTTGTCGATGACACTGTTGCACTTATGATGGTGACAAACCCTAACACATTGGGGCTGTTTGAAAATAATATCTCACAAGCCTCTGAGATCATCCATTCGGTCGGGGGACAAATGTACTATGATGGTGCTAACTTCAATGCTATTCTTGGAAGAACTTCACCTGGTTTGATGGGCTTTGACGCCGTACACTTCAATCTTCACAAGACATTTAGTCAGCCGCACGGAGGAGGCGGGCCCGGTTCTGGGCCGATAGGAGTCAAGGCGCATCTCGCTGAATTTTTACCCGGTCCAATTGTCAAGAAGAAGCCAATTTCCAGTGGTTATGAAAAGTTTGCAGTTGACGATATGTGGTATGGATGGTTCCAACCGGCAAATAGTATCGGTAAAGTACAACAATGGCATGGTAACGCTGGTGCAGTAATACGATGTTGGGCATACTATAGACGCTATGGATATGGTTTGAAAGATATGTCAGAGCACGCTGTTTTGAATGCTAATTATCTTCGTTATGCACTACATAGGGAAGCCGAAAAAGCAGGAATTAGCGATATGTTTGTTGATGGCGCTACAACTAGAGTTGCAAAGCATGAATTTACTCTTTCTCTACTTCCGGCAAAAGAAAAATATGGTATTTCAGCAATGGACGTTGCTAAAGGTCTTCTTGACAAAGGGTATATGGCTCCAACGGTCTATTTCCCTCTAGTTGTTCCTGAATGTATGATGTTTGAGCCAACTGAGACAGAGAGTCGTGATACCTTGGATGAGTTCGCTAAGGAATTCATTGAAGTTCTACAGGAAGATGCTGAAACCCTTCATCAAGCACCTGTGACGACTCCTGTTCGTAGAGTTGATGAAGTGTATGCTGCACGTAATCTCTGTTTACGTCATCCATTCGATGAGTCGTGATTTTCATGGTTAGGGCGAGAGATAAATCTCCCGAAATGTATGGATGGAAGTTAGTCGACTTAAAGCCTAATCCAAAGGCAGTATTGTATCCATTATCATGGGGTATTTTACCGATCGCATTTGCGGTAATTATGATGATTACTAGGACAGGCGAAGAATGGATTGCTTGGGCGGGGGGAATTGGAATTATTCTATTTCTTGTAGGTGGTGTTAGTGCAGTTGGTCCACGGCAAGGTGCGTTTAACTCTGTTAGAGTAGCATCTGGATTTTTTTTCTGTATAATCTCAATATTTGCTTGGGTTCTAGTAGCGACAAATAATTTACTCGAAATTTATGCAGTCTTGAGTTCAATAATGGCCTTGTTCATGATATATCGCTCATTAGATTTCATTTTCAAGGATATTGGACTAGTCTATCAAGTTGACTGGGACCCGAAACAGATTATGCCAACCGACTCAATGGTCGAATGGGATATTCGTTCTACTAGGTTCACTCAAAACACTATGGCGTTAAAGAGATTTGACGGCGATAGATTTGCTCACATATATGGCTCAAGGACAACTGAGGGTCTAGTTTTAAGATTGGATATTTTTGGTATTCATGATGGAAATCGGTTTGATTACCGAACTTTGGGGCTAGATTTGTTAGATTTTATCTCTGAAGATGAATAGTCATCTTGAATAACCTACCGCGACGGCAGAAAAACATGGAAGTTACTATTCTGTTAGGTTCATCCTCGGACATGCCGATTGCTGAAAAATGTACAAAGATACTGAATCAATTCTCTGTTGATTACCAACTTAGAGTTGCAAGTGCACATCGCTCACCAAAATTTGTTGAACAAATAATCCATGATGCTGAAGCAGATGGTTGTAAAGTATTCATCGCTATGGCTGGTCTTGCAGCAGCATTACCCGGAGCAGTTGCAGCATTGACTACCAAGCCAGTAATTGGCGTTCCTTGCGGTGGTAAAGTTCCTTTTGACTCACTTCTTTCAATTGTACAATTACCTCCTGGAGTTCCAGCAGCAACAGTTGGAGTTGACCGTGGCGATAACGCTGGATATCTTGCCGTTCAGATGCTAGCACTCCAGAACGAATCACATGCCGCAGCTCTTAAGCAAAACAAACTCGACCAAGTCGAGAGAGTAAAGGCCCAAGACCGAGAGGTTAACGGGGGCGCTTGAATGTTTGACACCGATGAATTTGTTAAGGAATCCATCGAGAAGTTACAGAATACCATTGATGATGTTGCTATTATTGCCTGTTCAGGTGGAGTAGACTCTACCGTTGCTGCGGTAATCGCCAACCAAGCAGTTGGGGACTTACTTCACTGTGTCTATGTTGATACCGGATTCATGCGCAAAGGTGAAACAGAGCAAATCGAGGCTTTACTTGCCGAACAAGGCATCAAGAACTTAGTCACAGTTAAGGCAGCAGACCGTTATTTTGAGGCTCTCAAGGGAGTTACTGAGCCAGAACAAAAGCGCAAGGTGATTGGAGAATTATTTATTCGTATTTTTGAAGATGAGCAAGAGAAGTGTGGTGCAAAATACCTAGTTCAAGGGACAATCGCCCCGGACTGGATTGAATCCGGTGGTGGCGTACGTGATACCATCAAATCTCACCACAATGTTGGTGGACTTCCCGAAGATATGACCCTAGAGGTTGTTGAACCTCTGCGTGACTTATACAAGGATGAAGTTAGAGACTTAGCAAGAGCATTGAAAATTAATGTGGCAGAAAGACAACCATTCCCAGGACCTGGACTAGCAGTTCGTACACTTGGAGATTTGACACCTGAGCGTGTGGCAGTAGTTCGTGAGGCCTGTGCAATTGTTGAAGAAGAATTTGAAACCGCAGCAGAACAGGGTCTTATGGAATTACCTTGGCAATATTTTGCAGCACTTCTGCCGGTTAGAAGTGTTGGAGTTCACGGTGATGTTCGTGTTTATGGTGAAACAATCGTTGTTCGTGCTGTTCAATCCATGGATGGTATGTCAGCAAGATACTCTGAAATACCTCACGCAATTCTTCAAAAAATCAGTACTAGAATCACTAATACTGTCAAAGGTGCCGCTAACCGTGTAGTGTATGATATCACTCACAAACCACCGGGCACAATTGAGTGGGAATGATTCTTTATTCGAACTCTAATAGATTATTTTGAACTTTAGCATTGCATATGTCTCTGTTATGCTGATTGGAAACCTTGCTTACGCTATATCTAAGCGGGCAATACGCTCATCATTTTGAAGTTCAAGAAATTGTAATTTCAGTTTCAATTAGCGGCATACCTTGGTCATCCAATTCAATAATCATCAGTCCAATAGTTACTGGGTTACTTGATTCATCGATTACCGCTTTCATAACTAACTTACCATTAATGATTGCCATAGGAGCCATTCCACCGTAAGGAGTAGTAGTTAAGTCAAGGAATATGTTTGTGGTTGAAGCAGTTCCAGTGGTGGTCCAAATTTCAGAACCAGTGGCAGCGTTTGAACCTATGAATAGCACCCCATTTCCGTAGACCAATGGTGTGACTGTACCAGGTACTCCACTTTGACTACCACCTGCAATATCTGTGACAATAGCAGTAGTCACTCCTCCAGAGGAAGGGTAACTAATTTTGTACAATTCATTGCCAGTATTAGCTGCTTCTGCAGTGAAGAATACTTCTCCAGCAGATACCACAAATTGGCTTGGATTACTTCCAGTTGACCCCGAATATATATCTTGGACTATCGAGGTTCCTGTCGGAGTCCCGTCAGTGGAATGTAGTTCATATCCCGAACCAGAATCTGCTGAAAATAATAAGTAATCATTGTGTGTAATACTTGTACCTACTTCTGTGTTGAACCTAGGTGATGATGAAAATGTACCCATTAGTTGTATATTTTGATTTGAGTCTATTTTCCAAAGTTCGTGCGCAGAACCTGTGTTACCGCTGAAATAAACCTCTTCCTTCATAACTGGCAATGTGAATGAACCAGGATCTACACCATTTATGAAACTTTTAGTAGATATCTGACATACATCCAATGGGTCAGCAGATGAGACTAATTGAAAGTTGCCAACACCTTCTAACTTAGTTATGAAAGTCAGAGTACCATTGTGTGAGGTAATTCCGTTGGGTGATTGATATAAATTATTTACATCTGTGTAAGACGGGCCAAAATGACCTTCTGTATCATAGCATTCTGTTCTAACCATATTAGGAGTTACTGAAACTAACGTGTTAACGCTATCGATAGTGGCTGAAACATGCAAATTACCATTGTGAATAGTCAACTGATTTGGATTAGAACCCTGTACACCTGTAGAAAGGTCCTCATATAATCTAGTTCCTTCTGAAGTACCATCTGTTGACCATAACTCAGTACCATGTACTCCATCATTTGCTGTAAAAATAATGTCCCCATTATGGTAAACGGCTTTCTTTTCGGCAAAATTTAATGTTAAGCCGCTACTTTGAGTACCGGTTCTAATATCTTTAACAATCCAAGTTCCTGCAGGAGTTCCATCAGTTCTCCATAATTCATTACCATGAACTCCATCATTCCCGACAAATAATATGACTCCGTTGTATTGCACGCCTTGTCCAGAAGGAATTACTGGCATAGAGGTAGTTGCATACTTTTGACACATTTCAACGGTGTATGAGATTTCAGTAGAACTTAAACTTCCATCACCATCGGTATCTATGCCATGTTCCTTAACAACACTTGAGGGCAAGCAATCTGATGAAGGTGTTCCTGATTGTATCATAATAGATTGACCATTATTACCTTGAGAGCCTTCAAGAGAATCTAAGTAGTCTTGTTCACTTCCTGTGTTTCCATTATTTAGCCAGATTTGATAAGCGCTGTCTCCGTCAGCACCGTCCCCTCCATTACAGATATAAGTTGTATCATCAATCTCATTAGAATCGAGAACTCCGTTGTTATTGTCATCTACTCCAACATCGATTTGGACTCCTCCATCACCCCAACAATTAGAACTAGATGCACTCAGAGTAGTAGTTACAGTCAGTGTTGCATTACCGTCAGTACCAGGAGCGCCATCTTGTCCATCTGCACCATCTTGTCCATTAGTACCATCAGCACCAGGAGCGCCATCTTGTCCATTAGTACCATCAGCACCAGGAGCACCATCTTGTCCATTAGTACCATCAGCACCAGGAGCACCATCTTGTCCATTAGTA
>Ga0228638_1000166_pt1 | contig 27709 bp, 31 predicted proteins | sample 48DmetaG_FD_182704 | JGI IMG/M metagenome (GOLD analysis project Ga0228638, IMG submission 182704) | Seawater microbial communities from Monterey Bay, California, United States - 48D | ecosystem: Environmental > Aquatic > Marine > Coastal | place: USA: California | collected 2016-10-31 | reverse complement strand
TTCCAAAACCTTTTTCACCCCTTAAAGATTCTTCGAAACTTTCTACCACTTTAAATTTAGCCTGAATAACTGGAACAATAATCATTTGAGCTATTCTGTCTCCAGGATTAATTTCAAAATCTTTTTCCGATCTATTCCATGCTGGAACCATTAGCTCTCCCTGATAATCAGAGTCGATTAACCCAACCAAATTACCCAAAACAATTCCATGTTTTGACCCCAGTCCTGATCTAGGGACGACTAAAGCCGCTAGACCGGGATCCTCAAGATACATAGCAAAACCAATCGGAATTAATTGTGAGGCTTGGGCCCTGAGAATTAATTTATCTTCTAAACAAGCTCTTAAATCTAGGCCTGCTGAACCTACAGTTTCGTACTCAGGCAGCGGAATAGAGTCTCCTATTAAAGGATTTATAATTTTTATTTTAATATCTTTCAAGTTTTTAACTCCCTTGGCTTAATAAAGGATTTTAACTCACAATTTTTTAATGATAAGTCTTTCCATGAATTTTCTATGCAAATTTGTGCTAATGCACATGTTGAAAAATTATCTCTAGTTTTTCCAGTTATTTCTTCTAATAGAATATGCATGGTTGGATTGTGGCCAACCAACAAAACCGAAGAAAGATTATTGTTTAGACCTTTAATTAAATTGATCGCTATTTCAGCTGATCCAAAATATAACTCTTCTAAATATGTAGCTTTTTCAATAGCAAAATTAAAGCTATGTGCGCATAAATCGAAAGTTTCTTTGGTTCTTACGGCACTACTGCAAAAAACTGCATCAACTGAGTGTTTCTTATCTTGAATATATTGTGATATTAATAGCGCATCATTTATACCTCTTTTTGCAAGAGGCCTCTCAAAATCCTGTTGCCCCAATGTGCTCCAGTCAGACTTTGCATGTCTTAATAAAAAAATTTGTTTCATAATAGTTGCTAAGTGCTTCAGTGTTCTATAAAATCGCGGTTCTATGAGTAAAATATGTCAAGTAACAGGTAAGATACCACAGTCTGGGAATAATGTTTCTCACGCTAAAAATAGGACCAAAAGGAAGTTCTTTCCTAATCTTCATACACATAAATTTTGGGTAGAATCAGAAAATAGATTTGTTAATCTCAAGGTTTCTGCTAAAGGCATGCGTATTATCGACAAAAAAGGTATTACCGTTGTGCTCAAAGAACTTAGAGCTAAAGGTCAAAAGGTTTAATTAAAATTTATTTAACCCAGAAGCGTGTTTCATTAAAAACGCCTTCAAAAATTTTGTTTTGTTTACCGAGCTTAATCCAAAATTTCTTAATAGCATTACATAAAGATTTTTACTACTAAAAAAATCTACAAAAAAGTCCATAGACTTTAGCATTAACAAATTCATCCCCTTTCTCTTAATTTCGTATTTTTTAAAAACAGCTTTGTTATTTATTTCATGCCCTTTGTTGTATGCATTGATAACTTCGTCACAAAAAATATCTGCATCAGCAAGGCCAAGATTAATTCCTTGTCCAGCTAAAGGATGAATAGAATGTGCTGCATCACCTATAAGAACAACAGAGTCTTTGATGTAATTCTTAAAATGATGGTTTGATAACTTAAAATTTAAAATTTCTGAATCTATTTCTATTTCTACCTCTAATTTTGATTCAAAAAAAGATAGATTATTCTTTACGTACTCTACTGGAGATATGTTTTGAAGAACAGAGTTATCGATAGACCAAACAATTGTGTACCTATTTTTGTTTGAATCTTTATTCGGCATTGGCATTAAAGCAAATATTCCTTTTTCTGAAAAAGCCTGATGAGCAATTAGGTTGCTATCATCATTTAGAACATGACCAACAAAAGTAATAGCTGTTTGCTTATATTCATAATATTCGTTCGGCAGCCCTGTGATCTTGGCAACATTTGAATTTCTTCCATCACACCCAGCTATTATTTGTGCTTGAATAGACTCTCCATTTCCAAGCACAGCTTCACTTACATCCTCTGAGTTAAGTTTTTGAATTGAATTTATTTCGTTGTTAAATATAGTCCTATCTTTGCATACTTCTGTCAGTTTATTTTTTAAATCATTAAACATTACTACATGCGATAGATAACTCTCATCTATGTCCTGTGCCAAGAATTGTATCTTACCAGTGCCCTCTCCATCAAAAGCATTGATTTCATTAATTGGAGCTGAGTCTATATTTATGCCTTCAGCTTTTAATAATGACATTGAATGGTTGTTAAGGGTCAAAGTCCTTATTCCTGGGTGCATATCAGACACATAATTAGACTTCTCTATTATTATAGAATCAATATTATTTCTTTTAAGTCTTAAAGAAATATAATTCCCAATAATTCCACCACCCGAGATAGCAACAGGAACATTCATAATTTATCTCATTAGGGCTTCAATTTCTTCAGGATTTGATGGGACTTTAGCAGTTAAATTAATGTTTCCAGAAGATGTAACAAGAATGTCATCTTCAATTCTGATTCCTATTCCTTTCCATTTTTCATCTACATCCATTGAGCTACTTATATATATGCCAGGCTCAATTGTAGTAATCATGCCGGGTTTAAATTTCATATAGTCGCCGTCTTCCATATAGTCACCGACATCATGAACATCAAGACCGAGCCAATGACCAATCTTGTGCATATAAAAATCTTTAAAAGCGCCCTCTTTATGAAGGACTTTGGCATCTCCAGATAAAATTCCAAGCTCTATCAGCCCCTCTGTAATAACTTTTTCTGATATAACCTGAGGCTCCATAATGCTATTGCCAGTTTTAACAGCATCTATTGCTGCCTGATTTGCAGCTAGAACAACCTTATATATAGCCAGCTGTTCATCGGAGAATTTACCGCTAACTGGAAATGTTCTAGTAATATCTGAGGCATACATTTTATATTCACACCCAGCATCAACAAGTATAAGATCAGATCCATTAAGCTCCTTGTCATTTTCGATATAATGAAGGACGCATGCATTCTCACCACCAGCAACTATTGGTGTATAGGCCGGGAAACGACCACCCTTTTTACCAAACTCATATAGAAATTGATTTTCTACTAACTGCTCATTATCACCAGGTTTAATTGACTTCATTACTTCTATATAAGCGTCTGCAGAAATCTCACATGCGCGTTTCATGATTTCTATTTCATGATCATCTTTAATTAATCTCATGTTACCAACCATAGATGACCCATCCATGATATCTATAGACTGAGAATGCCTATCTTTTGAATTAGCTGCGCAAGTCCAATCAATTACTTTTTGGTCAAACCCACTTTTCTTACCAATAGGATAAAAAACTTTCTTAACCCCTTTAAGTAATTCAGGCATCAAATCGTCAATCTTATTATTTTCAAAAGCTTCATCAAAAAAATACTCTTCTATAGCGCCTATTGGTCCTGCTCTATAACCATCCCATATTTCCTTTAATTTATCTTTAGGAGGTACAAATGCAATTGAATTAATTTCCGTTCCGTTATTAATAATAACCATAAGAGAGGATGGTTCACAAAAACCAGAAAGATAATAGAAACTACTTTCCTGTCTTAGCGCATAAGATGAATCTGAATTTCTATACTGAAGATCTGCTCCAGGTAATATCAAAGCACAGTTCTTGGGTAGATGATTTTTTAGTGATTCTCTTCTTGTTTTGTATATATTGTTATCCATGGTTTATTTTACTCTTTTATTAAACTAACTTTCCAATTCGTTGATGTGCAATTAAACTTACAATATGTCTGACAAAAATTATTCATCTCTTGAAAGCCTTGAGCAAAGAGTAGACCTTCTTGTTAAACGCTTTGAGGAACAAAAGGGAATAATTGATTCATATATTAAAAGAGAAAGGGAGTGGAAAAAAAATAAAATTTTACTCAGCAAAGAAGTGTCTTCTCTAGAAAAGAAGCTAAGCAAAGAGAAGAATCATGAGTGAGATGGACACACTATCCTTAAGAATATTTGGAAGAGACCTCACTCTAGCATGTCCTCCTGAAGAAAAAGACCAATTAATTAAAGCCGCACAACTATTAAATACAGAACTTGATTCTATTAATGATAAAAATAATGCATTGATAATAGCGGGTCTTACCTTGGCAAATAAATTGTTATCAAACTCAAACGTTGAATCTTCTGGTTCAGATATTGACCTTTCAAGTATTATCGAAAAAATTGATTTAGCATTAGACAAATAGTCTTTAACTTAAATAATTTTTACCCTATACTTTTATAACATTCTGGTTCATTCGCTAATGTGTTGTTAAATTTGAACCGATACAATTAAATAGGTGATATTCCACTATCATTGTTGAGCAGTACCTTAATAGGGAAGCCTGATTTGATAAGAAATTCACCACCTGACCTTTCGGTTCAGGTAAAACACATGGCGGTGATTTGGTTTGTTAGCCTCGGCACAATATATGGTGAAAAATAAAATTCGAAAATCACTTCTTGAGCAGGGGCGCAGTCTTTCTTCTGATGCAATCAATCAACTAAACATTCAAGTCCAAAAAAATATTTTAGATACTTTTAATCTATCTAAAATGCAAAACGTATTACTCTACTCTCCTTTTCAAAGAGAGGTTACATTAGAAATTATCATAAAAGAACTGGCGAAATATTCACATAACATCTATATACCAAAAATTTTTCCTGAGAAGAAAATGAAATTTAATTTGCTCACAGAGAAAGATGTTGTGACTAAAAATAAGTACGGTATAGATGAAATTGATAATACCCAGTACTTAGACCCTCATTTGTTTGATGCTATGTTTATCCCTTTCGTTGGCGTTGATATAAATGGTTATAGAGTTGGATATGGTGGTGGTTATTTTGACAGGGCTTTGTCGAATCTAAAGGGACAAAATAATAAGCCCCTCATAGTTGGTCTTGGGTATGATTATCAAATTCTTACCAAAGATCTAGCTGAACCACATGATTTTAAATATCATAAAGTTGTTACTGAGTCTCGAATACTTTCCTATAGTTGAAACATAACATTTATATGTATTTTTGATAGCAAAGGTTAAAATTACATAGATATTATGCGATATTATTTCTTAATCTTTTTAACTTTATCTTCTGTCTCAATAAAAGCTGAATCTATCATTATTGATGGTGTTTTGGATGAGCCTGAGTGGGCTAGTGCTTTTTCAATAAATGAATTTTACCAAACCTCTCCATTTAATTTAAAGAAGACAGAGGATGAAACTCTTGCCTACATTTTCTCTAACAAAGATGGTATCTATGTTGGTTTTATCAACAAGCAAAGTAATTCTTCGATGTTATCAAAAAAAACATTAAGAGATGAGCAGACATCATTAAGTGATAAAACAGGTATAAATATTGATTTTGATGGGGATGGTAATAAAGCTTATATATTAGCTGTGAATTTAGGAGATTCATTATTTGATGCTATTAAGCTTAAAACAGGCAGCTTTAAAACTGATTGGGATGGAGATTGGATAGCAAAAACAAAAAGGCATGATGGATATTGGGTGTCTGAATTTTATTTACCATGGAACCTTGTTCTTATGAGTCAATCAACAGGAGAAAAGAGAACAATAAAATATTCAGTTCTGCGTTATAGAGCCAAAGAACAGACTTGGGTTAGCAGCTCAGGATCAATGGCGAACAGACCAGACTATTTTGAGAAACTAGATTCCTTGGAAATTGCCAACTATACAAAATCAAAATTAAATTATTTCCCATATATATCTACAAATCAAAATTCTGTAACCAAATTTGATGACAACAAAGTAGGTGCAGAAATTTTCTATAACTCAGGAACTGGCAAACAAATTAATGCTACATTTAATCCAGATTTTGGTCAGGCTGAAAGTGATGATGTCGTAATAAACTTTTCCGCCCAAGAAACCTTTTATTCAGAGAAAAGAGCCTTTTTTAATGAAAATCAATCTCTGTTTAATATCAATAATTATGACCGTTATTCGGTAATGAATACTAGAAGAATTGGCTCTGCTCCAAGTTATGAATGTGCCCAAGAAAACAACAGCAATGAATGTGAAGATGCTAAAAAGAATTATTCAAATATAGATTATGCTTTTAGGTACTCACAAAAAATCGGGAAAACAGAAATGGGTTTCTTTACAGCAAGAGAAAATGATGAATCTTTTTCTGTTGGAAGAAATTTTTATGCTATTAGATCACGCACAAATCTTGGTAGTAAAACACTTGGATATATGCTGACTCATGTTGATGATAGTTTTAATAACTCTACTGCAACTGTTAATGTAATTGACTATGTAAATGTGAAGTCAGAGCAATTGACTTACTTTACAGATCTACTTTTTTCTGAAAAAGATAATGACTCAAAATTTGGATATAGATCGCAATTCAACTATCAACCATCAAATTTTTCATATGTATCAGGAAGTGTTCTATATTTTGATAAGAATTTTCAATTAAACGATTTTGGTTATCTTGAAAGGGCCGATTGGATTCATGCTGGCCTTGGCGGAGGGTTTAAGCAAATAAACTTTGCTGAACAATCAGCCATAAATCAAATTGATATGAGTGTTGACTTTAATTATGATTCTGACACCAAGGGAAATTCTAATCCAATTCGAATTGATCAAAGAAATGAAATCACCTTTAAAGATACATCAAAACTTAAGTTTGATTTTGGTATTAAAACCTCAGGGAAAAATACAACAATAACTAGAAAGAATCCTGATTTCCCATTTATAAAAATTAATAGAAAAAAAAACATTACTCTAGACTTTGAGGCTGTTAACTATAACTTCTGGACGTATGATTGGAGGATTAGTTTTGAAAAAGGAGATAAATATAACTCTTTTAACTCTGGTGGATATAAAAGAGAGTTTTATAAAATAGCAGGCTCATATTTCCCAAATGATAATCTAAAAATAAATTTAGGGTACAGAGTTCGAAAAGAAAATGAATGGCTAATATGGACTGAAGATAATAAATTTGGTTTATACGACTCTGAACAAAATACTCTATCCATAGGTCTAAATTGGTTCAAGGGAAACAAGCATGAAATCAGATTAAAAAGTCAATTTGTTGCTCTTCATGCAGACAATCCTAGAAGCCTAATTTCTGATACTGGTGGTTACTTGTATGACTCAAATGACTTGATTAAGCCTTTTACTCAGGGCGTTGTTTCTTTTCAAATAAGGTACAAATACGAGCTTGCTCCTTTGTCATATCTTTATCTCGTTTATTCAAAAGGTGGTAGAAATTATGATGAAGATGAAAACCTGTCAAGATTAGAAATTTTTGAACAGCCATGGAACAATCCTTCTGATGAAGTTTATTCAATTAAATTTAGATTAAAGTATTAATTATTTTAAAAAGTCTTTATAGGCTTTGTTTGAGGTTTCTTCTATAAATAAAGTTCCTGACTTGTTTAAGTGTTTTGTAAGTCGCTGCTTATTTGAATTAACATCCTCTATTCCAATTAATATTTTTCCAAATGCAGATCCAAGATTTCTATAGTGAAATAATGATATGTTCCAGTGACTACCAAATTTCTCTAAAAATGATAAAAGTGCTCCTGGCTTTTCAGGAAATTCACCTCTAAATATTCTCTCATTATTATTACCTTTTTGATTAATTCTTCCGCCCACCATATGTCTCAAATGATCATTTGAAATTTCATTTCTTGTAAGATCTTTAAAAACAAAACCTAATTTCTTTAATTTATTTTTAAGAGTTTGGTATGATTTTTCAGTTTTGGTTCTAACGCCAACAAGAATATATGCATCATTTAAATCTGACTTCCTATAATTGAATTCGGTTATTGATGAGCCACCAAATACTCTTGATAAATTTAAAAAACTTCCTGGTTTTTCAGGTATTTTTATACTGAGTATTTTTTCTCTGTTTTCACCAAGTTCAGATCTTTCAACTATAAAGTTTAGTCTTTGGAAATTAACATTTGCTCCGCTACTAATTGCTAGTAGGTTTTTACCTTTTATTTTTTTTGAATAAACTTTTAAACCCGCCAATGCTAATGCTCCAGCTGGTTCAGAAAGAACTCTGGTATCTTCAAATATATCTTTAACAGCAGCACAAACCTCATCCACACTAACAGTTATAACTTCATCTACACATTCTTTTGCAACATCGAAGTTATTTTTCCCAATCTGAGCAACCGCCACGCCATCAGCGAACAAACCAACTTCTTTAAGGGTCACTCTCTTATTTGCTTTTACAGCTTCTGCAAAACATGCAGAATCTTCAACTTCAACGCCAATTACTTTAATTTTTTTGTTATGTTGGGCAATCCATGATGAAACTCCAGCAAGTATTCCACCCCCACCAACTGGTACAAAGACTACATCATAATCATTATTATCATCGAGAATTTCTTTTCCAATTGTGCCCTGCCCTGCAATTGTCATTGGATCATCAAAAGGATGAACGAACGTTAATTTTTTTTTCTTAGAAATATTGAGAGCTTCCTCTAGAGCAGAATTAACATTGTCACCATACTGGAGTATTTTTGCACCAAACCTTCTTACATCTTTGATTTTAATTTCTGGTGTTGTGATCGGCATTACAATAGTGCAATTAATTTTTAGTTTTTTACATGCGCTTGCAACACCTTGAGCATGATTTCCTGCTGAAGCAGCTATCACACCCCTTTTTTGTTGAGCGGAAGATAAATTAACTATTTTGTTATAGGCGCCTCTATTTTTAAAAGAAAAAATGGGTTGGAGATCTTCACGTTTTAAATATATTTTATTTTTTTCTTTTGCAGAAAGATTTGGTGCAAATGTAATTGGCGTGTTAACTGCCACATCATATACAGATGCATTTTCGATTAACTTAATATATTTTTTTGAGTTTTTAAAAGACCCAGTTTTTTTTATTTTTAATCTCAAGATAATTATCTATTGTTATTTTTCTTGTATTATACAGATATGAGTAGCTCAAAGATAAATGTTGCAAAACAAGCCATGAATTATATTAAGGGCAAACTTCATCCTGAGATGATTTTGGGCATAGGAACAGGCTCTACTGTTAATTTTTTTATTGAGGAATTAGGCGAATATAAAAATCTATTTTCAGGCGCTGTTTCTAGCTCTGAAGCATCATCAATTCTTCTTAATGAGAAAGGCATTGAGGTTTTTAATTTAAATGATGTGATGGCTATTGAATTTTATATTGACGGTGCAGATGAGATTTCTCCAAATAAAGAACTAATAAAAGGTGGTGGTGGAGCACATACTAGAGAAAAGATTGTTGCATCTGCTTCTAATGAGTTTGTTTGCATTGCTGATAACACAAAGTTAGTGACAAAACTTGGAGCCTTCCCTTTACCTGTAGAAGTTATTCCAGAAAGCAGAAGTCTTGTTGCTCGTAAAATAGTTTCAATGGGAGGAACTCCAATCTATAGATCAGGATTTGTTACTGACCAAGGAAATCATATCTTAGATATCCAAAATTTTGATATATCAAGCCCAGAAGCCGTTGAAGCCTTACTAAACAATATTCCAGGGGTTGTAGACAACGGTATATTTGCTTTTAACAAACCTAAAACTGTTTTTATATCTGAATAGATTTATAGAATACTTTCTATTGCAGAAATTAGTTCAGGCGAGTCTGGCTTTACACCGGATTTAAAAGTTGAAATAACCTTACCGTTTTTAGAAATAAGATATTTATTGAAATTCCAGGTTGGCTCTACCCCAGACTCCTCTTTAAGTTTTTTATAAAATGGGTGAGCTTTTTTACCTCTTACTTTGACGGTTGAGAACATTGGAAAGTTGACTCCATATTCTGTTGAACAAAATTCGGCTACATCACTTTCGTCAGAGTATTCCTGAAAAAAGTCTCTTGAAGGAACTCCCAAAACCACAAAATCTTCTTCCTTATACTTTTCATATAGAGACTGAAGACTGGCATACTGATAAGTATAACCACATCTGCTTGCCACATTGACAACAAGTAATGTTTTTCCTTCGTATTTACATAGGTTTTGCGTTTCTGCAGAATCTAAGATTCTCATTTCAGAATCAAGAAGACCTGTGCATGCAAAAGCACTATCACCAAAGAAAAGGCAAAAAATTGATAATAAAGTTTTTTTCATTAATTAAAATTATATAGTTTATGGTCTATTTAGCCTAATGGTCCTATGGCAATAACTGATACTATGAAAACGCTTACTAATATGCATGTTTCAAATACTTCTTTATATTTATTCATTTTTAAAAACCTTATAAAAATGGAGGGACTGAGCCCTCCATCTGATTCCAGAGTGTCAGCAAATCTAATAGGGGGAGAGGAGTGCTGACTTGTAATATTATATATATTTATAATATATTATCAATATTTTTTATAAAATAATTTGGTAGCGTAATAAATACTCTATTAATAAGCGATTATGCGTTCATAAATAAAAGTATTTTTTATGTATAATGCTTATCTAAATTTTTTTACGGAGTATAAATTGAAAGGAACAGTCCACTATGAAGTAGTTGATAGCGTTGCGCTTTTAACAGTCGATAATCCACCTGTTAATCCATTAAGTGAGGGAGTTAGGAATGGTCTTTATGAGGGTATTGCTAAAGCTGAGGCAGATGAAAGTGTTGTTGGGGTTGTACTCACAGGAAAAGGAAGAGCTTTTATTGCAGGTGCTGATATTTCTGAATTTGGTGGAAATCCCTCTGGTCATAGCTTAAATGAAGTATTTAAGAGTCTTGAATACTGCAAAAAACCCCTTGTTGCTGCTATTAATGGCATAACACTTGGAGGTGGTTTAGAAACTGCATTATGTTGCAACTATAGAATTGCTTCAAATAGAGCTTTTGTTGGTCTTCCAGAGGTAAATCTTGGTCTTTTACCCGGCGGTGGTGGTACTCAAAGGCTTCCTAGGCTTGTTGGACCATCTGAAGCATTAAAAATGATGCTCACAGGGGCTCATGTTCCTGCTAAGAAAGCTTTAGATATGGGCATTGTCGATGCTCTTTCAGAAAATGTTGTTGAGGATTCTATAGCTTTTGCTAAGAAAAAAGCAGCTGAAGATACAAAATACCCAATGGTAAGAGATCTTAATGATAAATTAATCGAAGCTAGAGGTTCTGAAAATGTATTAGTTGAAGCTCAAGCGCTTGCAGCTAAGTCAAGAAAGGGTCAATTTGCTCCTGGCCAAATAATTAAGTGCGTTGAGGCAGCAATTAACCTTGATGATTTTGATGAGGGGTTGAAAAGAGAAGGTGAATTATTTTTAGAGTGCTTATTACACCCACAAAGAGAAGCAATGATTCATATATTTTTTGGTGAGAGAAGTGCTTCAAAAATTTCTGATGTGCCAAAAGATACACCTATCATGGATGTTAAAAAAGCTGGGATTATTGGTTCTGGAACTATGGGTGGAGGGATAGCAATGTGTTTCGCCAACGCTGGTATTCCAGTTCATATTATTGACCAAGATGCAGACAATCTTAAAAGAGGTCTTTCTGTTATTGAAAAGAATTATGATTTTATGGTTAATAAAGGTCGAATGACAGCCGAGCAAAAAGATATGGTCTTTGGATTAATAACATCGAGTTTAGATTATAAAGATCTGCATGATGTTGATATAGCAATTGAAGCTGTTTATGAAAATTTAGATTTAAAACTAGAAATATTTAAAAGTTTAGATGAGCATGTGCAGAATAATGCTATTCTTGCTAGCAACACCTCAGGTTTAGATGTAGATGCTATAGCATCAGTAACTAAAAGGCCTAACAAGGTAGTAGGTACTCACTTTTTTAGTCCAGCAAATATTATGAGGTTGTTAGAAGTTGTGAGGGGTGAGCAAACATCACATGAAACATTAGCAACTGTGATGAATATAAGTAAGAAGATTAAAAAGGCTGCTGTTGTATCTTTAAATGCTCCTGGGTTTATAGGTAATAGAATGTTATTTAACTATACCGCACAAGCAAACATGCTTCTCTTGGAAGGTGCCCTTCCCCATCAAATTGATCAAGCTATTGAATCATTTGGTTTGAATATGGGTCCATTTAGGATGATGGATCTAGTTGGTCTAGATCTTGGATGGAGAGCGAGAAAACTTAGCGGTGCTGAGTCACCACTTCATGCTAAAATAGGAGACTACCTTTGCGATAATGATAGATTTGGTCAAAAAAATGGGAAGGGTTATTACAATTATAGTGAGGGGTCGAGAGCCCCAAATCCAGCTCCAGAAAATGAAGCAATCTATGAAAAAATATCATCTGATAATGGATTTACTAGAAGAGATATATCTGATGAAGAAATTCTTGACAGATGTATATTAGCTCTTATAAATGAGGGAGCTGATATTCTTTCTGAAGGTGTTGCACAAAGAGCAGCTGATATAGACGTAGTTTATATAAATGGGTATGGCTTTCCTATATGGAGAGGTGGTCCTATGCATCATGCTAATGCTATGGGTTTGGATGTTGTTGTTGAAAAATTAAAGAAATATTATGAAATTACAGGAAATAATGCATATAAACCAAGTGAATTGCTAGTAAAGCTAGCTAAAAATGGTGAAAAGCTTAATCAGGCTCCTTCAGAACATGAAAGGAAAGAAAAACTTAACTTTGCAATGTCTTCTGTAGCAGGCAACTTCTAAAATTAGATTAAAAAGGGTTATTAAGCTCTAATAAGAACTTTTGTTCCTTTTTTAATTCTATCAAATAGCTCAATTGCATCTGCATTGAACATTCTTATACAGCCATGAGATGCCTTGGTACCTATTAAGCCCTCTTCATGTGTCCCATGTATATAAATATACCTAGAAAAAGAATCAACTGATCCGCCCCTATTATTCCCCTCCTCCGTTCCATCAAGCCACATAATCCTTGAAGTAACAAAATCATCATCTGAATCCCGGTATTCTTCTATAATATCTGCATGTCTTCTGGTATTTATACGAGATTTAAAGATTATATTTTTTTCTACTCCTTCACCAATTTTTTCTTTAATCACATGATAGCCGAGAGGCGTTTTATAAGAATTTTTAATACTTCCCTCTCCATATTTTGATGAAGAAACTGGATATGAAGCCTTTATATCACTGCCTATAGTTAAATAAAGTCTTTGCTCAGAAATATCAATTTCAATAGATACATCCTTTGACGATATTTGGATAGAAACTAATAAAAATATAACTAAAAATGAATTTTTCGACATTTAAACATTATAACTGATATGAGTATTATTAAAATTGAAAGTATATAGGGAATAAAATATCCGTATACATTATAGAAGCTTCTATCTTTCTCTATATTGATACCACTATTGATAACACCGGTTACTCCTTTTTCAAGTTTATCAACAATTGTTCCATTACTAGTTATAATGGCAGAGAAACCATCATTTGTTGACCTAATTACCCATTTATTGTTTTCAATTGCTCTAACTCTTGTTATATCAAGATGATGATATGGGCCAATGGATTCTCCAAACCATGTGTCATTACTAATATTTATCATAAAATAAGAACTTATGTTGCTTTTTCTAACTGTGTTACTAAATGCAATGTCAAAACATATTAAAGGAGCAAAATTTAAATTCTTATCTTCTAAAATAGATATATTTTGTTGATTTTTACTGCCATGCTTTACATTTGACATAGGCATATCAAAAAAGCTAATAATTCCTCTTAATGATGATATAAACGGAATATATTCACCAAAGGGCACAAGATGTATTTTATTGTAGATTTCCCTTGTATTTATGTTAATTAGTGAATTGTAAAGGTATTCCTCTTCAAAGCTCCAGACGCCTGAAATAAACTCTTTTTTTGAGATGTCTATGTTTTTAATAAAATTAGTAAAATCTTTGCTTTGCATTGAGTATGGTAATTCTGCCTCAGGCAATACTACTATTTCTGATTTAGGAGATGTTTCTACTAAAAGGTTCAATATATTTTGCTCGATCTTGTTTTTATAACCATTCTTATATTTTAAGAATGGGTCGGAGGAGGGCTGAATAATAGAAACATAAATGTCTCTTTCATCTTCAATTTTTTCTATAGGAATAGGTATAAATAAAATTAATGAACTCAAGAAAACTAGGTATGAAATATTTTTATTTGTAACCCAATTTAATGCGAGTAAGCCTGCAATCATATAGATCAAAATAGAACCCCCAGAAACTCCCAATACAGGATAGATATATTGAGTCTGGGTATCTAAAAATACACTTCCTGGTATTAACCAAGGAACACCATTTAATAAATAATATCTTGAATATTCACTAATAATTAAAATGCTTGAGACATATAGTAATTCTATATATTGCGATAAATTATTCTTACTAAACAACCTGAATCTAAGAACTAATAATGGCAAAGCAAAGAAGGTTGTAAGAATTAAGATTAACAATATAAAAATCAGTAAAGATACTATAAAATGAGTTTCTCCATAATAGTAAACGCTCACTATTATCCAAGACATTCCAAATCCCCAATGTCCAAATGACCAGAATATTAATTTTCTTAAAGAACTATTTTTTCTATATACCAACTCCCTAATAAGGTACGCATAAGAGAGTATTATTAAGGGTTTAATAGAGAAAGGTGAAAAAGAAAAAATTCCAATAAAACCAAAGATAAATGGAATTAAAAATTGCTTTAACTTCATTGATTTTTTGTTATTTGGACCTTTTCAATTTTTCTATCATCAGCATCGATTACCTTTATAGTTAGATCTTCTATTTTGACCTTATCGCCAACTTTTGGGAGTACCCCTAATTTACTAATAACAAAGCCGCCCAATGTTTCAGCATCAATTGCCAAGGGATCAATATCAAGATTAAAAAACTCGGTGAACTCTTCTATTTCAACTTTTGCATCAGCATAGAACTTTTTATCGGAAATTTTAACAATTTCCTCTTCTTCGATATCATGTTCATCCTCTATCTCACCAACAAGCTCTTCTAGAATATCCTCAATTGTTACTAATCCTGAAATAGTTCCGTATTCATCTATAACAACAGCCATATGAGAGCGATCTTTTTTAAACTCTTCTAGCAATGAGTCTGCTTTTTTAGTTTCTGGAACTACATTAGGCTCTCGTAACATATCAGATAAACTAAAATTATTATTGCCCTGATAAATTTTTGGTAACATATCTTTTGCAAGCAGTATTCCGCTTACTTCGTCTCTTTCACTCCCTAATATAGGATATCTTGAATGACCAGATTCTATTATTTTTTCAAGAATTGCCTTTATTTCATCATCAATGCCAAAAGTTACCATATCTACTTTTGGTACCATAATTTCTTTTACTGTTGTATTTCCTAGTCTTATTGCCTTATTTGCAATAGATTCTGCCTCTTTATCAATGATATTTAAATCAACCGCATCTTTTAGAAAGTCCGTGACCTCTGAAACTGACTGCGTTTTTATAAAAAAGGGATTCCTAAAAAATTTTTTAAATTTTGATATGAGTCCCGAAGGAGGGTGATTGTCTTCGTTTTCTAAATTTTCGTTCATCTAGTATGGGTTTTTAATGTTAATTTTATTTAAAATATTTATCTCTTTGTTTTCCATGATCATTGCCATTTCATCGCTTTCATGATCATATCCTAATATATGATATACACCATGAGCTAACATGTGAATCATATGATCTTCAAAAGTTTTTCCTTGTTCTTTTGCTTCTCTTTCAACATACTCAAAGCTGATTGCAATATCACCAATATTTTTAGTATGTCTTATTGATATATCATCGCTTGGGAACGAAAGAACATTGGTTGTATTGTTCTTATTTCTAAACTGATGATTTAATTTTTTCATTTTATTATCATCAAGTATTCTAAGGTTGATTTCATTGTTTACCTTTCCTTCATCATAGAAAATCAAAGACACAATGTTTTTAAGCCTATCCTTAAGGTCTGTATCTATTGATATGCCCTTGTCTAATTTAATTACTAAACTCACTTATCTATATTAGATTCAAATTTTTTATAGGCGTCGATTATTTTTCTAACCAAGGGGTGTCGAATAACATCCTGTGAAGAAAACTCTACTATTCCAATGCCGCTGGTATCTTTTAAGACACGAATAACATGATCTAAACCAGAAGTTATATGCTTTGGAAGATCTATTTGAGTTAAATCACCATTTATAACTGCTTGTGAACCATAGCCAATTCTAGTCAAGACCATTTTCATTTGCTCTACTGTGGTATTTTGACTTTCATCCATAATAATAAATGCATTATTTAAAGTTCTTCCTCGCAAGTACGCAAGAGGCGCAACCTCAATAACTTCTTTTTCTATTAGCTTGTTAGTTCTTTCTACGCCAAGTGTTTCATATAAACCATCATATAAAGGTCTGAGATATGGATCTACTTTTTGTGATAGATCTCCTGGCAAAAATCCAAGCTTCTCACCAGCCTCAACTGCTGGCCTGATCAGAATTATTTTTTGAACATCATCATTCAAAAGGGCTTCGACCGCTGCAGCAACAGCTAAATATGTTTTACCTGTTCCAGCGTCGCCAATGCCAAAATTTATTTCAAACTTGTTAATATTTTTAATATAAGATTGTTGATTTGCCCCTCTTGGTCTAATAATTTTTTTGGGGGTTCTAAGTTGAATTTCAAAGTCAATTATGTCCTCTTTCTTGGAAAGACTTAAGTTTAAATGAGATTGAATTGTGAGATGGACTGCTTCTTTGCTTATTTCAATATTTTTTTTTGTCAAATTATATAAATCTAAAATCGCATCTGAAGCATGTTTAATATCTTTTTCGCTTCCAGTAATTTTAACCTCATCTCCCTTATGAAATATTTTAACTGAGAAACTTTTTTCGATTAATTTTAAGTTCCCATTAAGCTCACCTACAAAAAGAGCGATTCTTTCTGCATTCGATGGTTTTAATGAAATATTTTTAAGAGCGGTTTGCGTTTCTTGCATTAATATTTAATCTTTACCTCTTGGATTATGCAATGTGCCTAATAAAGAATAGGATAATGCCTCAGTAACTTCTATGTCCACTAATTTTCCAATAAACCTTATATTTTCAAGATCAAAGTTAATGACTCTATTACATTCTGTTCTAGCCTGAAGCTGTTCGGGACTCCTTTTAGCAAGGCCAGTTACTAAACATCTTTGAATTGATCCCACCAGGCTGCTGCTATGTTCTCTATGGTAATGATTAAGCTGGTCTTGAAGTGTTTTTAAACGCTCTTTTTTTTCTACTGAAGGGGTATTATCTTCAAGCTTGGATGCTGGTGTTCCCGGCCTTTTTGAATAAATGAAGCTGAATGACGAATCAAATTTAACTTGATTTACTAAATCTAGTGTTAGTTGGAAATCATGTGACGTTTCTCCAGGAAATCCAACAATAAAATCTGAAGAAACTCTTAAATCAGGTCTAAAAGATTTAATTCTTTCTACAGCATCAAGAAAAATATCTATGGTGTAATTTCTTTTCATTTTTTCAAGAATTCTATTTGAACCTGACTGAACTGGAAGGTGAAGCTGGCTTACAAGTTGCGGTACATATTGATAAACTTCAATTAAATCATTGGTCATATCCAACGGGTGAGAGGTTGTATATCTGATTCTTTCAATTCCATCAATATGACTAATAATCTCTATGAGATCGGATAATCTTAAGATTCTATTTTTATAGGGCATCTTATAAGAATTAACATTCTGGCCAATAAATGTTATTTCTGATACTCCTTGCTCGGCCAGTCTCGCAACCTCATCAAAAATCTGTTCAGGTTTTCTGCTTACCTCATCACCCCTAGTATAAGGCACAACACAAAATGAGCAGTATTTAGAACACCCCTCCATGATTGCCACAAAACTTGAGGGGCCTCCGCTTGTGGGATTTGGCAATGAATCAAACTTTTCTTCAATTGGAAAAGTTATATCTATTGCCTTAATGCCTTTTTGAGCATCAATATCTAATAGATCTGAAACCCTGTGTAATGTCTGCGGCCCATATATTAAATCAACATACGGCGCTCTCTTTTTAATATTGCTTCCTTCTTGGGTTGCTACACAACCACCAACACCTATCTTTAGGTTAGGATTTTTTTCTTTAAGCTTATTAAGTCTTCCTAATTCGGAATAAACTTTAGATTCTGCCTTATCTCTGATTGAACATGTATTAAGTAATATTATGTCTGCTTCTGCGACGTCTAATGTGAGTTCTACGTCTTTTTTTTCCTTCAGAATATCTACTGTCTTCTCAGAGTCATATTCATTCATCTGACAGCCGTAGGTTTTAATATAAAGTTTTTTTCCCATACGATTAATTGTGGATTAGCTCTGAGGTAAAAAAATATTTTTATAAAACTTTAATTCAGCAACAGACTCTTTGATATCTCCCATTGCTCTATGAGAGCCTTCTTTCTCATATACCTGGGCTTCGTTCATCCATCTTACTGCAGCTTCTTTAAATGAAGAGACGTCTATATTCCTATAATTAAAATAAGATTCTAATCTTGGCATATACTTTACAAGGAATCTTCTATCATGCGAAACAGTGTTTCCGCACATGGGTGACTGTTTTGAGCCAACATATTTAGAAATAAAATCTAAAGTCTCTATCTCTGCCATCTGTTCGGTAACATTACTTTTTTTCACTCCCTCTATCAGACCTGAAGAGCCATGTTGATTTTGGTTCCAATCATCCATTTGGTCGAGCAAGTTTTTTGGTTGATTAACTATTAGGTTAGGCCCTTCTGCTAAAACATTTAGCTGAGAATCTGTAATTAACGTAGCTATTTCTATAATTCTTTCCTTTTCTGGATTTAGTCCAGTCATTTCTAAATCGATCCAAATAAGATTATCTTTTGATTGTAAGCTCTTCATAACTTTTTATATTCCTTCCTTTAGTGTATTTTGTGCTTTATATGAAAAAAGTTCAAACAGGTTTTGTAATAGAATTTTACTCTAATGGATGTTTAGTTCGAACAAAAGATGCTGATATACCATGTATAGCCATCAAAAATGTTGTTGTTGGCGATGTTGTAAAAATTGAACTAGTTCAGGATAGTAAAAAAATAAAAGGGTTAATTCTATCAAGAGAACCAAGGAAATCTGCACTCCAAAAAAAAGAAGGATTAAAATCAAAAACTATTGCTGCAAATATTACACATGTAGGAATACTCGTCACTCAGGAGCCTAAAACCACTAATGAATTTATTGATAAATGGATATTAACCAGTATTCTTTCTGGAATTAAGCCTTTTATAATAAATAATAAGATAGATCTCAAGTCAGATGAGGATTATATTGATAGACTTAATATATATAGAAAACTTGATATAAATATATATAAGATTTCTGCAAGAAATAATATAAATATTTGTGAAGTTAAAGAATATTTAGAAGAAAAATGTGTTGTTTTTGTTGGAAATTCTGGTGCAGGCAAATCAACCCTTACGAACTGTTTAACTGGAAGAGATATTAAAACTAATATGCTTTCAAATCATCAGGGTGTTCATACAACATCTATATCGACACTATACGAGATACAAAATAATATCAAAATTATAGACTCTCCAGGTGTCAGAGACCTTCCAATAACTGGATGGAAAAAGAATGAAATCATTCATGGCTTTGTTGAACTTCAAAAATTATCAAAAAAATGTAAATTCAATGACTGTAATCATATTAATAATGATGGCTGCGCAATAGTTAATGCTATTGATAATGGTGAAATTAATAAAAGCAGATACAATAATTTTATTAAATTTCGAGACGTAATAGAAAATGAATAAAAAAACTCATTTCGGCTTTAAAGAAGTTGATGAAAAAGATAAAAGTGCTCACGTTGGTGGAGTATTTTCATCGGTTGCAGAAAGCTATGACATTATGAATGACGCCATGTCGCTCGGCATGCACAGGCTCTGGAAAAAAATTCTTGTTGAACTTGCTGCAATCTCTAAGAAAGATTTAGTTTTAGATATTGCAAGCGGAACAGGGGACATAGCTAAAATAATTGCAAAAGAATATCCGCAAACTGAGATATTTATGACTGATATCAATATAGATATGTTGGCAGAAGGCAGAGATAGGTCAATAAACGAAAGCTTTCATGAGAATTGTCATTTTTGTCAACTGAGTGGAGAGGTTATGCCTTTTGATGATGAGACCTTCGATGTAATCACAATAGGCTTTGGTCTAAGAAATTTTACAAACAAAGAGGTTGGTTTAAAAGAAATGAGGCGATGCCTTAAAAAAGATGGAAGGCTTTTAGTTCTCGAGTTTTCAAAACCAACTAATCCTATTTTTTCTAAAATTTATGACTGGTACTCATTCAATATTTTGCCTAGGCTTGGGTCTCTATTGGCAAATGATTCTGAAAGCTACCAATATCTTGCAGAATCTATTCGCATGCATCCTGATCAAGATCTCCTTAAAACCATGATTTTAGAGTCAGGTTTTAATAAATGTAAATTTTATAATCTTTTAAATGGCGTGGTTTCCATTCATGTTGCTTATGAAAAATGAATTGTTAAACATTGCTTATTCGCTTATTCAAGATATAGAAGATGCCTCACCAAATCTAAAAAATAATCTGAGTGCAATTTACCCAATAAGATTTAAACTGGATTTGGTTGGTCATAAAGATATCTACTGCAGCTTAGATCAAGACAAAAAAAATATTACATTTAATAAGATTGAAAACATAGATTTTGAAATAAGAACATCCATCAAAGAATCTATTGATATTCTAATAAGTAAGAAATTAAATAGGGGCATGCTTTATGGGAATACTGAAAAAGCAATATTAACAATTAATGCCTTTTTAAAATCTGAAGTTGATGTTGTATTGCTTATAGATAAATACTTTGGTAGCACGCCTGCAGCTCTTGCTTATTTTACTAAAGAAAAAATATCTAATCTAAAACAGTATAATATTGACAATGCCCTTCAATCTAAACTAAGGGGCCTTTCAATTCGGCTTGATAGATTGGAGGCTGCAAACAATTTATGAATTTAGTGATACTAATATTTGAAAGCCTAAAGATGTCATTTTTAGGTATTAAGTATGGGATATTTATAAACCCTGATGGAAAAAAAATATCAAAATATTTAGAGTCGCTTGGACCAATTTTCATTAAATTTGGCCAACTACTTTCAACTAGAACTGACATTTTAGATATCAATACTGCAAAAGATCTCCAAGGATTAACAGATAGCTGTAAGCCATTTTCAGTAAAAAAGCTTAGAGAAATCGTAGAAAAAGAACTTGGTGGTCAAATTGAACAGATATTTAAAAACTTTGATGAGGTCCCATTAGCAGCAGCCTCTCTTGCTCAAGTTCATTCTGCACAACTACCAGACGGAAGAGATGTTGTTATAAAAGTCCTAAGACCAAATATAGAAAAAGAAGTAAAGAAAAATCTAAGGCTTTTAAAAGCTGCTGCAAAAATCTGCACATATATTTACTCTGAAAGCCATAGAATTAAACCAATAGAAGTTGTTCATGATTATGAAAGCACCATACTGCGTGAACTAGACCTTAAGCTTGAAGCTGCAAATACAAATCTTACTAGAAAAAATTTCAACGAATCGGAGGAGTTATATATACCAGAGGTATATTGGGAAATGACAACAAGCAAGGTTATGGTGCTTGAAAAAATTGATGGAATACCCTGTACAGATATTAAAGAAATAGAAAAACATGGTATTAATAAAAAAAGACTTGCCGAAAATGGAGTAATGATTTTTCTTAATCAAGTTTTCAGAGATAATTTTTTTCATGCTGATATGCATCCAGGAAATATCTTTGTTTCCAAAAAAAATCCAGAAACACCAGGATATATCGCAATTGATTGTGCAATTACAGGCTCTTTGTCAAATGAGGAGCGGTATATTCTTGCTAGGATGTTACAGGCTGTAATAAAACAGAATTACAAGTCATTAGCTCAGCTTTTTATCAGCTCTGAATGGGTGCATCCAAGCTCGAATAAAATTGAATTAGAAAATACTCTAAGGGCATGCTGTGAACCAATATTTGAAAAACCATTATCAGAAATAGAATTTGGCAAATTACTTCTCTATCTTTTTCAAAGCACTAGACCATTTGGATTATCATTACAGCCATCATTAGTCCTTCTACAAAAAACATTGATTCATATAGAAGGCATGGGGAGACAAATTTATCCAGAGCTTGATTTTTGGGGGTTAGCTGAACCTTATCTTGATAATTGGCTTTCAGAACAATTTAGCCCATTAAGAATTAAAGACCTAATTTTAGAAAATAAAGATGAATTATTACTAAAGGTATCTGAAATGCCCGGCTTTATTTATGAAACATTAGACGAGATGAGGGGGTATTCCAAAAATAAAAGATCTTATGAAGAAAAAATTCATATGATGGAAATACAGTTACAAAAAGAGAAATACATAATAAGATTTATTGGAATAGGTATAATAATATTATGTGGTGTCTTTTTAATGCTCACATAGGAGATTAATATGGGCTTTAGTGGAATTAGTGTATGGCAACTACTCATTATTTTAGTTGTGGTTCTTTTGATTTTTGGAAGTGGCAAACTTAAGTCACTAGGATCTGATTTAGGTGCAAGCCTAAAGGGCTTTAAAAAAGCTGTAAAAGAAGAAGATACTGATAATAACAAATCAGAATAACAATTGTTTCAAATTGGTTTTTTAGAAATTACGACAATCCTTATTTTAGGACTTGTGATTATTGGGCCTGCAAGACTTCCAGATCTTATTAAAGGTTGGTTAAAATTTTACAAAAGGACTCAATACTACATTGCAAAATTTAAAAATGATCTAGAGGAAGATATTGGCACTGATGAGCTAAAAAAAGATGTTTTTAATGAAATGAGGATGGAAGAATTGGACGGCTTTGAGAAGCAAAAAGATGACTAGTAGGGAATCTCTAACAACTCATCTATTAGAACTTAGATCTAGGTTTATAAGAATTATAATTTGTTTCGGGGTTCTAGCTTTAATTGGAATTCCCTTTTCATCTGATATATATAACTTTGCAGCATTGCCTCTTTTAGAAATCTTACCGTCTGGAAGCACCATGATAGCAACACAGGTGACTTCTCCTTTGATGGCGCCTTTAAAATTAGTGTTTTTTTCAGCTTTGCTAATAACAATGCCTTATATTTTTTATGAGATGTGGATGTTTATGTCGCCAGGTTTATATAAACAAGAAAAGACTTTCATAGCACCATTAATGGTATCTACAATTTTTTTATTCTTATCAGGAGTTGCATTTGCATATTTTATTGTTTGTCCGATAATTTTTAAATTCTTTATAGGAGTTGCTCCTGAATCAATATTAGTGATGACGGACATTAATCAATATTTGAATTTTGTGATAAAACTTATATTTGCATTTGGTATAGCTTTTGAAATACCAGTTGCTACTTTTCTCTTAATAAAATCTAAAATTGTAAAAAAAGAAACCCTAGTTAAAGCAAGACCTTACTTGATCATTATGTTTTTTGTTTTTGGTATGCTGTTAACTCCGCCTGATATTTTTTCTCAGCTATTTTTGGCAATACCTATGTGGGTTTTATTTGAGTTAGGTCTGTTGATCGCAAAGGATAAAAGTTAAACACTTCGATATCTTGCAATAAGCAAGACTTTTAAATGGGATACTAAATCCCTAATCGGTTTGTCCAATCATTGTCATGAGGTCTTTCATGATTGATTACTTGATCGATGAGCGCCTCGCATGAATTAGAAATGATTAGATCATTGAAATTAGCTTGAGAAATGAAACCTTCATTTACAGCTTTGTTCATCCATGCAATTAGGTGATCATAATAGCCTTCAGTATTTAATAGCCCAACTGGTTTGTTAAGTAATCCAAGTTGATTATTAGCCATTACTTCAGCAAGCTCATCTAGAGAACCGACTCCGCCTGGTAGGACAATAAAAGCGTCTGATAGTTTCATGAATTCATCTTTACGATCCAGTAATGTTTTGGTGATAATTATTTCCTTGAGTCTTGGATTAGCTAGTTCTAGCTTATGTAAAGATTCCAGACTAATTCCTTTTACTTGAACACCATTATCTAAGGCTGTATCTGAAACTATTTTCATTAGCCCAACATTGCCTCCACCAAAAACTATATTAATTCCTTTGCTGGCAAGAATTTCTGCAATACTTTTTGCATCTTCAGCATATCTAGGATTTTTGCCCTCATGAGCACCACAAAAAATTGATATATTTTGCATATTTAATTTAAGTTTTAAAGTTAAAAGTAATTGGGCCTTTGTTAATTAAGGAAATATTCATATGAGCACCAAATTCTCCTTGTTTGACTTTGCCATAAGTCTTTTTAAATAGGCTTACAAAATCATCATACAATAGTTTTGCTTCTTTGAACTTTGCAGATTTATGAAAGCTTGGCTTATTACCATTATCAGTAATGGCAGCAAGTGTAAATTGACTTACAATTAAAGTTTCTTCATTCAATTCCTTCAATGAGCAGAATGAAGGCCCTGAAGGTCCATCAAGCATTTTAAAATTAATAATCTTGTTAATCATAGATATAACTGAGTTGGACGAGTCGCCTTTTTCAAGACATACAAATATTAATAGTCCCGATCCAATTTCTGTAAATATCTTATTTTCTATTGAAACTTGAGCCTCTGAGACCCTTTGAACTGTAGCAAGCAAACTTAATTAATCTTCCAGCTCTTCAGCCCATTGCCCAAGCGATGCTAGTTTATTCATTTTTGCTCTGTGAGATAAAGCATCTTGTGAAATAAACATGTTTTCAGTTTTTCCCATCCACGCTTTCAAAGCGCATGCTTGAAGAGCTCTTCCATAAGAAAAACTTAATTTCCAACTGAAACCACCTATTTTATTCATAGCATCCAAGTGCGCAGTAGCTAATAAATCTGATTGACCGCCAGAAAGAAAAGTTATTCCTGGAAGCTCAGATGGTACATTTGATATCAAGCAATCTAAGGTTCTCTTAGCAACTTCAGTTACACTTGCTTGTTTCAAAGATTTTGATCCGGAAGTTATCATATTTGGCTTCAATATCGTTCCTTTAATATTTACTTTATTTTCTTGAAGATATTTGAAGAGAGATTTCAGAGACCTGTCAGAAGCATCAAAACACTCTTCTATTGAATGATCCCCATCCATAAGAACCTCAGGCTCAACCATTGGAACCATTTCATTATCTTGAACTATTTTGGCATAATCTGCTAATGCCTTCATATTTGCATCTATGCATTCATCTGAAGGCATGCCTTCACCAATTTTGATTACTGCCCTCCATTTAGTGAATTTTGCTCCCATTGAAAAATACTCTTTTAATCTATTATCTAAGCCATCAAGTCCTACTGTAAGAGTCTCATCAGAGCCTCCAATAGGTTGAAGCCCTTTATCAACCTTTATGCCCGGAAGGGCACCTTGATCAGTAATAATTTTTACAAGAGGTGTTCCATCTTTAGCATTTTGTCTTATCGTTTCATCAAAGAGTATTACACCGCCTATATTTCCATTCATGCCCGATGACCTAAATAACATCTCACGATAATCTCTTCTGTTATCTTCTGTTGAATCAACTCCAATTGAATCAAATCTTTTTCCACATGTTGGATTGCTTTCATCAGCAGCAAGAATACCCTTGCCGTCTGAAACTATATACGAAGCAATTTCTTCTAAACTATTTAATGACATTCCTCTCTCTCCTTTTTTAAACCTTTGCATTCAAAGCTGCTATAGATGGCAGATTTTTTCCTTCCATAAACTCTAGGAAAGCACCTCCACCTGTAGAACAATATGATACATCATCTTTATTAATAAATTTATTAATAGCAGATAGAGTCTCGCCGCCTCCTGCGATAGAAAATGCATTTGATTTTGCTATTGCATTAGAAAGCTGTTCTGTACCTTTTTTAAATGAATTTTTTTCAAAAACTCCCAATGGTCCATTCCATAAAATAGTGCTAGATGATGAGATCACATTATCTATCTCATCATTTAAAAACTGATCTAAAATCATTTCATCTTTTTTCACTTCAGAAATACGTTTTTCTTCAATATCTTCACCTTCAAAAGTTTTTGAGGTGACAACGATATCAGGCAAGATGATTTTTCCATCATTTAAAAGTTCTTTTGCGATAGCAACCATTGATTCTTCAAACAATGATATTCCTATTTCATATCCTGCAGCTTTTAAAAAAGTATTTGCTATGCCGCCACCCACGATGATGTGATCAGCCCTAGAATTAATATTCTTGATCAATTCTAGTTTTGTAGAGACCTTTGCCCCGCCAATGATCGCAGTATACGGGTTTTGTGATTCATTTAGCGCTTTTGTTAAAGAGTTAATTTCTTGTTCCATTAATAGGCCAGCACATGACAGACTTGAGTTAATAATTGCTGAATGCGTAGAAGATTGTTCTCTATGAGATGTACCAAAAGCATCAAAGACATATATATCTCCCAAGCTACTCAGTAATTTGCCAAGCTTATCACAATTACTTTTTTCTCCTTTAAAGAATCTTATATTCTCTAAAATCTGTACTTCTGATGAGCTATTAAAAATTTTATCACTATCTAGATCATCAATTAAATCAACTCTGGAACCCAGAATCCTTGATATTTCAATTGAAAGGGGTTTTAAAGAAAAATTGTTATCAAAGATGCCCTCTTTTGGCCTTCCTAAATGAGTAACTAGTAATATCTTGGCATTATTTTCTAGAGCAAATTTTATTGTTGGCATGCAGGCAAGAATCCTGGTTATGTCAGTTACAACACCATCTTTAATGGGAACGTTCATATCAACTCTTATTACAAGATTTTGATTCGCAATATTTAAATCTGATAATCTAATCATCAAGTAAAGATTTTGCTAATTCCACAACATTAGGAGTGGTAAAACCAAAATGCTCTAGCAAGATATTAGCAGGTGCTGACTCACCAAATGTCTCAATACCCAGGACTTTGTCACTTTTATTTAAAATTTTATACCAAGAATTTGGATGAGAAAGCTCTATAACAAGTGATGGCAGGTCTTCTTTTATAACAGATAACTGATAGGCCTTACTTTGGTCTAAAAATATATCTAAACACGGCATAGAAACTACATTAGATATAACTCCATGATCTTTCTGTAAAATTTCAGCAGCATCAAGAGCTAGCTGTAATTCACTTCCAGATGCTATAAGGGTTATGTTTGCATTCTCTTGCTCAGATAATAAATATCCACCATTTTCTATTGCTTTAATTTGATCTTCGCTTCTTAGAATCGGAGAAGTATTCTGTCTGCTAAAGATTAAGCAGGTTGGTGTATTTACAGAAGTAACAGCATTATTCCAAGCAACTGCAGTTTCAACGAGATCGGCTGGCCTCCAACTATTTAAGTTTGGTGTAGATCTCAAAGTAACCAGATGCTCAACCGGTTGATGTGTTGGCCCATCTTCGCCCAAAGCAACAGAATCATGGGTATAAACAAATATGTTTGGGAGCGCCATCAACGCAGATAATCTTACTGCATTTCTTGCATAATCTGTAAATACTAAGAATGTTGCTCCATATGGTTTTATACCTCCGTGAAGAACCATGCCATTCATGATTGCAGACATACCAAATTCTCTAACACCATAATTAATGTGATTACCAGATGGGTTCTCATTTGAGAAAGTGGAGCTAAACTTGGAAAAAGTATTATTTGATGGAGTTAAATCTGCAGAACCACCCACAAGCTCTGGTAGTTCTTTTACAAAGAAATCTAAACATAATTGGGATGCTTTTCTT
>Ga0228638_1000164_pt1 | contig 27796 bp, 34 predicted proteins | sample 48DmetaG_FD_182704 | JGI IMG/M metagenome (GOLD analysis project Ga0228638, IMG submission 182704) | Seawater microbial communities from Monterey Bay, California, United States - 48D | ecosystem: Environmental > Aquatic > Marine > Coastal | place: USA: California | collected 2016-10-31 | reverse complement strand
TTATCGTTCCTCTAGTTGCTCCACCATTATTAATGATGGGCTTTGATCCAGTATGGCTTGCAATACTTTTGGCTATAAATCTTCAAACCTCATTTTTAACTCCTCCGTTTGGTTTCTCTCTTTTCTATCTAAGGTGTGTTGCAGATGAATCAATTAGGACATCTGAGATATACCGGGGTGTCATGCCCTTTATTATGATTCAATTGCTCGTTTTGGTTGCGGTTCTTTTGGTGCCGTTCTTGGTGCTATAAGAAATTTAAAGGCCAGCGTTATTTTTTTCTAGTGCTCTCTCAGCCCTATAGCTTGATCTGACCATAGGTCCTGAAACAACTTCAAGAAATCCTTTTTTAAGTCCTATTACTCTATAAGCCTCAAACTCTTCTGGAGTTACCCATCTTTCAATAGGAAGGTGATTTAAAGTTGGTCTCAAGTACTGACCAATTGTAAAAATATCAACTTTATTTTTTATAAGATCATCCATGGTCTGTTCTATTTCTTTATCGGTCTCACCAAGACCCAGAATAAGACTTGTTTTTGTCAGGACCTTTGGATTAATTTTTTTTGATTCTGCTAAAACATCTAGAGTCTGTTGATAGCCAGCCCTAATATCTCTGACAGGATGGGTGAGCCTTTCTACAGTTTCTATATTTTGTGCAAAAACTTCTAACCCACAATTAACAATAGTATCTATTGAAGATGACAGACCCTTGAAGTCTGGTGTGAGAGCTTCAACTGCAGTATCAGGATTTAAGTCTTTTATAAGCTTTACTGTATTTGCAAAATGCTTTGCACCACCATCTGGTAAATCATCTCTGTTTACTGAGGTAAGCACCACATATTTGAGTTTCATAATTTCAACTGCCTTTGCGGTATTTAGGGGCTCGTCTTGGTCTAACCACCCCTTAGGATTACCAGTATCTACAGAGCAAAACTTACATGCTCTTGTACAAACTGAGCCCATCAACATAAAAGTTGCTGTGCCAGCTGACCAGCACTCAGAGATATTAGGACAATGTGCTTCTTCGCAAACTGTATTGAGTCTTTTTTCTGAGACTTGGTTTTTTATCTTGTGGAAATTAGGATTGAATTGAGCTTTAACTTTAAGCCATTCAGGTTTTTTTAAGTTAGGTATATGTGAGTATTGATTGCCCTTCTGGCCATTTTTAACAGCCTTAACCCCATCTCTGTTAATAATTTTTTGTGTTGGAATAATCTCCATATCTAGAATATAGGCTCTAAAAGTTCAATTGCAAGGCGCTCAACGTCTTTAATAGTTGCCTCATTATTTAATTCTTTGATTTGCGTTACCTCAAGTCCTTGATAGCCACATGGGTTTATATAACCAAAAGGAGTAAGATCCATGTCCACATTTATGCTAATGCCGTGATAGGTTTTACCTTTAGAAATTCTAAGACCAATAGAAGCAATTTTTTTTTCATTTACATAGACTCCTGGTGCGCCTTCTATAAATTTCGAGTCTATTGAGTATTCTTTAAGAAGTGATTTAGTAAATTCTTGAAGAGACTTAACAAGAGTTTTTGGGCCAAGCTTTGATCTCTTCACATCAATCATAAAGTAAATAACTAATTGTCCGGGCCCATGATAGGTTACTTCCCCACCTCGGTCAGACTGAACAACTGGAATATTTTTAGCATTTAAAATATGTTTTTGATCAGCGGCAGTCCCCAAAGTAAAAACTGGATGGTGTTCTAAAAACCATATTTCATTTTTAAAATCTTCTTTTTTTATGTGTGACTTCATTGACTGCCATGTATCATCATAGTCACGAAGGCCTAGAGATTTAAAAGTTAAGTTTTCTGACACTACTTATTTCTAGACTCAATAAATGCGTCTTCAGATATTTCATGATATGCAGAAACATTCTTTTTAAATTCTGAATAAGACTCATACACCCTGCCAATAACTTCATCTTCTTTGGCCAAGTCATCTAATATTTTTTCTGATATAACTCTAAACTCTTCTATTACATCATCGGGTAATTTTCTAAGCTCAACACCATGAACTTCAATTAATTCTGTAAGAGCTTTGTTGTTTCTTGCTAAATATTCATCAAGAGTATCTTGATTTACAGCTTTAGTAGCAGTCTCAATAATAACTTGAAGATGTTTAGGAAGACTATTCCAGGCATCTATATTGATTAATAGTTCTAACATTGGTCCTGGCTCATGCCATCCTGGGTAATAGTAGTATTTTGCTGCCTGATGAAAGCCAAAAGTTAGGTCGTTATATGGCCCGACCCATTCTGTTGCATCTATGACACCCGTTTGTAATGCGGTAAATAATTCCCCACCTGGAAGGGTTACCGGTATACCGCCAGCTTCTTTTAGGACCTCTCCACCGATGCCCGGGATGCGCATTTTTAAACCTTTAATATCTTCAAGAGAATTAATCTCTTTATTGAACCAACCAAACATTTGGGTTCCTGTATTTCCTGCAGGAATGGGATAAATATTAAATGGCTCATATATTTCTCTCCAGAGCTCCAAACCACCACCTCTATTAACCCATGCATTAATCTCGTCAGCAGTTAGCCCAAAAGGCACACTTGTAAAAAATTGAGCAGCAGGGACTTTTCCTTTCCAGAAATATCCTCCGCTGTGACCCATTTGATGCGAGCCACTAGATACAGCATCAAACACTCCAAATGCAGGAACTTGTTCGCCAGCTCCATATACTGTTATTTTCATCTGACCATTACTCATTTCTTCTACTAGATCAGCAATTTTTTCAGGCGCCATGCCAAGACCAGGATAGTTCTTAGGCCAAGAAGTAACAAGTCTCCACTCATAATTCTTCTGTTCATCTTGCTGAGAGGAACCATCAGAAATATTACTCTCTGAACACCCAATTAAAAAAGTGATAGTTATTATTGGTAATAAAAAATTCTTCATTATATTTTCTCTAAATTTGCGTATGCCATAACCAACCATTTTGTTCCTGCTTTATTAAAATTAACTTGAACCCTGGCTGCCTCGCCAGAGCCTTCGTAATTTAAAACCACACCTTCTCCAAATTTCTTATGAAGAACTCTTTGGCCCAACGAAATACCAATCTCATCTTCAAACTCAAGCTTGGTTTCACTGAAGTCTTTTCTATTATAAGGGATATGAGTTTGTGCTCTAGGTCTTATCTCGTTTATCAGATCTTTTGGAATCTCTTTTAAAAACCTTGAGGGAGGATTAAAGGTATCAGAACCATGCAGCCTTCTAGATTCGGCATGAGTGATATAGAGCTTTTCCATGGCTCGTGTTATTCCTACATAGCACAACCTTCTCTCCTCTTGGAGTTGTGCTGGATTTTCCATGGACCTTCCGTGGGGAAATAGACTTTCTTCGAGTCCTGTTATAAGCACAAGTTTAAATTCTAATCCTTTAGCAGAATGAAGAGTCATTAATTGAGCAGCATCATCGTGTTCTGAAGCTTGTCGATCACCAGAATCTAAAGAAATCATGTCTAAGTATTGCTCTGCAATCTCTTTATCAGTCTTATCCTCTCTTATACTCTGTTCAAAATTAGTAGTAGCAGAGACAAGTTCTTCCAAGTTCTCAACTCTAGTTTTTCCTTTCTCTCCAGGTTCTTTTGCATGATATGCGCTTAAGCCAGATGTTTTAATAATCTCTTCCATTAAATCGGATAAAGGATTTTCATCAATGAATTCTTTGCATCTAGAAATAAACTCAAGGTAAGACTTAAGCCCCGCGCCTCCTCTTCCACTAATAGATCCATCATCTATTAATTTTGCCGAAGCTTTTATATATGAAATATTAAATTGATTTGCAGTAGCCCTAATTTTTGCCAGCGTCTTTTCACCAACACCTCTGGTGGGATTTGAGATTGACCTCTCAAAAGCTGGATTATCAGAATTATTAAAAATAATCTTTAGGTAGGCTATAGCATTCTTAATTTCCATTCGCTCATAGAATCTCTGCCCACCGTAAATTCTGTAAGGAATGCTTGATCGCAATAAAGCCTCTTCTAATGCTCTTGATTGAGCATTTGATCGATAAAGAACAGCAGCATCTTCATACATCTCACCTTTATTCATCCAATCTTTTAAAATATCTGCAACAAATCTTGCTTCATCTTGTTCGTTGTAAGCTTGATATAAAACTATTTGCTCGCCTTCAAGCTTTTCTGTCCAAAGGTTTTTGCCAAGCCTATCTGTATTATTTTCTATTAAAGCATTAGCAGCGCCTAAGATAATATTTGTAGATCTATAATTTTGTTCAAGCCTGACAATTTCTGTATCTTCAAATGTCTTGGTAAAAGAATCTACATTTTCAACCTTCGCACCCCTCCAACCATAAATAGATTGATCATCATCTCCGACAGCAGTAATAGACGTTTGATCAGATGCTATTTCTAGTAACCAGTTATATTGAATGGTATTAGTGTCTTGAAACTCATCAACCAAAATAGACTTAAATCTAGAGTGAAAAAATGCTCTAACAGATTTATTATCTCTAATGACCTCAAAAGATCTTAAAAGAAGTTCTCCAAAATCTACAAGGTTATCGCGAATACACGTTTTTTCGTATTCTTTATAAACTTTATTAATATTTTCTTTAAAGTAATCGCCTTTATCATCAACCAAGTCACTTCGAAAGCCCTCGTCCTTCCATGCATTGATTTGCCATTGAGTTTGACGAGATGGCCAAACTGACTCATCAAAGCCCAGCTCTTTTGATATTCTTTTGATAATTCTTAGTTGATCGTCTGAATCTAAAATTGTAAACCCGCTACTAAGGCTGGCTTCCTTGTGAAATCTTTTAAGCATTCTGTGTGCTAGCCCATGGAAGGTGCCAACCCAACCATCTGTCATTGGAGCTTCAAGCAATTCTTCAATTCGCGATCTCATCTCTAGAGCAGCCTTATTAGTAAATGTAACCGCCATAATAGAGGCAGGATTTCTCTTTAAAGCTTCTACCTCCCATGCTATTTTGTGAACCAATACTCTAGTTTTTCCAGAACCAGCGCCTGCAAGAACCATCAGATGCTTTTTTTCTGAGGTTACAGCCTTTCGTTGCTGATCATTCAGATGGTCTAAAATGTGAGATACGTCCATTTAGGGATTCATTTTTTTGCTTAAGAGAGATATTCTAACCTTATGCCAACAAAATTATTAAGACAAATTAAAAATACTCTTCCTGAATTAAGGAAATCTGAAAAATTAGTAGCAGATTTTGTACTTAAAGACCCAAAGTCTGTAGTTACTATGAAGACTGCTGAAGCTTCACAGGCCATTGGAATAAGCGAACCAACGCTAATAAGGTTTTGCAAGGCGCTGGGCTTCTCAGGCTATCAAGAATTTAAGATTAACCTATCTCAGCAATTGGCGGCTGATGACTACTTCGTAATGTATGAAATAGAAGAAGACGATAGTATTCATGAGTTATGTGAAAAAGTTTTTGATACCACTATTAGTGAAATATTAAACGTTAGGTCTCAAATCGATCAAGATATCCTTGAATCAGCAATCGAGGCATTGGCTAACGCAAAAAGGGTTGAGGTTTATGCGTTTGGCGGATCAGCTCCTGTCGCAATGGATGCACAACACAAATTTTTTAGATTAAAAATATCTTCGTCATTTATTTCAGATCCTCATATTCAGCTAATGTCAGCTAACTCACTTTCTAAAAATGATGTCGTATTAGCCATATCACAATCAGGCACTACCTCAGCTTTAATAGATAGCGTAAAGATTGTTAGAAAGTCTGGAGTTAAGGTAATAGGAATAATGCCGGAGAATTCACCTTTATCTCATATTTGTGATTATCCAATTAATATTAATGTGGGTGATAATTATAGAATTACTAAGCCACACACATCGAGGATAGCCTATACAGCCGTTATTGATGTAATGACAATGGGGATTGCTCAATTAAAGCCAGAAGCACAAGAGCACCTTTATAATATAGTAGATAGTCAGAGATCATTAAAAATAAAATAGCAGGAGACATTAATGAGCAAAGAAGTAAAAAAATTTTTTACCACATATAGTGATTTTGTAACTAAAGTAACTAGTGAGCCAAGTTTAGACATAGAGGCTCTAAAGAAAAGCATGGATGATATTGAGTCAAATTCATCAATTGAAATGCCTAGATTATTGACTGCTGCATTAGGTTTGGGAAGTGAGACTGGCGAATTTGTAGAGATAGTAAAAAAAATGGTTCTTCAGGGAAAGCCAGCATCTGAAGATAATATTTTTCATATGAAAAGAGAGTTGGGAGACATAATGTGGTATTGGACAACAGCATGTGCATCACTTGGACTAGATCCTTTTGAAGTCATCAGCGAAAATCAAAAAAAGCTTGAAGCAAGATATGGTGAAAAATTTGAGATTGAAAGAAGCGAAGTAAGAAAAGAGGGAGACCTGTAATTCTTCCTTAACATTTATGACTGAAAAAAATAAAGAAAAAATTGAAAAAATGCCAGCAGCATCAGATGATTGTGCTGATATTACCTCAAGATATGACAGATATGAAAAAGATAACAAGAAATCAGAATTTCCTCCTATTGAATATGAAAAACCACCTCATCATTAAATGATTGCTTTTTTGGCTTTCCTATATATCTTTTCTGCATTTGCATATTTCTACACAAATAAGGCTGGTTATAGTCTTCTGAGATATGTCTGGAAGAGAGAAAATATTAACTTATATCTATTCACTGAGATAGTTTTTTTAATAATTACTTCTTTTATTGTTTTTACAAGCCAGCCACTCAATTGGATGGTTGCTATATTAATGTTTATTCACCTAGCTGGAATCGCCTGGCTAGTAGCAAACCCTAATAATTTTTATCAAATGGCAGAAGAGTCTATCAAGTTAGATGCAAGCTTTTTGGAGAATGTTGTTGTAATAACATTTTTAATTTATGCCGGTATGGCTCTATTTTCTAGAATAACGTTCTAAATTATTCTTTTTTTAATCTCTTAAGAAGGCTTGAGGTATCCCAACTTCCCCCACCTAATTCCTGTATTTCTTTATAATAATTATTTACTAAATGTGTTATCTCAAGCTCCATATTTATTTCTTTTGCTTGCTTGAGGACTATATCCAAATCTTTTCTCATTAAATCAACTGCAAAACCAAAATCATACTTATCATCAATCATTGTCTGCCATCTATTTTCCATCTGCCATGATTGAGCCGCGCCTTTGGTAATCACATCCATTACATCAGCCGTATTAAGGCCGACTTTTGCTGAAAAATTAATGCCTTCTGCCAATGCTTGAATTAATCCAGCAATACATATTTGATTAACCATTTTTGTTAACTGGCCAGATCCTGATGAGCCCATATACTTATAAAACTTTGAATAACTCGTAAGAATTTTTTTGGAAGCATCAAATGCTTTTTTGTCTCCTCCAGCCATAATAGAAAGAGTCCCGGACTCAGCGCCTAACTGGCCCCCTGAAATTGGTGCATCTATAAAAAAACAACCTATTCCTGAAAGCAATTCGTTTATTTTTTTTGAAAGATCTGCAGAAGTTGTTGTATGGTCAATTATTATCGTGCCCGGCTTTAATGAATCTATTATCCCTTGTTTTCCATTAATAATATTTTTTACATCTTGATCATTTCTAACGCAAAGAATAATGAATTCTGAAGAAGAACTTAGCTCTGAAAGAGAATCACAAACCGTTCCTTTATATTGAGATGTCCACTTACTTGATTTCTCATAAGTCCTATTAAAAACTGAAACTTGAAAACCACTCTTTGAAAGATGGCCTGCCATCGGACCACCCATAACTCCAAGACCAATAAAACCAATTTTATTCATTCTTGTTTTCTTCTTCTTGATATCTTTTTAGATCTTCCCAGTCATGAGGCGTGCCTGCATTAAGATTGATATTTTTTTGCTGAGCCCTAAAAAGACTTTGAGTTCTTAGTTTACTTTTATCTTCTTCTTTACCAAATAATTTATTCCAACCTTCTTGAAATTTTTCTCTTAGATTTCTTTTAGCCATATATTTAGACTATATGATCTTCCCTGTCTTTTTTTGCTGTTCTTTTAATTCCTGATTTGGTTGTATATTCTTCAGTGATACCTTTGGCGCCTTCTCGACCTTTTTTAGAGATATTCATCAACGTCACTATTGAGGCACCTGCAACAGCACCTATCAGGATTAATATCATTGCTTCCATATTTATCTCCAAATAATATTATTTTTTATTAAATTCTGCCTTTGCCTGGTTATATTCTTCTATTATTCTTTCAACCAGATCCCCAACACTTGGATCATCTTTGATACCTCCTATTCCTTGCCCAGATCCCCATATGTCTTTCCATGCTTTTGCATCTGTATTTCCACCAGATCCAAAATTCATTGCAGACTTGTCAGCTTCAGGCAGATTGTTAGGATCTAGACCTGCATTTTTAATTGATGGTTTGAGGTAATTACCAGAAACACCAGTAAACAAATTTGAATAAACAATATCATCAGCAGCGCTCTCAATTAACATTTCTTTATAGCTTTGATCAGCATTTGCTTCCTTAGTTGCAATAAAACGAGTTCCCATGTATGCAAAGTCAGCACCAAGTGCTAAAGAAGATGCGACAGAAAAGCCATCGCCTATCGATCCAGATAAAATAACAGTACCATCAAACCATTCTTTTACTTCTCTTAATAATGCAAAGGGTGATAATGCACCAGCATGCCCACCTGCCCCAGCACATACTAAAATTAACCCATCCACACCTTGTTCAGCAGCTTTTTTTGCATGTCTTACATTAATAACATCATGATAAACCAAGCCACCATAGCTATGAGCCGCGTCAACCAATTCAGCTGGCGGTCTTAAAGAGGTGATTATGATAGGAACCTCGTGTTCTACACATGTTGCCATATCATCCATAAGCCTATCATTAGAGGCATGGCAAATCTGATTTACAGCAAAAGGAGCAACTTTTTTATCGGGGTTTTGTTCTTGATATTCGGCTAATTCCGTTTTAATTCTTGTAATCCATTCTCCAAGAACATGTTGCGGCCTTGCATTTAATGCAGGAAATGAACCAATAATTCCAGCCTTACACTGAGCTATTACAAGCTCAGGACCGGATACCAAGAAAAGTGGAGATCCTATTACGGGTATAGATAAATTATTTTTAATGTGATTTGGTATTGCCATTATAGATTTCCTTAAACTTGGTGAATATTTTTGATTAGTCTAGCATTAATCATTCATAAAAAGTTATAGTCAAAGAAATGCGATAATTTGTTCATTTTAAGTCTATAATTCTCACTTTTTTATAATACTATCAACATGGAAATAAATAAATTAAGAAATATTGCAATCATTGCCCATGTTGATCATGGAAAAACAACTTTGGTTGATAAACTTCTTCAACAATCAGGGACTCTTGATAGGAAGAATATGGATTCAGAAAGGATTATGGATTCAAATGATCAAGAAAAAGAAAGAGGAATCACCATTACTGCAAAGAATACTTCAATAAACTGGGATGATCATCTTATAAATATTGTTGATACTCCAGGGCATGCTGATTTTGGCGGCGAGGTTGAAAGAGCGCTTTCAATGGTAGATTCGGTTCTTCTTCTGGTAGATGCAGTTGATGGGCCAATGCCTCAAACAAGGTTCGTTACACAAAAGGCTTTTGAAAAAGGTCTTAAACCAATAGTGGTGATTAATAAGGTTGATCGACCAGATGCAAGGCCAGATTGGGTTTTAGATCAAGTTTTTGATCTCTTTGACAGGCTTGGCGGCACTGATGAGCAGCTTGATTTTCCAGTTATTTATGCATCTGCTATAGAAGGAATTTCTGGGCTAGAGGCTGATCAAATGACTACTGACATGACGCCACTAATGCAGATGATTTTGGACAAAGTTCCTTCTCCAAAGGTAAATAAAGATGGGCCCCTAAGACTACAAATAAGTGCCTTAGACAGCAATAGTTATGTTGGTGTTATTGGTATTGGAAGAATTAAACAAGGATCTGTAAAGCCCAATGATCAAGTTACAGTTATTAATAGAGCGGGTGAAGCCAGAAAAGGAAAAGTGCTTCAAGTAATGGGATATGAAGGTCTTCAAAGGGTAGAGGTTCCTGAGGCTGATGCTGGATCAATAGTCTGTATAACAGGTATAGATAAACTAAATATTTCAGATACCATATGTGATCCAACTTCTGTTGAAGCATTGCCCCCTCTTTCTGTTGATGAGCCAACAGTAAGTATGACTTTCCAAGTTAATGATTCCCCTTTTGCTGGCAGAGAAGGCAAATTTGTAACATCACGAAATATTAAGGAAAGACTAGAAAAAGAATTAATATCAAATGTTGCCCTTAGAGTCGAGCCAGGTAATAGCCCAGATAAATTTATTGTCTCAGGTAGAGGTGAGCTTCATTTGTCAGTTCTCATAGAAACAATGCGAAGAGAAGGCTTTGAACTTGCAATATCCAAGCCTCAAGTTATTCAAAAAGATGTTGATGGAGAAATCCATGAGCCTTATGAACAAATAGTAATAGATGTTGAAGAAACACATCAAGGCTCTGTGATGGAGGAGCTAGGCCCAAGAAAAGCTGAGCTTCAAAACATGGAGTCTGATGGTAAAGGAAGAGTTAAATTAGAATTTATAGCTCCTTCCAGAGGCATTATAGGCTTTAGATCACACTTTTTAACAATTACTAGCGGAACAGGAATTATGACAAGTGTTTTTGACCATTATGGTCCTGTCAAGGTTGGTGAAATTGCCAAAAGAACAAATGGTGTTATGTATTCTATGATGGCTGGAAAAACATTGGCTTATGCATTATTTAATCTTCAAAACCGTGGAAAATTATTTCTTGGTCATGGAAAAGAAGTATATATCGGTCAGATAGTAGGCTTGCATTCAAGAGATAACGACTTGCCAGTGAATCCAACCAAAGCGAAACAACTAACGAATATTAGGGCCGCCGGAACAGACGAAAATCTTATTCTAGTCCCTCATATCAAACATACTCTTGAACAAGCTTTAGAATTTATTGAGGATGATGAGCTTGTAGAAGTTACTCCAGAATCTATTAGATTAAGAAAAAAAGGTAGGGTAAGAACTTAGTTTATTTAAATTGTACAGCTCATATCATTTCCACAACAAAGCGGAGACTTGATCTTCCCATTGAAGTTTGAACACTCGGCTGTCTTACACTGTGAAATTTGAACTTTATTTCCATCATCTAAATTCAGCATTCCGTCCACAAGAGGGTTATCACAATCACCACAAGATGTTTTAACCGACATTCCACATTCGTTACATTTATAAGTTGACATATATTTCTCCTAATTTTTAATTAGACATGGCATCTAATATTTCTAGTAGTAAGTTAATAATATCTAAATATAAACTTAAAGCTATACTAAAAGCTGTATCCCAGTCATTTACTCCATAATCTGAATTCTTCCTAAGAAGATTAAAATCATATAATAAATACATTGAAAAAATAAAGATGCCAAAAAAAGCTTTGTATCTTATGGCTTTTCTTGAGAATCCTCGAAAAAGTCTTATAAATTCAAATCCTATCAATCCAACCAATGATATGAATAAAAACCTTCCTATGAAGCTTGACTCTGAAAATGAATAAACATCACTATACCCAATAACACCTGTGATCAAGGTAACAAAAAAAACAATCTTTAAAGCTTTAAAGCCGTCGTTTTCATCCATCTCTAACATGATAAATGCTAGTAAAGGTCCAAGCGTAAGACTGGATAGAGTAAAAAAAATTAAGCCGAGCTGTGTACTGATGCCAGTTATGGCAAACAAAGTACATATTAATAGTGGTATGGCCCATAAAAGAAATACTAAAAAAACATATCCTCCACTTTCTTTATCAAAATAGCCATCTTTAATAAGCTCTATTCTTTGTTCTTTATCATTAGCCATTATTGTTACTATATCGGATTTCCTAAAATCCCATTTTGATGGGACTACTTTATACATCGCACACGGAAAATTTGTAGGCGGCGGAGTATAAGGAACTAAATCAAGCTCCTTATTCATATTCATAGAGCCTCTAAAATAAAGCCCAGCAAAAGATGTATTAGCTTCATATGCTTTTCTTGCTTCACGAATACAATAAAAACAGGTTCCCAAAACAACAATAAGTTGGCCACATAAAATAAACATTGTTTTAAAAAGAAGTGAAGTTTCTGGAATCATAATTAAATATTACCCTATACATGCAACCGAGTATTAATAAAACATATATAAATAGTAATTATTTCTTTAAATACTTTACCGAGTGATCTCTGAAGTGATGTTCTCCATTATCTTTAAATCCTTTTTTATAATGAAAATTTAGAGAAATTTCATTCTTAGGTATTATGTTAACTTCACAACATAATGGGATATTTTCTCTATTCACAAGGTCATATAAATGATCATATAAATATGACCCAATGCCTCTTCTTCTATAACCTTTTTGTATGACTACCCTATCTATGTATAAAAACTTTTTTTCTTTGCTTTTAAAATAATTATAATTGGGTGATTTATAGTCTGAGTTTTCTCTAAAGCAGATTACAAAACCTATAACTGAGTTTTCTTTAATAACATAAAAATTGATTGTGCTCATTCTAATTAGTTCTGACAAATCATTTATAGAACCAAGCTCTCCAACTTCAGGAGTATTGTCTTGATTTAAAGAATATAAAATGTCTAATGTCTCTTCATCGGGTACTTCTGTAAAAATAGATAATTCTATATTTTTAGTTGCGCTCACTGTTTAACGTTGTTTATTGTTGACTAGACTCGATGGCACTAATTGCATTATTAATTTTTTTATGTAGTTCTTGAATCAATAGCTCTTTTGTAAGAGTGTAGCTTGGATGTCCCATGCTTGCTAAGTCTTTTATTTTATTCATTGAAGCCTCCATGAGATTTATAGGATCTACAATCTCATCTATTAATCCAGCCTCTATACCCCCTTCAATTGAATACATTTCAGCTCCCAAAATTGCTCTATATTTATGCGCGTTTGATACTCTAAATTTTATAAGCTCTAGAATAGGAGTTGGTATAACCATATTTGTTCTCATCTCATTTGCACCAATCATAAAGTCCCCTCTCACTCCTATTCGGTAATCGCAGCAACATAGCAAAAATGTTCCAAGTGCAATTCCATGACCTGAGCAGGCTCCCAATACAGGTCTTGGAAATGAAAAAATCCTGGACAACAACTTAAAGCCACTTGTGGTCATTTCTGTGATTGCGTTCATGTCACCAGCTGAAATAATCTTTAAATCAAAGCCGGCTGAAAACATGCCTTCTCTGCCTGTGATTATAAGAGCTCCAGTTTCTGTTGGAACTTTATCCAAGCATTCATTTACATCATGAATCATCTTTGGAGAAAAAACATTTGCCTTTCCATCATCCAGGGTAATTATTGAAATATTATCTTTGGACGATAAGGTTGCTAATTTTTTTGTCATTTTTAATAAGTTATTATTTTATGGATAGAGTTTATCAAAAAAATTATAAAAGCACTTATTGTAGATAGCCTAATAAAGACTAATATTTTTCAGGGTGTTTTGCTTGATATTGTTTAAAATACTCTCTGACCCACTGCAGGTCTTGCTCAAAGTTTCCAGTTGGTTTATAAAAAGTATCGAGAAAAATTCTTTTCCTTCCAAAATCAAATGCCCCTAAAAATATTTGTCCTTCAACAGCACTAGCTATTCTTAAGAAACCAGATCTCATTTTTGTAGTCTTAGCTCTCGTGCCTTCTGGGGAGATGGCAATTAATGACCCATTCAGTTTTTTCATGTTTGCTATCGCCACATCTGTAAGCCCTTTTCCAGGTTTTGATTTATCAACAGGAATTCCTCCCATGTATTTCAAAAATCTCCCTAAGAGCGGTTTAGTAAATAAAGAATATTTACCAAAAAATGAGATCTTAGCATCTAGTCCTAAAATAGCTGCAAAACCAAAAATGCCATCCCAGTTGGATGTATGCGGTCCTGCTATAAGTATAAGATTTTTATTGCCATCTATTGGAGGAACAGATCCCTCGACCTTCCATCCGAAAATCTTTAAAAGATATCTTGCAGACAGCTGAACTATTCTTGGTCTAAATGCTCTGTACTTTGAAGGGATCTGTGTTCTAGACACTGTTTTATTTTTAGTTGTTGGCATTTTAACTTTGGAATCTGTCCTTCAGATAATATGGTAAGTACATAAGGTAGCAAATCAAAATCGCTGCCATATATAAATCAATTATATGAAATGGTTCTGCTCTCATGAATGAAGTTATATTATTTCCAATAGGCTTTTCTGAGAGGAACCAATAATTTGTTCCCAATAAATAATTCATAGAGTAAGTAAATAATAAAAGAATTGATGCATAAAAAAGTGCTTTTGCGACATCTCTTAAGAAAGGTCTTTGCTTGTCGATTATCATTGCATAAGTAACGCCCATGAGAATCATGGTATGCCCTATTTGGCTTTGTATATAACCTATATAAGGAAAACCATAAATAGTATCTGGAGTTAAAATTGACATCCCTCCACCGGCAATCCCAAAGAAAAAGGCAAAAACAAAAAAGTTTCTATTTTGAGTTATAAAATAGAGAATAATAGCGATTGTAGAAAAGTCACATAAATGTAATGGAAGGCCTTCTTCCCACCTGTTACTGAGCATTCCTTCTCTGTAAAAGTCCATGCTTTGATTAACTAATAATAAAAAAACAATTGAGTATTTAAGAATTTTTTTGGCCTTTTCAGATGAAGTTTCAATATATTTAGGGATAAAGAAAATAGCAAAGAGGCTGAGAGATACTGTCAGAATGTGAGACGGGCTTAATAGGATTAATTCTTTCATATGCATTAAATCAATATAATTTATATCTTTATTTTAACTGCATATAATGAAATAGATAAGCACCTTTAATACTTAATCACAGCTGACTAAAAATAAACTTTACCAAATTTATTATCTATGAAATCATCCCATAATACAGATTCTTGTTTCATAAAACCTTTTGTTTTTATTCTGCCATTCATATACATATCTAGAACACTGCAGACACCTGATGCTGTGGTTATCTGGATCGCACTAAATTTTTCATCGCCATATATTTTTCTTAAGTAAGTCTTCTCCTGAAGAACGCCATTGATCTCTCCAATAACTTTTACAAAAAAAATAATTACATCATTTGTTGTTCTTGGAACTTCTTTATCAAACAACTTCTCTAAAACATCTTTATTCTTTTTTAAATGAAGATCATTAAATAAAAATTTCATATGATTAAGGTGACCTGGATATCTAATCGTTTTATATGAAAGATTATTTACTTTATTCTCATATGTTTCACACATAGTTGCACAACCGCCACTAGTGTTAAATGCTTCGTATGCTTCGCCTTCAATTGTAAGCTTTTCAGCACCTTCTAATGGCATTACTTTTATAGATTTTCCTTCATATATTGCATCTGCTTCATTGCAATATTCATTTATCAAACCATTTGTAGACCAGCTCAAATAATAGCTCATCTCATTATTTGTAAATCTAGGGAGGGCACCTACTCTCATCATTACTTCTTTAACACTATCAAATTTATTTATCATACCGGCTGCACAAATATTAATTGCACCCGGTGCTAAACCGCACTGGGGCATCATCACACTTTTGGAATCTATTTTTCTAATGAATTCTGTAGTTTCCACATCTTCTGTAAGGTCAAAATATCCTATGTTCATTTCTGCAGCAACTGTTCCAATATTTTTGTTGATGGCAAACGGTCCAGCAGATATAACGGCATTCATACCTTTTAGAAATTGTCTTACCTGGTCAATGTCTCTTGCATCTAAACCATCTGTTATATCGCCATGTTTAATTTCATAGTCCTCTTTAAGCAACTGTTTGATTGCCCATCCTATGTTACCTTTTCCTATAATTGCTATTTTAGCTTTCATCAAATTCTACTCCTTGGGCCAAGGGGAGATCCTTACCATAATTAATTGTTGCTGTTATTCGTCTCATGTATGTCTTCCATGCGTCTGATCCTGATTCTCTTCCACCGCCAGTATCTTTTTCGCCACCAAAAGCACCACCTATTTCTGCTCCACTTGTGCCAATATTCACATTTGCGATTCCACAATCACTACCCTCTGAGCTCAGAAATAATTCAGCTTCTCTCATATCATTTGTAAAAATAGAACTGCTAAGACCCTGCTTAACATTATTTTGCATTTCGATTGCATCTGTTAAATTCTTAAATTTATTAACATACAAAATGGGTGCAAATGTCTCATTTAGCATTTCTTCTTCGACCTTTGAAACTTCGACGATAGCTGGCGTGACATAAAAATCACCAGAATTGCCAATATCTAATCGATCACCACCATGAATTTTTGTATCTTTTTCTTTTACAGAACACAGAACTCTTTGCATATCGTTAAAACTTTTTTCAGAAATCAATGGGCCGATTTGTGATGATTTATCAAAAGGATCACCTATTTTGAGAGATGCATAATAGTTTTTGAGTTTTGTAATGAATTCTTCATATATATCTTCGTGAACAAATGCCCTTCTAAGTGTCGTGCACCTTTGTCCTGTTGTACCACAAGCTGAGAAAGTCACGCCTTTGACTGTTAAATTTAGATCAGCAGTTGGGCATATAATTGCTGCATTATTTCCACCGAGTTCTAAAAGTGTTCTGCCAAGTCTTTTTGAAACAATCGGAGCAAGATCTTTTCCCATTTCAGTACTACCAGTTGCTGAAATAAGAGCAATATTCTCATCTTCACAAAGTTGTTTTGCCTCATCATTTCCACCTTTAAGTATAAGAACAATATTTTTATGTTCTCCTGCTACTTTATCCCATGATTTCTTCAGAGCATCTGCGCATTCATTTGAGTGGGGACTTGGTTTCCAAATAATACTATTTCCACACACTGAAGCTAAACAAAAATTCCAAGCAAAAACTGCCATTGGAAAATTAAAAGCTGTGATGCATCCAACTATACCAATTGGCTGCCATATTTCTTGCAACCTATGCTCTGGCCTTTCACTTGGCATTGTCAAGCCATAGAGCTGTCTACTTAGACCTGTTGCAAAATCACACATATCAATTGCTTCCTGAACCTCACCATCTGCTTCAGAAACAATTTTTTTTGCCTCGTGAGTGATTATTTTTGAAAGATTGTTTTTTTCACTTCGTAATTCATTTCCAAATTCTCTAATAATATCTCCTCTTTTAGGAGCTGGGATAAGCCTCCACTTTCGATGAGCCTCTTTTGAAGCTTTAATCAAATCATTATAGTTATCAAACTCCATCTATTTCCTCCTTATAAATTCTTAACATTTGATAGAAGCCAAAAATACCAAAAATGACAACATATGCCATATAAAAATTCAGAACTAAGGGATCCTCTATCGAATTTACAAATGGTTTATTAGGGGGTAGCCTTTGGAGAACTTCAGCTGTTGTTGGCAACATGCTAAAAAATACTGAGCCAGTAAGAGCTAGCTGTTTTAAATAAACACTCAAAAATCCAAAAAAGTTAAAGCGCTGCAAAACTAATGCAAAAACTACAGCAATAATAGTTATTAAAGAAAGCCAGTGAGCTAAATTAAAAGAGCCTGTTGCTCCATATAAAAAAAATGATGACGCACATGTAATCAAAGTGCTTAACAAATAGAAGTTTGCAAGCTTAGTATCTAAAAAGATAAATTTATCTCTTATCAATAGATAAAGTCCTACTAAGATAGCCGCGGATCCTAAAATAGTATGAAGCCAACCTATATAACTAATTCCACCAAACACGTTATTACCTAAAATTTATATGCATTTATCTTACTCTATTTCGAACAAAAAATAGTCGTAATCAATTTGTAATCTTAAAAATTAAGCGTCTAATTAAGGGATTTGTGGAGCGCTTGAATCAGGGTTTACTATAGATATCTCGATATCACTTGCATAGTCTCCCTTCATGAAACTCATGAAATTTGTTTTTGGTGTTATTTCAAAAGTAACATATCTCTGGTTTTTTAAATAAACCAAGGTGATTGTTTCTCCAACTCTTGATGATTTTAAGATCCAGCCCTGTGGCGGAAGCTCAGACTCATAAAAGATTAAATTTTCAGCAGGGCTATCTGGGGACGATAGTTTAATTCTTCCTGAAATTGCATTCCCCGTTCCTAATAGCATTGTTGGATCTTTAATAATTTCAGAATTTTCTGGCATTGGTATATCTTCCAAAAGAAATGATATTAATTTCTTTTTATTAATCTGATATTCATCTGTCACAATTGCACAACTTGAAATAATGAAAATGATAGATAAAGATATAAAAGCAGATTTATTCATATGAAGAGTATTGCACTTTTTAGTCAATAATTCATCTCTTTACATTGACGAGATGTCTCAAGAGTTTATATTTTTCTGAGGTTCTTGTGGAGATCTAAAAATTGGCCAAAATAATTGAGTTAAGGCTGATACTTCAGATAGGTTTTCAACTCCTACTTCTTTTGGATACTTTCTAGTTATCTTTGCTGTGCCAAATATGATATCCCAAAGAAACAGTAGATTTCCATAGTTACCTTTATAGTGTGTATTTTCATCATTTAAATGTTTTCCATGATGCATCCAGTGAGTTGAAGGCGTAGATATAGTTCTTTCAAGCACCCACATAACGGGATTCATCCATTTTATTTCATAGAGCTTTTTATCCCATCTTAAGTCAGTATGTGCTCCATATATTACAACCTGCTTTATAACTATATAAACGGCATATACCCACCCCGAGCCTAAATAAAAAAGAGCGCCTGCAAACCATAATCCAGGCATTAAAACATAGTATAAAAGAGCATTCCTATATACGACTTTAATTGATAGGTATTCAGAGTCATGATGAGCCCTATGCAAGTTGTACAAAACAGGAACTTTATGACACGTTCTATGCCACCAGTATTGGGTTAAATCATCAAAAATTAAAAGTAATCCAAATATAGCAAAAAAACCCCATTCAGAAATTAAGCCTTTGCTTGCAGGAAAAAATGTTTCAGTTAATCCATAACCAAAACCAAAAACTAATGGGAGGACAAGAAAGTTTAATTGAAGGAACCCAAATATCTCAACTACACCATCTTTAGGTCGTTGGTTATGCTTGCTAAAGAAATTTGTAAATATTATTTCTAAAACAACAAGGCCAAAAAATAAACCCAAAAGTATTATCTGATATAGTTCCATTGCTTTTAAAAGATTTTATGTTTGCCCTGAAGTATTTCTAGGTACATCTTGTGATCACCTATAAAGCTCCAAAGAGGATACTTAAAAGTAGCTGGCTTATTTTTTTCAACAAAAAAATGGGCAACCCAAGCAAAACCATACCCAGCAAGAAGAGAATAAAGCAAGAAAATAATATTAAATGTGAGAAAAAATCTCACGTAAAGATAAATTGCTATAGTTGTTCCAATGAAATGCAGCAGTTTGGTAGTTTTATTACTATGTTCGCTTAAATAATAAGGATAAAAATCTTTAAAATTGGTATATCTTTCCATGCACTTCCCCTTGAATTAAATACTAAGATAACCTTATTTTTTATAAGAAACAAACAAAAAATTATCTTACATTAATTAGTAGCTTTGAAAATATGCGGTCTCATTTAGTTGAGACCGCTGTGTGTTTTTATTTAGGAGAAGCTGCAGGCTGATAATCGTAATATCCTTTCATAGGAATCATAAGATGAACATACGGAGTTCCTTTAAACATAACATAAGGCGCTCCGGTTGTATAATCTGTAGATTGGCCATCCATTGAGGATGGATCTTTTGGCATCAACATTAAATGAGCCCCAGATTCAATGAAGTGTTTATGCCCTGCATCTTTTTGACCATCTGTGTAAGGCTTGAAATTATCAACACCTAAGTCTCCATGAAGCATCCATATCCAGCCATCTCCCTCAAGAACTGGTTTGGTATTAGATTTATATGCATTAGCCCAAGCAACAGCATTATTATCAGAACATGCTGCCGCAGACTCATGTGGAGTTTTGAATCCACCCATAGGCATTGGCATAAATGGCTCACACCTCCAACCATTTGTTCCTTTTCTTAAAATCTTTCCTGAGGCACCTATAACAGTTGCATGATCCCCAATAAATCCAGGTGCTGCTGATGTATAAGCTTTTATTTCCCATTCTTTTGAATTGCCTGCATCGTCGTGATGGCCGCCTTCATGATGGCCAGCATAAACGCTTGACGATGCAAAAAAGAATAATGCAATTATTAATTTATCTTTCATATGTATTTTCCCTATAATTTAATCTCCTTTAAAGTATATGTTGATAGCATTTAAATAAAAATATTTAAAATGTTTAGAAATTACTTATTAAATACAATCATTTCTTCTATAAGGTTTGATTCTAATAAATTCTTTGAAAGGCATTTTCTATATGGATCTGCGCCATAAGCAGGGTTACCAACTAAAATTAATTTCGGCTTATTTGTAGTAAATCTCCAACTTGTTCCTGTTTCAATTGATGTGAATATATAATTTGATGAAATCTCGACTCTAGTTGATTTATCTCTTTTGGAGTCTAGTGTTATTGAGGTTTTTATGTGTAAGGAAGATTCAAAAATTCTGTTTATATAGTTCACATAAATTTCATCATTCATTTTTCCGCAATCAATATATTTTGAAATTTCTTTCGGCTTTATCTCTGTGTTTATTTCAAAGATATTTGAATTCTGAATATTCTCTTGATTAATTAAAGATTTAATTTTATTTATTGCCTTATCTATATCAAAATTTAAATACAATATATTTTGAATTTCATTATTTTCGCTAGGCGGATAATAAATATTGTCTTCGGGTATCTTTTGGCAAGAAGATAGAATAATCATACCAATAAGTATCGATGAACGCATGATATCTATTTTATACTTTCTACTATTGCTCTAAACATTGCTACATGAGCAGCTTTTGAATATTCTTTTTCAGAAGTGTATCTATGATTTGAAGATGTCTTAGCAATAACAACATTGCTCAATGGATCTATATAAATATATTGATTGTAAACACCGGATGCCGTGTAGTCTGTATCTGGAAAACCTGGAACCCACCATTGCAATCCATATCCCCAAGGAGAAGATGATAGTTCAGACTCACCTGGTTTTAAATGAGGTCCATCTGTATCGTGAGATGCATCTACCCAGCTGGCCGGAACTATTTGCTCACCCTGCCATTTTCCTTTATTTAGATATAACTCTCCAAACTTTGCGTAATCCCTTAATGTTGCATTTAAGCCTCCAAGGGCCATTTCCACTCCATCATTGTCTACTATAAAAAAGGCCTCATCTTGCATCCCAACCTTATTCCATATTTTTTTATACAAATATTCTTTTAAAGGCATTCCTGTTACCTCTGCAAGCAAAAAACCAAGAACTTGTGTATCTATACTTACATAATGATGGAAGGTGCCTGGATCTCTTCCCCTTTTAAGAGATTTTGCAAAATCTCTAAAGGAAGAGCCTTTTGCTGTTGCTCTTCCAAACCTATTTATATCTGATTTGGGGTCAGCATAGTCTTCATTAAATTCCACACCTGAAGACATTTGTAAAATATCTTTTATTCTTACTCCTTCATAACCTGTTTCATTAAAATCTGGTAAATATTTCGTTATAGGATCTTCAATGCTATCAATTAGACCTTCATCAAGAGCTATCCCTACTAAAGCTGATACAAATGATTTAGTTACTGAAAATGCTATATGTTTACTAGTTGCATGATTACCATTCCAGTAATTTTCATACAGCATATCTCCGTTATGAAGAATCATTAACCCGTCGGTTTTAAAATGCTTTAATCCTTCAGAAAGCAAACGCTCTTCACCATCAAAAAAATAAGTTACTGGAAGTTCAAACTCTTTTATTGGGAATATAAATGGCTCGTCAGCCGCAGGTATTGAATCAGAAACGGTAAAAATCTTATCTATATTAATAAAGTTTTTAGAAATTGAACTCTCATTATATAAATTTGCCAGGTTATAGAGCCTTATAATCTTAGGGCCATAAAAGATTCCAACAACTATTAAAAATAGCAGTAAAAAAATTAAGAATATTTTATACATTTATTTAAGTTAACATAGAAAAATGTTAAATATACAAAAAATTGATTGGTCTTCATTTTTAGTTGGAAGGATTGTTCTTGGTTTATATTTTTTTATTTTTGGTTTCGGAAAGCTTTTTACTTATGAAGACATTCATGCATTAATGGTTCTCAAAGAAGTTCCTCTTGTGGCGATCACTCTTCCTATAACGATAATTATTCAAACTGTGTTTGGCTTGTTTGTCATTTTTGGCAAGCACCTAAGAATAAGTGGGCTAGCGTTATTTATTGTGACAATTCTTATTAACTATTATATTCACAACTTTTGGGACTTAGCAGGTGATATGTCTCAAGCCCATGAAATGCAAAACTTTATAAAAAATACTGCAATTGCCGGTGGGCTGTTAATTCTTTCAACAAAAGAAAATATTTAGTCTATTTGCCTAGGAATTCTGTACATAGCGCATATTTTATTGCCAGAAGGATCTAAAAGATAAGCTAAATATAGCTGAACACCGCCACCCTCTCGGATCCCAGGAGGATCACATAGCTCAGGATCTATACCTCCCACATCCTTTCCTGCTTGGTACCATGCATCTACCATGTCTGTGCTTGAGGCATTAAATCCAATTGTGGCGCCGTTTCCATGTGAAGCTTTTTCATTATTTATTGGTTGAGAGATTATGAAACTATTTTTATTGTTTACAAAATAAACATATCTTATATGTCCATCATGATTTAAAGATAGTTTGCCTGCCCTTGCGCCCAAAGCTGCGAGAGTTTGATCATAAAATTGTTTTGACACTTCAATATCATTTGCTCCTAACATTACATGACTAAACATTTATAATCTCCTTATATAAAATTTATGGTTTATAAAATAGTACTACATCTTTGGTAACTATTTCACAATTCCAACCTCTCTGCTTAGCAATAACTTCAAATGTTTTTTCAGCATAAAAAACTACATGGGTTGGATCCCTCCTATAATACCATTTATCAAAAGCTTCTTTTTTAGTTAAAAAGCAGGTCATGACACCCAGCCACCCATTAGGTTTTAGCAAGCTATTTAGAGTATCAAATTCTTTTTTTGGGCTAAAGAAATGTTCAGCCGTTTCTGTGCAAGTTATAAAATCATAAGTCTTTGAAAAAATATCTTTGTTTGGAAAAAAAAATGGATCATATAAATCAATCTTAAAATTATCTTTAGTTAAGATGTCTGCTAATGCTGGTCCGTGCCCACACCCAAAATCTAATCCTGTAGAGTTTAAGGATAATTTTTCTTTAAGCGGATTAATGAGTCTAGATAAAAAATTTCTGTAGCCCGGATCATCAACAATATTTTCATGCTCTAAATATCTATCTTTCTCAGCATCTAATTTGATATGAAATGAACTATCTAAAAATTTTGCCTCGCATGAGTTGCAGTGCCAATATAAAAGTTTATCTGAGGTTTTAAAAGACTCTATTAGTTTACTGTCACAAACTACACAATGTTGCATATTGTTAATTGGTAACTAGGCTGATTGTGCTCTACTAAGCTCTTTTTTAAGCCGGGCTCTAAAGGAAAAATCATCAACTGTAATGGTATGTCGTGGAGTATTTATTTGTTGAACATCTGGTTTAGCAATTTCTTCATCTATAAGCTTTTGGATAGGTTTTTTTGGTCTCCAATTCCCTGATAAATGTTCAGCGGCAAGTTTTGATTGGAGTTCTGCTCCAGGCCATATACAACCAAGTGGCTGGAAAAGGCCTATAAAGTATAAATTGCTAATGTCTGCAGGAATCATTCTATGAAGTAATGGCACTTTGCCTTCTTCATAGTTAATAAAATCTTTTTTGAAAAATGAATGTTGTATTTTAAATCCAGTGCATGCAATTATTGTGTCGAAATCTGCGCTCTTACCATCAATAAAATGAACGGTACTTCCATCAAGACGTTCTATATCTACATAAGGAGATACTTTTCCATGACGCACTGCATAATAAAGTTCTGAATTCACAGTTGGATGTGTGGCAAAGAGGTTTTGATTGGGCTTTTGAAGACCAATATCTTCATTTTTACCTTGGAATATTTCAAGCATCATTTTTGTAAAAGGAGCTCTTAAAAATGCCGGCATCCATCTATTCTTTAAAGCATATAAATCAACAGGCAAGCCATACATAAATTTGGGTATCAGATAATATCCCCTTCTCCAGCTAATTGATGTTGACTTTGATACTCTTGCAGTCTCTACTGCAACATCACAAGCAGAGTTTCCCCCGCCAATAACTAGCACTCTTTTATCTGTAAATGGCTTTGAGGATTTAAAATCATGAGAATGAATCATTTCTCCAGAAAATTCTCCAGGATAATCTGGATATCTAGGCTTGTGATGATGCCCGTTGCATACTACTAGAGCATCATAGTTATCAAAAAAAACCTCACCATCTTTCAGATTTTTCCACTCAATCACCCATGACTCATCATCCTTTTGCTTACAATCAATTACCTCAGCACCAAAATGAATTAACTTTTTAATATCAAAGTGATCAGCATAATTATTAAAATATTCTAAAAGCTCTAAATGGGATGGATAATCTGATGCTGATTCGGGTAATGGGTAATCCTCATAAAAAGAAGTATATTTAGAGCTAATAATATGAGTAGTTTCAAATACACTTGAATGTCCTGAAGGATCATTAAACCTCCAGTTCCCTCCCACTCCTCCGCATCTTTCAAATGCTGTAACTTCAAAGCCTGCTTCATAGAAGTTTTTAATTGCGGTTATTCCAGATGGGCCAGCCCCAATAATTGCTACTTTATTTTTCATCATCAATTTTGTTTTTTAATATCATATAATCTTACATCGAATTATGGTTAATAAATAAAAATCAATAACAAGCGTAACTATTTTTAACATATGAAAAAATCAGAATATGTAAGTGATATAAATTCATTTGACATAACCCTAGGCGAGATACTTAATCTACTTGACTCCGATGAGCAACAGTTTATTTATCTTACAGGCGCCGCCGGAACTGGTAAAACCACTCTTATAGAAAAAGTTTTAGATGAGAATAATCTTAAAAAAATTGTTGTAGCCCCTACAGGAGTTGCTGCATTAAATATTGGTGGAAGTACCATAAATTCTGCTTTTAGAATTGGTTTCGATACCTTTCCTGTGATACAAGAATCGAATGATCCACGTTTTAAGAAATTACTCAAAAAATTAGAACTTTTGATTATAGATGAGATCTCAATGGTTAGAGCTCCTATGCTGGATGCAATCTCTGAGACCCTTAAGCTCTATAGAAACTCTGAAGAGCCTTTTGGTGGTATACATGTTTTAGCATGTGGAGATCTTTTTCAGTTACCGCCTGTTGTTAAAGATTACGAGGTAAATGCTATAGATGAAAAATACGAATCCGTTTATTTTTTTAGCTCAAATAGCTTTAAAGAAATAAATAGTCCAAACTTTTTTGAGCTTACATATTCCTTTAGACAAAGTGAGGATGAAAATTTTTATTCCCTGCTAAATAATGTTCGCTTGGGTGAAAATCTTGAAGACTCTATAAACCAAATCAACCTACAATGTTTTAATCCAAGTTTTGAAAATGAGTCTTCTCTCATTATTACTACAAGAAAATATAGAGCCGAACAAATTAATGAAGAGATGTTAAATCTCATTGAAGGGCCTGCTACCTCGGCAAAATCAGAAGAATTTGGAGAGTTTAATGAAAATGATTTACCTGCACCAAGAAATCTAAGAATTAAGAAAGGCGCAAAAGTTATGTTTATCAAGAATGATAGCGAAGGAAGGTGGGTTAACGGAACAATAGGCGAGGTTACCAATTGCACAGATAAAAAAGGAAGGTTTTTGAGAGTGCGTGTTGAAGATAAAATATATAAAGTTAAAAGAGAGGAATGGAATAAAATTAAATATGTTTATGATGAATACAATGACGAAATGGAAGAAGAGATTGTCTCGTCATTTAAACAATTCCCAATAAAGCTTGGATGGGCGGTAACTATCCACAAAGCTCAAGGATTAACCTTAGAAAGTTGTTCGATAGATTTAGGCAGTGGAGCATTCGCAACTGGTCAAACTTATGTTGCACTTAGCAGGTGTAAAACTTTAGATTCCCTTAACTTATATCAGGAGCTTAAAATTAGAGATGCTTTAGTAGATTCTGCTATTAAAGAATTTCATAAAGAAAATTTCTAATCATCTGATTTGATTTTTCTAAGATAGAGAGCGCCAAACAAAAAAGTGTAAAAAAATGCCTTCAATTTACCATGAGGTGATTTTAAAATTTTTTTTCTAAAATAAATGCATTCTATAAAATGAATAAAAAACCAAGCAAAAACCAGAAAATAAAATATTTCTAACATTTATTTTTTTGGGCTTTTTTCTTCTTTGTACTGTTCTTTTTTTTCAAGGCTAACTTTATCTTTAAGGCTCATAATATAGGCAGCAACAGCAAGAATTAAAATTGCGCCTGACTCTCCAATTAGCATCAGCGCATCCATTTCCTTGCCTTGCATAATAATTAATCTACACAAAGCTGTTATCGCTATAATTATAGGGAGAGTTACTGGAATCCTACTAGTACTATAAAAAGCGCCAACCATACCTATTATTTCAACATAAATAAACAACATAAATAAATCTGAGAGAAGGATCATTTTTGCTTGATACATTACAAATAAATATTGAGCTGCAGCAATGCATGTTGCAATTCCAATAATAGCTAATAGAACTTTCTCACTGGTTACTGTTGTCCAATGAAGACCTCTGTCTGTAAATGGTAGTTTTAATTTCATGAACCTAGGATATCTAAACTTTTTAGAATGGTCTAGTCGGCAAGCATATCCATTTCTGCCTCTAACAATATGTCTTGAGGTATTGCAAAAGCCTCTCTTCTTAAAATCCATGATTTAGATATATGTTGAAGCTTAAGCGCTGCATATAAATGAGCAAACTTTCCTGATCTTGTACTTCTAGGATTTACAGCTTCATAGATTAATTTATCTTTAATAATTTTGAGTTCTAAAAGCAGCAATATCACTTCATTATAATCTGAGAAATATAATGCTAAGGTTGCTGAAAGTTGAGATGCATTAGAAAGATGAACAAAACCATCTTTTGAGTCAAGTTCTGTAGTTATTGTTCCAGTAGCGTTTGCTATTTGCCATTCTTGAGGTGTAAGAACTTTATATAAATTTTCTTTCATGTTGCACAACTGATTGATATTAATTGCAAAATAGCATGCTTGCATTTAAACACAATTAAAAATATTAAAACAAATAAAAGTATGTCAAAATTTTAGAAAAATTTATGGATAATTATGGATTTTAAAAAGCTAGCAGAATCAAGAAAAAGTGTAAGGGGGTTTCTAGACAAACCAATACCTAAAGAGCTGATTGATGAAATTATAAATACAGCTAAGTGGGCACCCTCATCTTACAACACACAAACATGGCATATACACGCAGTTGCAGGCGAAATATTAGAAAAGATTAGGGAGGGTAATATTGAAGAAACTTTGGCTGGTAAACCTCACGTTCGTGATTTCCCTTATAAAGAAGAATACGAAGGAGTTCATAGAAAGAATCAAATTGATGTGGCTATCCAGCTTTTTGAAGCAATGGGCATTGAAAGAGATGACAAGGAAAAACGGATGGACTGGATGTTAAGAGGTTTTAGACAGTTCGATGCTCCTGTGTCACTAGTGCAACCT
>Ga0228638_1000135_pt1 | contig 30493 bp, 41 predicted proteins | sample 48DmetaG_FD_182704 | JGI IMG/M metagenome (GOLD analysis project Ga0228638, IMG submission 182704) | Seawater microbial communities from Monterey Bay, California, United States - 48D | ecosystem: Environmental > Aquatic > Marine > Coastal | place: USA: California | collected 2016-10-31 | reverse complement strand
TGGACGAGGGATCAACTTTTGGAACTTGGACCGACTTTTGTGAAATTGGGTCAAATCGCATCTACGAGAGCCGATCTGTACCCTCCCGAATTCACAAAACAGTTGGAGTCTTTACAAGACAATGTTCCTCCAGTGGCATATGATGTTGTACAAGATGTTGTAAATTTAGAATACTTTGACGAGTTTGAATTAATACCATTCAAATCTGCGAGTATTGGACAGGTACATCGCGCAAAACTGAAAAACGGGAAAGATGTCATCGTCAAAGTCAAACGACCTAATATATACGAGACTATGAAGGTGGATACAGATAATGTCCGTGAGATTGTGCGTTTTTTGGAAAAAGTTGGGGTTGACACTGGGAATAGCTCAGAGTTTGTGCTCAATGAATCCATCGAGTACCTTTTGGGTGAATCAGATTATCAACAAGAAATTGAGAACGCCGTGCGTTTTCGAAAGAATATGAAAGATGTAAAGTGGGTAAAGGTACCAAAAGTCTATAAGGATTTTTGTACGGATGACACCATCGTCATGGAATATGTTGAATCTGAAAAACTCACGGAACTCACAGATCCAAATGTAAATAGAAAGAAGATCTGTGAAGCTCTCATCAATTCCTATGTGATCCAAACGATGGACAAAGGCTTTTTTCACGCAGATCCCCACCCCGGTAATTTAGGGTTTTCATCTAAGGGCAAGTTAGTCTTCTACGACTTTGGTCTCATTGTAGACCTTTCCGAAGAACTTCGCGATGGGTTCAAACAACTCTTCGGATGTATAATAGACAAGGACACGAAGGGAATTGTTCAAATTCTTGTGAACCTCGGTGTCATAATACCTATGAGTTCAGATCTTTCAGATATTGAACTCTTTTTTGAAACAGTTTTGGGTTATCTTGAAACCCTCGATGGTTCAAATATAATAAACGACGATATAGCGGCACAACTTGCGGCTGAAAAGCCATTCATGGTACCGACGAGTTTTGTGTATTTAGCAAAATCCTTCTCGCTCATAGAGGGTATATGTATCCAGTTAGATCCAGAGTTCAACTACTTCACCTACCTAGAACCCATGATCAAACAACAATTTGTGGAATCAGTTGACATACAAGATGCTATCATGAAGACGGTAGAAATGCCCGCGAAGATACGAAATATAAGTACGGCTGTTTTGGGTTTGGAGAAATCCAAAGCGGCCATGAAAAGGTCTATGTCTAAAACAAGACAAGATATACGCATGGTTCAGTATAGTATAGTGAGCGCGCTCTTGGCGGATCAGTTTGACGATACATCATTAACGATGGCGTTTGTTCTGTGTACTTTGTGGTTTGCGTTTAGTTCTCGTAAAAATCGATAGCGACTTCTTCCTTTTTCTGAGAACCCTTGAAGAATTCCTGGTGTTCTTTGAAGATTTCCTTAACACGTCGTTGTTCATCGCGGCTAATATCCGACAACTTTTCTCGGATCTTACCCACGTCCGTGTCGTTTTGTTTCTTCATCTTCTTACCAAACTTCTTGAAACGGTTAGTCTTCGCCATGAAAGTAGTGGAGGTTGTAAGTGAAAACATCTTTGTTTGTTACATTCTAAGGACATTTAATTTTTAAGCGCTTCAACTTTTCCTCAAACTCTCGCCTTTCCCCTGGGCTCTCAATTGGCGTTCCATTGGCGAGGGCTTCAATTTCCGGACCGGTGAGATGCATGGCATTCACTCTAAAATCTTTAAACGCCTCCATAGTAACCGGTGCCAATGGTTCAATTAAATCATAAATAGCATTTGCATAATCTTGAATTTCTTTTTGGGCATGACTGTCCATGCGAAGATGAAGATAGTGCATTAAATTATGAAGATTAATCTTCCAATAGAATTCGGTATAGGTACATTGTGGAAGGTTACCTCTCGCCTGCTCCCGACAAATCCCTTCTTCTAAGAGGCTCTCATATAAATCAAAAGAATGTTCTAAATGTTTATCAATTTGTCTAGTTTTTTCTTCATTTACTTCCACAACCCCCTCAGACCCCTGGTTGTTCACTTTAGATTGACCTCTGAGAATTCCGGGATTATAGTATTCTTTCGGTACGACGGAGTATCTGGCGGACAGCTCGTTGACTGAGGCTGTTCGATGTCTGAAGTGTTGTCGGGCGATGTAAAGGGGCATTTTGATGTGAAATTTGAATTCCACCATTTCAAAGGGTGTGGTATGCCAGTGGCGAAGCAGGTAGCGGAGGAGTCCTCGGTCTCCTCGTGAGGTTTTAGTCCCATCTCCATACGAGACTCTTGCTGATTGGACGATTGAGGTGTCCAAATCCTGTCTCGGCATGTGATCAACCAATCGTACAAACCCATGGTCCAAGACATCTTTTTGCATGTTATTATAATTTAAGATGTGTCGATTTCCTTAATTCACTTTTCAAAATAATATGTGATTATATTTTGTTTTATTAATCTGAAACCAATTTGTTTCAGTGCATTGATACATTTCTTATCGAAATCAACGTCTTTCATCATGAAACCGTGAAGTTCGATACATATTTTATTTATATTTTTATGAATAAAGTCTATATTTTGTTGTACAAATTTCAATTCACCACCTTCCATGTCAATCATCATGGAATTGAAATCATTCTCTTTTCCAAGATCGTCAAGTGTAATTGTTTCTACGTCATATGTCTTCAAACTGCCACCCCATCCACAAACATTGTTCATCGTTAAGTCTTCACGGTCTCCCGAACCCGCCACAACATTATCGTATGTCTGAAATTTTATAGTTTTTTTAACTTCATCTAAATAACCATTTATAAATGTAACATTTTCTAGATTGTTTTTCTTTTTACACAATGACAATCCTTCGGACAATTCAGGATTAGCCTCGACACTGATGACACTTTTACACCTATCGGATAACAAACAAGTAGTATAACCTAAACAACTACCAATTTCAAGAACGACGTCATTTTTATTAAAGTAACTCTTTATGATACCAGATTCTTCACTTTCGTATGTTTTTCGAACGAAACGTGACTTTAAATTTTCGTGAAAATATCTATCCGGTATATACAAATACTTATTGTCGTACACAATTTCGTTCATATTTTAACTATCCACTAAGATCTTTAAATAAATCATTTATATCCCTATAATATCTTTTAAGATCTTTCATGAAACGTTTGTTGTTTTCAAGGCATTCACATTCAGGTTTATTCATGTAAATCCAAGCAAGATTTGACTTGGAATATTTTGTTCTTTTTTGATTTTCATTGGGTTTTCTCGGAACAAGTTTTGTCGTCTTTTTAGGTTTTTTAACAGTCTTGACTTCAATTCTATTAACAAAACTCAGCGCTTGCATGACAGTGTCTGCTAAATCATCTTTCTTTTTAGAAGTTAAAAATGTGTCCAACCAGTGTGCATTCACATTATCCGAGCGTATAAAAGCTTCACATCTCTCAATTGAAACCTTCTTTCTTTTAAGATATTGTGATCTACCCGGGCCAGCAACATCCGGGATTTTGTGTCGTGCGTCATAAATAATAGTTTCGGCATTTGGACATTTTATAATAAAATATGCGTGAAGAAAGTGCATGACGGAAACCATCTTCTTATTTCGATCCGGTTGTTTTTCAATGAGGATTGTTTGGGCGGTAAGGACCCAAGGTCGTTCGTCGAGGTGTTTTCTCAAGGAGACATAGATACCGTCTTTGTGTTCCGGGGGTACGCCAGATACGTCCCATTCCACGACGAGGTTGGATGTTTCGTTGAGTAAGCACATGGCTAAATTTCGAATACCTACATCTATACTCAAAATCATTAAATTAAAGGCTCTTTATATCTTTAAACTAACCCATGAACATCATGAGCAAAAATAGGCAGCAAATACCTGAGCATATGTACATAATAACATCGGCGTTCAAAAATTCGAATAGGTCAAAGATGGGTTGAAAAATGCCATTTATAGTATCACGCAAAGTGTCTAACCACTGTGTTGGGTCGAGGGGGTTGTCCGGTAAGTCTGGTAACATACCGAAAGGGTCTTTTTTTTTTGGAAATATTCCTTCACATTTACTCGTGCAGAATTCACCACAATCGTCTTCATTTTCAGTACACAAGGGTTGTTTTTCCCAATTAATCGGTTCATCACCCGGTCCTAATTCAAATTCGATGTCGGTGCGTGTTTTGTATTCCAAGGTATCCTTTCCAGCACCATCGTAAGTATAAGCATCCCAACCATTCGGAAGACATATACCTATGCAGTTACGAACGTCCGCTTCACGTTGTTCATTTTCGTCGTCTGCTCGTTTTTTCAAATATTTGGTACCACCATAGACAAATGGGGCGGCACACAAAACCTTGTGTTTCTTGCAAAACTCTGAAACGTTTTTGGCGGCAGTGCCCAGAGCTCCGCTAATTTCATCAAGTCTTCTTGCTAAATCAGGGTCGAGCGCTTTCAAACGATCTAAATCCGAGGCGTCCATGGAGTTTTTCAACTTTTTCAAATCGGTGTCACCCATGTTCTTCATCACTCGAACTTGGGTAGCATCATCCATGGACTTCATGGTTCTGTTAATTGTTGAAGAGTCGGCGGCACTAAGAAATTTCTTAAAAGAAGTCGTATCATTGGCGAGTGATTTAGACATCCTGGTTATATTACTCCCATCAAGCTGTTTCATCACATCGACTAACTTGTCAGTGTCGAGATTTTTCATAACTTTGCTAACAAGATCGTCAGCTTCAATGTTTTTTAAAACAGTCGTTATGTCATCAAATTCAAAATTTTTGAGTGTAGTTTTCAATACATTTGGGTCAATGTTTTTAAGGACGGTTCTTATAGCATCCGCCGAAGCGTCTGCTATATCGACAATACTACCAAGTCCACGGGCCATTATGATTTATATAAATATTAAAAATTAGAATCCAAGCTTGTATCGTTATTTGTTCGTGTGCATGTTTTTTCATCGGTACTGTCATCCTGAGTATACAAATTATTGTAACAACCTGGTAGACACATCAGTGTATATTCACCCGTTTCTTTTTCCGTATCATTCAGTTCAGATGGAAGTTTGTAATTACCATTTGAGTCCATGTAATATTTGGTACTCCCTGGTTCACAATATGTATCCTCGGCTGCCGGGACTCTTACGTTACCATCCGGATCGAGACCTGTGGTGGTGTTATATTGATCACTTGTGTATATTTTTGCACCCGTCCAAGTTTCCCATCCTCTACTGTTCCTGCGATGCCAGGCTTGGTAGCCACCAGTAAATACATTGTACCATTTTGCACCATTCTTTTTGCAAAGTAATGCACCATCGCTACTCCATCCAGGCTTACATCTTGCACACTCAAATGAGCTTCCATTAAACCAGCGACTTCCATCTTCTGCGGGTGGTCTTTTCGAACATTCTTCTAAACACACGAGACCCCCGTCATGTTTGTAATTTCTCGGACACGACCCGAATATTTTACATTCTTCGCGTTCTCTAAACCAGTCATTGTCTAAATCGCATTTAGTGTGACATTTTTCCCCGAATATTTCTCTGTTTGTGTCTTCACACGTTGGATAATAAGATGGTTGGGTGTAGTTATTCACAACAGTTCGAAACATTAATTTCGTGTTGTTTAACGTGGCAAATCCATTAAAGTTATCGTACATACTAAATTTACCATAATGTGTCAGGAATAGACCGTAAGTATCTTCTCTTGTTTCGAGTCTATAAACTGTATTGTCATTTATGTCAATATGCAAAAACAATGGCGTGCCTTGAGTAGTAAATGTAATTTCACCGAAATTTATTACATCGTTTATATCTGTATTGACAGTCAAATACATACCATTTATATTTCTTAATAATATTGAACCACTTTGTATATTATTTTCAATGTAAACATCTGTCATCACATTTGTACCATTTGTGGTTTGGACGACAAAACGAACATCACTTCTAAATATATTTCCGAATTTGAACAAATTACCAAGCTCTTTCCTTTCGGGTTTAATTTTTAAAATAAAAACAGAGTTATTTACATCTTCTAAATCCATACTACCCGAAGGCTCAAATATCAATTCTTGTTTACCCGAGACATCATATATTTTTTTAGTTAAAAATGGTGTAGAACGTCTCAAGTATTTACTTGTTGATATTCTCACACCACCCTCTTCATACCCGTCGAAGAAAAAATAAAATCCAGAATCTGGTTTAGTTTTTCTCCATTCAATGAGACCAAAAATATTCTTAAACATGTATTGATTTTCGTTGTTTTTCAAAAAAACTCTTTCACCATCGTCGTCGACTTCCAATTGCATATCAATTGAACCGTTGAAAACTTCCGACCCATCTCTCATTCTAAGTGAGTAGTATCTATATGAGTCATTTGGTGTAATAGGAGACATTCGTCTCATAGATAAATACTGCCGAATTTCTCCGACATTTAATACCTGTTCAGGATCTCGTTTCATCGCCTTTGAAACATCACTCGGTATGATGTCATCTTGGTATGTTCTGCTCTGATCATATAAAGCTAATAGATCTGGTGGTAATTCATCTACGACACTCTCACTTAAGTCTGGTACATCCTTCTCCGATGGCGATTTTGAAAGAATGTATGCCCTTTCAATCTCGTCACTGTAAAGTTTGTCTAAGTCTTTTTCGCTGAGCAAGGTATACCTTGTCAAGAAAAAGGTGACGACTGTGATAATTAAGTATACGAAACCAACGTATACAGCAACTATCATTACTACTATGGGTATATATTTTTCTATTCTGTAAAATTGATTGGGTCGCTGAGGAAATATTTGTTTTTGTCGTTTTCATATAAAAACGAAAATTCTTGTTTAATTTTATCATTTTCTTCTGATCTATCAGCAAGAACTGTATTTTCAATTTGTTTTGGTTTAGGTTTATCAAAGAATGCAAAAACAACTGAAGATGCCCAGGAGTTTACAAGTGAAGTACCAAATCCAGATGGATCTACGAATGTCATGGCTGTAGTCCAAGCTATGGTTCCTGGATCACCGCTCTGAAAGCCATCTATACGACTTTCCCATGTTCTTGCTTGTTCACGCACCATATACTCCCCTAAAATAAACTCCGCCCCTTTTTGTCCGGGACGTAGCTTACAATCTTTAAGATCACCTTCTTCATAATATACCATACCCATATAATCACAGTAAGTGTCAGAATAATCACAATTACCAGTTTCAAAGTTAAATTTCACACCCATGTTATCCGGGTTTATTGTGCCTATCTGTGTTAGTGTACCGGTTGCCTTTGTGCCCGCACAGTAATAAACCAACATACCATAAAGCCCGTACAACGGCACAGGTTTTGATAATTTTTTGATTGTCATGTTGGGGTTGTCAGATGTACCCGGATTACTTATGTTAAGTGATCTATATTCGTCGCTATATAAACAAGCCATGCTTATATCTGTTCTACCTTCGAGTGTTGTTGGGTTTTGTGTGAGGTAGTTTCTATAATTTTGTTGATTCCACAAATCAACACCCTTTTTAGACAATGAAATACCAAATTGTTTTTTCGTCGCAACTTCTGGATAAATATCTATCATTTCTTCATCATCCACTAACTTTTTGAGTTTGTTATATAACGTAAGATCTCTGATAGCTATGTTGTCATCCATTAACTGCATGGCTATTTCACCCAATTCATTTTCGTCATTTTCAGTTAAACCCATATCAGAACCAGACATATAAAGATCACTGCCAGTACTCAACCCAGTTAATATCATGTTTACCATAATATCTACGTGAGACGGCTCATCCGAATCCATTACATATTTTATAGCCCCCTGAAGATAATCAGCCACGGTAGATTCATACGCTTCTGCGAATTCATCTTCATACATAGAAGACACGGGAATAATGAAAGGCCATGGAAGTCCTTCTCTGCTACAATAGTCTTGGAAATTGTAATCTATAGAGTTTCTTATTTTGTCCAAAGCTGCATTTTCGGTATATGTAGAATATCCCTTCGGATCCATAATGTCTGTGAGAGCAAACATGAGTTCTATAGCAATCAATACCGCAGCCACGGGACCACCGGCGGCAGACTTAGCAAGCATCGATAACTTTTTAGCGACTACACTAACACCCTTGGTTATTAATTTCTTAGCGAGCGTTGTACCAAGTCTTGCTAATTTTACAGAAACTTTGGCTACAAGTCTAGCCATGAGTCTTCCACCTAATCTAGCCAAACTTCCGATTCTAACGAGAATTCTCGGTAACACACGAAGTATAAATATTTCTGCAATTTCCTCGACAAGAAAACTCATCAAAATTTGCTCGGCAACATCTGTATACACTTCCGTCTTAGACGGTTTGGCTTCACCCTTTAAAACACAACATCCGTCATCGTCCAATTCGGTACCTTCACGACAAGAACCATTCGGCTCGGGAGGAATAAGGCACATAATACCGTCTTCTTCCTCTTCCTCTTCTTCGGTTGGTGTTGGTGTGGGTGTGGGTTCTCGTGGTGTGGTAACACTAGGAGCAACTGCACACGGAATACCGTATGAATCTATAATAACACCCGGTACTGAACATACATTTGACGTTCCAAATATTTCTTCGTTTATTGAATCTATAACATCACCACCATTTACATTTTTGGTTTTTAATTTACTTAATCTATTCAATATTTCGGCGTGCTTTTTATGAGAATAACTATTAAATATCTCATACTGGACACTCTGTCTTTTCACTCGATCATAGACCAAATTTATGTTGATATACAAAAATATAATTGTAAGTACAACAACCAAAGACAATGATTCGGGTCTCATTAATATATCTTTATATTTTATTTAAAGAAATAATTAAAGACATAACTATGACGTGGTGCTGGTGGTGTTGCCACGATTTTGAGTCAACCCCTTTAAAAATGCCACACAAATATGACGAACTTCGAACAAAGTTTTATACATCAGGTAATTTTTGTTCCTGGAGTTGCATGAAAGCATTCGCTATAGATAAACACGGAGTAACGAGAGGTGGTCTAATATGCGGAAATATGATAGTCATGAGAAAGAAATTATACAATAAAATAGGATCTATAAAAAAAGCACCCAATAGATACGAATTGGATGTCTTTGGAGGAAACATGACGATAGAAGAATTCAGAAAAAACATAGACATAGACAAAGAAGTTCCGAATGAAGTGGTGACAGAACCAGTGCCACAAATTGTCGTGCCCTTTGTTTCAAACAATAATAAAATGAATGAAATAAAGAACAGTACTACAAGCAATAATGCTCTGAAATTGAAAAGAAATAAACCATTACAGAGAAGTCACAATAATTTGGAATCTGCTTTAGGTCTTGTAATTAAATCATGACAATTGTTACAAGTGTTGCCACCGTAAACAAAAGAACATGTATCACATTCGTTTAGAATAATAATTTTTTTCTTTGGAATTAGACCCTTATAATAACGTTCCAATTCCTTTATACTATATATACCATAATTGATCATTGTCTCCAAAGGAGGAAACTTCATTCTCTATTTGAAGCAACACAAAACTTTATTCATCTTTAGCATCATAGAAAAGCTATCAACCATACTCGGAACCATAGTTTTAAGAACAGTTTCAAATTCACTGTCTTCTTCACCCTTGTCAATCTGTTCAATAATGTGATTCAAAACGCCAATCACAAGTTCGCGCTTTTCTTCTCCCTTCAAATGCTTGAACTTACTCGCCTCCATCATCAGTATGGAAAGAATCGGTGGGATGTCGGACTTGGTCAAACCATCGTCAACATAGTTTGTCTTAATTTCCACAACCTTAGCTATCACCCGGTTTGTGTCAATCTTTCCTGTAAATTTTTCAAGAAGCGCCTCCATTATTTGTATATTTTATATATATATATAATAATAATGGACGCAAGTAACGCATTAGCTGTCACAGCAAGCGCCCTCGGAATTTATCAGATGAATGAAGAAGTTAAAGAAGCAAACGAAAACAAAACCAATAATGTAACCGAGAAGGGTATGCGTTTCATGTTACTTTCTATACTCATAAACTTTTTATGGATGATTTATCAGTTTAGAAAGGGATCTATATTTTTTACAATATATTCTCTGTTAGGTTTACTTGTTCAAATATATGTACTTTTGATTATGTTTTACAAAATTAATACGCTTTGAGTTTCTTAACACCCGAACGAATCATCAAACCGGAGAGTAAAAGTGTTGCACAGAAACCGGTTAAGGCAACTGTGTTGTATGTCTTGACACTTTTATCAACATCCGGGCACTTTCCAGCGTTATTCACAGCAATCGCACCACCAATAATACCCATAATGGAATAAAGTAAGATGAAGGCAGCCGCATCCTTGCTAAATATTTTTGTGTAAAGGAGTGTGAACGGGATAGTCAATGCAATTGTCAATGTATAAGAAAGATAGTTTCTCAAGTTTTGGTGCATTTTACTATCCTTGAGAGGTTCACACTTGTCATAAACACTCATACCAATTGATGTAACGGACACGTAGACGGCGGCGATCACACCGATAAGGATCACCGTCCAGAGAGGCATCTCAAGGTCAATCTTGCCTGAGATAACCTTTTGGGCCAGGTTAAAAGCTTTGTTACTGGACATATTGTATATAGGTATATCAGAAAATTATCTCATCGGGTACAGAATTCATTACATCCGGTGGTGTTTTGGTAAGTATATTTTTACCGTCTGCGTGTATACCATCTTCAATAAATTTCTTAAAAATAGCTTCATCTTTGTCTTGCGAAACATCATCATGGCAGTGTGCGTAATTCTGAATTTTGTTAGCTACAAAAGTTTCGTCACCAAATGAAGACAAATGCCAGCCAGCATTTTTATAATGTGGTATAGACCACCTCGTTTTCCTGAGTTTTTGTGGTGTTGTGTAATTTAATACACTCATTCTGGTCATAACTGTACCAAACCACGGTTCGTGTGTTTGAATGTATTTGAAACTGTATTGAAATGCAACCATATTAAATGAACAAACTTGAGCATAATTTGGGAGAGTTAAAAAATCTTTATTAGGTATTTCATCCACATCCGATACCATGACAAGTGCGTCATGGGGTACACCTTCTAAACCACGTGTGATACAATTTCTTTGGAAATTTTCTCTAGACCATGGATTTTTGTCTTCGGGGTTATCCCTCACAACCACATGTACGATTTTATCATTCCATTCAGAAAACTCTTCTTTGTGTTTCTCGTAATACAGCTCTTTTGGTTCTCCACGATGGGTTACTGTAGACTCTACAAGAACAAATTTATCAACAGCTGAATCTAAATATCGCAGTCGCTTTTTCAACATATCTATTTCATTGTAAAAAGTAAAACAATCTACAATCATTTACTTAAAAAATAACCTTACTTTTTAAGTAGATGAAGATACTTACCATAATACCCGCAAGATCTGGATCTAAGGGGATACTTCATAAAAACAAATATAATTTGTTTGGCAAACCTCTGTTTATGCATTCCGTAGATCATGCAAGAGGGTCTATTTACGCAAAACATATGAAAATATTTGTATCTACAGATTCTGAAGAGTATACTGGCATAGCTCGTGAAAATGGTATCGAAGTTCCATTTCTAAGACCCCAAAATATTTCTGGAGATTATGCAACAGATATAGAATTTATAATTCATGCACTCGATGAATATAAAAAGGTCGGTTATGTGCCAGATTATATATTACACTTGAGACCCACACAACCACTAAGAACGTCCGAAATGATAGATGATGCGATAAAGACCTTTATTGTCAACAATGAATACACTTCACTAAGAAGTGTGATACCATTTAACAAAACACCATTTAAAATGTACACTGTAGATGGAGAAGACCTTAAACCATTATATCCCAATCTATGTGAAATGCCACGTCAGAAACTAGAACAATGTTATATACATAATGGATACATCGATATATACAAGCCGAATGTGGTTTATACCGGAAGTTTACTCGGAAACAAACCATATCCGTATATTATGGAAGAAAATCACAATATAGATATTGATAACTATGAGGATATTAAGTCTATAATTTAATTAAAACGCCTTCAGTTTCATACATAATGGAATCAACTGCAACACGTTTATCGTCTTTTAATTCTTTAAAAAATTTACCCGGCCCGTATAGGTGTAAATCGTCAAACACTATAATACCACCAGATTTAACATTTTTAATAAATTTTTCATAGTCATGTTTTGTCATTTCATAACTATGATCACCATCTATAAATAACATATCGAAGTCTGTGTCATCTATAGAAACATCCTGCGAATAACCTTTTATGAGTTTTATTTCTGTCGAATTTTTGTTATTATTTTCTATATTTTTTCTCGTTCTTGTTTCATTTATCGAATCCTGGCGTATATAATGTGAAGATTTATCTTTTAATGTTTCAAATGGATCGACACCCACACATTCTTTTATATAATTAGACTGAAGTACGTATGACATGCTAGATCCATTGTGGACACCTATCTCCAGATACTTTTGAACTTTGTGTTTATTAGCCAATTCTTCGAGTGCTCTTATTCTATCATGACATATACGACCATCTATGTTTATTCCCATGTTACTTTCTAAGGCTCTTTTTTTTATCCATCTCCGACGCAAATTCAATTCTTGGCCCCGGTGGATATTTGCAAGCACTGTCAATTGCTTTGATACCTCTCACCAGCTTTATAAGCCCTTCTGGGTTTATAGATGATTTATGGTCACTGCCCCACATATTTTGATCTAAAGTAATGTGTCGTTCAACCCATTTTGCACCCATTGCAACTGCGGCAAACGTGGTGACAATACCATATTCATGACCACTATAACCAATAACGGCATTTTCACCCCACTTCTGTTGTAAGTGTTCCATGTATCTAAGATTCAGTTCATCGGGTGAACATGGATAAGTTGAATTTGTGTGCATAATAACATTCGGCTGACAATTGTTTACACATTTTTCAATCTCTTCTTCAGAACTCATTCCTGTGCTCACAATGAGCAATTTAAAATTATCTCTCGCAGCCTTACAAAGCTCAATATCAGTAATAAGTGCGCTCGGTATTTTTACTATATCTGTATATTTGGCCATTGTATATAAACTATCCATATCCCAGACACTCGCAAAAAATACAATACCTAGATTTTTACTATATTCAATGAGTTCTTTTATTTGTTCTTCGGAAAATTCTATCCGTTTTTTATAATCCAGGTATGTCATTTCACCCCACGGCGTTTTGCGTATTACATTTTTTTGGTGTTCGGGGACGCATATATCAGGATTCCTTTTTTGAATTTTTACATATTTTATACCAGAAATCTTAGAAAGATTAATCAAGTCTTTACACAATTCAATCGAACCATTATGATTAATACCTATTTCTGCTATAACCTCGGTCATTTATACTAAAATTTAACTTATTCTTTATCTTGGTCATTTTGTCTTTTAATCGTCCCCCTTTCAAAGTTATCAGTAAACACATTATTCTCACCAAACCCAAAACTGACCAAAATACGTTGGTCGTTCACGTGTGATTGCATGCCACAATGAGTTATTCTTTGATCAAATATAATGATATCTCCAATGCGTGGTCTTAACTGAACAGCATTTTTATATTTAAATAAATCTTGATGTATGTGACTTCGTGGAATAACTTTTAGTGCATGGTCATCTTCACGATGATCTTGTAGGTAAATACACACTTTAACTATATTATGTTTTTGATTTTCGTGTTCGATAAATGGTGATATAGTTTCGTATATTTTATATTGATTGTTTAATACATCCTTGTGCCATTCGGTAATACGATTTATACCAATGTCATTATGTGAACAAAATCTATAGTTAGATGTACCCAATAAAACTTTTAAGTTGTCATGTATTTTTTGATTATCTTTTAACGAAAAAGTTTTTGGATACTTTTCAAAATTTACAATATTTTTGTTTCTTATACCCACGGGGTTTATTTCATTTACACATTCGTGTATAAATTCATGTGTAAAAACATCACGAAGTATAAAATACCCACAATAATCGAAAATTAATTTTTTCAAATGATTGTCCATTTCAATATTAAATTTTTGTAAAAAATCATAGATAAAAAATTCAAAGGATTCTTGATGATTGTGTGTATCACTGTCACCTTTGTGGCCATTATAATATCCTTCATACCCTCTTTTGTCCGTTTGATAAAAATCAAAGCCCTTAATTGCAAGACGTCTCGGGTGATTTATCGCCACTTCATAAAGACCATGAAAACCCGCAGTAAAATTTTTATTCGACACGGTGACGACTGACCAAGGCATGCCTAATCGATCACACACACGAATTGCGTTATCTATTCTTACTTTCCAATCCGAACATATTAATAGATGTTTTACTCCATTTAATACATATCCTTTTATAAGCGCTTCACATATACCGTTATGTTCGGTGTAAAGTGCGTATTTATCATTTCCAATATTGAAAGATTGACCTTCGATACCCCCGGAATGAAAAACAATGTCACAACGAGTGCCCGTATTTGGTGGTAGATCCAACTTCCCATCTATGACTTTAACATTCGGTCTACATACAATATCAAAACTATTTATGTAATCTGTGTTATATTCATTTTCAAGGTATCCTGCAGGACCAACAACTATAATATTTTTTCCTCTCAAGTCCATTAAAGATTATTGTCATATATTCTTTAATGAAGTTTGAGTTCGTTAAAGATATAACGCCCGTAGAAGCCGTCCATGACAATGGTTCTTGGGAAGGTAGCACTTATAGTATGTTTAGAGCAGTACATCTAACCACGAATGGCTATGTAACATACGTTCGTGTATGTGAAAAAGGTGTCATAGGATTGATGAGAGAAACATTTGATAAAAGATGGAAATCTAATAATGACAGACAATTTTGGGGTGCGGAAATACAAGCCGAAGATCCGAGGTTGATTGAAATTAATGGAAGTTTGTATGTAATATTCATAGGAAATTCACCATTCCCAAATCAAATTAAATGTATATGGCTTTTGAAAGATGGAGATATCGAAGCAAAACCGCTTGTCATAAATGATTCTCTCCCGAATAGGATTGAAAAGAACTGGGCACCATTCGAACATAACGACGAGTTGCACTTTGTTTACAACTACGATCCGATGATCATATTAAAATGTAATACATCAACTGGTTTTTGTGATGTTGTAAAGGGCGAAGTTCCATTTCAAACACATCTTACATACATAAGAGGGGGTTCAAACTTATTAAAGGTAGATGATGGTTATTTGGGATTTGCACATAGTCGCATCAAAATTGATGATAAGTATAGACCTGGATTTTTTCACATGACACACATGACAAAATTAAACAACAATCTTGAATTAGAATATATAAGTCAACCCATTCAGTATCAAAATGGAGAAAAACTTTTAAGACATACTATTCAAGATCCAGTAAGTTGTTGGAAAGAAAATAATGACATTTATATTACAGCAAACATACGAGATAATTTTTCACATGTTTATAAATTGAATTCAAAGATGGATTGGAATGAAATTGTTAAAAACCAACTTAACGAGATAAAAAATATATGGTTTAAGTAATCATGGAAGATCACGCAGAAGTAAAAGATAAGTGTCTCGGTCTCGAGACTAAACTTGATGAAATAGCTTCAGAGATAAGAAACTTACCATTTAACTATAAAGTTGTAGAAAAATATAGTAACATTGACGAAAATGTTCATGAAATATATGATTGGTATGAAAAAAACAAAATTATTTTGGAAAATTATATGAAAGAAAAATCAATCGTAGATGAAAAGTTAAGAAACCTGGAAAAGTCAATTAGGTTTCTTAACCACGAAACACAAAATATTAAAATGACACCAACATCTATGCCATTAAAACGTCATGGTGGATCTTGTTCACAACTTTTAAATAACTAATCTTTTTTCATGGCCAACTCTAATTTGAGTGTTTACTGTTATTTTGTATCCTGCATCTTTCAAATTTTTGCAAAATGCCACATCTTCGGAGCACATATCTCTAATAAGCTTTCCATTTTCAGCTTCCACTTCTATGTTAGGGTGGCTGAAATATGGATATTTTAAATTTTCAACGACACCTTTACGACACGCAAAGAATCCCATACCATTATATGCCACATTTATGTACTTTTCTGATAAGCACTTATCATTTATTTCCATGAACTGAAAAGTTCCATGTTTTTTGAAATATTCGATATCCCAGTTTTTAACGGTGACATAATGTTTAAGGTCTTCCATTCTATAGAGACCAGATACAACTGGGTATTTGTCAGTATCTTCAATAATTTCAATGACTTGTTCGGGTATGAAAAATATATCTGAATCGATAGTCATCCAGACGTCATAATTCAATTTTCCGTCAAATGGGACTTGTGTGGCACCGCGTAGAACATTTAAACCGAGTGTTTTCATTCTAGAAAAAGGTACAAAACTGCTATATTCATTCACCATCATAACCTTATATCCTTTTTGGGTAAGTTCTATGAGTGTTTTTGACCAGTTCATTAAAAAGGAACCAGAAAAGTCTCTGCCCGGAAAGGCAAAAACAACCGTTTTCATTATTAATTAAATACCTATAAAGCTTTAAATACATGTTATGACATGTACGTATATACAGATGGCTCATGTACCAACAACGGCAAAGAAAACGCAATGGCTGGGATGGGTGTATATTTCGGCGAAGAGGATCCTAGAAATATATCAAAACGTGTAACCGGTAAACAATCAAATAATACAGCAGAGCTTGGTGCGTTTTTAGAAGTTTATGAAGTTTTAAAAGAACATATTGATTCTGGCAAAGATTTGACTATATTTTCAGATTCTATTTATGCTATTAGATGTGTCGGTGAATATGGTAAAAAATGTGAAAATAAATTTTGGAATGTAGACATACCAAACAAAGAACTTGTCAAAAGGACGTATGATATATTCAAAGATAAAAGTAATGTTAAATTTGAATACATAAAAGCACACACGGGTAAAAGCGATGAGCATTCAGTGGGTAACGATAATGCAGACAGACTTGCAAATGAAGCCATAGGTCTTACATCTTGTCCGTACACGAAGATATATCTAAATGTTCCATATAAAGACAAAGAAAATGCAAAGAAACATGGATGCAAATGGGATCCTAAAAAGAAAAAATGGTACACGTTTAAAATGGTAGCAGAACTGGAATCATACTCTTAAAACCTTCAAAACTTCGTTGACTGCGGGGTGTCTTACTATATCTTCTTCAAACATTTCAACATGTTCTATATATTCGAGACTCAAACCGTCCATCTTATTTATAAGCACAGAAAGACCGTTATCATCACCCAAATCTGATTGTTCGAGATCTCCCGTCACAATCAGTTTTGTATTTTCGCCAATTCTCGTAAGTAACATCTTCATTTGGTTGGGTGTACTGTTTTGCATTTCATCGGCAATGATGACCGTGTTATTAAATGTACGACCTCTCATATACCCTAGTGGTTCGATTTTTATACATCGCTCCATTTGATTGTGGGACAAGTACTTTTCAAAAATATCAAACATGGGCTTCGTCCATGGTTCCATTTTTGTGTCCATGTCTCCCGGGAGATATCCCATATCCTCATCAGCCGCAACGATTGGTCTTGTGAGAATGACACGACCCCTAAAGGCGCTTGTAATATGTTCCATACCAATTTGACATGCAAGCATAGTCTTACCCGTGCCGGCTGGCCCGGTTCCCACTATAATTTGTTTTGATGACCTAAGTGCGACCATATATCTACATTGACCAGGTGTTTTGGGGAAATCCATATATCTTATATTAAAATTTTTTTCCTTAAATAAATTAAGATGGAAAGCTATCACTTGATAAAAATGAAACCCACCAAGACTTATTTGAGTCTGGTTGATCCAAATAAGAAGAGTCGTTTTGTTTGCTTCAATAATCATGAGACGGCGGATACTTTTGTAAATTATGTCTCTATTTTTAGATCTAAGCATGGCCACTGGCCAAATATGGATATGTCAAAAAGAATAACCACTGTAAAAAGTAAAGTTGAATTTAAAAAACGTACATCAGACGAGATAAAAAGATTTTTGGACGTGGACACCTTTGACTATGAACAAATCGAAACTATGGTGAAGCGTACAAATATATCTTTTATTTGTGTTTGTAATTTTTCATATCTGGAAAATGAAGAAACTAACCAATTTATAAGTTTTTCTGGTCAAGAATGGGACGGTAAAGCTGACGAAATTTTATACCGAGACCTACTCGAATTCAACTTAAAAACTAAATAAAATATAATATAAGTACATGTGTGGGATAATTGTAACTTTTGGTGAAAGTAAAAAAATACCATCAAATTTACTGTCTCACCGTGGACCAGATGATTACCGTACTAAGAGAATGGGAAAATGTCGCATGGATTTCTATAGACTCGCAATAAACGACTTAACAGAAGCAGGTATGCAACCATTTGTCAAACCAAAACGAATGTTTGTATGTAACGGTGAAATATACAACCATCGCTTATTTAGAAATGGTGAAGAGAAGAGTAAAAGTGACTGTGAAGTTGTTATGAACATGATATACACACTTGGTATAGAAAACACAATCAAGTCTATAAACGGTGATTTTGCAATGGTCTACACTGACGGGAAGAGAGTACTTGCGGCCAGAGATCCAGTTGGTGTTAGACCTATGTTTTATACACGGTATGACGATAATTCTATTGCATTCGCTAGCGAAGCAAAGGCGTTAATGTTTCTTGGTACGCATATAGAGATATTTCCACCAGGGCATTTTTATGATTCATATTTAGACAATTTCATTTGTTATTATACCGGATATTGGAATGTTCACAGGTTTAGTGCTAGTAAAAATCATGAACAGTTACGTCATGTTTTAGAAGAAGCTGTACACACTCGTTTGGATAATACCGACAGGGAAATTGGATTTCTTTTGTCTGGTGGCTTAGATAGTAGTTTAATTGCGGCTATCGCAAGTAGAAAATTGGGCAGGATACGAACTTTTTCTATAGGACTCAAGGGAAGTCCTGACCTAGAAGCCGCAAGGAAAGTTGCGGACTACTTAGCAACCGACCACACAGAAGTGACTTTTACAGTTTCCGACGGAATTGATGCAATTGAAAGTGTCATTAAAAGCCTTGAATCATATGACACAACAACTGTGCGAGCATCTACACCTATGTGGATTTTGTGTAAGTACATCAAAGAAAATACAAATTGTAGATATATTTTCTCTGGTGAGGGAAGTGACGAAATTTTGGGTGGATATTTATACTTTCATAACGCACCCGGTGTCGAAGAATTTGCGTGTGAAAACATGCGTCGACTTAAACTCATACATCAATTTGACGGTCTTCGTGCGGATAGATGTGCGAGTGCACACGGATTAGATTTAATTGTACCGTTTTTAGACAAAAATTTTATTGATTGTTGTATGGGTATGAACCAAAAATTAAAAATGTCAAAAATTGAGAAGGGAATTCTCCGAGAATGTTTCTCCGGTTATCTTCCGGATGAAATTTTATGGCGACAAAAAGACGGGATGAGCGATGCTGTCGGTACAGGTTGGGTTGACCACATAAAAAAATATTGTGAAGAAAAGATCTCAGACAAGATATTCGAAACTATAAGATGCGTCTGTACACATAATATACCCCTCACGAAAGAAGAAGCCTTTTACCGTAACATTTTTTGGAGGTTCTATGAGAGAAGGAACGACCGTCTGATTTCAGAGATATGGCGTCCAAAATGGACATCTGTGACAGACCCTAGTGCGAAATTGTTACTTATAGAAAATGATGTATAGTATATAAATGACCGATTTTGTTGAGAACTTTGACTGCAAAAACAAAGAACACGTTCTTTGGCTCCGAGATGTTGGACAGGCTATGACAAAGGCAACCTCCGGTGGGAGAGTTGATATCGAAAAGATTGTTAACGATAACCCGATTGATGGTGATACAATCATGAAAAATATGATGGATTGGGCGTATATTCATTTCCAACTCAGTATGAAATATTCTAACGCAGTACTCAGTTGTGATGCGTATTTACCAACCCCTGAATAAATTGTATTCACGCAAGGTAAAGTCTTGTGGGTCTGAATTATGATCCATTCTGACTAATAAAATTGGACCGAATGTTTCTTCTTCAGTAAAAGGTTCGGGCAATATATGTTTATTGCGTCTTACGTGTCCACTTTCAGCCTTTAATATGACAACATCTATTTCAGGCCATTGACCTATAAATGTGGGTCTGCCGAGTAGTAATTTTACAATTTCATTTTTTGAAGGATCTATGTCTAGATCTATTTCGTTTATGTCGCATCTTCCTTCTTTTATAAGTATAGCTCTTGCCATCCTTAATTTTTGTTTATAAAAAAATATTTGCAATTAGTAAATGAACAAACGTGCGATAGCGTATGCTTTAGCTTTAGTCATATGTTATTTCATTTTTAGATATATAACAACAGAAGGATACAAATCTCTCCGAGGCGAGTATGTGAATGACAAGATTGATACCAATCCCGAAAGGCGTGTTTCGCAGTTTTTTGATAAATGCTCGCCTGAAAATATGTCCGAGTGCTCTCTTAACAATCCATATGAAGGTCTTCCACTTCCGTAACCTAAGTAGATAGATTTCTTTGTATAATTTAAGAAAGATGAACGTGACAAGAGAATACGTCCTCAATAGGCTATCTTCTATTCTCGAGATTCCCAAAACAGATACACTATGTGTGAATCTCGAGAAGAGTATATTTAATCATACAGTTCGCAATATAGACGAACCTTCGTGGGAAAATAAATGGTTTTCGAATATTTACAAGCATAAATTCCTACAAATTCAATATAATATGTTAAAATCACCCACGTTAAAACAAAAAATTATCAATAAAGATTTAAAAACGAGTGAGGTTGTTGAACTAAAGCCACAACATTTATGGCCGGGTGGTCCAACCGACAAAACAATCGAAGATAGAATTGTTAAAGATTTAAGAAAAGCATATTTAGCAAAAGAAAATCAAAATCAAGAGGGCTTCTTTACATGTAACCGGTGCAAAACAAAGAAAACGACATATTACCAGTTACAAACACGGTCTGCAGATGAACCTATGACAACATTTGTAAGCTGTCTTAACTGTGGTAGAAATTGGAAGTGTTAAGTACGTGTTGGGAATGTGTAAGGTCTGTGTCCATATCACCCACAGATAATACAAAATTATATCCCAAAGCTTTCTTCATATTATCTTTAGTTTCGTGACTTGTAAATCCTAGATAGTCGTATACTATTCCAAAATTTTGTAATTGACTTCTTGTTAGTTCAACAATCGCCTCAAAACTTGGTCTGGCTGTAATAATTATTATTTTATAACCCATTCTTTTTGCGATAATTAAAAGTTCATAAATCGGTACATTAAGTCTACCAGACGTAAATATTAATGTGTCGTCTATATCAAACATGACAGCGTCATTATTTATAACTGTCCTATTTGATATATAAGATATACCACGTTCTTTCAAGCCATCCATTAATATTATTAAAGAATTAAATTACTTCTTTAATAACATGATCATTGATGTACAGATTGACGATGGCACTGTGTGTTTAGCATACATTGTAGCCGAAGATGCATCAAATGATACGTTCAGTGTAAGATTCCTGAGTCATAATAAAGATTTAGATATATACAATTTTGATGAAAATATAGAAACTATTCCAAAAGAATCCATTGTTGGATTTTATGATACCGGTGATTTGGAGGATACTGGTATATATAGGATGACCGAGTCTGGCTACGAAATGATTGAAGATTCTGATTATGAACCAGAAACGGAAAGTGAAGAAGATACCGACGACGACGACAACATATCTCTCGATGAAGAAGATGATCTATAACTACTTAAATAACACCCCCGTAATATATAAAATGACTAATGCCAGAATGCTGCATCTGTTACGAAGCTGAACCAAATTGTACTCTAATATGTGGTCATAAGTTTTGTCACATGTGTATAAAAAAATGGCACAAAGCGTCCATACAAAATAAATGTCCATGTTGTAGAAGAAATGTAAAAATAAAATCACCTCATTGTGAAAATACTAAAGAAATTATTGTAGAGTACGACAAAAATTATGACATTGATGTCATATGCAGTTCTATATTTAAATTTCATGAAAAGATAAAGGTTTTGTCTAAAAAATGTAATGTCACAATCAACGAGTTGAGTTTCTTAGATAAACAACCGTGGACAAAATTTATACTCCCATGCGAATACAACTTAAACGACAAAATTCGTTATACACGGTACAAGTTTATAAACAATAAAAACGATACAAAAATAAAACAAATAACAATAAGACATGGACTATGAACCTAAAAAAAGAATTACAAAAAATGACAAGAAAAATAAAAAACTGATATACAACCAAAAATATTTAAGGATAAAATCTGATATATTAGAAAAGCGAAGAAATGAAAGTATTTTTCATGTCAATACACCCAAACCAGTGAACGGGGTACGCAAGAGTGGCACCAAACTATAAACTCGAGAACAATTATAGAAGAGAAATATTCATGGGAAAATGTATATAAAAAATTAGAACCATTCTTTACAAAGGAATAAGGTATGCCGCCTTACAATCCACCAATTTCGCATTATTCAGAAATGGATGTTTCTGAATACGACGACGAACATATGTTTGCGTGTGTGGGTAAAAATGGCAAACGTTTTCATTGGCTTACCCGCTTCTTAGAACTTGATTATATTTGGTATGATAAAAATAGGAAAATAATTGAGTTATGGGGGCCATACCATACCCACCAAAATAAACAATCTGAACACATTATCCGGTGTGAGATTGAACATTTTAAGCCTAAGTTTAAAGATTGTAATGAATAAGTAAGTAATCATGCAAAAAAGACCCGTTGTTCGTGAAAAAATTGGTAAGATCATAGAAAATGACCGAATACAACCAGGAACATTTTTACATAAGTTAGTTAAACCTGAACCCACACAATTTTACGAACGGCTAAAGACCCCTATTTATCAAAAAGAAGCATATTTAAAGTTGATGGAGAGAAATTGTAAAGATAGAGGTATAGAATTTATACCACCTAACATACCCGATAGTGTCGTGGAGGTATATGAAACCACAGAGACTTACAATCCCGTGAATAACTGGGACAAAATTTACATAAAACTTAAATATAAGAAGAACAAAACTGTTGGTGTAAAACTTGTAACATCTTTTCAAGACATTTACAACACGTATTGTGTAAATTCAAAGATACCACCAATTAAAACAGTAGTGAGTGCTTATAAGGCTATGGGGTATCCAGATGAATTTACAGATAATCTTTTAAAAAATCACACAAAAAAGATGGCATCTGCATCTAAAATATTCAAAAAGGTAGATTTAGTTCTTAACAAAGAGCCTGTTAAAAAGCCAAAAAAGAAGAAGGAAGAACCACCGCCACAGGAAGAAACTATCGAAGAAAATGAACCTGATGATGATAATGAAAACAACGACGATCCGGTTGATGACGATGATGGTGGTATGGATGTTGAATTGGACCAAGATGAAGAAGACGCTGTCGAAGAAGAATATTATTCGGACGTGGATTAATTTTTAATTCTTGGTAACCTCACCCCCAGGGATCTTAGTGAGTCCCGCCTTTCTCTAGACAGATTTACTTCCGGTTCTTTTTGGTATTCTAGCCATACAAACAAAGAAGGTTTGCCATCCACTTCTTTTAAAATATTAATATGACCGTGCTTCCGGTGAAAGTCTACGAGACGTGTGAACATACATAACCAATGATCTTCGGAAGGACATATCCATTCATCTTTATTTATGGGGTCTTCCATGTATTCGATAGCTTTTGTTAAAAATTTGTCATAAAATTCGGTATAATCATAATTGTGTACTGTTACATCTAACGGTGGATCTATTAACAGTTCTAATTCTATTAATTCTAATGGGAAAGCCCAATATATCATTTCTATGGCGTCTGTACTAGACATGATATACCTTAACACACCCACAGTTAAAAGTCCCCTTCTCTGTTTTTTCTTCTTTTTTTCGTGCTTTTTACCATTTTGTTCTAGATATTCTTCACGACATAGTTTAAAAGATTTTTCAACTATTATGTCTTGAATTTCTACTGGTAATATATCCCATAAACTCATACCCTATTTTTTTATGACATTTTATTTAAAGATAGCCTAAGTCAATTTTTAACGTAATAAAAATAAGTTTTTGAGATGTTTATCACGAACGTCTTGGTCGGAAAACAAATTGTTGACAGAGCAATTTTCTGGGACCTACGCAAGGCGTCTGATTACGCACAAGAAAAAACAAAACACAAAGTTTGGGAAATTGACAAAGGTGTATTTTATTACGGTGACGTAGAAGCGGTTGTATACGACCCAAACTTGCAAGAAACGTCTGATTACCAAGATGAACATATTCTTTCTTTCGTTAGATCCATATGAAATTGCTAACATGTCGTGCGATCAGCATGTAGTCAAAATTCAATTAGAAATATGTCAAATGTTATACATGGCATGGCATTTTGCAGGTTTGGGGGATTATCTTAATGAAAACGCACCTTTTACAAAAGATGGAAAACGGAGGGGGTACAGACCGGCGCACCCCAAACACCCCATGACTATGTGGGTATCTTCCAGTCTAGAAAACTACTTATACGCATGTAGAATAGGCCTAGCTTTAACCCAAGAGTACACTCGTAGATATGGGAAAGTTCATACATGTGCCGAACATTTAACATGGTTATTTACACACGTCCCCGAACATTTTGAAGATCGTAAAAGTGATACAGCGTATTATTCTATAGAGGGTATTCCAGAATGTATGCCGGAAGAATATAGACAAGCAAGTGTAGTTGATGCATATCAACTTTACTACATGGTTGAAAAAATGTCCTTTGCCCGATACAAGTACATAGCTTCCGGTCTTTCATCTGGTTTATCGTAGCCAAGTGATTCTATAAACTCCGGAATTTCACTGTTTTCAAACTGATGAATTTCTATCAAGATCATAGGTTTGTGTTTTTTAATAGTATTTACTGCACCTTTTAAAACATTCAATTCGTGCCCCTCGACATCTATTTTGATTATGGATGGTATTCCGTGATACACGTCGTCTAATCTTTTGCAAGATACATCTACAGAAACAGTTTTTTTACCATCTGTTCTTTTATTCAGTGTTGTACCTCCGTAATTTATTTTATTTTCATATTGACAACAAAATTGTGGAATGTACATGACAGTTTCACATTCTGCATCTGATAAAGCAAAATCATACACTTTCACGGGATGTTTTAATTCATTTATACGGTTAGCGTTTATATTTAAAATTTCGTGATACACGGGTTCGAAAGAATGAACTGGTCCATAGTCTGAAAAAACTAAAGTGTTACCACCAATATTTGAACCTATATCCAGAATATCTGTGTCAGTTTTGTAATATTTTCTTACATCTTCTCTCATCCATTCATCCCAGTCATAACCACGTGCAATTGTTGGTGCTATATATTCGTCATCTTCTATTACCGCAAAATTATATCTTCCATTATTTACCATAACAATTTTGAGATTGTGGCTCATACTAAAATAAAGTCATTTAAAAACTTTAAACTACTACAATAAAAAAGAATGTTCGGCATTGGTCAAAGCATTACTGCACCATCGGTCGTGGTTAAGCCAAAGGAAACTAGACGAGAGTACCGTCCAAGAACCTACAGTGAATTTGTAAAAGGTCTAAAGAATAATGAACTTCCGGAAGTTATGATTAAACCAAATCAAAGTTTGGCGGTCTTTGAAGACGATGAAGGTAACTACGGCGATGCCCAAATTGTTCAAAATCAAGACCTATGGCAAACCATTGCCGAAAGTGACGCCAACGTTCGTGTTGATATGACAGTGCCAACTTCTATTTCCGATACAATTTCAGTCTTTTTCCTTTTGACTTTTATCTTTTTTGTTTTTCGATCCATGTTAAGTGGTTCGGGTGGATCGGGGCCTATGAATAATCCATTCATCAAGAATCGGGAATTTATCGCAGAAACAGAAATCAAAACCCGATTTGATGATGTTGAAGGTATTGATGCAGCCAAGGATGAACTCGAAGAGATTGTGGATTTTCTCAAGCAACCCGAGAGATACTTTGGAAGTGGGGCCAAAATCCCGCGCGGTGCCCTCCTCACGGGTAAGCCTGGTACAGGTAAGACTCTTCTCGCTCGCGCTATCGCAGGTGAATCCAATGTTCCTTTCATTCAGTGCTCGGCCGCAAACTTTGTTGAAATGTTTGTTGGTGTGGGTGCCAAGAGGGTTCGTGACCTTTTTGAAGTTGCTCGTGAAAATCAGCCGTGTATCGTCTTCATTGATGAGATCGATGCTGTGGGTAAGCAACGCAGTGCGGGTGGCATGCCTTCGAACGATGAACGCGAACAAACCATTAATCAACTACTCACTGAAATGGATGGATTTGATAATGAGACTGGTATTGTTGTCATTGCTGCCACAAACCGCATTGACATTCTTGATGACGCCCTCCTTCGTCCAGGTCGCTTCGATCGTAAGATTAGTGTGGCTTTGCCAAGTGTTCGTGGTCGCGAAAAGATCTTGGGTGTCCATGCCAGGGACAAGAAGTTGTCCGACGATGTAAAGTTACGCTCCATCGCAAAGCAAACAACGGGCTTCTCTGGTGCGGACCTGGCGAACCTTCTCAATGAATGCGCCATTCGTGCCGTTCGTGATGGTGACGGAACGATCACAAATGAAATTGTGGAGAATGTCTACCAACGCATCGTTGTCGGTGCTAAAGGTGATACGAAGTTCTCGCCACGAAAGAAGGAACTTGTGGCATACCACGAAGCTGGACATGCCATTGTTGGGGCAATTTTGCCAGATTATGACACTGTCCGCAAGGTTTCTATTATCCCTCGAGGAGATGCTGGCGGAGTTACTTTCTTCCAACCTTCAGAGGAAAATGCCGAGTCTGCCATGTACACAAAGGAATATTTGACTTCACAAATTATTGTGGCACTCGGTGGCAGAGCCGCGGAAGAAATCATCTATGGTAAAGACAGAATTACGACCGGTGCTTCGGGTGACTTTGCCCAAGTCTATATGATTGCTCGTGAAATGCTGACTACCTATGGTTTCAGTCTCTACAACTTTGACTACCGTAAGATGTCAGATGAAGCCTCTCGCCTTTTAGATATGGAAATTGATAAGCTCGTTGATCTGTGCTACAAAGAAGCTCTCGGTATCTTGGGTACAAACAAACGACAATTGGAATTGCTCAAGGATAAACTTCTCGATGAGGAGATTGTTGATGGTCAATGGGTTTATGATCTTGTGAGTGGAAAGTGTAAGGTTGGGCGATCGGCGGAACTCGACAGTTTTGACTACGACTAAATTATTTTGGGTGGATATAGTAGATATGAAGAGAACTCAACGAAATACAAAGTCCGGAGCTGTGCGACCCAGGCCTAAACCTAAGACTGCAGTGCGACCCAGGCCTAAACCTAAGACTGCAGTGCGACCACAAACAATCGTTCCAAAAAATGCTTTATCAACAAAACAAAAGAAGCTCATTGATCAACTCGACACATTGGTCGGTGAGATGACTCGGGGTAATCAAGACCTACATGATTTTATAATTTCATTCTACGACGAAACATCCAATAATGAATTTACAATGAAACTTTTTGGGGGTAAATCTATTAATGAAGCTAAACAAATAATCCAAAAACATATCAAATTGTTTTCCGTAGAATTGTTGAGAGGTTCAAAAGTCGAAGAAAAGTTTGTTTTGAAGGGTGATGATGTAATAAACTTCGCGTACCTCATGTATCTTGATATGAAACACGACGCGACTATACCACAAAGTATGACATTTGCACGATATTGTAAAGCCTCGTGGGGAAGAGGTGGTAAGCAAGTGCGATCACCCGTGTATATAATGTTTGGTAGAGAACTTAAACCAAAGCGCACCGAGTTCATTAAGAAAATTGAGTATATTGTGAATAATGCTACGAATACAAACGGTAAAAAATATGGATCTATGGAAAAGGCGATTAAGTATAATTTGCCAACTATCTACCAAGATATTCCAGATATGTTCAAGGGGGTTTCAGTTGCGTATGCTCAAATTAATGAAAGTTTCTTGAAAGATAGAAAAAACCTATTTCTTGCTCTCGACCAAGAAGATGAAAAGCACACCGCAACTCTCAATATTTCAAGAACCAGATACAACCTTCCAAATGGTGGAAAGGCTAAGCTACTCTATCCATTTGTTTCCGTCGCAAACCTTTTAGATCCTGGTAAGAATATGCTCATTGATAGTGCGAAAGAAGACAGTAAGTATTTGATGAATGCCGCTACTTCTAATTCAAGTGTTGTTGGTAACACAGCTGCCAATAGAATTACATCAAGATTAACATGGAACTACTATAAACCCAAGTTTGTAATTGAACATGACTATGGTAAAACTGTAATAGATGTTTATTATACAAAACAAGCTGGTCCAAAGAGAGATAAGCGTGGGTATGCAATTCATGTTTCTAATCCAAGTAGTCAAGAACCATACCGCCTTGGAGCTAAAGTTTCAAAGGGTAAAGCTTCAAACGGTACTTCTGCCGACAAATTATCAAAGTTTTTCGGAGACTTTTTGCAGGCACTTTCTACGATCAATCAAATCAAGAAGAATAAAGTGAGTAATCACAACTTCTGTCTTACAACTGGTGACGCTATGCTTGCCAACATGTTTGTCTTCATGTGTTCCCATGGTTCTCCAGAACCTGTGACACCAAAGCTTTGGTTGGTTCTTTCTGCACAACAGAGATCTTTTTTGTATGGAATGAACGATATTTTACAAGTTGCAAATGCTGCACCAACTCGTGTCATAAATGTCCCAAATACAAATATTAAAGTTTCATCTGGAAGTAATCGTTCAACCTCAAATTCTCGTCCGAGAAATGTTACACCCGTTAGAATGAATACAGGCAATAATCGTCGTGAAGGTTCTGGAAATTCAAATAATGTGAATGCTAGACCAGGTTTCTTTGGTAGAGCTGCCAGGTTATTTGGTGGAAACAAAAAACAAAACGCGAAGTCAAATAGTACTCGATCTCCAAAGTCCAAACCTCAAACACCAAGAGTGGTTAATAACAAGAATATTGTGAAAAACAATAACAATAATAACACGAGAAGTTTTGTAACCGCTTCTTCAAATAATTCTAATAATAACAATAATAATGTTACACAACCCGTTAAGAAGAGAAAGGTAAATAACAATGTTAAAGCTAAACTTAATGAACTTGAAAGAATTAAGAGACGCGAACGTGAATTGGCAAGACTTAAAAACTAACACCCAAAGTAGATAAAGATGGCTCGTAATTACGATACCGAGTCCGACGAAGAAGAACCCGATTTTTTCGAAGAATACGATGAAGCCATCAAGGCTCGTGTGAAATCCCTCAAAAAGATTGAAGATGTATTTGACGCAAAGGCTCTCATTGCCCTTTCCGAGAAACTTCCAAAGACCAAGTTCAAGATCTACGAAGATTTCCAAAAGAAGGCGAAAAAAATTGTGGAAGATATGGACGAGGTCATGAGGGTCTTTGTTGCCGAAGAACTTCGGGAAGAGTACCTGGCACCACAAGAAGATGATGAGACTGTGGTGTGCGAACATTGTGACATCGTTCGTAGTGAAAGTGACTATGTAGATTGTACATGCGATAAAGAGAGAATGACCCAATTCGCAGAAGAGATTGGATGTGACATATAAAATCTTAGGTAAATGAAAATCATCATTCTCAATAAAAAATGTATGTATCAATAAATGGTATGCAAGTGCTGTTCCAAAGATGTTGTTCGCGATGCAGATGCGATATATTCCACCCAGCCAGGAATAATTAAACAAAAATGGGTTCCTTCTAAAACAATTAGAATATATAACAAAAGCAAATATTTTGTCGAATTAGATATTAAGGATAGAAAAGGGACTTTCCTTCGTAGTATGAACTTGGGCGCAATGAATGCAAATGCTGGGTTAGAATTTGAAAATGGAGATCATGACGATATTCAAACTGTTAAAGTATTACCTGGAATGGTAAAAAAGCTTAGAGTTGGAACCTGGTCTTATATGATTACAGCTTATATGAATGGTAAATTATTGTTTAAAAATCGTGTATATAGCACACGACATTATCCTTGTTTTTTTGATAGACATTATGGAGAAGCAGATAGTAAAAGTATTAAAGAAGTTCCTCAAGAACATTTTATTGAACCACCAGAAACTAAAACAGAAACAGAAACCAGAAAAAGAAAGTGGTTCTTTTTATTCTTATTATAGAGAACTTACTAGTGTGAATTTGATCGCATGAGAATGACCCAATTCGCAGAAGAGATTGGTGC
>Ga0228638_1000129_pt1 | contig 31067 bp, 22 predicted proteins | sample 48DmetaG_FD_182704 | JGI IMG/M metagenome (GOLD analysis project Ga0228638, IMG submission 182704) | Seawater microbial communities from Monterey Bay, California, United States - 48D | ecosystem: Environmental > Aquatic > Marine > Coastal | place: USA: California | collected 2016-10-31 | reverse complement strand
ATGATTTATCACAAACTGCTGAAGATTGGCTTAATCTAACAATTTCGAATCGTCCAGCCCCTGCATTTTCCCTTCTGACAGAAGGTAATGGAAATTCAACAGATACTGATTGTTCAATCACTATGATTCCCGATTCATCAGACATTGATTTCACTAACTTTGTCAAGATATGGAGAATTCAAGGAGTAGTTTTCCAAGACTATAATACTACTAAATTCGACTGTTCGGTTCTTTCTGCTGGAGTTCACTTGGTTTCGCTCGAAGTAGTGAATAATGAATTAATTCACACTATTCATGCTGTTAATGTGGTTAGGCTCCCTGGTCTTAATTTGACAGACGAAGAAGCAGAATCTCTTCCTTCTCGTTCATTTGGAGAAGATACTAAAACCGACTCAGTAGGATGGATTTCAATAGGAATTCTGTGTTTTGTTGTCGCTATACTAGCATTTGTTTTCTTGGTGAGAGTGAAAGACGAAAAAGATATTTTTGAAATGCGAGACCTAGGTCCAGCACCTATGATTTTAGAGGATGGCTCGCCAGATTCTGAAGGCTTACCAACCACTGTTGATGACGAAGGAGTACTTTGGCGACAACATCCAGATGGCAACCATGATTGGTGGGATCAAGACCTAAGAATCTGGAATAGGTGGTGAAGTTCTGGAAATTCTAGGATTCGAAATATTTGGAACAATTTGGTCAATAATCCTAACCAGCCTTATTGGTATTTTCCTCATTTCATTACTAATTTGGGTCATTAAAGTTCTACCAAAGAAACCTCGCGAAGGGGCAACTTGGAACTCGGACTGTGAATTTCGCTCTAGAGCCGTTATCGACGGTGACGATGTTACTTTTACTAAAGTCAGAGACTTCTTCTGGAGAACCACTAAGGACAGAGATGAGAATTGGGATGAAGATATTACTGTCAACGTTAATGATATCAAGGATGTATGGTTTGTAGTCGACCACTTTCACAAAGTTCATGGTTTGGCACATACCTTTTTGACAATAGAATTTAATGACGGAACATGCCTATCATTTTCTTATGAAGCAAGGAGAATAAAAGGCCAGAGATATCACCCATGGGACGGAATGTGGAGAAATTATGAATTATTTTTACTAGTAGGCCATGAGAGAGATTTACTTGGATTAAGAACAAATGCCCGCGGCAACAAAGACTACATGTTTAGAGCGATAACTCCACCAGGCAAAGAAAAACAATTACTATTGGGATTGGCTAAAAATATGAATTCTCTAATTGACAACCCCATTTGGTATCATTCTATTCTTACCACTTGTAATACCTCAATAGTGAAACTAGTTAACAAAGTAACACCAGGTCGTATCCCTTTCTTCCTTCGGAACTTCTTACCAGGATATACTCCTAAGGTGGCTTTCAAATTAGCATTGATTGAAGATTGGGGCGGTTATGAAAAGACTTTGGAATTAGCAAGGATTGACCAAAAAGCGATGAAATGGGACGGCGAAGGCGACTACTCTGAAATGATACGCTCTCATTTACCGACTTCTAAAAATCAGTAATTGTCCTTCATTGCAAGATATTTGTATTTCCTTTTCGGTAGCCACATTGTGTAAACCCCTAGAACTTGGACTAATGTCTTGGTTATCAAGAATCCACTTTGAACCTTTGATAGTAACTCCTTTACAACTACCAATCGGGAACACAGAGAAAGTTGTTCCAACTTCTATAGAAAATACTACTTTGGAAGAATTAATTTTGGAAACTATACAATCTTCGAGGTGTATGTAAGACTCTATTTCACAATCCAATATTGACCAGTAAGAGGCAAATTGGTGTTGATTACTACCGCCTTCAACACCTATAATGTCTATTCTGGAAGCTTTTAAGTCACTGGCGAAGATTATTGATTTAGATAAATCATTATTATTTTGGTCATCTATTTTGATTACTTCCAGATCTAGCAGTTGTAATTCTTCAATAGTTTTTCTTTCTAAACTATCCATATCTCCTATCACATAATCGACCTTTATCGACCGATCTAAGCATTTCTCGATTGCACCGTCACAAGCGATTATATTATCACTTAAATCAATCAAACCTTGGGTGATTAAATCACTGGTAATTTTAGAGTTTCCAACTACAAGAACTCTAACCATATTACGGGCAGAAGTGGGCAGTTTGTCAAGGGTTCTACTAGATGATTCAAATTGACCCCCTAAGGGGGTCAAGTAGGATTATTGCACAAGTATTTTTGAAGTATACTTGGTGTCGCAAGTTTATGGCGAGAGTTAGCAAAGGCAAAACCTCGTCAGCCCCGTTACTAATTGCGTTAATTTTCTTGTTGCAATTAGCATCTCCCTTGCTCTCACCGAATACCTCTGAAGATAGTGATTTGACATATGAGGGAGTATCTCTGACTCATCCATATGTGGACGTTGACCAAACCTATTATGGCCATGATTTCGCTGGAAGCGAGATATCAATCGATGAATTGATTGATGCGAAAGTTAGGGCTGAGTCAGCATTAGATTTGTGGAATAGTCATCTAATTTTGAATGCAGGTAACCAAACTCCGGGAACCCCGGATATAGAATTCACTGGATATCAACAAATAGAGATGTGTTGGAGTACCCTTGAAGGGCATGTCCGAACCTATTCGAGAAATATATCTGGTTCTGAAACTCTCATGCATGTTGACGATGTTGGCGTTTATTCAACTATTGAAGAAATTGTAGACTGCGCTCTTGCGGTAAAGAAAAATGGTAGAAAAACTCTGCTTTATGCAGACGGGAATAATTTGAAAGCAGCTCAAATAGCACTTCAGAGCTCCTTATATTCACAAGGAGATGCTTGGCATACCCGAACTATTTTGGAGGAAGTAAATGTCACTCACATTGAATTATCAGTTTCTCCATCAGATTTAGAATGGGGAGTTTATCGAAATGATTTGGGACAGTTACATGAAATCAGTTTTACTGGGACATTTTGGGAAACCAGAATATTGGATGGTGGGCCAATTGGTGAAGATATTGAATTACATATTGGTGAAGATGATAATGTTAGTATTCTTTACACTAAGTTAGATGATGTAATGATGATTAATATCGACTCTACTGTTAACGGTCTGATATCTAAAGAAGTACTTCTAACCGATGAAAACATTGACTCACCTGTAGGCTTAGATTTTGATAATAGTGGGCTTGTACAAATTTCAACATCAACATTTGATGGAAATAATTCTACCATAAATCTCAAGAGGAGTCTAGCCAATGATAAAAATCAAATTAGTTCTGAACCCACTTCATCGCTTGAAATTGGTTCCATTAATTTGGCTGACACAGCAGGCCATACAGTATCTGGAGATTTCAACAATGATGGATTTAGTGATTTAGCAATTAGCCAACCTGAACTAAATACATGGTTATCAGCAAATTCTTCTAACCCTTCTGCTGGTACTTCTAATGGTCAAATGAATATTCATTATGGTTCAGAAACTGGTCTTTCTCAAAGTGCCGATATTGAATTCTATGGCGGTCAAGACAACCAGTATTTTGGCCAAGGAATCACCAGTGGTGACTTTAATGGTGATGGATTTAGTGATGTCGCAGTCGGTTCACCGGGGTACAATCTGAACGATGGAAAAGTAGAAGTTTTCTTCGGCTCTTCCTTGGGACTTTCTACAGTTCCAGCAATAATAACTGGAGTATCATTCACTACTGATAGCGGCCTAGAATATGGTTCGCTACTTAGAACAGTGGAAGATTTAGATGGTGATGGTAATGATGAGTTATTGGTCTCGTCTCTTGGAGAGGATGGTCTAGGCAAACTGGAATTATTCCATGGTTCGTCACAAAATGATGGTTGGGGTACACTACAATCTCCCGAACAATCTACTCAAGGCAAGTTATTTGGTCGTTCAGTATCTACTTCTGGAGATATCAATAATGATGGGTTTGATGATTTGGTTGTTGGTAATACGGGTACTCTAGATAGTCCCGTAGGTTATTCAGGTGTTGAAATCTACCTGGGTAGTTCAAATGGATTTTCGTCACAGAGCACTAAATCGTTCCAATCTAATCTACAAGGAACCTTATTTGGCTATGAAGTGGAAATTGTAGCCGACATCAATGGAGATGGCAATGATGAAATCTTTATTTCAGAACCATATAACGGTTCTAATGCTTATCAAAGTGGTATGGTTTGGGTATACTTTGGTAATTCATCCAGCATTGCTGATCAGCCCGATATAGTATTGATTGGACAAATGAATGAATTAATTGGATTGAATGTATTGTCAGCAGGTGATACGAATTCTGATGGCTTTAATGATGTATTTATTACCCATTCAGGTTCTTACACTAGTGGTAGCGTTGAATTATATCTTGGTTCATCTACAGGTTTAGAATCTCAACATTACACGGTTCTAGGTGGTGGAGGTAATATCGCATTAGCGGCACTCTCTGGAGTAGATTTTGATGGAGATGATGTTGAAGACTTTGTATTCAGTAAAGAATTAACAGATATGTCTTCGAATGAGAACTACATCTTTTATCATATTCATTCCCGTAATCTTTGGGAAAATCGGAATTTTTCAGTAAATGGAGATTTAGAAAGCCTTGACCTTGATGTTTCATCATCAGGTAAAAGCACTATTTTAGCGTCTTATTCGTCACAAAACTCTACTATTACGACTATATTTGATAACGCTTTTTCTCAGGCAGCTTCAGGTGATTGGCTTGAACACAGATTAACAGATTTAGACCATAACAACTCTTCTAGTGCGTTAGCAGTGTCTCCATCTGGCCTTCCATTCGTGGTCATTGCTGATGATGTCAATGGATTAGTACTTAGAACTTCTAAATCCATGACTGCTCTAGAATCGGAAGTTCAAACCTTAGGTACTTCTCCTGAATTCATCGGACAAACTTTAGATGACTCAAACATGCAACATATCGCCTATTCTACCACTGGTAATACCCAGGTTTTCCTAAACAAACAAACCACTTCAGGCTGGACATTTGAAAATATTAGAAGTTCAGTTTCTATCGCTTCACCAATAAATATTCTATCTGATAGTAATAACTCATCTCATCTTATTTACAGAGATTCAACAAATGGGCAGATTGAGTACGCGTTTTACTTGAATGGATGGAATATCCAGAATTTGGGCGCTCCCAATCAGGCAGCATCAACTTCTCATTCATCGATATGGTTGCCAAATGGTGATTTGGCAATAGGTCTAATCGAGTTTGATGGTAATAATCACAATCTAAGTTTGTGGACTTGGAACGGATCAGTACTCAATAGTTCAGTTATTAGGTCCGAAACAGACTTATCAACAGATATCCAAATTAGTTTGACAGATGATGGAGTAATTATGTTTGCAGCATTAACATCGTCAGGCTCCCTAAGTCTTTACGAAAGAACGTGGAATGAAGTTGTGTGGAATGGGGTATTAGTTGACCAACCAACTGGAAATAATGCCGATATGTCTTTTGATTTGATAGGAGGGGAATTCCCTGCAATGGCAGTAAAGTCTTCTTCAAATTCTATTTATGCTAGGCAAGGAGTAGAAAATTGGATTTCCATGGCAAGTCAGCCCGAATCCACGCCTCAAGGAACATGGAGTCTAACTCAAATCGATACGCATTATATTTTGTTCACAACTAATCCGGTTTCTGGATTCTTACAGTGGAATTCAATTGAGAAGAATGGTATTCATCAAGAATTTGCTCCGTGGTTTAGTCAAACCTTTAGTGGATTGAGTACCACTTCACAAGTAGTACCATTAATCGATTCAAATGGGACATTGAAATTAGCAATGATAGATGATTTGACCAATCAGATTATTTCTCTAAGTTTATACTTAGATTCAGATAAAGACTTGATTTTTGATAAAATAGATGACTTACCATACTTATCAGGCCAGTGGTCAGATAGCGATGGAGATGGTTATGGAGACAGTCCCTTAGGGCCGCAATTCGACTCTTGTCCTCTAGATGATAGGACATCATCTCTGGTCGTGTTTGGTTGCGTTGATTATGACGACGACGGATATGCAGATTCTATCGACACCTGTAACAATATTCGTGGTTATTCATGGTTAGGAAGGACAGGGTGTGGAGACTTTGACCAAGATGGATGGTCAGATAACAAGATTTCATATCAAAGTGGGGATATTTTTACCGATAATTGGAAACAAGTTTTCGATAGTGACGGTGATGGATACGGGGATAATCATGGCCCTGACTGTTGTGATACTTGGTATGACACTAACGCTCAACTAGGTGACGCTTTCCCATACGATTACAAACAATATCTCGACTGGGATGGTGATGGATTTGGTGATAATACTTCTGACTTGATTGGCGGAGATAGATGTAGATTTGAATTTGGTACTTCTGTTTATGACCGTAATGGTTGTTTAGATTCAGACTTTGACGGATACTCGGACCCAAGACCAGACTGGACGCAAATGGACGGTGCAGATATGTGGCCCTTGGACCCTACACAATGGGCAGATAGTGATGGTGATGGTTATGGTGATAACAGCTCATTAAATGCAACTAACCCTGATGCTTTCCCGAATAATATTGCCGTAGTTAACGATACTGATGGTGATGGTTATCCAGATAATTTCACTTCTTTTTACAACGGAAGTAATGCTAACGGTATATATCTAGACGGTTGCCCACTCGTACCTGGAAATTCCTCGGACCCGCTATTTGGTTGTCTAGATAGTGATGGTGATGCCTTCATGGATTTGTACACATATGACTTAAATGCAACAACTAATCTAAGAGAAAATCAATCTGGAGATGCGTTCCCATTCGATGATTCACAATGGAAGGATACTGATGGTGACGGTTTTGGTGACCAGCAATTTGGTTTCCAGCCAGATATCTGTCCTTATCAATTTGGAGTTCTTGATGGTACCCTCGGAGTAGGCTGTCGTTTGATTGATGGCAATGATGATGATGGAGATTTTGTCATTAATGAGGAGGATATATGCCCTGATACTGATGCAATGTTAGTCGTCGATTCTGATGGATGTGCACAAAATCAAATTGATGATGATGGAGATGGAGTATTCAATGATGCAGACCAGTGTGAATTGACGCCTAACGGGGAACTGGTCGATACTATAGGTTGTAGTCAAGCGCAAAAAGAAGTCGATGATGATGGAGATGGTATCTTTAATTTCCAAGATTCGTGTTCAAACACTCCTGTTGGAGAAGTAGCAAACCAGTTTGGTTGTTCTTCATCACAACGTGATTCAGACGGAGATGGAGTATTAGATTCTCTTGATAATTGTCCTGATACGCCCCAAAGTTATCCAGTTGATGAGTCTGGATGTACAGACAATAATGCTCTAAACTTTGATTGGGATAGTGATGGATACCTAGGTGTCTATCAATACGACGTAGATGAAACTCTAAAGATTCGAATTAATCAGCAAGGCGACTTATATCCGTTTGAAGAAACTCAATGGTGGGATAGCGATGGTGACGGCTTTGGAGATAATCCACAGGGGGTTAATGCTGATGATTGTATTCTTGAAAACGGAACATCATTCGAAGATAGAACCGGATGTCTAGATTCCGATGGTGACGGATGGTCCAATCCAAACTCTATTGATTGGTTTGCTTCTCCTAACGGGCAAGCGGATGCATTTACTAACGATTCAACTCAATGGAGAGATGTCGATGGTGATGGATATGGGGATAATCAATCTGGAAATAATCCCGATCTTTGTCCAAACACTAAATCTGTTTACAGAGATAGCGTCGACTCCAGTGGCTGTGCAGATAATGAGAAGGATTCAGACTCCGACGGAGTTGTTGATAGTTTAGACAATTGTCCTATTGATGCTAAAGGAATCAATGGATACGCCGACGGCTGTCCTTTGGAAACTCAAGACAATACTAATAATTCAGCTGAAATATTTGGAATGGGAATATTGACTTTCATTCTTATCTGTGTTTCATCTCTAGTTGGAATCATTATTCTCTTCGCCTTTATTCGAAGGAGAGCCGAAGAGGATTGGTTTGATGATGATGATGAAGATTATGATGAAGATTATGAAGAAAATTATCAAGAAGACAAATTAAGTTTCTTATCTGACTTGCGTTCTAATCGAAGTAGCCCGAGTCCTAATCGAGGACCTACTGGCGGCCCTCCAAGAAATTCACCTCCAGTTAGCAGAAATAGTCCTCAAAGTACGCCTCCAGCCACAAGAAATCCAGTTATCACATCAACTAATTCGAAATCTTCCTTATCAGAAAGTGCTAAAACAACCTCAAAGAAAGTCAAGTCTAGTGTTAAGACTGGAAAGAAGGTTCGTAAAGCGAAATTAGAAGTCGACTTGGATATATTCGAAGGAGTTGAAGATGCTCATAGAGATACAGCAATCGACTGGGTAGTTGAATCGTTATCAGATGGCTCCTCTGAGCGGGAAATATTAATGCGACTACAGAGTAATGGATGGAATGCACCACAGTCTCGAGCCATCATTAATCTCAGTAAAAATAGATGAAAGGAATTTTGGTATCCATGTGTTTTCATAAGAAGAGTATTCAGCAAAGATTAGTGAGGTGTTGTAATGGCTGGTGATGTACTCGAAGGCGCCTCTCTACCAGATGGGATTGAGGTCGATGAAACCGCAGCTTACTTTGGTGTAATAGAATCCTCAGACATAGTTCATCAATTGATGGAAATGGACTTTTCAGGCGCTTTAACTAAATTCTTTGAGAAGGTTTCAGACATAGTCCTTCTTCCGGGAGAATTTGATTTTGAGGCAGCGAGTGAACGTATGAATTGCGAAGGTGGAGAAATTTACTTCTTAGTCGCTGGCCATCTTGGATTAATGAGTTTCACTGACCCATTACTTGGATTCTTGGGCCTACCTAATTCCCTTGGAGAACAATCGTCGAATTCCAAACCAACAGTTAGTGACTCTGAGTTTGATTCATTGACCCGATTAACAGACCCAATGAGGGTCTTGAAATTATTAGCAATTGCTCAAGAAACAGGTGGTAAAGAAGAGGTACTGAAATATTACCATTCACTAAAAGAGATGTTTTCTAGTCCTGAAGGAAACCTTCAGTCTATCATCCAAGTAGCTGACCAACTCGATGCTTCACTAGATGTCATTGGTCATGCAATACCCGTCCCAGAACTTTCGGGCTCTTCAGTTTCAATTCCGAAAAGTGTTCCGTCTCCAAAAGTTAGTTCACCACCAGCGGTAGAAAAACCAGCGGTTTCTAATAATACTCCACTTCCAAGTCAAGTCTTATCATCAGAGGAACAAGGCTCTGTTCCTCTGCCAAGTTTCAATCAATCCGCAGTTGTCGAAGTTGAGGCTAAGCCTGTAGTGCAAGAAGATGTAACCGACAAGAAAGCAGCTAAAGTCACCCAGGATGCTTTTGATGGAGCATTTGGAGTTGATATTCCTCAAATTTCAGAACCAGAGCCAGAACCAGAACCAGAACCTGAACCTGAACCTGAACCTGAACCTGAACCTGAACCTGAACCTGAACCTGAACCTGAACCTGAACCTGAACCTGAACCTGAGCCAGAGCCTGAAACATTTGTCAGTGTAGCCGAGCAATTCATCGAAGCGGATACAGACAATGACGGGACACTATCGGTCGAAGAGTTATCCAAGGCCACAGGCTTATCAATTGAAGAAACTCAAGAATTACATTCTCAAGCAGACGTTGACAACGATGGTTCTCTATCACTTTCAGAAGTAATTGCATCTCCTGCAGCTGAGAAGCTCTCTGCGTTGCCTCGACCTGTATCGCCGGTACGTAGACCTGTTAACAGGAGAGAACCTGTACAACCTAAAGAAGTAATAAATCAACAACCGATTGCACAACCTACTCAGCAAAGTCAGCCGGTTCAACAACATCCTCAATATCCACAGCCAGTTCCTCAACCGGCCCCACAAGTCCAACCTATGCAAAGACCACAACAGATTAATCAGCAGCCTTGGAGTCAACCAGTTCAACCTACAATACGCTCAGGAGTATTATGTCGAGGTTGCGGTATTGGACTAGACCCATATTGGAGACATTGTCCGGTGTGCGGCGGTCAAAATTTAGGTTGATTATAGTTCAAGGATGAAACTACCCTTGTCTAAAATTTGTGTGTCATCAAGCCATACGCTCGGAGATTTCAAAACTCCAGGTATGTGTATTCCTACCGACGAGTTTCCACCCAGTGCAGTGTTATCTCCAATTGCGATATAGCATGTACCCAATCGCTTTTCATCTTCAAGAACATTACCGCCTAATCTAGCTTGATCATTAACTCCAAAACCAAATTCTGCAATTGTCCAAACATTTTCTCTATCTTTAGAACGAAGTGTTCTTGCGACTTCACCAAATTCTTGACGGATATTTGCAGCAGTAGTTCCTCCTTTAACATCTATGACAATTCCATTTTCAATTTCTAGTTCAATTTCTTCATCAAGAAGGGTCGCATCCCATGAACCGTCAATTATCACTTTTCCATTCATTGAACCTTCTCTCGGCATGATAAACGCCTTGCCTGCTGGAAGGTTGGTCAGCATCTTTGGTCTATTACAAATGCCATTATCGTCTAATTTCCACTCTCTCCAGTTCACTTCAAACGTTATGTCAGTGCCTTGTTCAGACTTTACATTGATTATTCTGCGCCTTCTTAGATAAGGGCCGAGGTTACTGATTTTTCTTTTGATTTCATTGAAATTAGCAGACATTCCACCATGGGTGAACATTTCTTCAGTCATACCAGGCATTGTAGCAACACGTGCTCCTTCTTTCAAAGCCTGCCTCACTGCTTTAGTGTGGGTTAAGGAATATCTTGTAGGTGCAAGAATAACTTGTTGTTGACGCATCAAACTTGCAACAGGTGACGGTGGTTCTTCACCATGATGACGACCTTTTGGCATAACGATTAGTAATACTCTCTCAGAGCGCTTTGTAACCGCTTCATGCAGTGCTTGACCAATTTCGCCAGTGGTAGGGTCACAAACGATTAGGACATTTTCTCCTCGTCTTATATCCATACATGTCTCGACAACCATTTTTGCGCTTGTTGCCAATAATTCTTCGCTGGATTGCTCCAAACCCAAGTCTATTTGTTCGGACGATTTACCTATTGAATTAGTGATTACAGATTCAACAACATCAGCTAAATCGTTATCATCGATATCGGGCATGTCAGCATCTTTTGCTCCAGATGACTTGCCCATGATAGCCGGATAAAGTCGTCAGTCTTGAATGTGTGGCCGTATCAGAGATATTTTTCTTAGTAAAAATATGAAAGTATTGATGAGTAAGTTACATGTCCCAATGATATGGACGATTATGAAGATTTTATTTCGAAGGTTAAAGACATCCACAAAATCGGAGCATTGCAGGGCCATCTTGGATGGGACCAAGAAACAATAATGCCTGCTAAGGGTGCACAATCTCGTGGAGAAATACTCTCATGGTTGGCCAAAGAGCAACATTCTCGAACAATCGCTCCGGATTTAGGCGAACTTATTGAAAAGTTGTCCAATAAGGATAATTTGAACCAAGATCAGAAATCAAATTTGAAAGAGATAAAGCGAAGACATGAAAAGGCCAAAAAATTACCTTCGGCTTTCGTGGCACAATTTGCCAAGACTAAATCAGAGGCACTATTATCATGGCAAGAAGCAAGGTTAGAATCAGATTTTTCCATGTTTCAAGAGAAGCTTCAAGATTTAGTTGATATGACAAAGAAGAAAATCGAATACTATGGTGTTGAAACAACTCCCTATGATGTACTTCTAGATGAATTTGAAGTCGGTATGACTGTGGATGATTATGACCCTCTTTTTGATGGATTAAAGAAGCGTCTAGTGCCTTTATTACAAAAAATAATCAAGGCGAAAGAAAGTAATCCAGACCCTGAGTTGCCCGAAGGCATGGTATTTTCCATCGAAGGTCAAACCGAATTTTGTACCAAGGTTTCACAGGTGATGGGTTTTGATTTTGAGGCTGGAAGAATGGACGCTTCAACTCATCCTTTCTCAGCAGGACTTTGGCCTGGTGATACTAGATTTACAACTAGATTTGACGAAAAAGACCCATTTTCTTGCTTATATGCAGTTATGCATGAAACAGGACATGCACTGTATGAACAAGGGCTTTCTTTAGAGCATTCATTTACTCCTAGGGGCGATGCAGTTTCATTAGGAGTTCATGAATCACAAAGTAGATTTTGGGAAAATCAAATTGGTAGGACTCCATCTTTTTGGCAAGTTGCCTTGCCTTGGTTCAAGGAACAATTCCCAGAGTCTCCTGATTGGAGCCCTGAAGATTTGAATAAAATCGCTAATAGCGTGACGCCTGGTTTTATTCGTGTAGAAGCAGATGAAGTTACTTACAATCTACATGTTATGCTAAGATATGAGATTGAGAAGAAAATCTTCAATGAAGATTTACCTGTCAAAGACTTACCTAAGGTTTGGAATTCAATGTTTGAAGAGTGGTTCGATATCAAGGTTCCAAATGATACTTTAGGGTGCTTACAAGATATACATTGGTCTATGGCAGCGTTTGGTTACTTCCCTACCTATACGCTTGGAAACCTATATGCATCTCAACTATTACAGGCCATGTCTGATGATTTAGGAGATATTGATGAAATTGTTCAATCGGGAGATTGGTCTAGTCTACTAAATTGGTTGAGGCCTAAAATACATCATCAAGGAAGTAAATGGACTCCTAGTGAATTGATAGAAAAGGCGACAGGTATGCCACCTTCTCCTGAACCATTCTTACAATATGTAGAACAAAAGTATTCCAATCTATATAATTTAGACTAGTTACTCTTCTGAACCTTCATCTCCGCCGATCATCGCTTCCATTCGAGCGGTTAACTCGTTAATTGCGTCCATCAGGTCGTTGGTTCTGTCATCTTCTTGTTCGGTTCCAAATGAAATACCTAGCATAGTAATCATTGCTCCAGCAAGCATAGTGAAAGCCGGCCAATATACATCAGAGGCAGTCATGCCATCATCAGCCATTATTCCGCCCCAAATTGCTCCAATAATGAATACCACAAATCCGATAATTATTTGTTGATATCCGCTTCCAAGTGTTTCTTCTAATCCTTCGCTCATAATATGTCTCCTTGAAGTTATTAATTCGCTAAGACTTTTAATCTATTTCCCTATTATTGGGCTAAATTTGGGGTTTTATCATTTCCAAGGGCCCATCAAAATTGGTTTTCCGACAGTTCCTGCCTCTACCAATAATTTCCCCTTTTGCCCAGTAATTTGATTTCTTTCAAAGACAGGAATTCCTTCAATAACAGTCAAAACAGGCCAACCAACTAACTCTTTGCCAGCATATGGGCTCCAGCCGACTCTAGTCCAAGATAAATCATCTTTTACTGTGGCTTCCTTATTCATATCTACAAGTACAATATCGCCGTCATAGCCTTCTTCGAGTTTACCCTTCCCTATCATCTGGTAACATTCAGCAACATTGGTCGACATCCAATTTACTACATCTTCAATAGTGCAATTACCATCTTTAGCATGAGTTAGCATAACTGGTAGTGAAGTTTCAACCCCTGGCATACCGCTAGGTGCTTTAGGGAATCCAAGTTCTTTAGCCTCTAATGTATGAGGAGCGTGGTCAGTGGCAATACAAATGATAGTTCCATCATGCAATCTCTGCCACAACTTTTCCTTATCGATAGCATATCTTATCGGTGGATTCATTTTCAAACGAGTTCCTCTTTCATGGACATCTGTTTCATCAAATGTTAGGTGTTGTGGTAATACCTCAGTAGTAATTATTGGCGTCTCAACTGCATTGCTTGGACTTTGACATATATCGCTTAGCCAGTCCGCTTCGAGTCCCGATGTCAAGTGCAAAATGTGTAGTCGGTGTCCAGTGGCTTTAGCCATTTCAACCGCGGTCTGAGTGGCTAATAATGCAGTGATGTCATCTCTCCATAGCGCGTGTGCTTCCATATCGGTTCGATCTTGGAATAACTTGAATCTTTCATTCATTCTATCCTCATCCTCTGCGTGAACAGCAATTAATCCAGCAGTGTTTTCGAATATATTTTTCAGAGCACCTCTATCAGAGACGAGTAGTGTTCCAGTTGATGCTCCCATGAATATCTTAATTCCACAAATTCCCGGAATTGCAATAGGGGCATCTGGCTTTCCAACTGCTTTTTGTAATTCTTCTACATTATCTTCAGTTGCTCCAATAAAGAATCCATAGTTGCTAATACACTTTTTAGAAGCGGTTTCAAGTTTAGTCATCATTCCATCTAAGGTAGTGATAGCAGGTTTGTTATTCGGCATATCTAGGAATGAAGTGATTCCTCCACTTACACCAGCAGCCGAACCACTCGCTAGGTCTTCTTTTTCGGGTTGACCGGGGTCTCTAAAGTGTACTTGAGGGTCTATCGCTCCTGGCAATAGGTGCAGTCCTGTTCCATCGACAAAGAGTTCGTTGTCTTCGGACTTGAGGCCTCCGCCGACGGAAATTTCAGAAATTTTGCCACCAGATACTCTCAAATCTCCGATTATAGTTTTCTCAGGTAGCACCATTGTAGCACCACAAATCAATAAGTTCCCTTCAACACTCATAACTCTCTCCTCATTCGTGGGCATACTAGGCAATGAATGAACTCTTCGGAAAGAATCAGCGTCTTCTAGCGGACTTAGGCCTAAAAGCCACACAGACCTCATCGTTCATGTCCATATATGGTCCTTCAAGAAGATCAACGCAATAAGGAACTGCTTTCCAAATTTCATCAATAGTCTCACGTATTGCTTTTGGCCTGCCTGGCAAATTGAATAACAGACACTTGCCTCGCGTACCGCCAACCTGCCTTGAAAGGATTGCAGTAGGTACGTACTTTAGGGAAATATTTCTCATTTGTTCGCCAAATCCATCCAATATTCTATCACAAACTGAAATTGTTGCTTCTGGTGTGACATCTCGCTTTGCAGGTCCTGTCCCGCCAGTAGTCACAACTACATTGCATCCAAGTACATCTACGAATTCAATCATCACTTCCTGAATTAACGAGTAATCATCTGGAATGCATCGATAAACAACCTCTGCAGGACTTGCTAATGCTTGGTTGAAGAACTCGAGTATAGAAGGCCCTCCTTCATCCAAGTATTCACCACTGCTCGCTCTATCGCTAACAGTAATAATTCCTAACTTGACTTTATCTCCACATGTATCTTTAGAGCCATTGATTACAGTATTGGCTTGCAAGCTCATCACCTATGCTCAGTTATCGCCATACTTCGCATGAACGTCAGCATGGAAATTGTCTAGTAGGGTATCTTCAAACAATTCAGTTTGTCTTCTCACCTTTGTAGACCTAATGTGAAGTAAAGCAGCACCAACGAAAACAATTATTATCAAAGGAATAACAGCTTCTAACTTATACTGGTGCATGAATTTCACAATCCCCTCAGCAGTGTAAGCCCATGTCATAGAAGCGATGGCTCCACCGATGAAAGTTGCAGCGAGAACTCTTGAGAACTGCATTCTAGATAATAATCCTAACATTGCTCCAACTAGAACGCCAGATGCCATGAATGGAATCCATACAAAGACAATCAACCCCCAGAATCCCCATTTGTTAATCATTTCACGCTTCTCATTTGCCATATACTCTACAGTTGAAAGGGTATTGCCCAAGAATTTGGTCTGTAACATCTTTCCACCAAGGCCGTCTTGCTTTGCAACTGCAACAATTCTATCATCATCCTTGCCACCACTTTCAACACGTCCTGCGCCGGAGCGATCTGCTAGGGTTGAGATTTGGTTTCTTGCTTTTACGATTAATTCTTGACTGCCTAGTAGGTCATTATTTCTCTCAGAAATATATCTGTATAGTTCAACTTCCACTTCATCGGTTGTTTTCTTAAATCTGAAGAACGCGAATTTTTGTGTTGGTCGGTAAATCACTGAAACAAAGATGACACTATCGTCGCTAGTAACCACAGCACCTTCCATTCTAACATCGCTCCTTCGAGTGAAGAACAAGTCCAAACTGTCTCTAACTTCGTCTTCAACTCGAGATAATGTGTGAAGTTCAGAAAAGAAACTCGAATAGTCTTGTTCATCTTCTAATTCAGCACCTTCTGCTCCTGTTCCAACTCCAACTCCACTGTCAAAGTCTATCGCTTGATTCATTCCAATTGTTCTAACTGTTAGTTGAACTGGTTTGAAAACACGGAATATTGCGAATTCCTCTAATATTTCTCGAAGCACTTCAGCACGGACATCCTTACTATCCGAAAGAGTAGCATCAGTATTTTTGTATGGTACCATTATGTCAATAGAAAGCTCCCTAGATTCTATTTTGTATAATTCCCAATCCACCAATATACTTAGGCGCTTAGCTGTCTTATTCAAAGAATCTTCTACAAGACGTGAAATATGTGCCCTAGATAATACATCATCAGTATCCTGATGGTATATTTTATACATTATTGGATAAACAACAAGCAATGTTACAGCGGATAGAGAAAGGGAGATGAACGCCATCCACCAAGCAGGGATACCAGCAGTTCCACCAGTAAGCATTGCGGTTTCTCTTCCACCACCTAGTTCAGCAGCCATTAGGATATAGCCCCAGTCTCCAAGGTCTTTTGTGGTCCAGCAAGTACGACTTCCAGAATCGGTGATTCTGACTTCACTTTTTGTATCGGAGTCGACAAACGGGAGGAAAGAAAAGAACCCTCCATCAGTAATTTTTAATTCGAAATCTATGGTTTTAGTCATTTTTTCACCATCTTCGACTATACTGGCATTTTCAATATCGCTATTATTGAATATTGTGACTTCGAAATATAATTGATATTCTCCTATTCCAAGCGTTTCATAAGATGCTTCAAAATACGCTCTTTCATCTTTAACATCTTCCACAATCTCATTACTGATACCAGCCCAATCATCATTACCAATTTCAGTTATTGAATAGTTCATCAACGCAAAACCTTCTTCAAGATTATGGCCTGCTAATGAGAAATATTCCAAGTCATTTTCTGGAAATATGTGAATCCATGGGGTATCTTCGATATTTTCACATTCCTCTCCAGTATCTAGGAATGTTTGTGATGCCTTTTGGTCTAGTGTTGCCGAAGAGCCAAAAATTCCACTAGACATACAAAAAATAACCAATGCGAATAATGCACCATATCCAAGCCCAGCGAATAGCACATAATCTTCTTTGTTTGTTAGGAATCTTTTCTTTTTATCCTTGGAACGACGACGTCTAATTTCGCTGATTTCTTTAGCGACCTTATCTCGCGCCTTTTGCTCGACATCGACCTCAGCGATGTCTTCGGCGCCATCAATAATTTCATCGCCCATGACGCGCAGAAAGGTCACTAGCACATGAACCCAACGCTTGAATATTTATTCATCTAAGAATAAATCTCGCGATATGGTGAAAACTGGTGGGTAAGGCCGGACTTGAACCAGCGACCTCAGCATCTTCAGTGCTGCGCTCTCCCAACTAAGCTACTTACCCAGTAATCGTGGCGATGCCGACTGGCATTTCAAGCCTTCCGAAGAATGAATGCTGTAAAGGTTCATTCGATACCGTCTAAAATGGCTACCTGTGCTTCGAATAAAGCTTCAAGGCCAGAGTCGGCTTGTGAAAGTAAGGCGGCGAGTTCTTCTTTGGAAAATGTAGACTCTTCACCAGTACCTTGAATTTCGACATACTTACCATCACTAGTTTTTACCACATTCATATCAACATCAGCATTAGAATCAAGAATATAGTCAAGGTCAAGGTATACTTCCCCATCGATCAGTCCAACAGACAGAGCGGCAAGGTCATGAGGTATGACATCGTTTTCGTGATTTGTTCTCTCTGCTTCTGACAGAGTTGGAGCGGTCCATCCTGATTTTCTTTGTTCATCAGTTGGTCTCAAGTCAAGAGGTAGACAAATTCCTTGTGCTATCATTCTTCTAACTGCAAGTCTTAATGCTATATTAGCAGCAGTAATCGAAGCACATCTAGTGCCTCCATCTGCATTTAGCACATCACAATCTATATTCAGAGAAATAGGGCCCAAAGCCTCAAGGTCTACAGCAGCACGTAGAGAGCGAGCAATCAGTCTTTCAATTTCTTGAGTACGGCCTTTTGCGCCGCGTCTTTCTCTTCTAAATCTGGAATCAGTAGAACCAGGAAGTAGGGAATACTCCGCGTGAACCCATCCCTTAGTCGAGTCTCTAGGGAACCAACCAGGTAGTCTAGATTCTTTGGTACAACACACAAGAATTACAGTATCTCCTTGGCGATAAAGTATCGATGCTAGTGCGTTTGGGGTAAAATCAATCTCAACCTCTACATGTCGCATTTGGTTGGGTTCTCTCTCTGTTTCAAAATCGGTTTTGAATTTGGCCATGACACTCGCAGGACTTTTCTTTCATCAACTCTTCTCATAAAACAGTTGAAAAATTAGATGCACACATTCAAGATAAGATTCCTTTTAGCCTATTTATGGGAGAATCCAAAGTAGCAATCTGTGCAGTATCTAGAACCCCTATCGGTTCTTTTATGGGCTCTTTGTCTTCCTTATCTGCCGTTGATTTGGGTATTTTAGCGGTCAAAGAATTATGTTCAAGAGTTGGATTAGACCCAGCAAGCGGTATTGTAGACGACTTCTTGTTTGGACAAGTTCTACAGGCAGGATGTGGGCAGAATCCAGCAAGACAAGTAGCTCTTGGTTCTGGTTTACCAGTAAGCACTCCTGCAACAACAATCAACAAAGTATGTGGAAGTTCTCTTGAAGCAGCAATGCTTGCATCAAACAGTATTCGTGCAGGTCAAAGTAAGGTTATCATCGCTGGAGGAATGGAAAGTATGTCCAATGCACCTCAGTTATTGATGGGCCAAAGACGCGGGAAAAAGATGGGAGATTCAAAATTAGTTGATTCAATGATTCATGATGGATTATGGGATGTGTACAATGATATTCACATGGGGAATACCGGCGAAACGGTCGCTAATGTCAGTGAAATATCTAGAATAAATTCGGATGAATTTGCGGTTCAAAGCCACCAAAGAGCGGCTAAAGCATGGGAATCCGGATGGTTTGATTGGGAATCTTTCCCAGTAGAGATTCCTCAAAGAAGAGGAGACCCTGTTATCTTCTCCAAAGATGAAGGTGTGAAGGCAAATTCTTCGGTAGATATACTTTCGAAACTTCGCCCAGTATTCAATAAAGAAGGCCAAGTTACGGCAGGAAATGCTAGTACTCTCAACGATGGTGCAAGTGCAGTTCTTCTCGCAGATGCAGAATTTGCCAAAGAACAAGGTTGGGAGATAATTGCTTATGTCGAAGATTATTACACCAGCGGAGTTGCTCCTGACCAAGTTATGAGCGCTCCAATTCCGGCAATTAGAATGCTCTTGGAGAGAAATTCACTAGATGTTTTGGATGTTGATATCTACGAACACAATGAGGCATTTGCATCAGCGTCTTGCGCCGTTGCTAAAGAAGTAGGAATACCTAATGATAGATTCAATCTTCACGGGGGTGCAGTAAGTCTCGGTCATCCTCTAGGAAGTAGCGGTACAAGATGTTTAATCACTATGCTTGGAGTAATGAGAAGAGTTGAGGCAAATTCTGGTATAGTCACATTGTGTCTTGGTGGAGGCAATGCAGTTGCAATGTTGGTCAGAATAGACTAAATTGCTTCGAAGCAAAGATAATTTACCTTAATTTACTGATTTAGGCACTATTACTACTGTGGGTATCAAATAGGGTTGGAAGACGGCCACAAACGGGGAGAGCATGGTTTCATTTTCAGATCTAGGTATTGGCGAGAGATTAGTCAATGCTTTGCGTCAGCAAGGAATCGAGGAACCTTTCGAGGTTCAAACCGAATCAATTCCGGATGGAATGCTTGGGAAAGACGTTTGTTGTAGAGCGCCAACTGGTTCAGGAAAAACTCTAGCATTTGGTTTGCCTTTAGTCGAACGAACTGAACCTGCTAGACCTGGTCGTCCAACTTCTCTAATTCTTACACCGACAAGAGAATTGGCAGAGCAGATTTACAAAGTTCTAGAACCACTAGCTTGGGAAATGGAACTTTATGTTCATGCAGTATATGGAGGAGTTTCCTACACCAAGCAATTCCGTGCTTTGGAAAGAGGAGTCGATATTTTAGTTGCATGTCCTGGTCGTCTTATCGATTTACTAGACCGCGGTTCACTTTCTCTAGAAGAGACTGGAATTGTAGTTTTGGATGAAGCAGATAGAATGGCGGATATGGGGTTCATGGAACCTGTATGCCAAATTTTGGATGAGTGTAAAAAAGACCGTCAAACAATTCTTTTTAGTGCTACTCTCGACGATGAAGTGGCAGAATTAGTACGTGATTATCAAACAAATCCAGTTACTATTGAAGTCGGTCCAGAAGAAGTCAGTATCGAGAGTATGGAGCATCACTTTTGGTTGATGCCAAATTCTAAGAAATCAACAATATCATCTGAGATCATTAGAAAGTGCGGACGTACTATTGTATTTTGCCGAACTAGAGCTGGCGTTGACAGAGTTGGTGAAGATTTAGAATATGATGGCCTAGGAATTGAAACACTTCATGGCGGCTTATCTCAAAGACAAAGAGATGGAGCAATGAAGCGATTCCAATATGGTGAATGTATGGCTCTTGTGGCAACAGATGTTGCAGCAAGAGGAATTGACGTCGAGGGTGTCAACTGCGTAATACACTACGACCCTCCAGAAAATGCCAAAGCGTACAAGCACCGTAGTGGAAGAACTGCTAGAGGTGGAGCAAGCGGTATTGTCATCTCTTTAGTTCAGAAGCCACAAAAGAAATCATATGGAAGAATTCAACGTGAAGTTGGAATAAAAGTCGATTTCAAACCTCCTGAGTTTGCCGATTTACCTGAATTCGAAGTAGAATTCATCGCACCAAAGAGACGCCAGAGTTACGGTGACCGAAACAGAAATGACCGTAATCAAGGTCATTATGGCCAAAGAAATCAGGGTTCATTCGGAAATAGCCGTGGCGGTGGAGGCCGTGGCGGTGGAGGCCGTGGCGGTGGAGGCCGTGGCGGTGGAGGCCGTGGTGGCGGAGGCCGTGGCGGTGGAGGCCGTGGTGGCGGAGGTCGTGGCCGATCTAGAGATTCTCAAGGAAATAACTCAAGTGATGGCGGTGGAGGCAACAAGTCCTACCGCGGTGAAGCACGTGGTCAAAGTTATCAACCTAGTAATAAATCAAAGCAAGGCTACAAAGGTGGCAGGTCTGAAGGTGGCGGTAATAATCGAGGCCGAAGCAATCGTGGACAACGCGGTAACAGAAATTGATTATTCTTCTTCATCAACTTTCTTTTGCTTGATGGGAGAAAATATTCCATTATCTTCTATGATTTCGCTAGCGCCTGGTAGAATAGAAAGAATATCATCGGTCATTAGCCCAGTATTTTTGTAAATGCGGTTGGCAAGCCTATCTTTCTTGGTAAGACCTGGAGTAATAATAGCAAATCTTTGACATAATTGTTTAATTCTTTCAGGAGTACCTCCCATCAATAGTGGTACTCCATTAATTGAGACAAGTCCGATACCCATCTTCACATCTAAATCCTTGAACCATTGTCTTTGACCTCGTACAATGAAAGCTCCTTTTCCTACATACTCTCCAGACTGTGCAGTTTTGGAAACTTGTGCCGGCTTGACCGAGTATACAGTTCCATGACCTCCTCCACTAGCCCAAGCACGACTCCAGCAAAGTGCTAAGGTGGCCGCTTCAAGCAATTTCTCTTCGTTAATTCTTTCATCACCTAATTTATCTACAATCTTGAATGCAGGAATATGGTCTGGAATGTGTGCAGGTCTGTGCTGGTCTTCGACAAATCCTTGGGTTGCTCTAAGGCTACAACTTGGCGCTCCATGAATATCGGCGTGCAGGTACATATCAGAACCAGAAAGATGCTTCTTAACAATAGCATCATTTCCTTTAGCATCTTTTCCTCCAACCAAAAGGTGCCCTCCAGCAGTCATACTCCATCGGTGATTTTCAAACCATAGTCTCTTACTACGTTTGATTTTTCCTAATTTCCCGCTTTCTTCGGCTTTCTTCTCTTTCTTAGTAGCTCGCTTTAATTCTAGATTGGTATTCTCTAAGGCTTCAACAGCACCCTTTGTTTTGTCCTTTTGTTTTCTAGCCGTTTCAAAATGTCGCTGAGCATTTTGGTGTACCGATTCGTTTAGATTTAGAGTAGTTTTAGGTCCAGAAGGTTTGCCTTCATCATCTGGCAGGACGGTGATGAAACTCCCTTCAGCAGGATTCATTGAGACAATCCATGGAATTTCTTTACTCGCTTTCTTAGTTTCTTTCCACCCATTTTTCTCAACTGAATCCGATACTTGACTTAGTAAACTTTCAACATGAGACCAATTATTTTGAATTATATGTCCCAACTTTTGCTGCTTTTCGATTTTAGTTGAGAAACCTTCCAGAGCCTTCTCTTGTTGTGCTTTTCTTCTTTCTAATCGCTCTACATCAGTGGAAAACCCTCTTCCTGGAGCAGCGATGTCCAATTTTTCTGCTTCTCTCCTCGCCAATGCGCCTGCATCATGGGCTCCTTTCCAAGCATCTACTGCTTGACACAGACTTTCAAATTTCATTTTTACCATCTCTGAGTGTGATGGCAATAATGTCGGTGTTGCTTCAATTGCATGTAATTCTAAGAATCTGTCTCGGATAGAATTATTCTCAAGAGTAACAATATGTTTTGCCAAGCCTTCATCATCAAAATCTTTTGATGGTTTCAGTAAAATATGCCCTGAATCACTGTTTGATAAGTCAGTCAGTAGTGATTTTAAAGACTGTAATATTTTTTCTGCTGAAGCATCTTTAGTGTCGATATTTGGTTCGATTCCTGCGAGTTCACATACTGCATTTGCATGAGTTCCCCCAAGGTTTGCTTTACCACCCAGTGTCGAAACTAAATCTCTATCCGAGTTTTGGAACATTTCCTCAAGAGTTTCCAAGTCCATCTCATGAGGGTCTAGTGCTTGAGGTGGGGGCTGATACAGAACACCTTTCTTTAGAGTTCTACCAGAATATGAAGCATGAGTAAGTGGTTGAATAATAATCCCTTCCTCGTCGGTCAGAATTATATTCCCATCTCTGAAAACTTCAACATACAGATGCCTCTCACCAAATTTGGTATCAAAGTCGAAGGCTAAAACACGGTCAAATCCAAGTTGTCTAACTCCAGTCATTCTAGCATTTTTCAAATGTTTACGTAGCATCATAGCGAATGGAGGAGGTGTCATTGGCATTGGTCTATCTCTATTGGAGGTATAGATTCGAGCCCCTCTAACCAGAACCAAATCGAATTGATCACTTTCTTTTGGATTGATTCTCAAAACGATTTGCTCATAGTGAGGCATATATGCCTTTTTTACATAAGCTCCACTGAATGTATCTAACTCACGCGCTATTGCTCGTAAATCAAAACCACTCATCGCTGCCTTCATATTATCCCCTCATGTTACTTGTAGAGCCGACTCCTCTTGAATTATCACTTGAATTTTAGTAAAACCTTGCCGATATTTTTGGCATCATGGATATGCTGGTGTGCTTTCTCTGCTTCTTCAATATCGAATACCGAATCAATTACAGGGTCTAGTTTTCCAGTTGCAATTCCTTCCATGATTCGATGAAGTTGTTCGGCTATTACTTCTTCATTATCCCAAGTTCCCATATGAACTCCAAAGATTCCTTGGTTACGAGTCATCATCTTCAATGGATCTAATTTAGGAGTTTTTCTCCAAGCAAAATAGGCTTTTAGAAGTGAACGCTTTGATGTTGGAGCTGCAGCTGACATTCCATATGTGTATACTTTGCCACCCATTGCTAAAACCTTGAGGCTTCTCTTCAGATTTTCACCACTTATAGGGTCTAGAATATGGTCTACTCCCCGCCCCCCAGTCGCTTGCTTGATTATATCGACAAAATCTTCGTTATGTCTATCGATAGGAATTCCTCCATACTTCTTGATTACATCTGCTTTATGTCCTGATGCAGTAGCCCAGACTTTGTCAATTCCAACCCATTGGCATAATTGCAATGCTGCAGTTCCAACTCCACCAGCACCACCGTGAATCAGTACAGAATCCGTAGCCTTCAAATTTCCTAAATGATGGAGCATATGGTGTGCAGTGATGTAGGTGACAGGCATAGCAGCTGCCTTTTCCAATGACATTTCCTCAGGTAACGGAATGACTCTGGAAGTCGCAGCAATAACATGACTTGCTTGCCCACCATTAGGCATTGCAGCAACTACTCTCTGGCCCACTTCAAAATCTGTTACTCCTCTGCCAAGGGAATGGATTACACCGCTTACCTCGTAACCTGGTGTGAAAGGAAATGGCGGTCTTGGCTGATATAATCCAAGGCGCATAAGTGTATCAGCAAAATTAATGCCAGCAAAGTAAACCTCAATACATACTTCTTTTTCTTTGGGCATTGGCATTGGCATTTCAATGACATCGAGGACCGAAGGTGACCCTGCTTTAGTGATTACAAGTCTGCGAGGCATACCAACGCTAAAGCATGCAATCATTCAATGCTTGCATGCCAGTTACTAGAATTATCACTTGTAATTCTGCCTTGTTTTTGATGTGATAAAAGGTGAGCTAGAGTTTGGTCTTTTGCTAGGCCCGGATGAGCATCAGGGGTGTCTTCGTAGGCTTTGATAGTGATTTCATCAATATTAGAAAGACCGTTTACTACTGCCTCTAACACCTTTTCATGTCTAGCAGTTCGATGCTTAATGTAATACGAAATTTTCTTGTGAGGTAACGCTATAACAGGTCCATGGCTTGGGAATAGTAAATTTGAATTCAATTCTCTTAATCGTGTTAATTGCTCAATATAGACATCCATATCACCTGTACCTGGAGGGATTAGAATCGTACCAAAACCTGCTACCATGTCTCCAGCAATAAGTCCTGCATCACTCAAGAAGCAAGTATGACCAGGATGGTGTCCGGGAGTGATCAAAACTTCCCAAATTTGATTTCCAAGTTTCAATTTATCGCCATCATGGAGTATCTTGTCACATTTAACACTCTTTGATGTGTACTCACTGCCCCATACGGGAAGGTCAAAAGCCTCTCTGAGCAAGTCCATATCGGCTAGGTGGTCGCCATGTGAGTGAGTAAATGCAATGGCGACCGGTTGACCTTGATGACGACTTACAGCATCTGCTAAATCTTCCATATCTTCTCGATAACGTACGGCAGGGTCTATTATGATAAAGTCACCTTCAGGCTCTCCAACAAGATAGCAATTAGTATGGTCTGCAGGTGGTAGTGTGGCAGTTCTAATCGGAACCACTTCTACTCCATGAGCAAATAGAATGGATTGTCTTCCAGGTTGACGTCGTGAAATATTTTCTGCAGCCTCAACAATATCTTCACCAGTGAATTTCATCACTCTGATAAATTCCAATAATATTGAGATAACAGGCGGTGCGACTTTAATTTCGTGTCTTGACCATCGTGCCAAAATCTCTTCAGGTGACTCCCACATAATTTCATCAAATTCTGTTTGTGGTTCTAAATCAATCTCTGGTACACTTTGCCAGTCCCCACAATGGAAATGAATGAAAGCATTATCAAATTGTACCGGCCCAAATGGAGGAGTAATTCGGTGACCAAGAATCCTAATATTGTCTATATTGACTGGGATATTACATTCTTCGGCATGAGGTAACCAATTGGTTTTATCTTTGATGACATCGAATCTAGCATTTTCATCTATAGAAATCATATGGTCGCCATTTGGCGCTAAACCCAACTCTTCACAAGTCTCTCTAAGTATGCAAGCAATGGCTTTACCATGTTCGATATCAAGAACGGAAAAAGACTCTACTGCCGCAGTATCAACTCGCGAAAAGCCACCTCCTGTAAACGCCCAATAGCCAGGGAATGCCGCCATCGTTTCACTGCGCAAGCCAAGGAGTACCTCGGGACCATTTGGCCCGTCTCTGGTCAGCGTCATAGTCGCAGTAGGGCGAGGAGGCTTACGTTGGAAACTGGATAAATCCACGCCTTCAGGTACTTCGCTCATAACATGGCCTCAAGGCCTAGAGGTTTGAACTCTTGTGAGTTATATCCAAACATATTCTAAGAAATAGAACCAACTAAATATTGATCCTAACAAAAGTCCTATCGTAAATTGCGGTTTGTATAATGAAATGAAAACTAATATTATATTACCCCAGCATAAAATCCCCATATTCATCAATTGACCCTTATCGCACCAAATACATGGTTCTCCAAAAATTAACTGACTTAATGTTAGCAATATAGGCATCACAAAAAATCCACAAATTAACAATTTATGCTTCGAAATAAATAAAATTAGTCTAGATTCTAAAAAAGAGGTTTCATTGAGTTCCCAATCAAACTCTGAATCGGATTGCAAAATATTACCCCTGATTAAATCGAATGAATTCAAATAAATGAATCCTTGTGAATCTGTAAATATAGATTATTACCAAGAAATTTCATTTTCTCTTACGCCAAATTAATGCAGAAATTAATAATAGTATCATCATTAGTGTGTATGGAGAAAATACTGATTGCGAAGATACAAGTTCAACATCCTCTAATTGCGCGCCAGGTCCACCACCACAGCCATCTGGAGGAGGGCCTATTCCTGGCCCCCAAGTTTCGCCATATCCTGCACAAGGGTCGTCTCCTCCTCCACTTTCGCCAAGGAATGTCTCACCATGGTAGCATAGCAAGAAATATGGGAAACCCATGTCACCTTCACCATTCATCATTGTTGAATGATAGTGGAAGATGCCATCGGGAAATTCTGGTGTTGGGCCGAAGTGTCCGTTGCATACATCGAGGTGACCAAGTCCTTGGACGTAGATGTAATCATCGATTCCGTTGTAACCAGTCTCACCTTGTTTGAGTTTGTAAGAACTCTTCATCTCTACGATGTTCATCTGGTCATCATAGCCCCAAAGTCCGTAGATGGGATAGCCGTCCATCGCTACACCAATAACTGCTGAATGAGATCCATTGGCTGTATTCTGTGCCACTGCTGCGGGGGTACTAATATCGTAATCTAGCATAGTTTCACCTTCTTCAGGGTGCCAATGAAGACAATTAGCATCAGCATGATAATGGAAGGTTCCACCCTGTCCATTGTGAGCGTGACATACGCCTAGTTCAATCGGTTGGCGGTCTTCCTCATAGGCTCCATGTTGACTGGCAACAGCATCACCTCCGGGCCCATCCTCTGGTCCATAGAATGGTACGCCGTTGATTGCTATGGCGACTTCACCAAGCGCAGCAGCGCATTCATAATCGCCGTTTGCTTCAGGGCAGTTAGTCGAGTCATGATCGCCTGTAGTGTCATTGACCGGCGAGCGAGGAATAGTCCACTCGTAGTTCTGCGCACGTGTGCAATCGTTGGCTTGCGAACAGGCAAGCGTTGACTCGAAGTCGTGGTCTGGTAAACCATTGGTGACGATTGTGATGTGAGTCTCATTCAGCGTGATACTAACCGAACATTCGTGCGTTTCCACCGCAGTGGTAGTTAAATCATCGACTGAGGTGATGTTTTGTCCAGGTTGACAACGGAACACATCAAGCCAAAATTGCCCCATGTCAGTAGAATCGTATGTCTGTTGGGTTGGACCCGTAGGTTCATCGGTACCATTGTCAGTTTCGTTGCCTGTGCTATTATCAGTACCGTTTTGGGTACCATTGTCGGTTTCGTTTCCAGCATTGTTGTCTGTGCTATTACCATTATCGTCATTGGTATTGTTATTGCTTCCGTTAGTTTCATCAGAAGTCGTTCGATTAATTTCTACTAGTATTGTTTCGGAAAATGTTTGTTCTAAATCATGTGAGGCTGTTATGTTAATGTAGACTTTATCAGCTGTGCTTTGCAAAGTTAAAGACCATGCTCGATTAATGTTGGGCTGTGTAGTGGTTGGAGACATGCTCCCTCCTTGATCGGCACGAACAGTTATTTCATCAGGATGCAGGTGATCAACGCTTCCTGTGACTACTATCAATGTACCATCATCGACAACATATGTCACGGTTAGAACAGGTTCGGGGTGAGTGTGAGAAATGGTGTGAGGGTCGAATGGAATGCACTCATATCCCTCAACTAGCGAGGTATTACTAACAAGTACCTCGCCTGGAGAACAGGTTAATTCTTCAATGTCGATAAGATTAGAGTTATCTTCTTCTGAATTGAGCAGAGCGAGGATACTACCTCCTAAGATTAAAACAACTACCAGCCATGCAGCGTCTCTATTCATATTACGAACTACCCTTGTTAGTATATATACTTTCGATGATTTTGCTTTATTAATGCATCAGAATAAATTTAATGTTTGTGACTTATATTTGTGATTTTATCCTTATAAATGAATAATACACACTATCATAAACCCCCATCAAGTTATATTGGTTATGTTAGGAAACACTATGGAAGAAAACGCTGCTGTTCCACTTGCCAATATCTTAGGGTTCGTCCTAGGTTTGTTCAGTGTCAGCATTATATTGATTAAACAGTCATTGTTAGCAATAATGCCACTAATTTTTGCCCCAATGGTATGTGGGATATTGTGCACAATATTGTACAAGTCACAGAAAAATGTATCAATTGAACCAAGACAATTACCCCCAATTGACTTTAATTGAAACTCTTGTTGACAACAACACGTTAACCTGAAGCGCTCCTTAGTATCACTCGGGAAACCATTTACATAAAAGTACACGGAGTTATGGATACAGTATGAAGCCCACAGATGAGCAAGCAGGAGCATGGACAGAAGCCTTTGAATCAGGCAAGTTCGTGCGTAAGTCAAGTGAATTTCGTGACCATATTAAACAGGGTGGAACCTTTGATGCTGAGAGTGATCGCTATCATCTCTATGTCTCCCATGCTTGTCCTTGGGCTCATCGGACCTTGATTACTAGAACATTACTAGGATTAGAGAATCATATTAGTTTTGATGTGGTTGATTGGCGAATGAATAGTGACGGTTCTTGGTCTTTTAATCCAGATGAGGAAGGAGCAACTGCTGATACAATAAATGGAGAACTAAGCCTTGAGAGCGTCTATGAGCGCGCTTTCTCTGGGTGGAATGAAAGTCGTAGTATTGGAACAGTCCCCGTATTATGGGACCGCCAACACAAAACAATTGTAAATAACGAAAGTCGTGAAATTATTAGAATGTTTGATGAGTTATCCAAATCGGGTTTAGGTAACAATTCTTCACTGTGTCCTACAGAATTACAAAAGGAAATCGATGCAATGATTGATGCAAACTATGAATCTGTGAACAATGGTGTTTACAAATCTGGATTTGCTAGAAGCCAATCAGCGTATGATGAAGCGGTAACTGCACTTTTTGCCCGTCTTGACGAGTTAGAACATCACTTAGATGGTAGAGAATGGTTGGTCGGAGAAGGAGTTGGACAACTCACTGAAGCAGATATTTGTCTTTTCACAACTCTTGTAAGGTTTGATCTGGTTTATGTTGTACATTTCAAGTGTAATCTACGTAGAATAATCGATTATCCGAATTTACAAGCCTTCGTTGAACGTATGATTGACCTTCCTGGTGTTAGAGATACATGTCATTGGCATCACATCAAGGCTCACTATTTCTGGTCGCATCAAAATATCAATGCCTTCCGTATTATCCCACTGGGGCCTCTTGAAGGTGCTCACACCCACTAAAAGATTGAATAATATCCTTACATGAAATAAAACATCATCCTACTGGATGCGGAAGGTATGAAACGAATAACCTCTAGTCAGCAGTAATGGGCTTTATTCAGCAATGGTTTGGATTCCATGGTTGGAAAAATCTTTCTGCCAAGGGAAGTATAGTAGCGACAATCTTCTATCGTGTATTTTTTATTGTGGGATTAGCATTTGCAATAATAGCTTATTCTTACATTTCAGGAGGGGATGACCCTTCACTAATTTGGATTGCAACAGTTGGTTTTGTCTGGTTTCTTTTTTTCCAGTTTATGATAAACCTAATTTTTGTTAACGGTTCTAGATGATTTTTCGTTAAAAATCAAACTAGTAGTGGGGCAGATATGCTCCATTCCGCAGTTGGTTTGTGCCAATCTCTGAGTTGGTCAGTTTCTAGTCGGAGTTGAATGCTTTCACCTTGTGAAAATTCTAGTTCTTGTAAATCAAAATCAATGACCTTTTCATTACTACGAAATGTATCATCGAATAATACATCTTCAGAAACTACTTCACCTTGCTCAGTGCGCTGTAGGATTACTCTCAAGTGACATTCCTGTAACGGGTTTCTTAGTGCGCAGGATTCGCTGCTACCATCGTGTTCCACTTGAACGAAACCTTGTAATGATTGTAATCCAGGTAAAGCTACAAGATCAATTACAGTATCTTTGCCAGTAGGAGCACAAGAGCATTCCATGTTGTCAACCTCTGCGAATGAATCACGGTCAACACTAACTTCTATTGAATCAGTCTCAACGCTATCAGCACTAATCGATGTTGCAGTGATTACGAATATTCCAGAAGATTGGAACTGATGTGTTGTAGTTTGCCCTGATGCAGTGGTTCCATCTCCAAAGTCCCATGAAACTGCATCTCCTCCACCGTTGGAGGTGAAGATAAACTGATGCAAAATCCAACTAACCTCTTCTTCCTCATCATTATCACCTTCATCTATCTCAATCAATGAATACGTGTTAGTCCCTTGATTATCATCCACCTCGATAGAAAAAGATTGGTCACTTTCTGAAGAGAAATTTACATCTAAGCGCTCTAGTAGGACTCCTCCAAACATACCTGATACAAATATAATAGCAGCAATCACAGCAACAATTCTCGTTGACATAAGTTCTAATTCTATCAATTGCTTTTGAATACCTGTTTCATTCTTTACAGGAAATTGAAGTAATATAGTAGTATTAGTTTCTATACCAATTATTCAATTATACCCGCCTTGTGGGTGAATATATGGTGGCTCAAAGTCTCGAAGAGGAATTGGC
>Ga0228638_1000124_pt1 | contig 31369 bp, 15 predicted proteins | sample 48DmetaG_FD_182704 | JGI IMG/M metagenome (GOLD analysis project Ga0228638, IMG submission 182704) | Seawater microbial communities from Monterey Bay, California, United States - 48D | ecosystem: Environmental > Aquatic > Marine > Coastal | place: USA: California | collected 2016-10-31 | reverse complement strand
GCGCGGATCTTGAGTCCCAGCTTCGCGAGCGCGAGGAGGACATCGAGCGCGTGCGTTCTGAGCTCGACGAGTCCAAGGCGGCACTTGAGTCTGAGCGCGACGCGCTGCAGTCGGAGCTCGAGCGCGTCATGGACGACGTTCTGAACGCAGAAGCGCTTGCGGAGCAAGCTGAGCTTATACGCTCGCAGATGCAGGCGGACATGGAGCAACTTCTTGAAGCGCGACAAAGTGTTGAGCAGCGTTTGCAGGATGTGGACAGTGCTCTTCAGATTTCTTTGAACAAGGTTGCCACGCTTGAGATTGAGCAAGAAAGATTGCGACTCGAACTCTCCGCTTCCGAGAAAGCCTTAGCCGAAAGTGAACGTGCTAGGTCAGAATCAGACGCAGAAATTCTGGCGCTTAGCGACGAGCTGTCGGACGCTTTGAATGCACGGTTACTTATTGAGCAACGACTTCGTGCGCGCGACGAGGAACTGGAGACCGCGCGCATCAAACAATCTGAATTAATTACGGAGAATTCAAAGCTCCGAGCTGAACTCATGGATGCCAAAGCAATGGCAGACGATTACACTCGGCAGTTGTCTTCAGGGCTATTCGGCGATGAAAAGCGTGTCGAGGCTGGAATTCAACGATTTGACTCTTTCGAGGCGTCGGACACTGGTATATTTGCCACAGACGAAGCAGACGAAGCTTTCGTGACCGCCTGCAATATGGTGCAACGAATTGAAATCTTAGTTCGTCGACAAAAGCAAACGGGCGAAGAATTAAAGCGACTAGATGACACTGGCGCGGCTGAATCAGACGATGCGCGCTTATTGCGCTCCGAGCTCGCCGCTATGGGTTCTCAACTCGACTCGTGCAGAGAAACTCTCGCTGCGTGCTCGCACGGTCTCAGCGTGCTTGAATCGCGCATGGCCGAAGAATTCGCGGCGATGGGCAAGTCGCCAATGTTCGCAGAAGGCATGGACACTACTCGCAGTCGCGTACGCGATCTAGAAAAGTCACTCGCGGCGGCGAATGCCCAGTCCGACGTCACCTTCAAGAATCTGCAAATCGCGCTCGACGCATCGACGATGGATGTCGGAAGGGATATTCCTGTCGAGTTTAAAATCCCGTTTCAATCAATCCCAGGACAACGTATTTTAGTCGTTGGTACTTGGTGCGATTGGATCACTCAAAACGGCTTGCAGTTGACGTGGACCGAGGGGAACATATGGAAAGGCACGATGACACTGCACACAGGCTCAAATTACGAGTACAAGTACGTCGTTGTGGAGGAAGTCCTCGGCGGAGTGCCTGGGGAAGCACCGCCGTACTTTCCGCCCTGGGGCACAACCGAGCCAAAGATTGAGCAGATGTTCGACGGACGGGCGTACATGCTCGTCTGGCAGCCAGGAAACAACAAGGCGATGGCGCTCGACAACATTCACACGGATGGCGTCGCGCAAATTAAAGTTTCAGACGACTGGATCGCCAATCCCAAGAAATCACCGATCACACTCTTCGCCGCGGATGGAGAAGTGCTTGAGATCGTCGGCTCGACGGCACTGCTCGGTGAAACGGTCGATCGCGCCGATCACGCCCTCGCCGAGGCTCGAAAGCAAGTCCAAATGATGGCCGACTTGGCGAGCGCCGCGTTGGCTGAAGTCGATACCCAGCTCGCGAGACGAATCGCCACGCAACTGGACGATATTCGTCACAAAGGAACTTTGTCTACCGACAGCGACGGTAAGCATCACCGTGGAACAAAGGCGCTTCCCTCGAGCGTTGAGGCCGGCTCGCCAAGGTCTAATCTTAACTGGATGAATATTGGATTCGGGTTGGAAGCCCAAGACGATGGCGAAGATTCAACATCGGCTTCGACTGACGCGGAAGACGCCGGCGATGGCATCGACTACGCGTAAGGAATGCATGCGATCACGGCAAACGATCGCCATAGCGCGCACCATAGCATTTAGATGTACACGATGAATGTGTCTAGAAATCAAATCGCGCCCGATTCGCCGACGTGAAATTTCTTCGCCCCCAACTCCCTCGCCGCCACGCGCTGTTCCACGGCTCGCGCGTCACTGACGGGCGGTACCGCGCGCGCGTAATGTCGCATCGCGCGTCCAATATCACGCTCCTCTTCTTCCGCGTCGTCCCCCACCCCATAAAAACCCACGAGCTCTAACAAACGATCCGGCTGCTTCGCCACCGCGTCTCTCGCCTCCGCCGCGCCGAGCGTCTCCTCCAACCCGCGCATCGCTTCTTCCAGCGCTCGCCCATCGCACAGCAGCAGTCCCGGTGCGAGCGTTATCTGCCGCCCTGAGATCCCCGCCACGCATCGTTTCACCATCAACACGCGCTTTACGAATTCGTCCTCGCGCAGCGCCAACAGCCTCGGCTCTCGCGCCGCGGACGCCGGCACGTCCAACCCGTGCGAGCCGCAATTTCCGTCGCCATCCACCGGGAACACGCGCAACAGCGCGCGCACTTTCGATTCCAATCGCGCTGGATCGCGATACAGCGATTCGCGCGATGATTTCGTGACGATTTGTCGGCAGTGCGCGGCGCCCGTCCAATTTCTCCAAAACTTTTCAACCGCGCGGTCGTTCGCGTCGGTGAACGCGCACTCGCCGTCGCCCGCGCTGCGCGCGCGCGCCGCGCGACTCGCCGCGCCCGAAGTCGACGTCGACGGCCCGCGCGACGGCGCGCGCGTGAAGTTTGCGCGCATCTGAATGACGGCGTAACGTCTTCGCGATGGCGCCGGTCGCGGTCGCCGCGAACGTTGAAATCGCGGCGCCGCTCGCGGTGGAAGACACGGCCACGCTTTGCGACCTCGTGCGCGGCGCGCTGTGCTTCTGGCGGTGCGAGAGGGATTATTTCTTCGCGGAAGGGTCGAAGTGCGCGAGGGCGCGAGACGCGTGCGCGGCGGCGTGTCGCCTGCCGCCGGAATGGGTCACGCGAGCGCTCGGCACGACGCGAGAACGAGAAATCGCGAAGCACACGGACCCTTTGGAACGGAAAGAATATTTGGGGACGCTCACGGAGGAGGAGGCGCGGACGTTGAGGCGGAGACGGGCGGAGGCGGCGCGCTTCGTGAGACGAAGAGCGATGGCCGCGGCGCCGGAGAGACAGAGCATGACGAAGCGGGCGGGGGAACGACGGAGACGGGAGCGAGCGTGGACCTCGTCAAAGTTGAGAAAGGATGGGGACGACGCGTCGGTGAGCGCGAGCGATGAGTTCGGGAAGGCGGAGGCGCTCGAGGCCGAGCTAGCGGAGGCGAACGCTCGGCGGTATCGCCGCGCCTACGACGGCGCCGATGAATCGGGGTATTCGTCGCGATCGTCGTCGTATTACTCGGACGAATCGTCGTATTCGTCGTACACCGGGTCGTCGTATTCGTCGTACACCGGGTCGTCGTATTCGTCGTACGCCTCGGACGCAGACGCCGAGCGGGAGCGTCGGCGCGCGTCGGCGCTCGACGCGATGAAGCCCCCGAACGACGCCACGGCGATGACCGTCTCGCGCAAGGATGCGCTCGGCAAACCATTAATCGTCGGCAAGCACTTGGCGTTCGCCACCGAAGGTTTACTCCCCGAAGGCTTGACGCGCTGGGAGGCGTACATCGCCGAAGCCGAACGCGCCGGCGAGCTTCGCGACGCCAAAATGCGTCGCCGCGCCGAGCGTCGCGATCGATCCCTCCACCGCGAGCTCGATGCTCTGAAACTCTACGCCAACAGGGTCAAGCTCAGCGAGCAAGACGTGCAAATCCGTCGTCAAGCGTTGATCGACGCGCACGACGCGCGCGTTCGCGAATCCGTCGAGCGCGAAGTCAAAATAGCCGCCCGCGCGCGTCGCAAGCGCAACGTCCTGCTCAATCTCGACCACGACGCGCGCTCTAGATTATTAAAGCGCTGGGCTCTCCGCCCCAGCGCTCAGAAATAGCACCGATTCAGAGTCGTGCCGCGCGTCCGGCGCGCTCGTTCGCGCGCCGTCGCCGCCTCGCCAGTCTCACACCGCGCCGCGCCGCTTCGCGTCGCCGCCGCCGCGCGCGCGTCATGTCTCGCGCCGGACTCACGCCCGCCGCGCGCCGCGCGATGGACCGCGCGCTCGACGGCGCGCCCGACGCCGTCGAGCGCGTCGCGCAGAAACCGCCCGCGCCCGCGACGCGCCGCCGCGCGCGCGGTCGCTCGCTCGCGCGCGCCGTCCCGCTCGTCGCGTTCCTCGACGACCGACCGCGATTGAAACACTTCTCGCTCGGCTTCCTCGTGGGCGCGTGCGCGATGGCGGCGATCGCGATGGAGGAGGTGAAGAGGATGGTGGCGGCGCGCGACGACGAGCGGCGGCGCGAGCGAGACGCGAGACGACGCGCGAGGATTGAGAAAAAGGCGGTGAATAAATTGAACTCGGTGCCGATAATCGTGGAGATGAGCGATGAAGAGGCGGGCGACGGGATCGGGGGGGACGTCGGGACGAGGGACGAAGAGCACAAGATGGCGCTGCTGGTGCGAGAGGACGTGGCGATGGGGGCGGGGAAGTTGGCGGCGCAGGCGGGACACGCGGCGGTTGGCGCGGCGATGGCGACGCGGGATCGATCGCCGATGCTGATGGGAAGATGGGAGTGCGATGGGCAAAAGAAGGTGACGCTGGGGGTGAAGAATCTGAGGGTGATGAATGAACTGTTGGGAGAGGCGAAGACGGCGCGGTTGACGACGTTTGTCGTGGAGGACGCCGGTCGCACGGAGGTGGAACCGGGCACGGTGACGGTCGCCGCCATCGGACCGGCGGCGGCGTCCGACATTGATAAAATCACGGGACACCTGCGTTTGTACTAGCGTTTCGTCGATCGTTCCGGGACTAGATTATCATCAATGAGAAATTCAATTATTGTTTTACAAATCTTTCGTCGTCGGACGGTCTTGTAAGTCTCGATCAAGAAAAGACGTCTTCCCGATCCATCGGTGCCGTTTCTTCCGGTTTCTCCGCCTCGAGCGCGGCGAACTCGAGGAAGTGCGTCGGTCTGTGTCGCTCGTGGTAAAATTCGAGCGGATTCCCGAGCTTGAGTGCGTACTTCATGCCCGCCGAGTGCTTGACGCCTTGGAAAGAATAGTTCCACGACCCGCCGTCGGGAACCATGTAGTAACCCAAGAAACGATCGGAGAGTAACATTTGAACCTTTTCGAAATGTCCGGGTCCATATCCTTGCGGATTTGTGCTCGTCATGTCCTTGTTCGCGCGGCCCCATTCGTACCCTGCGGGCGTGATCTTGTACGCCGTCAACGAGCACGAACCCGGGGTGAACGAGCACGTCAAGATGATGCTCTTTTCTCCATCCCAGGACGAATTTTGCTCGAGAATCTTGGCGTGCTGCGTGCAATCCTGCGGTTGCAATTGAGAGCTCTCGTTCGGTTGCGTGTGAATCCACCCCAACGGCTCGAGATCGCTCAAGTAGTCGTGCTCCGGGAGCGTCGACGGTAAATTCACCGAGCTGTGGTTGCCCCACTGAGGCGGCATCACGACGCAACGGATCTCCTTCACTTGAGGGTTGTCCGGCGGCGAAACGCCGTACATGTAACCCGCAATCTGCGTACGCAAATCGGCGATAGTGATGAACTTTTTCAACACGTTCTTGGGCATGATGTATGTGTATCCAGTCTCCTTCAAGTCGTCGCTGTTGACGTAAATGTGGTTCACGCGCAAATGTAAATTTGTCGCGCTGATGGCTCGAATACGCCAATCGGTCTTACTACCGAACGTTGATTGTTCGTACGGACTCGTAGTGGTGACGATGAGCTCGTCTCCGTGCACATTCGTAGTCTTGGTCGTGACGGCAATCTGCTGGTTGGCATCTTGCCCACGTTTTTCGATTTCGGCAATCTCTTGTCGCTGCACAGACGGCGGCGTGATTTCAGCGCCAAGAATGATGTCGCGAACCTCGCTTTGCGTCAACGCCGAGACGTTGACGTTGTTCTTCGCAGAATAATCCGCCAAGATCAAGTCTTTCAAAGCGATTTCAACCTTGATCCATTGCTCATCGGTGAGATCTGGCCACACGTGATGCGGTAGCGTCACGACACTCTTGTCAGGACGCAACATCATCTTTGCCTTTTCGTTGTTGACGTGCAACGCTCGTAAAATCAAAATCAAACGACTAAAGGCTGTGTAACTCGAAATTGTCTTCAACCAATCGTCGTAGATGTTGAACAACACCATTTGCGGCTCAGTGGCTTTCAAGATGAGATCGCCAAACTTTTCGATCTTCATGCACGCTTGGAACGGCAGTTGCAACTCGCTTCCCTTGATGACGATGTTCGGGTAATCGAGCATGTGCGTCTCCAACGGGTCGAGCATACCCTTTCTCGTCACGATGATTTGTTTGGGTTGCTCTTCGATCGGGAGAGAGCGAATCAAGGCCGCGACTTCTTCTGCTGTCTTCCACTTGGCCAACTGCGCGAGACGCTTCTGCCCAGCCCACACGCTCGTGTGAATGATCTTCAAAAAGAGTTGACCAGTGCGCGGGTTGAAGATGAAAATAGCACCGTTGATTGGTTTTGTCACCAAGTTACCCTCGAACGTTTTGTGAATCGTCACGCGGTACACATTCGTATCGTCCACGAACCAAATTGTTTGGTTGCTGAACAACTCGCCGTAGTTTTGAGAGTTGAGATACGGTTCGGTGGGCTCAGAGGAGTACAACTGCAAACCCTTACGAATGCGCTCGCGCAATACGTAAAGCGCCGGGTTAGCTTTCATGATCTTCGCCATCGCTTGTTGCACCAAAGGTTTGCACCCAGGGAACCAGTTACCGTAGGCTGAGTGCAAGTTGTACGCCAAGTCGATGCCTATCATCACCCCAGTCGGCGACGGGTAAATGGACATGTTGTCCGTGGTGTAATCCAAAAACTTTGCGCGCGTGTAACGCTCAATGTCATGAGAATCAAAGTCACCCCAGCGAAGCTGCACGTCGACCCAGAACTTGTTCGAACTCTTTTGATCGAAAGAATCGTTTGTCTCGCCCATGAGCGACGGCTTGCAAATCGACCACTTGTACGCGGCGAAGAGCAAAATGTCGGCGCAAGAGCTGTTCATCTTGTACGACTTTCTCGGGTGAATCGTTTCCTTTTGAACCGTTTCAATCTCTAGCGCGTCGAGTTCTTGGTCGAAAACGTTGCACATATCCATGACGACGGACTCGTGGATCTTTTGCCACAAGTGCGCTCGGAAGATTTGAATCAACGAAATCTTCAGCGTAGGAATTTTACCGTGCATGAAGATGCCGGTCAAGTCAAGTTGGACTTGGAATCCGACGTAGACATTAGCGCGGTTGATCGTAGGCGACCACCAGAGCGTGAATCGACGATTCGGAATTTGGTTTAAGCCACTGCGCTGCGCGTTCGTCAATTTCTTGTACTGCATCGATTGCTCGAATCCACTTGCTTTCTCCCAGAACAAACCTTCCCAAGTGGGGAAGTACGTTCCCTTGAAGAGCGTGTGCTCGAGGATACCCTCGACGCCACCGAGCGCCTGAATGACGTCGGTGCGGTAGTTGTTCAAGTTCCAGAGTTTGCCGTCGTGTCGCTGATGCGTCCACCAGAACGGATTTTGTCTGGTGAGATTGTACTCTTTGAAAGTCAATCGCACGCGCCAACCCTTATCGTACGCGAGCGTGTGTCGATCCTTTTGGAACAAGGTGTTGATGCGCGGAATACCGCGATCCCACGAGTCTTCCAAGTCCTCCAATGTGAGACGACGATTCTGCGCCTGCGCTTCTTGACGCTTCAACGCGTACTCAGCCCACACGCGTTGGGAATCGTTAAATTCAGCCTCCCAAGGTTGGATGTAGCGGAACAGGTTCGGAATGAGTTGATCTTCTTCGTGCGTCATTCCCGAGCGGAAGTGCGTGATGCCAGAGTCGGTCTGCACGCTGTACCGCAAGTCGCTCTGGGGGATGAGAATGTGACCCATCGAGAGCATACCCAAACCACCGATTTCTTTCGGTGCGGCGAACACGCACGGCGGGAAACGGCTCGGCATCTTCGAATTCAAACCAATTTTCACGCGAGTCTGAATCTTATTCTCACACTTCACCAACAAATCAAGCAACTCCGAGGTGTGAATTGTTGCCTCTCGGTAGTACGTCATCAAGCCGATGAGCGCCGTGTTCCACTTGTTGACAATCTTGGAAAACGTCGTCGCACCGGATGACATGAGCACTTGCCGGATACGGTTTTCGAATGACTTAAGCGCTTCATCATCGACACGCAAGAATGCCTGCGCCGTTCGCTCCTTGGTTTGCTCGTTGTGCAAGTTCCAGACGCCGTCCTTGTTGGCAAAGTACTCAGTCGCCATGCGAATCTTTGGCAAAATACGCACTTCAAAGCCGCTCATGGCAAAGAGCAAGTTGGGGTTGTCGCGAGAGTACACGCTGACGAAACCATTATCCCATTCCAACGTCGTTAACGAGCGCGGAAGACGGTTTTTGATATCCCAGAATACTGCGCGACCCAAGTTGACGTCGTGCTTCATCAAGCGCATGCGCGCGTCGCGAGGCCAGCACTTCTTGTTGTTGTAACCAACCATGTTTTCGTTGTTTGGATCGGGATGCTCGGTGAGATAACGCTGAATCAAGTCTTTTGACTCATCAGCGGTGAATCTGAACAGAACGTGCACTCGATCGATGTAACGAGAGTACAAACGAATCGGGTGTCGCGTCTCTGTCTCCACGTCTCGATATGAAATGAATTCATTCGGCATGTTCGCCGGACCAGCAATCTCTGAGGCGCGAGTTAAGCCGAGCAGCAACAAATCTAAAACTAAACCGTAGTACTGCGTCATGAACGATGCGAATTGCAAGCCACGGATCATACCGTAGCTGTTCGTGTGACTCATGTCCTTGTATGAAATCACCACGTTGTTCTTTGCCGTGCAATAATCAGCGATGTTGTGATCGACAATCAAACGCATCAAACGGTTGAGCAGGGTGAGGTCAACCTTTTCAAACATTTTCTCGAAGCGCGTTTGCAACATTACCACACATTCGCCCTCGTTCGTGTCCCAAACATCCGTCAAGTTGTTGATGCCTTGGCACCACTTGTACACCAAGAGCGGCGCCGGCTCGGTGTCTGAAGGCTTGATCCAGTTGGGGAACAGTTGGCGTTTGTCCGCTTCGTACCAGATGTACTGATCGAGATACGCGTCAGAAATCTTTTCCAAAGGTTCGATTTCGTACACCGGTATCAAGTGAGAGTACAAATCCATGAACTCGATGTTCACCTCCTTGAACGCGCGTTGAGTTAGCAAGTGACGCTTGATTCGGCTGAGCGCCTCGTGCGGGTTGTCGAAGGCTTGCTCAATTAAGCCGAGCTCTTCACGCTGATTTTGATTCAAGCGAGCGTTCACTGAGTAGTTCTCTTTCAAACGCTCGAGCGCCAAGATGAGCAGCTTGCGATCGTGCTTGTACGACAACGGCGGGAAAGGAATCGGCGAGAATCTGCGAGATTCAAGCCAGTGCACCGTGGTGGTGTAAATGGCGACTGCTTCTTCTGGAGTGACGTAAGGACCGTCTTTCAGGTAGTTGTGCTGTCGCTCTTGTTCCGCTTTCAAGTATAAACGCGTCAAACGGCCGAGATTCTTGCGGCACACCGTCTTGTCCACTGTCGCGCCGCGGCGAATGCGCTCGCGGTTGTAGTGCGCGACGTTGGTCCACCAATCAGCTTTGCTCTTGACGTATCTCAAGATCATGTTTTCTATAGGTGTCGGCATGCCCGGAACCTTCCACGGGATGTTCGCCTTGAAGCATCTCCACGCCTCTGAAAGATGCGCGAGAATCGTGCGAGCTTTGTTTTGCTTGACGCCCTCTGGCATGGAATCTAAGATGTCGTGCATCACGGCTGCGCGTAATTCAAGATCAAAGTGCGACTCGATGCGTTGCTTCGTCACAGTCTTGGCGATGCCCTTGTTGTTACGACCTTCAAATTGACGCGCGAGCAAGTTGCCGAGCCATCGTTCGAGTAAAGGCACAATGCCGCGCAAGAAGAAGAGCCACACGCGCCACATGGGGGCCCAGAAGCCCACGCCCGGCCCTTTACCCACCGGACCCGTATTGAAACGATAGTAAATCAGGTGCTTGAGATCCTTGCACATTCTAATCTGACGCATGAGCTTGTATTTGTATCTGTACATCCCAGTCAATTGACCGACGTGCGAGAACACGTATTGCAATCCATCGGCGAGTTGATACGCGTCGATGTTACCGAGACGGAACTGCACGTTGGAATCCACCACGAGCTTGGTGAGACGCAAGACTTCGCGGCAGAGGTGGAACGCGTTCCCAAATCGACTCTTCTTACGCTCCTTTGTCGTCAGCGTTTTCACGGGCTTCAAGTTGAAGTTGTAGTCCAAGTGCAAGTAGTTCAAGTTCTTTCGATGAATCAAGAGATTGAGCATGTTGTAACCTTGCCTACACACTTGCAAACCGACTTCGACCCAGTCGAGCTCGGTGCACTGGAAGAATTTCGTCTTCTTCAGCGCGACGAACAAGTTTCGGCGCTTCATCGGCTTCGGCGGGCGCTTATGCAATTGGTTCAACACGAAACCTTTCAACAGCTTTTGATACGACACGCGAACCTTGACCGGGTAGCCCGACGGGCAGTGCTCGTGAAACCAGTTGTTCACCAAGGGCACGTCCATCGCGCGACGCGTCTTCCCGCTCCTCAGGTTGAACGGTCGAGGTGCATAGAGAAGTGCGATCCCACCCGCAGTGTTGTCCGTGTAAAGCGGGGTGTCTTCTAAAAACGGCTCGATACCATCCGGCAACTGAAAGTCGTCCTCGCCGTCGTCTTCTTCTCGCGGCGTCGTCTTCTGCTTGTTTGACCTATAAAACGCAATCGGATGAATCAATGGGTCGTAGTAATACGCCGGTAAATCGGGATCTTCCGTCTTGATGAACATCACCATGGGCGTGTGATACACCGCGAGCGACACTTTGCGCGGCCGGTTGTTGTACAAGTACGGAAACGCCACCTTGTACTCGGTGCGCAGCGCGCTGCGAATGATGAGCTTGTTGATGTCGTTGAACTCATTCCAATCCTCGTCCGCGCGATCCATGTCTCGAAATAACGGCTCAAACTTTGGTCCACCCGGGATGCACATGCCCAAAGCCTTGGCGGTGAAGAAAGATTTGTGATCAAAGAGGTAAAAGTAATTTTTATCCGTCAAGTCGCTCAGGAGCTGCGACGACAGTCTGTGCAGGTTCGCCATCACCGGTAGCGGCAACTGCCACTTGCGGTAACTCGGTCCGTTGACGAATTTCGTCCACTTCAGCGGGTTATGATCGTAGAACCACTCCGCCACCGCGCCGTCTTCCTCTTCGTCCAACTCCAGCGCGATCGCCTCCAGCGGGTCCACGTCGAGCAAGTTGTCGGCGTAATCCAACGGCGGTTCTTCGTCGTCAAACGGTGGAAACCGCATGCGCTTAAAATGTTTCCTATCCCTCTTCTCCCGTCGCATCATGATCCACATCGTCCCCCACTGCGCGATGAACACCGGCTCGATCACCCTCGGCGTCTCGTTCACAAACGTAATCGCCCCCGTGATGTGGTAAATCACCTCGCAGTGCCGCACCTGTTCCCACGGCATCGGCATGTTCTCCAACAGTTTATACACCGCGTGCGGCACGAATTTCAACGCTCCCAAGTACACCCTCTTATCGTGTCGAAACTTTCGGCTCGACATGTCGCCGTGATCCTTGATAATCTTCCGCACGTGCTCCGGCGGCATCTCCTCCTTCGGCGGTTCCTGGTACCCAAACTTGCGCCGCGCGCCGTACCGCTTCGCGTTCAGCGCTCGCCACTTCCGCGCCTTCTCCATCACTTCCTCCGACACACCGACGTCCATATCATCCCGCGCCGTCGTTTCCTCGTCCATCGTCTCCGCGTCGTCGTCGCGTCGTCCCGCGCGCGTCATCGTCGTCGCGATCGTCCCGCCGCCGCCCTCGCCGGTCGTCGTCTCGCGCGTCGCGTCTCGCGCGCGTCGCGCGCGCGCGTCCGGTCGACGGTTCGCGTCTCACGCGCGTCGCGCGCGCGTCGCTCGCGTCGCGTCGTCCCGCGCGCGCGCGTCGACGACCGCGCGTCGCGGATTGCGGCGCGGGACGGGACGGAATGCGACGTGGCGCCCGACAAAGTGGTGCCTCACTGAATGCCCATACGAAGCATCGATGCACTCGTCGACGCGACGACGACGACGCGCGAGACGACATGGGCGATCTCGAGGGACGAAAAGAACGCGAACGACGCGCGGGACGTCGCGGGCGGGCGCGGGGGGGGTCGGCGCGCGCGGTTCGGGTCGTCGCGGCGTGGAGCCTCGTCGCGGCGGCGCGCGCGGCGACGACGACGACGACGACGACGACGACGACGACGACGACGTGTCGAGAATGCCTGGCGGAGGGCGGCGAACGGGTGGGGAGAGTTTGGTGCGCGAGCACGCAGACGTGCGAGTCGTTGGAGTTCGCGGGAGGGTGCGACGCGGCGGCGCGAGACGCGAGCGCGTGCGCGACGACGCGAGAACGACTGGCGCGCGCCGCGGCGCTGGGAGTGCCGAAGATTCGGGTTTTATACGACGCGTACGGGAGAATGAGACGAATTTTGGACGATGCGCTGGCGTTCATGGCGCGGCGACGCGAGGCGAGGCGCGCGAAGAGGGACGAGATGCGTTAGGGCGTCTTCGCGTCGCGTCGGAACTCTCGGCGACGACGTCGCGATTCCTTGTACGCGGCGGCGCAAGTACAGATTGTGTGTATATTCAAAGTACGTGTACGGGTGCGTAACTAAGATGCTTAATGCCGCGGGCCGATCGTGTTCGCGTCAACTGAAGGTGAGCTGACTTCGAGACGAATTTTATGAGAGCGCGCGCGCGCCAGGTGGAATCGTCAACGGGTGGCCGGTCGCATCGCTCACTTTCTTTCCGGAACAGTGCACGGCTTAATGCCCCAAATCTCCTTCGCGTACTGGTCGATGGTACGATCGGAGTTGAACTTACCGCTGAACGCGGTGGAGATGATGGAGGACTCGGTCCAGCCCATGGAATCGGCGTACGCCACGTCGACGCGCTCTTGCGCTTCGAGGTAAGACGCGAAATCCTTACCGACGAGGAAGTAGTCACCGCGACCGAAGCCCTCGTTGCCTTCGAGAGAGCCCAACAACTCCTCGAACTTGTCGCCGAAGACGCCAGATCGAACGTATTCCAACGTTTCCGTGAAGCGCGCATCCGGAACAAACTTACCCGCGGCGCGCTCGGCTCTCGCCGGTTCGACTTCGGGATCGGTGATACCGAACAAGAAGAAGTTGTCGTCGCCGACGCACTCACGAATTTCGACGTTAGCACCATCGAGAGTACCGATGATCAAGCAACCATTCATTTGGAACTTCATGTTGGAAGTACCAGACGCCTCGGTACCGGCGGTGGAGATGTGCTGAGACAACTCGGACGCCGGGATCAAGGTTTCAGCCAAAGAAACGTTGTAATCCGGAACGAAGACGACCTTGAGCAGATCACCGATCTCCGGATCGTTGTTCACGACGCTACCGACGTTGTTGATGAGACGAACGATGCGCTTGGCTTGCGTGTAGGTCGCGTACGCCTTGCCGCCAAAGATGCACACGCGCGGCACGCACTTGGCGCGCTCCTCCGGAGTCATCGCCTTCATCTGCTTGTATCGGTAAATAATGCCTAAGATGTTCAAGAACTGACGCTTGTACTCGTGGATGCGCTTGACTTGGATGTCAAACATGGAATCGATGGGAACGTCGATGTCCGTAACCTTCTTGATGTAGTCCTTGCAAATTTTCTTGCGAGCCAACTTCGCCGCTTTCCATTCGGCTTGGAGCTCCGGGTTAGTGGCGTGTTCGGCCAGCTTGCGGAGCTCGTCGGTATCCGTGACCCACTTGTCGTTACCCACCCATTTGGTGATCACCGCAGAGAGTTGCGGGTTGCAGAACGCCAACCAACGGCGCGGCGTGACGCCGTTCGTCTTGTTTTGGAACTTCTCCGGGAAGAGCTTGTAAAAGTCGTTGAAGGTGAAATCCTTGACGATTTCAGAGTGAATGGCGGCGACGCCGTTGATGGCCATGCCAGAGATGCAGCATAAGTTGGCCATGCGAACCATCGCGGGCTTTTCTTCTTCCGACTCCTTCTTCTTCTTGTCATCCTTCTTCTTGTCATCCTTCTTGGCCGCCTTGGCCGCCTTGGCCTTGGCCGCCTTTTCTTCCGGAGACACGTAGTTTTCGAGGATGCTCATCACGCCGATGGAGCGCTCGAGCTCGGCCGCCGGCATGTCGGCGTACTTGGCTCGAACAGACGCGATGAATTCTTCGTCGATGCGCTTGATGATTTCCATGTGGCGCGGGAGGAGCTCCTCGACCAAATCGAGCGGCCACTTTTCGAGCGCCTCCGGCATGACGGTGTGGTTCGTGTACGCCACGGTCTTCTTCGTGACGGCCCACGCGTCGTCCCAGCTCAAGCCTTCGTCATCCATCAAGATGCGCATGAGTTCCGGCGCGGCAAGCGTCGGGTGCGTGTCGTTCATTTGAATCGCAACCTTTTCGTGGAGCTTGCTCCAGTCAGAGTTGCCACGCTCCTTCCAGCGCGCCAAAATGTCTTGCACGGACGCGGAGCAGAGCATGTATTGTTGGCTCAAGCGCAACGCCTTACCTTCGCGCGTGCCATCACCCGGGTAAAGCACGGCGCACAACATGGATGCCAAGTTCGTCGGCCCCATGGAGGTTTCGTAGTCGCTCGCGTTGAACGCGGCCAAATCGAATTCCACGGCGGACGGTTGAGCGTCCCACATGCGAAGAGAGATGCAGTTGCGCGTCTTGTAACCCGGAATCGGGGAATCGTACGCGACCGCGCGCACTTGCTTGCCCGGCGCCCACTTGCCGTTGACAACCTTACCGTAGAAAGAAATCGGGTAGCTCACTTGCGGGCGAGCGACTTCCCACGGGTTGCCGACTTCGAGCCAGTCATCAGCGTACTCGAGCTGCTCCCCGGTCGCCTTGTCGACACCTTGCTTGAACAAACCGTACTTGTAACGCAAACCGTAGCCCCAAGCCGGAAGGTCGAGGGTGGCGATGGAGTCCAAAAAACACGACGCCAAGCGACCCAAACCGCCGTTGCCGAGACCGGCATTGCGTTCGACGCTCATGACGTCTTCCAACGTGTAACCGAGCGAGCGAAGCGCCTCAGAGTACTCGCCGGTGAGACCCATGTTACCGATGGCGTTCGTCAACGCGCGCCCTTGCAAGTACTCCATGGAAAGGTAGTACGCCTGCTTCGGGTTCTCCTTGTGGAAGTGCGCGTACGTGTCGTTCCATCGCTCCACCAACCCTTCGCGAACGCTTTGAGCGGTGGCTTGGTACATTTCCGGCACGCCAAACTCAATCGGAAGCGCGCTCGTGGACTTCGCCGCGTGGTACTGCACGTTCTCCTTGACCGACTCGGACGTCTTACCGACGTCGGCGGCGACGGCGCGAATCGTCGGCTTGTTCGCCGAAGCTATCAGAGCGTTCAAAATCAACAGTCTCGTCAGTCTCGCGTTCGTCGCGTTCGAAACCCAAACCTCCGCGTCGGCGGCCGCCGCCAGATCGTCGATCGCCCGCCGTCCACGCCGTCGCGTCGCGTCCCTCGAGCGCCGAGCCTCGCCCAACGCCGTCGCGCCGTCCCGCCGTCGCCTCCGCCGTCGCGTCCGTCGCGCTCGCGTCGTCCTCGTCGCTCGATCGTCAAAAAGATGTCCGCCTCGACCGCCAGGCCATGCGGACGGTTGCCCATCGGACGATGACGACGGCGACGTCGCGTCGTCGCGCGGTCGCGCGCACCGTTCGTTCGCGCGCATCGCGCGTTCGCGCGTCGCGCCGTCGCTCCCGCGGGCGCTCGCGCGCGCATCGTCACCACGCGCGTCGTGCGCGCGGACATGGTCGATCGGTCGGCGCGTTCTGCGGGCGCGCGGCGGCGTCGCGCGCAACGAGTGGCGCGTGCTCGCGCGTCGCTCGATGGGGTTCGACGTGTGCGGAATACGACGTTTGTGAAATGTTTGGTTTTTTATGCGCAACGCGATATTTTTGAAACGCGACGCCGCGGCGGCGGCGGCGGAGGCGACGATCACTTGACCACGGCCTCGAAAGCGTCGCCCGCGATCGCGTCGTCGTCGGAGGAGACGTTGATGACTTCGTAACGCCAGACGACGGCGGGACCGTAGGCGGCGAAGACGTGGCGGCAGTGATCGACGACGGCGGCGGCGTGCACGACGCCAACGACGCGGAGGGGCTGGAGTTCGACGATGTTTTCGCCCGTGCGGGCGTCGTAGACGTAGACGACGCCAGAATCCGTGCCGTCACCGCACGCGAGGAACTTGCCGTCGCTGGAGACGCCGAATCGGCACGCGGGACCGGTGTACTTGTGGTCGCGATACTTTTCGTTCGGCAGCGTCCAACTGGCGATGGATTCGTTTCGCTTCAAATCGCACGTCTCGATTCGCCCGTCTCGCGTTTTGGCGAACAACACGTCGTCGACGATGCGCACGCATTCCACGGCGAAACGCGGCTTGAACGTGGCCAGCGGTAACGCCTTGGACTTTTGCGAGACGGCGCCCGAGAGATTCCACCTTCGCGCGACGCCGTCGGCGTGACCGGTGACGGCGAACGCGCCGTTCGCGTCGCACGCCACCGAACGCGCGTTCGTACCGACGTCAAACGTCCCTACGCACTCTCCCTCGCCGTCGGGCCCACCGAAAACGTCCCAAGCCTTTAAAAATCCATCCTCGCCCACGGAGACGACGAATCCGTCTCGCGCGCACGCGCCGTCCGCGTCGACGACGCGCGATCCTGGATGCGCGTTCAATCGCCCCACCACGCGATTTTCCGCCACGCTAATCACACTTATCCACCCATGTTCATCTCCCGCGGTCACGATCGCGTCCCCGAACTCGTGCCCCCCCCCCCTCGTCGTCGCCGTCTCGTTTTCCTTCTCGTCGTCCTCGCCCCGCGCGAAGCACACGCACGTAATCTCCCCCCCCGTCTGATGCGCCGTCGTCTCGTGCGCGTACTGCGCCACGATCGCCGTGTGATCGCCGAAGTGCGCGTCATCGTACACCGTCACCGCGCTCCCGCCGCACGTCGCGTACAGATTCGACGTCCTCGCGCTTCCGCGCGCGAACTCCACGCGCGTCGTCCGCGCCGCGCCGTGGTTTTCGCGAATCACCGTCTTGAGTCGCAGCGCCCGGAGCGCGTCTCGCTTCGCGGCGTCGCGCGCGGCCTCGGTGCGTTCGTCGCGCTCGAGCGCCGCGCGCCGCTTCGAGTCCATCGCGGGCGTCGCGCGTCGCCGTGCGCGGCGTCGCGACAGACAGCTCGGCGATTTGAATCGATCGGCGGGGCGAAGACCCGGTCGGTGCCGTCGAGTCATGACTCGTTACGTATGCGTAAACAGTTCGGTGTATGAAAAGGGACCGAATCGCGCGGCGTGCCGCGCCGTTCGACGGCCGACGCGCCGGCGCGCGACTCGGAGGCGCGCGCGCGGCGGGCCGTCGCGCGTGAATTCCGATCGCGCGCGGGCGTCGTCGAGACGCGACGCCGGGCGTCGCGAGACGAACGCGGCGACGCTCGGAAAAGGATTCGCGAAGGCGGCGATCGGCATGGGCGACGGCGGCGGCGACGACGACGACGCGCGGGGACGGAAGCGCGCGCGAAAGTCGCGATGGGACACGACGGAGAGCGATGGTGGCGCGGACGCGGCGAACGCGAGCGCGAGGTTCGGGACGGGGAGCGGGGTGGTGCTGCCGGACGCGGCGGCGATTCACGCGCACCTGGCGTCCAAGGGCGTGGTGACGGCGAACGCGTTTCGAGCGCTGGAGACGGATGATCCGGAGACGGCGCGGAGGTACGCGAAATATCAAGACGTGCAGCAAAGGCTGACGATGCGGGATTTCGTGGATGAACGGCCGGAGAGCGATCGGAGTCCGTCGCCGCCGCCGAAGTATAACCGGTTCGGCGTCAAGGTGAACACGCGCGAGGCGCGGATGAAGGATAAGTTGTATCGCGAGCGCGACGAGCTCATCGAGTGGTTGATGGCGAACACGAAACCCGGGCAGTTTCAACCGCCGCACGATTGGCGGCCGAGGAAAAAGGAGAGAAAGTTGTACGTGCCAGAGGACGAGTATCCGGGGTATAACTTTATCGGGCTGATTTTGGGGCCGCGCGGGAACACGCAAAAGCGCATGGAACGAGAGACGAACACGCGCATCATGTTGCGAGGGAAAGGAAGCGTTAAACCGGGCGCGCATCGCGACCATAAGACGGATTATAAAGAGGATGAACCCCTGCACGTGGTGATTTTAGGCGAGACGTGGGAAGGCGTGGACGCCGCGGCGGAGATGGTCGGACACATCTTGCGTCCGATCGACGAAGAGGCAAACGTGCACAAGCGCATGCAGCTTCGAGAATTGGCTTCGATCAACGGTACTTTCGTTGAGACGTTCGGGGCATGCAGATTCTGCGGCGTGCAAGGGCACGTGCAAGCGAACTGCCCCGAGTACGAAAAAGCCGTTTCCGAGGGCTATCGCGCGCCCGTGGAGCTCGTGACGTGTAAGATATGCGGTAACGGCGGGCACCCGACGCGAGATTGCCCGCTCGCCGGAAATACCGAGGCCGTGGGCGCGGCGAAGCAGGAAATGAATGAGGAGTACTCCGCATTTTTGAATGAAATTGGCGTGAGCAAGGACGACCTTCGCCAAGGCGGCGGCGCCGCGGGCGCTCCACCGATGCAACACCAGGGCGTTGGCGCACCGCAACGTGGAAACTACAACGCGCGACCGGGTGATTGGACGTGTGAACCGTGTGGATACTCAAACTACGCATCGAGACAGTTTTGCAAACGGTGCAACGAGACGCGACCAGGCGTCGGCGGAGGCGGAGCGCCGCCGCTGCACGGGGGCGGGCATCACGGTCAACAAAACTACGGCGGCGCGCCGCCGCAATTCGGAGGTGGGTATCAACAACAAGCACCGCCGCCGCGCCGCGCGCCGCCGCCCCCGCCTCCGATCCCGGCCGGCATGCAGGTGCAAGGTGGATACGTGGTGCCCGCGGATGTGCCGCCTCCGCCTCCGGAGGACGGCTCCGCGGGCATGCCTCCGCCTCCGCCACCCGAGGATGGCTCCGCGGGCGTACCACCGCCCGCGATGGTGATGCAAGTGCCGCCACCGCCGGTGCAAAACGTCGCGGCGGTACCGGCACCTCGAGCGGTCGCCGTTCCGCGGCCGCACGCCCCGATCGAAGAACCAGAGGAGGGCGAAGTCGGCGAAGTGCCTCCGCCGCCGCCATGAACAACCTTTAGTTTCGCCTAGTTAAGTTTGTCATTGGATTGTTTAGCGTCATGCTTGTTACATCACCCGTTCTCACACGTCTATGAGCTACATCTAAAGTGCCTAGGCCTATCTATCTATCTTATCTCCCGCGCCGCATCTCGGCGTATTCGTCTTCGCTCGCGCGAAGCAGCGTTAGCATTCTCTTCGCGTTTTCGCCGCCGTCGTTGTTGACGTGCGGGAAAATGAACTTTGGGTTCATGAAGCGCACAAACTCGCGTAACTCGTTCAGGCTCGAGTGTTCGGAGTACGGCAAACCGTATTGAATCAGCCTCCCGCGCTGCCTTCGCGACGTTGCTCTCGCCGTTTTCTTCTGCGCGCTAAACGTCCAACCCGTCGGACGAAACGCGATAACGGTGTCGAATCGACTTTTATAATACTTCAAAATGGACGCCATCTTCATGAAACTCGTCGAGCCCATCGGAACGACGTGCAAGTTTGTTTTCGAGTCGTCGTGCGTCATGGCGCTTCTCTCCTCGGGATCGAGCGCTATGGCGTCCATGACGCTTCGCTTCGCCTTTCCGATGTACACCTTGCGATTCAACACCTTTGCAGCTTCTAAAAACACTTTCTCTTTTCCGATCGTGTACGTCCCGAACAAGAACAACTTGCGCGTCGAGAGCAAGTCCTCGTGCACCACGGCGTCGCGAACGGCTTTCAACACGCGCTCTTGCGTCGGAAAATCGTCGTGTTCGAGCGAACAATACGTCGTGTCGAGGATCAATATCGGCCTCGGCGCCGAAGGATCGCTCGTGATCCGCAAAAGCGTCGGATCGTTCCGCATGCCGTCGTGAAATCTAAAATCTCCCGTGTGCAACACCGGCGACGCGTCGCGCCGATGCGGAAACTCGAAACAAATCATCGCCGCTCCCGGGCAATGATTCGCGCGCAAGAACGTCACGTCCACGCCATCCACGCGCACGACGACGCCGAACTCAACCACGCGCAACCGTTCGCGCGGCACCCCGATCTTCGTTCGCACCAACTCCATCGTCGTCCGCGTTCCGTACACGACGCCGCGATCGAACGTTCGCGTCAACCCGCGGTGATGATCCGCGTGAAAGTGCGTCAGAAACCAGTGTTCGCACCGCGCTTCGCTCGACGCCGCGTACTCGAACCCATCGACGATGAACATCGTTCCCGGCGGCCGTATCCACGCCGGCGGTTTCGCCTTCGCCTTCGCCTTCGCCGGCGGTTTCGGTTTCGGTTTCGGTTTCGGTTTCGGTTTCGGTTTCGCCTTCGTCGTCTTCGTCGTCGTCGTCGTCGTCGTCGTCGCGCCCGTCTCGCGCGCCGTCCCCGACGCGAACACCGGCGCGACGCGCGTCGCCTCGTCTCGCGCCTCCGATCGCGCCTCGCGCGCGATCCGAACCCGCGCGCCGAGCGTCTTCCCCCAACCGATCGCGCCCAGCGTCGTCGTCGCGTCCTTCGCGCGCAGCGCGTCCATCGTCGCTCGCGCGTCGCGCAGTCGCCCTCGAACGAGCTCGGTCGCGCCGCGCGCGCGCGCGAACGCGACGCACCGCGCGACGTCGTCGTCCATCACGGCGCGCGCGTCGACGCGATCATCGACGATTCGGCGTCGCGGAGTGCCACACGCCGACGCGCCGTTTGAAAGCGCCCGTTTTCCGCTCGGCGCCGAATCGTGAAGCGAAAAAACGGTCGACGAACCGACGCGATCGAGCGCGACGGCATGACGCCGCGCCGCGACGACGCGGCGTCGCCGAAGCGCGCGAAACGCGCGGTGGAGTGGGACGAGGCGAACCTGGCGAAAAACTTTGCCGAGCGGAGCGCGACGATGAAGATCGAGGAGATCGAGACGCCGTGGCACAGCCCGCCGAGGGAACTGTTTCATGACCTGCGCGCGGAGGACGAGGAGGAGGTGGCGCGGCGGGAGCGGGCGCACGAGGAGGTGATGCGGCGACTCGAGGCGTTGATTCGAGCGGACGCGCGAGGCGAGACGTCGACGCCGACGACGACGAAGGATGCGGACGCGACGATGGGGGACGAGGGAAGCGAGGATGGGACGTCGAGGGTGGCGTTTCACGATCCGGACGCGAGGGACGAGGATTTCGAGGACGACGCGGAGGAGGTGGTGAAGAAGAGACTGTTCGACGCGAAGCGAAAGGCGTTTCAGTGCAAGGGACGGGCGACGGCGAGGTTTCTCGCGGACGAGGCGGGCGATTGATCGCGCGGGGCGCGAGCGTTGTAATGATGAAATTTTACTGCTAGTAATTCTTAGGCGGAGGCGCGCGCGGCGAGGTCGACGAGATCGGCGTCGTCGCCGGCGCTGACGACGACGCCCGAGCCGAAGTCGGATTTGACAACCTTGTCAACGACGTCGAATAAGTGCGCGGTCGCGCTGTCGGCTTGACTCGTGAGTAATACCGTACGCTTAGGGAGCGCGCGGAGGAGGGATGTGACTCGCGCGATGCCCTCGGCGTCGAGGTGCTGGAGAACTTCGTCGAGGACGAGGGCGTCGCACGCGACGCCGCATCGCTCCGAGGCGAGATCGGCGTACGCCAAAGCGAGCGCCAAAGCGGCGCGTCGGCGTTCTCCGCCAGATAATTGTCGAAGCGAACGGGCGATCAAACTGCCGTCGGGGCGACGGGCGTGGATCACGCGCTCGATGCGTTCGGCGGCGCTCGCGCTCGCGGGCGCCTTGGCCGATTTGCTCTTCGTCTTTCTCGTCGCCGTCTCGTCCGCGTCGACGTCGCTCTGCACGACGTCGTTATCGTCCCCGGTGAACGCCGCTCCCGCGGGACGAAGCTCGAGCGTCAAGGCACCGCCGGTGAGGGCGTCCATGTATTGACCCACGCGCGCGCTCAAATCTCCGAGCGCGCCTTCAAACAGATAACTCTGAATGCCCTTCGTGCTAAACGCTGTGTCTGCGGCTTGAGCGACGCCAAGGAGCTCTTTTGCGCCATTCAAGGATTCGATTCTCGCGCCGAGAGATTCGCTTTCACCCGCGAGTTGCGCGTCGAGCTCTTCGAGCGCGCTCGTGTGTGGATTTGAACGCGCCGAACGCGAGAACTCATTCAGCTCTTGCAAGCGTCGTGCCGCGTCACGCCCGGCGCGTTCGCCATCCATGATGGCGTCTTCTGCACCTTTGACCAACTGTCGAACGAAATCCGCGTCGGCGACGTTCATTTGTTCGTCGCGAAGGAGCTGGATTTGCGGAGAGGCGTTCGACAAAGACGCAGACGACATCGATCCTCGCGTCAAGTCGGGATCGAGGCCCGCAAGCACGTTCGAGGACGCGCCGGATATACTGATCGTCGACTCGCTCATCGCAAATGCATCATCGATTGACATTGTCAGCGCTTCGTGGACGACGTCCTCGGGCGCTGAGTTTAACAACATTTCCGCCCTCGCCACCGCATTGCCGATGAGGCTCAACGACCTCTGAGAATGTCGCAACTGATCTGTCGCGTTTGCGGAAGCTGTCGCGGTGGTTTCCGCGCGCATGCGTTCGGCTTTGCGTGCAAGCGCGGCTGCTTCGGTGAGATTGCGTCTATCATCCATTGCCTTGTTCAGAGCCGCCGTGGCGCGCTTGAGTTGCTCGATGGCGTTCCCGTGCTCAATCGCCGTCTTTCGCGCTTCATCCTTCAATTTTATGAGCGTTTCTTTGTGATGCGTCGGGTCGATGGCTTGTAAGCAACGATCGCACGTACCGACACCATCTGGATGCGAGTGTGTGCCTCCAGCGCCCGCGAACATACCGACTGCGGCGTGACTTTGACGTCCGATGGCGCCCGCGCTCGCCTCCTTGGATTGCCACTCGCGTACGACACCGTTAAGTCGTTCGATTTCGCCTTCGATGACGGACGTTTTGTGCTCGAACTCGGATTCTTTCACTTCAAAGCGACGTGCCGCATCATCAGAGTCATTTCGTGACGAGTCTAGCACGCGTTCGGCGTGACTCGACGTCACTTCAAGTGCCTCGCTCGCGCGACTCAATCGTTGGAGGAAATGATTTGTCCTCGCTAAATACTTCGTGAAGGTTGTTGAAACCGCGCTCGAGCTCGTCTCAAGCTCGCTCACGCGGCGCCTGTACTCGAATTCCCACTTCTCACTCTCCACGTGCGCTTGATCGCGTCGAAGGCGCGTTCGAGCGATGTACTCTTCCCGCGCCTTGACTTCGGCGGCGATGGCGTTGACGTTTCCTCTCGCCTCGGTAACTCGCTTGCGAGAAATGTCCTTCGCCTTCGTCCACGTGTCCGCCTCGACGAGTTTACCCAGCGCCGCTTTCAACGAAGCGTCGTTCGCGTCGAGCAAAGCTCCTACAGTGTGCTGACCGTGAAACGTCGTGTTCGCGATGACGTCGGCGCCGAGATCATCGTTCAAGCCTTGCTGCGTCAGTTTTGACTCAGCCATCGTCTTTTCTTCGCCATCAATGGCGTACTTTAAGCTCACTAATTTCGTTCTGTTCACTTTACGTTCCACCCAAAACGGCGTGCCACCGTTCAAGAACCCTTCTAAGCGAACGCGGCCGAATTTCGACGAATCGTTGACGACGTCCGACTTTGTGAGCGACTTGCCCGATCCCGCGCCGTCGATTCGCAAATCACTCTGTCCCGTAAGCGCCCACATCGGGGACATCACTAACGTCGTCTTCCCCGCACCATTAGAATCCGAACACGTGTCGGATTGGTTCTCTCCCACGACCACGCACACTCCTCTGGCGCCGAGCGGGTAACGCGTCGCCGACTGAAACGTTCCAAATCCCTCTACTTCCACCGTCTCAAAAGAAACGCTCACACCTTTCGATTGTCGGCGCGTTTCGGGCGCGTCATCAGACGCGGCGACTTCTTGTAAAACTTTGCGCCCGAAAGCGCTGACGCTCGGTGCCATCTCGCTGGCGACGGCGTATGCATCGAACAGTCCCGCGGGCCCGAGCTCCTCCGCCTTTGGTATGCGCGCCGTGAGATCCTTGGTGACGTAGCACACCTCTACGATGAACCCCTGGTCCCGAGCTTTCTGCACCACTGACGGTACGGCGTCGGAAACCGCATCCATGGCTTCGATCGGAAGCGTCCAGCGGATGATGTCTCCCGGACGCGCCGTCGGCGGCGCGCTCGCATCGACGCCCTCGACGGCGAAATGTTTCGGCCCGATGTCCAAACTCACGCGCGCATTCGCGCCTTCGACCCACGTCTGCGAGTCAAGAACGATGAGCTCTTTCTTTTGTCCAGCTTCAGACCGCGAGACTTCGTATGGCGACCCGACGTACGTAATGTTTGTGTTCGGAACGACGTGCGGTTTGTGATAGTGTCCCGTGTACGTGTTCGCGCCGCCGAAGAGCGCGGGGTCCAATCCATCTCGCGCTTGGAACGTCTCGTTCATGCTAGCTCCGACGACATCGGCGTGACAAAATATCGCGTTGAACTCGCCTCGCGTGTCCTCGATCGCGCGCTTGAGTTCATCCGAGTTTCGGCGATACGGCAACCACAACGCGCCGCCGTAAAGCGTCGGCCCGTCAAAGACGACGATGTTCGGATTAGCCTTCGCCAGCGGCGTGAGCGCGTGAGATAACCCTCCGGCGGTGACTTGATCGTGGTTCCCCGGAATCATGATCGTCGGCGCCGTCCACTTCGCGCTCGACATCAACGCCAGCGCCTCGTTGAGCGGTTCGACTGGAATCGCTCCGCGCGCGTGCCAAAAGTCTCCCAAAAATACCACTCCCGCCTCGCGTTTCAGCGCCTCTGCGTGCACGCGCTCGAGCACCCGTCGACACGTTTCCATGGTGCGTTTACTGACGTGCAAGTCACTGAACACGATCCATCGCTCGACGCTCGAGTGCGCCGGCGACAGCTCGCTCGCGCGAATCGTCGCGCCCCCACCCTCGCCGCCGACGTCCGCCACCGCGCGCGCAGGCGCCGCCCGCACGACGCGCGGATCGACCACACGCCCGCGTCCGCCTCGCGCGGGCGTCGTCAACGCGCGCGCGCGCGCCGCACGCGCGATGGCAGTTTTCCCGCCAGAATGATTGTTAGCGATCGATGACGACAGTTTCCTCGCGCCCTGCGTCGTCGTCATCGATGCCGCCCACGCGCGCGCGCCGAGCGTCACGAAACGCGTGTACGTATCACTCGACGACGCGGTCGTGGACGCGAGGCGCAGCGCGTGCGTCACGCCGCGTCGCATTCTGATGTTGTCTTGACTTTTAAGCGTGCGGACGCGCCATCTTGCGCCGCGACGCGGCGCGGCGCGCGTCGTCGCGACCGCGCGCGCTGCCATGGCGTCGATGCGACCGCTAGAAGCGCGCTCGCCGGACGTCGATCGCGCGAACGCGGCGCTGGAGCGGGAAATCGCGGCGCTGCAAAGACAGTTTGAGTCCGCGACGGCGACGACGCCGTCGTCGAAAGCGACGCCGTCGAACGACGCCGTCGTCGAGCGATCGCGCGCGAGGGTGCGCGCGCTCGAACGCGAGCTCGCGCTGGCGAACGAAGAGCGCGAGCGCGAGCGGGAGATGTGGATTTCGAGGTGCGAACGGCAGGCGACGGAGCTTCGAGCGCTCGCGGCGAGCGCGGAGTCGCGAGCGCGAATCGCGAGCGAGGACGCCGAGGCGGCGATGCTCGAGCGAGATGAGATTTTGAGAGAATTGAAAGCGTTGCGCGCGGAGGCGGCGAGACGGGCGATGCAGGACGCGGAGATTGAGCTGGAACGAGCGGCGTTCGCGAACGCGAAACGTTTCGCGGACGCGCGAACGATGAGACGCGCGCTCGTTCGGTGGATCGAAGGGTGCGTGTTCAACATCGCGGCTCGGCATGTGATTCAAAAGATGGACGTGAGACGAAAGCGAGATACGCTGATGGAGTGGCGCGATGCGGCGGCGTTTGAGCGACGCCTCCGCGAGACGCGTGCGCGCGGCGACCTTCGTCTCGCCGCGCGCGTGTTTCGACATTGGAGTTTGTTCGTGGAGGTCAGTGGAATGTGTGAGCGCTCTCGTCTCGCGCGCGCGCTAGCGCGGTGGAAATCATACGACGCGACGGATGAGGGTACATTAGATGACGTCGAGATACCGTCGATGCGAGAAAAGTATCTCGCGCTAGTCAATCGCGTCCGGCGGAGAGAAATCATGCGCGGCGCGTTCACCGCGTGGATAGTCGTGTTAGCGAACGCGAAGAGCGCGCGCGCACTGGCGATGGAAATTCTGCGCGATCGTGAGCGCGGCGAGGTGCGGTCGTCGCTCGCGAAATTAAAGGCGCGTCGCGTGGGCGCGATAGAATAGCCGATTAGTCGCGACGGAACTGCTTGTCGTTTATTTAACATAAGAATTGTTGCTCTACTGCGCAGCTTTCACGTGCGGCACCTCACGCGCGCGAGAAACCGCCGGCCGTTTCAATGAGACGCTTGGGTCTGTTCAACGTGCACTTCGTGCCGCAGGCGGAGCACTTGTGTTCAAACGTCTCCGCGGGCGACTCGCCGCCAAAGAATTGCTTGATCGGCATCTCGCAGCACGGGCATGCCCCGATCAAGATTTCAGCGTTTTGCAGGTTGGTGTAGTTGACTAACTTGTACGTCAAGCCCGCGCAAAGCGTCGCCGCGAACCCGAGCGAAAGGCCCGAGGGAACGTGCACGCCGAAAAAGCCGAGCAAGATGCTCGGAGACAATCCGAGCAACAACGGGACCGTGGCGAGCGCGGCGTACATGGTAAAGACCCCACTCGTGTCGGAGATGAGTTCCGTGCTCGTCTGCGACAACGTGCACGTCGCACCCTTCATGCCCACCTCGATTCCTAACTTTTTCATCTCCGCTCCCAAGAGTTCAAACTCCGCCTCGTCGAGGAGTTCCTTCCCCTTGGTGTAGAGCAACAGCGCAGTCACGTCCGTGCGCTTGCCTTCCGCCTTCACTCGTCGCTTCAACTCTTCGTACTTGTCGTCGTCCACGACCGATTCCCCTCGCGAGTAAGAAATCGCCGCTTGCACGAATTCAATCTCATACCTTCGCAGCGTCGGGAACCCGCTCCCTTGCCAATTCAACTCCTCTCTCAATCGATCGTAATCCTCGTCGCTCAGCGTGAACTTACCACCGTTATAGTAATTCCACAGCGCGTCGACGTACATGAGCTCGAGATCGGCCAGCGAGCACGAGCTCGGGTCGTCGATCGAGCACGAGACGCCGATGTCGGGGTTCACGTTGCTCCCTTCGCTCTTCATCACGATCTTTTGCGCCCGCGCACCGCCTTCGCGTCCGCCTCTGCGCATCACCACCGCGACGCGCGTTTCACGCATCGTCGCGCCGCGTCGCAAGCGCGTTTGACGCGCTGAAGCGCGCGTCAGCGTCGGCATCTTGCTCGACGTCGTCATCATGGCGTCGGATCTCGTCGCGCGACTTTTCGTCGTTCGCGTCGCTCGCGCGCGTCGATTCGCGCGTCGGTTCGCGGCGTCGAGGCGTTCGGGCGCGTGCGCGTTCGATCGCGCGCGTCGTGCGTGCGCGCGCGCGTCGCGTCGGCGTGTGCGGGACAGATCGCGACGGCCGGATAATACGGTCACCTGGGGGCTTCCGTAGGAAGCGCGTGTCACTTCCGTAGGGTTTGGGCGCGCGAAGGCGGACGGCGTGAAGCGCGACGAGCGCGTCGCGTTACAACTGGAAACTAAACGTGATTGGGAGCGAAACGCTCGATGGAACGAATGCGGATCATGCGACGACGACGACGTCGCGCGAGGGCGGGCGAACGGGCGGAGACGGGGGACGAGCGGCGGCGAGGAGGTCACGCGCCGCCGTCGGCGGGATCGGCCGGCGGCGGCGCCGGCGGCGGCGCGCCCAGGACGTTTGGAAACCCCGGAACGCCCGGAAATCCCGGGAACACGGGAGGCATGGCGATCGCGGCGCCGAGCGAGGGCATATGATCCGCGTCGCCGCCGTCGCCGGGCTCTCGCGGGACTATGTCGACGAGAAAGTCGAAAATATCTGTCTTCGTGATCGCCGCCGCGACGTCGCTGCGTTGTAAAGTCCGCCGCTTATTCTCCTGCGCGTGCGCCCACGCGCGAGTGGTGAGCTCTAGAACGAACATCTCGCACGCCTTGGCGAAGAGCACGGGCGCCTCGCTCGAAATCATCCGCACGTCCTCGTCGCTCTTCATAATCTTTTTAATCCTCGCCAGCGGTAACAAATGATTCTTAAAATCGTTCGTCTGTTGAATCTCGATCATCATTTCCCTCCAGAACTGTCTCAACGCCACCTGTTGCGCCGCGTACGCGGGATTCGCCGCCGCCTGCGCCGCGTTCATCGCCACCGCGTGCGCGATTTGCGCTTGATGTTGCCGCAACTGCGCGCCGTACTGCTCTTGAAACTGTTCCGGCGTCAGCACCGGCGCCCCCGGCGGCGGTGCGAACGGCAGCGCCACGCCAGGGATTCCATGATACGTCGGCACGTTCGGGTGTTCGTTCGATCCGGGCGCGCCGCTCATCTGCGTCGTCGTTTCGCCCGCGTTCGCGTCGTCGTCAGTCTCGCGCCTAACCGCCGCGGTCGATCATCATCTCCGCGTCCCTCACGCGCCCGTCCGAGCGCCGCTCGCGCCGCCGCTTCCCTCACCGCGCGCGCGCGAAACCTTACGCCTTCGCCTTTCGCGCGCGCGCGCCTCGCGCGCGTCGAATCGCGCGTCGAATCGCGTCACTCTCCCTCGCGCGCGACGATTCTCGTTCGAACGCGCGACGACCGCGTTCGTCTCGTCGCGCGTCGTCGCGCGTCGCGCGCGCGCGACCGCGCGACGCACCTCGCGGACCGTCGCTCGCGCGCGTCGCTCGCGTGCGCGAGGCGATCGTTCGCGCGCCCGCGACGCGCGTCGTCGAGTGCGGCGCGGCGCGGTCGACCGAGGGCGACGACGCGGCGCGCGCGTCGAGACGAACGCGCTCGCGACGCGCGCGATGCGGTGGACGATTTTATTCGTCGCGATCGCGGCGCGCGCGATCGGCGCGGGCGCGAGCGCGGACGGACGGTTCGAGGCGGCGCTCGCGCTCGCGCGGCGGTTGGCGCGAAGCGTCGGCGGCGGCGACGACGAGAGGATCGCGCCGGTGAACGGACGCCTGTACGACGTGTTCGGCGTCGTCGCGGTGCCGAAGTGCTTTCCGAGATGCGCGGCGGCGGACGCGCCGAGGCCGGAGGTTCGAGAGACGTGGGCGGCGACGCGCGACGATTTGCTCGCGTCGGCGCCGAACGAAATCGAGGCGGCCGTCGAACGATTTTTGTCGCGCTTCGAGACGGCGAAGGAACCGACGGGCGCGCACGGGGACGCGCTGTTGGTGAACGACGAGCGCGTGCGCGCGTTTTTTGCCGACGCGGTGGACGTTGAGAGTGTCTAGAGGGTGCGAATTAAATTTCTCCGTTTCGCGCGTCCTTGGGCGCGCGCCTCGAGCGATTTTTTCTGCCGCCGGAGCCCGACGCGCGCGAGGCGTGCCGCTGAACGCGCGGGTGTCCACCGCCGGCGACGGGAGCGTTCGCGACCGACGACAAGTCTTCGGTGGAGCCGAATTCGGCGCCTAGACTGGATGGTAAATCTCCCAAGCGTTCCGCCAGGTGCGAGACGTCCGCCGCCGCGCCGTACGTACCCGTGGCGTTTATGTCAAACGGCGCGTTCGCGGGAACGGTGACCGGCGCTTGATACGGATACGATGCGGCCGCGGACGCCGACGCGTCGGAGGCGGCCGACGCGGCGTCTTGCGTCCACGTCGCCGACGGCGGCGCGCTCGCGTAGCCGTAGTATCCGCTGTAACCGGCGGGATACCCCGCCGCGAACGTCGGGAACAATCCCGAGCCGTCGGCGAACGCCATTCCATACGCCGGCACGGCGCCTTCGACCGACGCGCCGTAGCCTCCGCCGTACTGTGAGCCGACCCAGTCGTTGTAGTTTGCCGCGGGCGGCGGCGCGTTTTTCATCCGCGACGCCGCCGTTTTATCCGAATCATTTTTCGACGATCGCAGCACCCGGCGCTCTTCGCGCTCGCGAACGCGACGCCCACCGCGCTTTTTCCGCGCCTTATCTTCGCTCTCGGTCTCGTCCATTCGCTCGTCCGACTCCGCGTCCTCGACCGGCGGCGGCGGTTTCCTGCGCAACACCATCGGCGCGGTGGCGCCGCGCGATTGCAACCAATCGCTCCCCGGCGTGTCGACCACGCGCGCGTCCTTCTCGCTCACGCTCTCATCCGGGGCGTTTCTCGCGGCGAGCAACGCCGACGATGGCAAAATCTTCGGCGGCGCGCGAGGATCGAATTTCTCGCGTCTCGCCGACGCCGTCGGCGGCGCCGCTTTCGCCCCCCCGCGCGTCTCGCGCACCGTTTCGCCGCGCGATCGCGCCCTTTCCGCCATCACGCGCGCGATTTCATCCTCGTACGCCGCGCGCGCTTCCGCGCTCGCGTCGTCGTCGTCTTCGTCTTCGCCGTCGTCCGCGCCCGCGCCTTCGTCTCGCCGCGGCGTCATCCCCGGAATCGTCCCATCGCTCCCGATCCCTCCCTCGCGCGGCCGCGCGAGCACGCGCGGCGCGTACCCCTCTGCTCCTTTCCTCTGCCCTCGCCGCGCCGTCCCCGCCGCGCCTCCGAGCCCTCGTCCGCGTTCGTCCTCCGCCGGCGACGGCCCGACGTACCGCTCGTCCTCATCCTCCCGCGTCGTCCCCGCGCGTCGCCGCGCGCTCGCGTCGCCGTCCACGTACCGTCGCACCGCGCCCACGACCTCTCGCGCCACCCCTCGCGCGTCGTCGTCGTCGTCGTCTCGCGCTCGCGTCGTCCGTCCCCACGTCGCGCCCGCCGCGCGCAGCGTCTCCCGTTCGCCGTCGCTCTCCCGCGCCTCGCGCGCGTCGTCGCCCCACGTCCGCGCGCTCGCGAACGTCGTCGTCGTCGTCGTCGCGCTCGCGCCGGTCTCCTTGCGCACGCTCGGCAGCGCGACGGGCGCGAACACGGCGACGCGCTGCCGATGATGATTCGTCGTCGTCGCGCGCGCGCCCGCGCCGCGCGCGCCGCGCCCGCGCGCGCCCGCGACGCCGGCGCC
>Ga0228638_1000111_pt1 | contig 32778 bp, 42 predicted proteins | sample 48DmetaG_FD_182704 | JGI IMG/M metagenome (GOLD analysis project Ga0228638, IMG submission 182704) | Seawater microbial communities from Monterey Bay, California, United States - 48D | ecosystem: Environmental > Aquatic > Marine > Coastal | place: USA: California | collected 2016-10-31 | reverse complement strand
GTATTGGCCGGTCACCCAAAATGTTTCGAAAAATATAGAACGATGCCGAGTAGCTTCACGCGATTCAGTGAGACTGGATATGAATTCAGTGATATCATACACGAAGATACAACGCGTGATATGTTTGATTGGTGTATGAAAGAATTAAAGAGTGACCCCAAAGATGGACTTCTCTGGCAACCCACGACAATGGCAATGCAAAGGGCTATTCATGAAGGAAACATCAGTCTAGTAAATCATTTACACTCAAAATATAATGTACAGTTACACTCTGTATATCACGACTGGGTTAGCGAAGTTCTGGACTCTCCAAAATTAAAATGCTTTGAACAGGTCGTCGTTCTGTTTGATGCTATAATTAACACAGCCAGAACTCCGGTAATGTGGGTATTTGAACGAAAACATATGTTACTCGCAATGAGTAGAGATGATTTACCATTTAGATTTGATATTATCGCATATTTATCTAATATTGCGGGTATGTCATGGAGTAATGACGAATATCATTACGTGACTAAGTGTCTAGAAATGGGAGATTTAGACCTATTAAGACATATACACAGTCTGGGGTGTAATCTCCTACATAATATGATACATCTATGTTCGGAATACCCCACTCTGTCACAGAGTTCAAGAGATGAATTTGTAGAGTGGTGTAGAACTATACCAGAATGTATGATAGATGAGGAAAATAGACTACGGGAGGAGTGGGAAAAAAATAAACCAACCGTCTCTCCGTTCCATAAGTTATTGGCAATTTTAGATAAAAATTCAGAAGCATTACCAGAGGGAGATTATCTAGAAGCTACAAATCTATTAAAGGAGATATTTGACAAATCAAATTATAATTATAAATCGCCGTTCCGATTAGCTTCAAGTAGAATGGAAATGTATCCATTCGCGCCATATAGGGGACGAATACGACGCCTCCCGGAATCTATTGTACGAGCGGCCGAGGAAGGGTAAAAAAGACTCCTAAGTCTGTCGAGGCTGTATGTAAATGTAAGATGAAGCGATTATTAATATTCGACCTCAACGGGATCTTTTTAGTTCGCCGGCGAGATACTACCCCCCACAAGCCAGATTTCGTAGTTGGAAATTTCAAATGCTTTGTGCGTCCCGGTATTAGAAAATTTCTTAAATGGGCGCATCATAATTACGATGTGGCCGTGTGGTCTTCAACTATGCCTCACAATACGGTACCTATCGTGAGACATATCTGGGGAAAGAAAATGAAAGATTTGAAATTCATTTATTCACAGAGACAATGTACTAAAGTTGGTACTATGGATAGTGGAAAGCCTATATTTCTCAAAGAACTTAAATATGTATGGGAGATGTTTCCGTGGTATGACGAAACTAACACATTATTGATAGATGATTCACCTCATAAAGTAGTCAATAATCCACCAAATACATCTATCCACCCCGAACCCCTAACATTCGAAACCCTAAAAAATCCAGTAGATTTACGAGAATTGATAGCAAATAATCGCACTTAAACATAAGCCTCTCATTCTAGATAATGTTGAAGAAAGTGTTTGAACTTTTTGTTAAAGTCGAAAAACCCAAGTTAGGTCGATGGTCTCTAAAGACATGTAATGAAATGGCAACTTCTATAAACTCTGTATACCAGAACAGAGATCACTGTGGTGATACGATATGTAAAACACCAAAGAAGGCATCGGAGTATCCGGATAAATCTAAACCTAAGTAACACTGGGAGATCTAAAAAGTTATACAAACATGATTCGCACACTCGTTGCCATTCTCGTGCTCACGCACACCGCTCGCGCGGACACATGCCTACAACGCTATCTCGGTTCAATCAATGTCTCAAGTTCGTGTGATGAATACAACTGCTTTGACGGCGCTCATATTAACGGGTTTGACATCTCGTGCACGTCGGGCGTCAGTGAGGCTGAGTGCGCAGAGATATGTTGCTCAGAGACCAATTGTATGGGCTTCGACTATAGCGCGAGCGACCACGGATGGCCAGCGTCCGATATGCACGGGCATTGCTGTACTTCTTACGTCTCACGCTTCGATGGTGCCTTTGAGCATAATGGCGGCACATACCGCAGTTGTGAGAAGAACAGCGTCACCTGCTCATCTCCTTCACTCCCTCCTTCTGCGTATATTCCGACACCAAGTGACCCAATCACGGAGTGTTGGATCGACGTTTTAACGGAATCTCACAATGGTAACGAATGTTTTGAAGAAAAATGCCCACCGCTCCACAATAAGGGTGGCAAATGGTGCAAACTACACGATATGGCTAACAAGAAGGTATGTTGTGGCGATGATTGTTGCGAACCCAACGTTGGCGCAATCGTTGGCGTCGCCATTGCTATCGTCGTCGGTGTCACGCTACTCATCACCCTTTCCTGTTACTCCGGAAGGTGTGGTTGCTTCAGGTACCGACGCAACCAGCTCATCGCAACCGCCCACGCGATGCAACGGCCACAACAACCACAGGTCGTGTATGTCCAACCGACAGCGCCCGCGCAGGCCTTCGCGTCCGTGTAATCACCCGTCTAGTCATTTTAATAACAATCGAAAGTCTCAATTTTACCCCTAAGTCCGACGTGAGTGTGTATTTATATAAGTAAAAATGAGACCAAACTGTGCGTACGATTCGTGTCAATATAGAGCGGGTAAAAATGGATTCTGTGTCAAACATAAAGATGAGGGCGAGGCTGTGTTAGCCCTGATCCAATTAAGTAAAGTAAAAAAGGTGCTTAGAAAAAATAAGGCATTGTAATAAAAACATGGATCGTTCAATGGCGATATTCTGCCTTAAGGCACACGCGAAGGGAATGGTACAAAAACACCGCGCAAACGTCGAAATTTATTTAAAAAACCCGGTCGGCGTTGGCGAACATTCAGATGTAATGGGCGCCATCGAAATGGAACTCGATAATATCGCAAAATATGACGACAGAATCGAAATGATCAATAAATACATTAAAGACCACGATCTAAGTTCTACTAACCAAAATGATTAAACATAGTCCCGGATTGACGAGACAAGTAACGGTCGGAAGTATGTCAAAGACTTCTGGAAAATCCAAAAAAGATTTAAAATTACTGCGTGATGAATGCGAACGCTTACATAAAAGGAACACCGAACTCCGAGTTCGTCTCGCAGAAAAATATCCATTCATGGAACATACAAAAGACATAACAAAACATAGGGCACTATGGTATATAGAATCCAGTCACAGAAGAACAGACCTTCTTATACAAACATTGGAAAAATCAAACGACGAAAATATAAAACAGCTCGCGGAACTATCGACCCTATTAACAGAAGCAATAAACAATTTTGACAAGGAAAATAATATATAATATATATAGAACAATGTCCCCTCTTGTGTGTATAAAGTCTATCAATATCAACCCCGTATCCATGCGCAACAAGAATAATCTTGAAAAACTGATGGGAAAATTATCTAATAATATGCTCAAAGTCAAGTTAGAAGCATACGATAACGTAGATGTAGATGTTATTTGTAGCGCGGTAGGCCTACTCCACCATCATGAATTAAAGGGGGTATCTATAAAGGGGGCACAATGGAAATCTCCACAAAACCTAACATGTCAGGATGTTAATATCAATTTGGGGGTGTGTAAATTAGATGAGGATAAGTTACGCGATGATAGTTACATAGCCTTAAAATACGAAGCGAGTGGGCATGCGTACGTATCTATGTCCTTTGATGATTTTAACAACTTCCTAAAACATCCTTTAATGGAGAAATCCATGGGAGAGTGGGAAGATACAATAAAGCTCAGTAAATGTTCCTACGATGAAAGTAGAGAATCATTGGTTATCGATGTATATCACGATAACGGTGTTGTGTGTTATAAGCGTAAATTTACGTTATCTAATACATTAAGACTAGGTGAAGTCAGAGCAGAATATATACCCGAAGATGGTGGTATCGATAAAGATGACGTAAGCATACGAAGATTAAAGACAATGATACAAAATTATTTTAATACGTTAATTGTTAATTTGGATGGAACGCATCTTCAATATAAGCACATGGACGTAAATGAAAATGGTATTTATCTACAACTTTATGTGACGGTAAATAAACTCCCCATAGATAGATTTAACTTTTAATTAAAGTTTATCGTATAGTTATAATTAAATGAAAACCTACGTTTCCGCAGACGGTATTAAGATTTTAGTCGGCGAAAACGCAAAAGAAAATGACAATCTTACCACGGCAAGTTATCCCGATGAATGGTGGATGCACGTAGATGGTGGAGCGGGATCACACGTAATCGTGTGTTGTGAAGAAAATATAATCCCAAAAGAAACGAAAAGAGATGCCGCAGTCTTGGCAATACACCATAGTAAATCACACAATACTAAAATGACGCGCGTGAATCTCGTGCGCGTCGGACAGGTGTGGAAAGACCCCATAATCAAGACTCATGGACAAGTGTATTTAACGGGCGAGGTTACACAATTGACCGTATTCATGAACAAAGAAGGACCCAGGTTAGAAAGACTTCGGGGTAAGAGAACTCAATAAACCAATTTAAGAAAAAGATATCTTTATTCTATAAGATGAACGAGGAGATATCAGAAAAACTCCTAAAGGTACAAAGTATATTAGATGGAAATTCATCAAAGTTTAAGGACGGAGAATATTTAGAAGTGTGCAATTTGTTGAGAGATGTATTCAAAAGTAAAACACAATCCAGTAACCTAATTACCCCAAACACGACGAGAGACTTCTCGGGTGTTTTACGCACCAGAATAACAGAAAATAGACTTGCAAATTTTGGTATTCCTAGAGAGGCGGTAATTCGGCATTTTCAAAATGATTATATATATAAATTTCTCGTAATAAAGGGTGAAAATATTGAGAGTGAATATTATAGACTTGAGCAACTGATAGATAAGATTAAATTTCTTAATAGAAGAAGTCCGTGGGTAAAGAACCAAACGGTTAAACACTGGGCAGCGATGAATAAAGTTCATTTACCCGATTATACCCCAAAAGAACTCAGAAACTATCTGGCGTCGAATGGTCTAACAATCGGAGAACCCGAACAATCATTCGAGTATGCGTTTAAGAATCTATGTAATATATTTATGGAAGTGGAAAATCTTCACAGAGAGGCGTATAAAGATAGGTTAATGCAGCGTATGGATGAATTAGATGATGCGGAAGAAGGAAATTCCGCAGAAATACATGGTATCGCGATGTTAGGTCACCCCGCCGAAGAGTGGATGAACGACACGACGTCTGGTGAATTTTCACCACGAGAATTGAGCGATGACGAAGAAGAATTTCTAGATGAAGTGGCAACCAATATTGTCCGTGATTTTTTAGATGAAGCGGGCGTCGATAGGCCCGAAATGGAAAGAGACATGTATTCATTCCTCATGCAAAGATGAAATCCCGAACCCCTAAGTAATTTACTCTTCTTGCATTTTTATACCAAAATCCAAGAAGAATGGCGAGTAGTAACATATTCCCCGAACTATATAAACCATACGATATCACGTCTGTTAGGTGTCCTCCGCCCCTAAATACGAATTATGGAGTAAATATTAAACGAAAATTCAATAACGAGGGAGATCCCAGTTACGACGCATCAATCGCATCTGTTATTCGGATATTTTCCACGGATACACCAACCACATATGAACTGGAAACCGTAAAGAGACACCTATCAAAGAGAATCGAAGAACTGAGACCACTTTCGTTTTTCATGGAACCAGACAAGGAACACATTCAACGAGAGGCCATTCGAGAAATTTTAAAAGAAAAGAAAATACCCTTCACTACGTGGGAAAATGCGTACAACAAATTCACACAAATGGAGAACAGTCCCGCGAAAAAGCCCGGGGGAGAAGAAAAGTTTTATGAAAATTACAAGAAACGATATAATCATAGAATTGGCGCTATTCGAAGACTCTACGAAGAAAAGTTATCGAACATTGAATATTACGAGATGGTATTGGAGGAAAGTGGGTATTATCCCGAATTAGAGACCACTACTTGAAAGGCTTCTCATGGTCATGAAACGTAGTATAACACCACCACTTATTAAGGTTTCCAACTGGAGAATACTCAAATAATAAATGAATAAGGGCGCCACACATTACCAAAATCAAAGGAGTATTGAGTTTGGGTCCCACCGTAGTAATAACCAAGTAAATCATGTAATTAATTATACCTATAAGAATTGCCTCGAATCCAACCGTTCTGACTGATCGCATTTATTATAGTACTAGAAAATATATAACCTTATAGTAGATGATTAAGATCAATCGAGCACTCATCATATATGCCCTGACTGTATTCGGGGTGGCGTACTATTTCTTACGCAGAAAACGACGTGTCACAGATCCTATCAAAACTAAGGTTAAGGTTGTCCAGGAGAAAGTGGAAACCCCTCTCCCCGTTTATGAAAAGAGGAAAAAGCTCATAATCCAACCTCAACCGGTACAAGAAAAAAGAACAATACAAAAACCGATACGCCCTTCCCGGGGTCAAAAGATGATAAATAGGGGACCAAAAATTACACAAAGAAGAAAAGTTAAACCCCAAAATAAGTCCATTGATAAACAGGTAATACAAGATAGAAAAGAAGCCCAGTTTAGACAGAGATTGATGGAAAAACCTACCGGTGATATAAACTTTGTACCAGGTTTGATGAGTAAAGGTGTGACCGTAATAGCTAATAAACGAGGAAAAAATATGAGTGCCTCGGATTGTCAGCAAATGGCGAGAGAAAACGACGAAGCGATCGCATGGACACACCGCAATCACAGACACAATGTAAATTGGAGAAACACATGTAAGTTGTATGGGAGCATGAAACCATGGGACGAGAAAAACCCGAATGATAAAATTCATCTCACCGGTTGTGCGAATCCAAAAGAATTGTTAAAACTCGGGTGTAAAACACCCGAACAAATCAGAAAAGCGGAACAAGATAAAATAGACCGGGAAAATGAAATTAAGAGACGAAAGGAATTAGAAATACAGAGAAAACGACGAGAAAAATCGTTAAAGTTGGCGGAGGAAAAATCCAGAAAAGAGAGATTGGCACGAGAACGAAGAGAGGCCGCCGAACTAAAACGCCAACAAGATCAAGAAAGAGAAGCGAAGGCCAGAATTTTCCGAGCAAATCAACAAAAGGAACGAGAATTACTGACACAGAGAATTGCCGCGATGGCAAAAAGCAAGGAGGAGGGGTTGGAAAAATTCCATGAAAAGGAAACCAAAAATTTCAAGAACAAATTGAAACAAATAGAAAAATGGCTAAAATTGGGCGGACATCCTCGGTATCAAAAAGGTATAGAACTCAATAAATATACATTATCTCCCATAGAAAAGTTGGCATCGCTACCAAAACCAATGAAAGACATGTTAAACCAATTACACCGCGTGGCGTCCAACCTATCACTTAACTTACCGGACTTATACGTTCCCGGTTGGAAAAAGAAGTGTGGGAAGTATATGGCGGGTAGAACCTATTGTACTCGTTCCGATCATGAAAAGTTATGGGAAAAGAATAAAATCATCGGAGGAGAGAGATACCTGAAAGATTGGGTACCCGAAGCGTCAAAAATAAAAGGACCGAATGGGATATTATTATACGCAACGGAGCCTAGATTTGTACCGAAAATGAATGATGATTGGAACAAATTGACAAAAACAATGGAAAAAACAAACTATTCTGGTTATTTCGGAAGTTATAAACCGGCCAATAATGAAAAAATCATATTTAAAAGTCTGAGATTACCAGACCTTAAATCCGAAAAGGTGCCTAAGAGTGAAGGTTTCGAATCGGGCATTAACTATTTGAAAAGAAATCGTAAGTACGTATCTGCGAATGGTCAAGTTTATTTAATCATAAAAGAGGTACCGTGGAATAGAGTTCCGGTCGGTAAAAATAAGATTCGTCCGACGAGTGGTCTCGAAATGCAAATACACAAAAACGGAAAAATTCAAAAACGAAAAATTATCCCTTATGTGAAATCACTGAAAGCGAGTGATTTGGCCATGGTTGGTTTTGGTTTGGATATTTCGAAGCGTGGATTTTATACACATTGGAGTACCCAGGGTAAAACGGGAGAACACAGATCCTCCACGACCGATATCATGAATAGAAAGGTATTACAAATTGGATTGATGTTGAACGATTCGGGCGATTTGTATGTGGTAAGTCAGGATGGGAACAGATCAAAAATAGACATGACAGCGCCACACATCGATGATTGGTCGTGGAGATTATAATCTATTCATATATCAGATATGAGTACCGCCGTCATCGTCGGAATCGTGGTTTTGCTCGGCGGTATCGTCGGTGTGTTTTTATATCTCCGAGCTCAAAAACGCAAAGAGACAGAAGAACGCGAGGAAGCCGAACGCAGGGCGGCAATCGTTGCGGCGGAGAAAGAAAAGGCTGAATTTTTACGGAAACAAAAAGCCGCGAGCGATGCCGAAGAAATGGAGAAGAAAATAAAAGCAATGAAGGCAGAATCTGATGCCAAAATAGCTCGTCTCGAGAGATCCGCTCGAGAAGCCGAAAAGCGACGAATGGGACGACCGCGACGTCAGGAGACGCCAGCCGGGACGAAGAAAGAGAGACGCAATTTTAGAGAGATGTTGTTGATGATTGCGACTATACTTTTCAAACCTCCCCCTGGCATTTCCGGCGGCGCACCAACTAAAGAAAATATTAGAAAGACTAAACAGGTACTCGCCACCATTAGGGAGGGAACGGCAGATAAAGAAACAGTAAAAAGATGGAAAAGAGCATGGAAGCTTGCGAAAATAAAGATACGACGACGTAAGGAAAAGAGGGCGCGTCAGTTAGCACGATTGCGCGAACGGCAATTAAGACGCCGTCCGCGTGGTGTCGCAAAGGTGGGTCATCACCCCGCCGTGTTTATGGCGACCGTGGCGATGGTACTCGGGATAAGTGGGGCCGCGGTTAGAAAACTCAGCGATCGCGCAAAGATGGGAGACCGGGGCGCACAAATGCGATTGAGACACGCGGGGAGAAAAGCAAAGAGCATAATTAGAAGTGACCCACGAGGCACCCACCGTCGGGCGAAGCAACACGCGAAGCGCGTGATGAAACACCGAGGGCGCATAATGTCTATGGGTCCCAGATCCATCGCACGCGCTAGAGCGCAAAAAGCGGCGTGGCGGGCGAAACAGGCGGTGAAAAGAGTGAGGTGGGGGCGCAAGATGTCTAAGGGTCCCAGATCCATCGCACGCGCTAGAGCGCAAAAAGCGGCGTGGCGGGCGAAACAGGCGGCCGAGCGCGCGCTCGCGCTCGCGCGCGCGCGTCGTGGTGCCAGGAAGATCGGAGGGGGCATGCAAAAGATTTCTTTCAACGTCATCGCCGCACGCAAGCGCGCACTCGCGGCGGCGCGAGCCAAGAAAGCGGCCGAACAAGCAAGACGGAGGGCCGAAGCGAAACGAAAGGACGAAAAAGCGAAAAAGAAACAGCCCGGTAAGTTCGGCAAAGCCGCCGGTTCCATTATCGGAGCAGCCAACAAAATATTCTGGGACAAGAAAAAATGGGGGTTCTAAAACAAAATCTAACCATACTATAACATGAACATTCTCCTCAAATACGCAGGACGAATCGTAACCATCGTGTTGGCCATCGCCGTTTTGAGAGCCCTCGTTAAGATCATGATGGATGAAAAGAAGAAAAAAGACGAAAAGAAGACGGTCACGTTCGAAGCGGCTACCCCAGAGAAGAACACAAAAATCGCGCCCATGACCCTCGACGATACAAACACGGGAAAAGTTCCATGGACTAACATGGATCCAAAAAAAGCTAAATAAATGCCTAAGTCGAACGAATCTCACTATTTTTTCAAATAAAAAAATGGCTGACATCGAGAAACAGATATCTGAATTAACAAATCTTGTTCAATCTTTGACTACCGAAGTTCAAACATTGAAGAAGATGATTCCACAACCCAAAAAGTCGTGCGAGGGCAAAACGGCAAAGGGTCTTCCGTGTGGAAATAAGTGTATAGACGGGGAACGATATTGTCGCATGCACCTCAATAAACCCGAACCCGTTCCGAAACCTCCGCGTGTTCCGAAAAAAACAAAAAAGAAGAAAATTCAACCGGAACATACGTGTCAAGAAAATTCAAGCGTTCCGTGTGAGTTATGTAAATCTCACGGAGATGTGATGGATCCCAAGATGCCCGAAGAGCAATTTGAATGTACGGATTCGGCGCTGGTTGAAAATCTGCGAAAACTGTTAAACAAGGAAAAAATGAACGAAGCATCTACGAGTAAATCATGGGCAGATATGGATGACGATGATGAACTGCCTCGTATGCCATCATCGCTCATCGAAACTCAAGCTTAAAAATTTTGACACGTTATATCAGGATGGAAAGAGAACTATTGAGCCGATCGATACAAGTATTAGCCGCGTTAGGTAATGGTTTAATCTTGATAGATTGTATTGTAAGACGATAAATAATAATTACGAAAGAATAAACTTATCATCACCTCGTATTATGGCAAATCTGGAGCCATTTGGCATCACATTAAACGCCCGTTTAATTTTTTTAAACTTAAAAAACGAACGCAGTATTAAAACCGGTACGGTGGCCATTGTTACTATACGAGGAACCATCTTCGTTATTAGTCTCCGAGTAACACCGGGTATAGAACGCGCGTGAAGATGTCTCAAATTTCTACATATCTCTATGTAATCGCCCTCGGGCATGTTAAATTTGTTTTTATCAACTAAATTCAATATAGTCTTTACTGGATCATTTCGACGACTCGGGCGGGATGTCGAGGGTAGTGAGAGTGGTTGCGGATTTAACGCACTCATGTGTACTTAATATTACCACAGAAAAATAATATGTTATTAAAAAAAATCTAACCTAGAACCCAAATCTTTACCAAATGTTTGGATTTTCCAACGATCCTCTAGATACTTGAATAATATTAACCTGCCATACGAATATTTCAATCTCTCATCTATGGAAAAATCCTTACATTCTTGTCTGGGGGGCATATTTTGCCACGTATCGAATTGTTTATTATACCATTTCTCCTTTTCGTTATTATCCAATTCAATTCTCATGTATTGAGTTAATCTTTCACTGTCGGTATCTATGGAATTGTACTCGTTCATGAGTGATGAAATGGTCATCGTACATTCCTCCTTTTTTAAATCTATAATTTTCTTTCTAATCCTGTCCTTAAAATGACGAAGTTGTTGTATGTGTCCATTATAATTGGACGTTTCTCCGTACATAATAAAATCGTTCTTATTTCTTCTCTTGAAGTCGGAAAGAGTTTTTTCCGACTTCAATTGAATGTCTTCTAGTTTCTGTTTTACACTAGCCATTCTTATATGTAATAGTGATCTTTTTCTTTATCTGAATTGACTTGGATTGTATCCGAGAATTTATCATTTACCGATACCTCCATTATAATCTCTTCATTTGCCTCGTTAGTTGCGATTATATATCCCTTTGGTTCCTTAACCAAAATGGAAGGATAATTTGTAAATCTAACGGGGGTAGTAGAGACAATGACGGGTAAATGACGATCTTCCTCTGGTTCGGGGGATTCTTGTCTGAGCACATCCATCAGTGATGGTTGTCGCTGAATAGGTTCCGGGGCAAGCAACTCCCGGAAGTTCTGTAATATATCGGAAAACATTTTTCTTTCTTTATTGGCGCCGGTGGAGTTATTAACTCCCTATCTTCGTCGTATAAAATTTTATGCCAGATTATTCGCTGAACGTCGGAACACAGTGGTTCTGTAGCTTGCAAAAAAGCTAACGTGTATTCGTGTGTGACCAATGGAATGTAATCCATTTTAGTTTCTCGCCGATGAAATCCAACTTAGGAATTATTTACCCAAAACTGCTTGGCTAATGATAGTAACAACCCCCGTAACGATGACCATATATTGAACCATAACAAGACTCTTGGCTCTATCTGTCGTGGGTCTAAATTCTGAACCCCCTGCTGTGCTCATCAGGGAAAATGCGTAATAATACGGATCAATTGGTCGCTTAAATCCGAAATCGTTGGATGGAGATAAGCTATACAATTGACCAAACGCAATTGTAACCAACATAATCAACGCGACTTCGTTAAATATAAGTTTGCTCAACATGTTACTATATGGTTAGATAATAGTTTGGGGTGAGATTTCATTCTCGTGCGCTGTCGCGATCTGATGGGAAGTGCCCGGAAAATGTGCGTCTTTGCTGATATGGATGCCGCCCCCAAAAACAATCCACTCGTTAATATACGAGTAGATGGTACACCATATTTAACAGGAATTGTGTATATCTCATTGTCTAAATCATCATCAACGTCATCTATGTCTGCCATATTACTTATACCACTCGTAAGCAACGCCATGGATACAACATCACCGGGGATGACATCTACACCCGAAATTATATGGGGAACCACGGTAATAATACATGACAATAAACTGCCGACATAAAATGGTTTCAAAATGGGAAAACTCTTTTTAAGAGGATCGTATATTTGCAAACACGAAGCCTCAACTAATGCCCATAATGGATGATTGTAATAATACAGAATACTCATAGATAAAATAAGGGATAAAGTAAGTAATTCGGGATTATCTTCAGTTTTACCGTCCAAATATCTATCAGAACCATACACATATCTAGCAGAAGATAAAATGAATAAAAATGGGAGCGGTTCGAGGGGAGTTCCGGATAACAACGCCAGCACCGACATTATAATACCCACACCTAATCCAGGAAACATTATTCTTATGTTAACTAAATCACTCCATTTTATACCGCTTTTTTAAAAGATCCTGTTCTAATATTAATTTTTCGTTGTGAATATTTTCAATCATTTTATTCACACCTCCTTGTATCATTTCGGTCGTCATGTTTTGTTTCATATTTTCATAATAAACTTGAGCTTTGTTTGGTGCGAGTTTCATGTTTTTATATGTAAATTTGCTGAGAGTACCGACAATCATCGGTACTTTACCCATAAACTTAACCGTGTCGATAGTTAAACCAACAACAAACCTATATACAAATGTCGGTTCAATTATATTTTTGAATGCCTTGAGGTATAGCCACCACATCGTATGTTAATTATTAACTTTTTTTTTATATTGGTATATTTCATAATATGTCTCTGCATGATTTACCAAAAAAGGTTCAGTATGTGATGTTGGATTCTAATTTTGTAGATGGGACAAATAATACATTTGCACTCGACCTAAATCTTAAATCCAATACACACGTCGAAGATATGAGTCGTGTAATGGGCGTCAAGATGGTTGATTTCTATATCACCCAGGTCGGAGCCCCGGGTTCTGTATCAAACGTCCCCAAATATGTCGATATTGTGTGTCCAGATATCCCCAAATCGGCACAGCTTATAGATGAACGACATGGTCAGGTATTGGCAAGAGTACCACTAGAAAGACACTTTACCGAAACTTCTACAACCATTCTTAGAGACAAACAAGCTAGAATGTTTCAAAGAAAGACAAATTATTTCAATCCCATGTCCATAAAGAAATTAAACTTTAAAATATATGAAGAACAGGATGATGGGGATTATGTTACACTAAAATCAGATTCAAAGTGGTATATGATTCTAGAAATTACAACAGTAGATGTAAAAGAAAAACCAAAAGACAGGGAACTTCAAATATTGATATCATTGGACAAATTGGCTAGAAAATTAGATTCTTTAAATGTAAATATCCAACGCCTTCCAGATAAAGAAGTGCATGAACCCAAAAGTAAATATCCTTTCAAGTATTTAGTATTTATATTAATGTTATTATTTGGTGTTTTTATATATTGGATGAATAGAAACGGTAGTCCGGGACCACCGCAATATTAAATGATTGTACCGGGTTCAAGTGTGGTGTTCTTAGGAATGATAATAATACCATCCTTAATCATATACCCACAATCCTCGGCATCCAAATCCTTAATATTATCAACATTAACGATATGGCATCCCGAACCAATACGAGCATTCTTATCGATGATAGCCTTCTTGATGATACAATCGGGACCAATACCAATTGGAATACACCCCGGGATATCATCACATTCTTCCGGTTCTTCAAAATGATCAGCTCCCATTATAATAGAATCGGTAACAATACAATTATCACCTATGTAACTTCTAATACCGATCGTAGAATTTTCAATCTTACTTTTAACGATTGTTGAACCATCACAGACAGACGAAGAGTTTATAGAACATTCGACCATTCTCGTAGGAGGCAAGTGTCGCCTCTTTGAATAAATAGGGGAAATAGAATCATAAAAACTAAAATCTGGTGTTTTATTGTTACATTTCAAATTTGCGTTATAAAATGATTCAATCGTTCCAATATCTTCCCAATAACCATCGAAAATGTACGAATGAACATTATATCCCATGGAATTCGCATCAGGGATAATTTCCTTCCCGAAATCATTGGACGATGGCATCTCCTCCATTAACAATTTCTTTGCTACATCGGCACTAAACACATAAATGCCCATCGATGCGAGGTAAGGTGGCTTGGAGGATCGGGGCGTTTTGGGTTGATTTTTCATTTCAAACAAATCTTCACCGGTGGGTTTCTCAGAAAATTGGATAATTCTTCCCCATGAATCCACTTTCATTAAACCGAACGACGATGCCCTATCTTCCTCAACATACGTGGCACACACGGTAATATCAGCTTCGGTTAGGCGATGATAATATATCAACGGTTTATAGTCCATGCGATATAAGTGATCGCCAGACAATATAATATATTCATCGCATCCAGTCTCTTCGAAAATCCACTGATATTGTCGAACAGCATCGGCCGTGCCCCTGAACCATGATTCATTTGATGGACTTTGTTGTGCCGCCAATACTTCAACGAATCCCTTCGTCAAAAAGGAACCAATATTGGTATCATATGCCTGATTTAAATGACGGGTAAGTGATACGGAATTAAATTGAGTGAGACAATACATTTTAGTAATATCACTATTTAGACAATTACTCACTGGGATATCGATTAGCCTATAGTTCCCAGCCAATGGGACCGCGGGCTTTGATCTGTTTTTCGTCAGAGGATATAAACGAGACCCCACACCACCACCCAATATAATACCAAGTACGTTGTCCATTGAAGAATAGTAATCATAATACTCACTATCTGTTTCGATATCAGGAGCAAAAACTTCGGCGATAGCTCTTTGAATTGCTATACTACTCGGATTGGGCGAATTCCAGATTTTATTATACTTTTCGAGAGATTCCTTAAATTCGTAACCAATATTATTACGACGTTTTATGGGAAAATCTCGTTTTTTAGAATTTTTGACGCTTTTGCGTTTCGGAAGTGTATCCCGTTGTAACCTAGAAACTGTAACAGGTGACGCTTTCATTAATTAATATAAAAGTGAAATGTTTATATTAGTTAATGGATAACAAAGTCTCAGACCTGTTTAACCCGATGGGGGAATTTCCTGACAGGGAAACGATCAAAAAAACCCTGAAAAAACATAACATAAAAATAAAGGAATATACTGTAATTGAAACAGAGTTCGAATTATTTATAAATTCTCCTGCGAACAAAAGATTAGGAATTATGAATGAACTTAAGAGGAGGTGGAAGCGGCAGCTTTCTTAGTCGTGGCCTTCTTCGTAGTGGTGGAGGAGGCCTTCTTCGTGGTCGCTTTGGCCTTAGGTTTTACTTCGACTGGGGCCGGTTCTTCCTTGACAGGTTCTTCCTTGACAGGTTCTTCCTTGACAGGTTCTTCCTTGACCGGTTCTTCCTTGACCGGAGCGGCGACGGGGGCTGGGGCCGGGGCGCTCGTCTTGGTGCAACATTCACAAGAATCAACTATTTTCAAAAGGAGGGTATAGAGTCGTGTCTTATCGAGACGAACACGGGTGAGCTCTTCAAGAATTTCTCGTCTGATGTCGGACATTGTAATATACATAAAAGCAAGATTATCTTTATACTAAATGATATTCATAGGACCAACACTAAGAAGTGGCATAGGTCAACATTGTAGTAAATACTGTAAGCTTTTCCCTGGGTCGAAGTATTATCACTTTGGTGAAGATATACCAGAATGTGATTATGGTCTGGTGTTTCTTATACCCACACAACCTACCCTGGATTTAATCCCATACATGAAAAGTCGTGTCAAGAACTTGTCCTGTATGACCGTTTGTGAAACGGCAACCGTACATGAAGATTATGGCAAAATATGTGATGAATTTGAAACGATTTTCGTTCCAAGTCAATTCTGTAAAGATGTGTTATCAAAACAATTCCCCAAAAACAATTTTATCACGATACACGCTCACATCCCCGCCCCTAAAAAATTTAAACCGTATACCTTTTATCACATCGGAAATATAGCAGATAATAGAAAAAATTTTAAGGGTATTTTAACCGCTTTTATGCGAGTAAAACAAGAAATGCCAAACGTGCGCTTAATTGTAAAAGCTACGTGTAATCAGGATGTAGATATTCCATTACCGGGAGTAAAAGTTATAAATGGACTTATTTCTGATGATGAAATGGAGGATATTCATACAATATCTGATTGTTATGTAAGCTTTTCATCGTCCGAAGGAGTGGGTATGGGCGCTGTAGAGGCGGCACTTCGTAATAAGCCGGTGATTATTACAAATTACGGGGGAGCCCCGGAATACATCGAAACCCCTTATACAATCGACTGTGAGCCAGGATTCTTAGAAGAAGATGATTTTCTTTTCAAGAAGGGGATGGAATGGGGAAGACCCGATTTCGATCAGCTTGTCATGTATATGTCCGACGCAGTCAAAAGAAATCTTAAAATAATGGATCATTTCCACACTAAACGACTTGTCAGTAAAGAATTTGTATTACAGGAATTTGTCACTTATATGGTTTGATGCGAGTATCACTACCCCGACCAATATGGTACCGGACGCAATATTTCCCTTCTGGGTTATAAGATACGTGATAATGTCATCAATAAGTCTAATTCCGGTGGGTTTTGTTACATACTTAGGGATGGAAACGCTTAATAATATGTATAATATCATTGATATAATTACAGGTCTAAGGGTGTCTTGATCTAACATCTTTTAATTTAGGCGTTTATTTTAATTTCACCCAACATAGTACAAAGGTCATCAACACTCCCGTCTGAGACAGATTTGTTATCGATTTTAATTCCCTTCATCATGTTCGCCAAACCGTCGATGTCTTCTGTAGGAACCTTATGCTTTCTACAAAAGTCGCCGCACACAGCCCTGTAACTACACCTCTTTCCAGCCAGTGTAGTGGCTGCGCATATCTTATGAGAATTCCTCTTTTCGCGGGGTTCATCGATGACTGGATCGATAACGATGATTCCACGTTGAGCTTTCGCATTTCGTATGGCTTCGTGTCTTCGCTTCAGTCGCCACTCGGCATCAGCGAGCCGGACGCAGCGTTCATCCGGTTCGATAACCTTGTAAAATTTAATAGTTTGCATAAGAAGCGCATACCAGCAGCTGTCGCGTGTAACTTCCATGGATTATTCCAGAAAAAACTGAAAAAATGAGATGTTAATTTTCACTTAGGAATTATAAATCTGCCTGTCCGGCTATGGTTGATAAATATAAATCAACCTCTCCCGCAAATTGGGGGCATTTTTCTGTTGTTCTTTTGGTTACCATATCTTGAACATTTACGATATGTTCTTTAAATGTAACTACATCCACGCCAGTTGCTGTATGTATCTCGGAATCTGTGGCTATATCAGTCGCCGCATAGAGATATGCCGCGGCATAATTAGCATGTAATACAGCTATGAGGGGTGTTGCGTCTTGTTGTGCGGCAGTCGCATAACGAGCGGACTGACGTACCAAAGTCTCCAACGACTTCTTATTGCTCCGACGTGTATTGTTTCTGTTCAAAAAAAGAACCAAAATAACTAAAAGTGCTATAAAGTAAAGCATCGTCGTATACATAAGTATGCCAAAATTATCCTGGAGACATGAATGCTATGTGTGTCAGTCACCACTCGATATAATAATTAGACCGGACACGGATGAACAACATAGAGTATTATACAAGTATAGACACATAAGACCTTTATTCTTACTAAATAATGTATCCCAAATTAAGTTATTTAGGTTAAAGGCAAGAAGGGTATGTAGGTGTTGTTTTGTAAGTCCCCCTAAAGTAAGCATAATAAAACTAATGGAACGTGAAACTGGAATTATTAAAAATTTATATACACCCAATGCGACAAAAACAAAGAAAGAGGTTGTAAATTGGTTTAATGACTACTATCGTATAGCCCGGAGATATCGGGCGGACGATATGTGATCTAAAAAAACCTAAGTAAAGAATTGCGTCTATAGATTTTCAAGTGAAATGAAAGAAAGCATTCAAAAACTTTCCCATATAGAACATATATTAAAGAGACCCGACTCCTATGTTGGTCCCGTTGAAGTAACGCCAGAAACCTATTGGCTTATTGATAAATATGGAAAAAAGTTTGAAAAGAGGGATATCAAATATTCCCCCGCTCTTCTTAAAATTTTTGACGAGATACTCGTAAATGCGGTCGATAGAAATTCACTCCATCCAAAACAGGTGACGAATATAAATGTCTCCATCGATAAAGACTCTGGAAGAATCACGATCGAAAACAATGGTCCTCTCGGTGGCGTATCCATTAAAATGCACAAAAAGGAGCAACTGTGGAATCCGGAACTTACATTCGGTCATCTCTTAACATCGACCAATTACGATGACTCAAAAAAGAGGGTGGTGGGCGGAAGAAATGGATACGGCGCAAAACTCACGAATGTGTATTCGTCAGAATTTTCCATAGAAATTAAAGATCATGAAAATAAACTGTCATATTCGCAGATGTGGAGGGATAATATGACAACATGTGTTACACCCACCATGAAAAAATACAATGGAAGCAAATCTTCGGTATCTGTATCATTTATCCCGGATTGGAAAAGGTTCGGGATGAAACAGATGGACAATACTATATTCAGAATATTTCATAAAAGAGTATATGATGCGAATATCTGTACCACACCGAACTGTAAGGTAAAATTTCAAGATGAACCGTTACCCAAAATGAATCTTGAATCCTATGCGAAGATGTATGAGGGTGTGGAATCTCTCGCCAGTGTCACCGCGGACCGCTGGTCGGTCTGTATTGGGCCATCGGATAACAATCTTGAACAGGTTTCGTTTGTTAATGGTATTTGTACAAACAAAGGAGGGAGTCATGTGGATCATGTGACGTCTTTTTTGGCGGCGGGTATCATCGATGAATTATCGAAGAAAATCAAACTAAAGCCTCAACAAGTGAAAAATACATTCAACGTTTTCGTAAAGGCTACCCTCGAAAATCCTACGTTCAGTAGTCAGGTTAAATCCGAATGTACATCAAAATCACAAGAATTTGGAAGTAAATTTGAACCACCAAAAAATTTTATCAAGAACGTACTCAAGACTGGAATTCAAGATGAACTATTGGCATTGTCAAAATTCAAGGAAATGAAAGAGCTCAAAAAGACGGACGGTTCAAGAAAATCAAAAATTACTGGCATTCCAAAGTTAGATGACGCAAATAAGGCGGGTACAGCGCAGTCTGGGAAATGTACTCTCATCGTGACAGAGGGTGATTCAGCGAAGACTTTGGCGGTCGCGGGGCTTTCGGTCGTTGGTCGGGATCATTATGGCGTTTTCCCACTCCGTGGTAAATGTAAGAATGTTCGGGATGCTTCCGTGTCTCAATTAACATCTAATCAGGAATTCAACGATCTCAAGAAGATTTTAGGTCTCCAACAAGGTAAAGAATATACAGATGTTTCCGAACTTCGCTACGGTCGTCTTATGATCATGACAGACGCTGATAACGATGGGTCTCATATCAAGGGGCTGATCTTGAATATGATACATCATTTCTGGCCAAGTCTATTGAAAATGAACTTTGTTGTGAGTATGGTTACTCCTATCATTAAGGCAACGAAGGGTTCGGAAACCAAATCATTCTATACAGATTCTTCGTTTAGGACGTGGTATGGAAACGGTAAATCCGGATGGAAGATCAAATATTACAAGGGTCTGGGTACATCCACATCGAAGGAAGCGAGAGAATATTTCAAACAAATTCAGCAGCTCACGGTAAAATTTGAAATGGATAAGATGTCAGATGAATCTATTATTCTGGCTTTTGACAAAAAGAAGGCCGACGCAAGAAAAGAATGGCTTTTGAGAAATACCGCAAAGAATCCAAATGAATTGGAAGTCCCGTATGGGTCGATCCAATCACTCGGAATTACAAATTTCATTCACAAAGACTTGGTCAATTTTAGTCTCGCGGACTTGAAAAGATCCATCGCTCATGTTGCGGACGGATTAAAGCCATCCCAGCGAAAAGTTATGTATTCTTGTTTCAAAAAGGATCTCAGAAATGAAATGAAGGTTGCTCAACTGGCAGCATACGTCGCAGAAACATCGGCATATCATCATGGAGAAGTTTCCCTCGCTGACACAATTGTGAAATTGGCAAATGATTACATGGGTAGTAATAATATCAATCTCCTCGAACCTTGTGGTCAGTTTGGGACGAGACTGATGGGTGGGAAGGACGCGAGTCAAACGAGGTATATTTTCACCAAACTTACAAAAGAAGCAAGAAGACTGTTTGACCATAGAGATGATGCGATCCTCACGTATTTGGACGACGATGGGAGAATGATCGAACCGAATTATTATATGCCCACTCTTCCCACGATACTTATCAATGGATCGGAGGGTATCGGGACGGGGTTTTCTAGTTTTGTCCCGCCGTTCAATCCACTTGATATTAAAAACAATATCCTTCGGGTTCTTGATAAAAAACCAATCGTCCCCATGAAACCATGGTATAGGGGATTCAGGGGTACCATCACACGGGAAGGTGATGAAGGTGCTTGGATCGCCGAAGGTGTGTGGAGAAACACGGGATCTAAGATTAAAGTGACCGAGCTTCCCCCGGGAAGATGGACACAGGATTACAAAGAATACCTCGACACTCTCGTTGAGAAGAAGACAATCACTTCATATACAAATAACAGTACAACCGAAAATGTTGATTTTGACATTGTTGGTTATACGGGTAATGATCCAATGAAAGACTTAAAATTGAGACGATCGTTAAACTCTTCGAACATGCATCTATTTCATCCAACAAGAGGAATATACAAATACAAAAGTCCAGAGGAGATTCTCGTTGATTTCATTGAATTACGAATGAAACACTACAACGCAAGAAAATCCCACCTCATTAAAGTATTGGAAAATAAGGCAACATTGTGCAGTTACAAATCTAAATTCGTTTTGATGGTTATAGATGGAGAATTGGTTGTTTTCAGACGGAAAAAGTTGGATCTCGAAAGACAAATATCACAAATTTTCCCAAAAATTGATGGGAATTATGATTATCTCTTGAATATCAAAACAGTTCAATACACAGAAGAGTCTGTGAAGTCGCTCATCCAAGAATCCAATGAAGCTAGACGCCAACTGGAAATTATGAAACAGACATCCCCCATAGACATGTGGAAATTAGATATTAAAAATATGTAAGCAATAAGTAGTATGTGCGACATAAACGGTGCCAGCACCGGAGCCATGTTATGCCTTCACGCGATAGGAAAGCAAGATGGCCACCTTATATCCAACGACGAAAAGGCGAGGTCTTTATTTACCTATAAAGAGAAACGTCATTCGAATTTTTCAAAATATCATCGAACCACCCCCGTCATTAATCCAGGAGGAAAAGCCACCTGGCCATTTGGTGAAACCATAAAGGTTACCATGAACCCACAAAACATGGGAGATTTATTGAGTAATATGTATATTTCAATAAAAATGCCAAAAATAAACGGCGCTCCCGGGAATGGTCAGAATTATGCTGACCAATTGGGAAGACATCTATTCAAATCGATTACTATGAGGGTTGATGAATTAGAATTGGAAACTATATATGACGATTGGATGATATTGTATGACGAGTTGTATATGGAAATGTCCGAGAAGATTACAAATAAGATATTGATTAACCGTGGCATTCCGTATGATGGTGCCGTCGATAACGGCGCTTACGCACAATATGACACCGATCTCATCATACCCCTCCCGTTCTTCTTTTCAAGAAAATATTCGGGAGACGAATATGATACAAACCAACCAAATAGACCATTCTTCCCACTTTGTGCGATACATAAACAAAAGCTTGAATTTACATTCGTGTTACACCCTCAAACCTTCTTCACGGACTCATCCACGACTATCTCGGTTCCGGAATTTGATATCATCACAGAGGAATTGACAATAACCCCAGAAGAAAGAATCTATTACATGAAAGAAGCGACGCAGTTAATCACCGATATTGTGAAGAAACACCCAACCATGGAAACCGAAGTCGGCAAGGATCAAATGAAATTACAATTGGTTCCGAATATACCGGTAAAGTGTATTCATTGGTTTTTGCGAAACAAGGATTTTGAAAATATAGAAGTCGCACAGGGACCGGGTGTGGATTCCAGTTACTTGGCAAGTTATCAAATACCAGGTTCAATTAGTGCCGATTATCATTACTTTCAAAATAGATTCAATTTTGGATCTATACTCGATTTTGATCAATTATATTCGTTCTTTTATCCGGTAATGGATAAAGCAAAATTCTATATCAACGGACAAGACACCCCAAATATAACGGACGCAAACCATTCGTATTACAAGTACCTGACAACGATAAGAGCCCGATTGTCTCGTCCCTATAGGAATGTCTATACTTATAGCTTCTCGATGTATCCAATGAATGTGAAACCATCGGGGAGCTTAGATTTTTCGCAACTAAAATCCGATAAAACCAATTTGGAGGTAAATCTCAAATCCGGTTTAACAGATACATATACATTACATTTATATTACACTGGCTACCAAACGTTTAAATTTTCGGGTGGGTTTATTTCTCTCGCTTATTAAATAACGTATCTTTATTGTTTGAAATGTAATCAATCACTTTATTTTTTATACACCATTTGATGAAATTGAGTTGGGCAACCGTGGTACTAATTTCATCATCTGTCCCCGGTATCGTATATGATATCTTTTCCGAACGACAAAATGGGTCAAATAATTTTTTGCTATATCCATCGAGAGTTGATTTATATGCACAATGAACAGTAAATAACTTACCATTACTTGTCGTATATGTCAAATTATTCTTTTTTGCATAGTTAGTGATGAACCACTCCAAATTACGAAGTGATATGCCACTGGATTTATCGAGTATAGATTTTAACATAGTTTTATTCTCGGTGTCGTCATAAAAGTGATTGATTGATGTTAGCAGAATATCCGATTTACTCATTACTATAGTATATTATCCAAATCTATAAGTTCATTACGATCCGTTGAATGTTGGGGTGGTGTAATATTTTTTATAGCGATACAAGCCGGACAATTCTCCATGAATGGAATTGACATGTCATGTGTGTGCTGAAAACGAGATTCTACAACCACCGGACAAAGTGCTCTTTTTTGATAAAGATGAAAACCACAATACCCACCATTCTTGCCGCGTCTAGTACAGCGTTTATTGTTTTTTTGGACACCCCGACACTGTCCCCTGTTTAGAGTATCGGTAGATATGCTTGGTATGTCCCGAAGAAGGGCATCCAATGGAAGACTCCACCTTTTTGCGATATCCCCCAGAATTACGGTTACCTTATCATTGACCTGTTTTTCAACCTCACTCTCGATTGAGCGTAGAAAGTCATCAGACAACATTATTCCTTACTATTACTTTGTTCGTAGTTTTTAAATAACATTGCTATACTCGAACTGTTATTTTCCTTCTTGGCACGTGCATCTTTTAGACGTTCCTTTAGCGCGGCAGCCGTACCGGTTGAATCTATATTAAATTGCTTACACTCTTCGATTAAATCATCCTTTTTCATGGAACTCAGTGATGGATATTCACTGCGTTTCCGTGCCTTTTTAGGGGGTTTGTTTTTATCGATAATCTCACCAAAAATTTCACGCTTAGCGTCGTCATACAGTGGATCGAGTAAGTCCGAGACTGGATTTAAAAATTTATTTTCGAAATAATAATGGTAATTTATAGGAATATTGTTATCCGCTGCGTATTTTGGATCTTCGGACATCTCAAATGCCTTCGCACGAGGATCTTCCGTTTTAATAAGAATAAAAGGTACTCTATCTCCACTTTGTGGCTCGCTTCCGGGTTTTCTATCTCTCATCTTACGAACAACCTGTACGTGGGATTGATTCATTTCATTTATATACTCACTATTGACAGACCTAGAAACACCCTTAACCTTATAACTGTCTGCCAACGTTTGCGAAAGGACTAGTTTGTCGTTTGGAACATCGCCCGATAATAACTCGATCGCTCGCTGTCTTGCCAATTCTTTGGGTGGTACAGTATCATTTGAATTGAGAATGAGATCGAACAATTCCTTACACACCTCTCGGAGATGCATTGTATTATTACGACGAATAACTTGTAATCCCTTGATATCAATATAATCCATGTTCATTTTACCATCTTTACCTTGTGTCCATAACTTTGCGGCATATCGTTTTTTAGAATAGAGAAAGAATGGCCAATATACCTTCTCAAGTTCGAGATTATTTGGAGCCTTGAAAAGGGCACTACATTCCTCGGCAGCCCTTTCTCCAATTTTCCAACTGTATTCTACGGCTTCAACTCCCTTGCGATCACCTACGTCAAATTCAACCATTACAGAGTCCGTATTATGAACAACTAATTCACCCGGTCCTACATGGAAATGATGGGATCCCGTCGTAAGATCATATACATAATCGTCCGTCTCACCAAGAAGCTCTAGTTTTTTGATAGCAATCGGATTTCTTCTTTGTGTTGATTTTGTCCAGGTTTGTCTCAGAACTTTCAATTTGTCTTGTCGAGTATTGATAGATACATTATATCCCAGTATTCTACCCAATAGATGTAACCCCATAGAACCTTCTTTGCCTTTACAATCCATTCTGTTACCCGCTTTGTCGCCATCAGCCATGTAATATCCTTCAATGAAACGTTCTATAATGTTGGGGAATGCATTTAGAATACACGGAGGGACAATTTTTTCGCCGTGGCCATTATAAAATAATTTTCTATACCGTTCAACCACAGATTTAACATCTCCGATGGCGCATAATTTATATACACCGCTACTTTCAAGTGTATCATATATCTTAGTTTCAAACGGGCACAGTTTCTGTATTTCAAGTAAATAATCCATATTAGAATTATTTAATGCCCATGTTCGTTTAATTCCAGATGGACATTCATAAGTGCCACACGAACCATCACCGAAAAAGAAACCCATCACCTTTGCTTCCTCTCGTGTAATACTTATCATACGCGTGGCTGTTTCAAATGCATCCCTGGTATTTCCATGTAATAATTCCTGTCCGAGTCCCACCTCGGATGGTTTGACCATATACTTATTTTTTAGGAGTAAACTGTGATCCTCGGTGACATCGACAATACCCGTATGTGTTACAACTCTGTGTATATTTTTAGATGTCTTGTGCCTTACGATCTGTTTAATGGGTGTAAAGCCATTTTCAGTCCATACCTCGGCATCTATCAAAGATGTTTCTTTACCATCAGAACGAAGATTATACATATCAACGAGCGAATCAATTCTCGAGGTACTAATGACTCCGTCCTTTCGGATGAGTAATGGAGTATCACCAGTAACGGAATCCCCGTACCTTACGTTTGAACCCGGGAAATTGGCCTCCACATAATTCTTTGTTTCCTCAATCATGCTTCTACCCTTACAAGTAACCGTAGATGCGATAGCGACGCACGGAAGCATTCCCTTACTTACGCCCGTAAATCCGTACACAGAGTTCATACTGATTTTGTAGGCCAGCTGCTTACCGTTGTACATTTCTTTTAATGATCCAGTAGATACGGCCATATCTTTTTTTGCGTGTTTCCTAAATTGTTTCAATTCCACGAGAATGCTTGGTAAAAGACTCGGGACGCCTTGTGCGAATTTATACGTTTTGTCTCCAACCTCGAATTCCTCATATGTGACGCCCGGAATGTTACCATAGTTCTTTTCGTCCATCACATACGAAGAATAACATAGGTTATGAGCACACATTATACTGGGATATAGGGCTTCGAAATCGAGAGCTGTAATGGGATTATAATAAGCTCCTTTTGTAGCCTCTAATACGGTAGCTCCAACATAACCATCTTCCGACATGACACCGTATTTGATGGTCGGTACCATAAAACCCATCTCTCTCGCCTTCTTACATAGCTGACTAAATACCTTAATTTGTTGCCCCCTCTCACACAAAAACGTGAGGGGAACCCAGGTAGCCTTTGCCATTTCTAGAAGATTCACGAGGGTACATAATTTGGTTAAAAGACGATGAGGAAGCAGTGTATCCTTAATACAATATTCGGCCACCTCCCGAAGCTTTACCGGATCTTCTTCGCGGTACCTCTTAAACATTTCTTTGGCGGGCATATCAATTTTTTGATCGCCCAAGTACTCCTTAGATACAGCGTCCAATTTATAACTATCCAATTTATACCCCTTCTTTACCTCTTGAAACAAATCAAAAACAAATCTTCCCGGCATGGGAAGTAATTTTAATTCGTTGTCCCCCAGAGCACTCGATGACAATTTCTTATATACCATTTCACATTCACGATTCTTCAGTTTTCCCAGATTGAAAAAGTCGAAATTACACTTAACCAATTGAGCTCTTTGATAGATATATTCCATATCAAATCCATAAATGTTCCACCCCAATATAATATCGACATCCATCTTATGAAGATATTTGGCGAATGCTTCCAGCATTTCACGCTCAGTAGAATAACTAAAAATATTACACCCGTCAAGATTGGGATCTGTATTTTTATAACAAAAGCATGTTTTGTCGTATGGCTCGTCGGATCCAAATTTACATAAGGATATAGCGATCTGAAAACAAGCATCTCCCATGATGGTCGCACATGGGAATTTACCAGTAGAACTATTCGCTTCAATATCAAAAGAACCAACGACAAAGGGGGCTGTCGTTGTTTTTTCGACTGGTTTCAGGGTTTTCCAATCATTACAGAATAGATCGATATCTACAGTAGCGAGATGTGATCTGACACAGGACAAACCCGTATCAAGCCATCCAGTTGATTCAATACCAGTTCGGTGCATTAACCGAAGTACGGGATCTAAATTCGACTCATACACTTTGTATTTTTTGAAATCGCCATTGTACATGAATAATGAATTGATCTTTCGCCTAGACACAACACTATTAAAATTTAAATGCATAAATGCAAACTTTTCATTATTCTGAAATCCCCATACATCTTTCTTTCTCGTAAGACTATAACTCACCAGACAACCGGGTCTCAGTGTATTAAGTTCCTTATATAGCGATTGAACGTCTTGTTCCGATGTACCTTTTGGAAGTTTAACAAAAAAGTATGGAGTAAAGCTGGTCGTCAGGCAAACCGACTTTCCATCCTCGGTTTTTCCAAAAATACTGATAAGATGTTCGTCACACTCTTCCGTGTCCCGTGCTTCCCATGTGAGAGCCTGAAACACGACCATGTCCTTTGTGTATCAATCGAGCTAAATTTTTAATATACATTATTAGTAAATGTCAGCTGCGTTGATTGATCTTGTCAGTGTCGGTGTTCAGGATGCCTATATAACAGGCGAACCCCAAGTCAGTTTTTTTCGACAAAATTTCAAGCGCCATACAAACTTTTCCATAAAACCAGAGCGAATGGACTACATAGGTACGTTCGGTTCTAACAACGAAGTCACTATTCCGATCCGTTCCAAGGGAGATTTACTCTCGTATTTATGGATCGAAGCCCAGAGTATCAGTAATGTTCAAACGAACAACGATGGGTTATTCTCCAATACCGCATCCGCGCCCACGGAATTCAGCCTTCACATCGGAGGTCAGGAGGTCGCCCGCCTCGATTCGTTGTACATCCAGGGGGTTCATAATATTTTATATAAAGAAAATGGTGCCCGTGGTTCGTGTGCCGTTAGTACTAACGAAGTCCCGGGTAACGCCAGGGGTACAGCCGTGGAACCGAGTGCCGATTATTACATGATACCATTCTTCTTCTCCGAGGATTTTACCAAGTGTCTCCCCTTGTGTGGTCTCGCATACCACGAAGTTGAAGTTCGTGTCAAGTGTCGTGATGGATTCACTCCGGCGGAAACGCCCAAAGTTTATGGTACGTATGTGTATTTAGACTCCGATGAAAGAAAGTATTTCACGGATCAAGAGCATGAAATACTCATTACACAAACTCAATACCAAATAACATCCAATACAGCGACAGAGATAGACTTATCGTACTTCAATCACCCGACGAAGGCGGTGCATTTGGTCTCGGGTCAATCCGCAGGCGCCGCGTGGCAAACCGAATATTCGTTCGACGAATCTACAATGTACATCAACGGTACTCCCCTCTTTGAAAACACCAGTAAAACTTTCCACCACAACGTTGTCCCCGAAATGCACACGTCCGCACTCCCGAGCGCTGTATTGGATACGGCACCCCTCTATACGTGGCCGTTTGGTTTAACTCTCAATAAATCGCAACCGAGTGGTACACTAAATTTTTCCCGCATCGATAACGCTAAATTAATGATTAAGAACCCGGTCGGTGGAGGTTCTCCCCAAATACGCTGTTACGCTGTGAATTACAACATTTTACGCATCAAGGATGGCCTTGGGGGCGTTGCGTTTGGAAGCTAAATAGCTATACTACACAAAAAAATAAACTAAAAAATTTTATAACTTGTAATCCCAATATATAAAATTTTTAATGTGAGGTATTTATAAGTATCGATGCCAATTTCACGAGCCGATCGCGAACGACGAATCCGTACTCAAAACGAAACCGAGGCACGACAACGAAGAGAGAGAATGCAACGACTCAATCGGAGACGGGGACTTGTCTCCAGACCGCCGAATACTAATCTTTCGAATAATTCAAATTCAAATTCAAATAACAAAAATGGCGCATCTAATTCTAACAACAGGAATAAGAACGTCGCGACGTGGTACAACAAGGAATTCACCCCGGTAGCCAAAAAAAATATTAAACCCAAGAAACGCGTGTATATTAGTACGAATGTTGGGAATAACGGTAAAATCAAGACCGTATTTAATAAACGCGGTTTAAAAACATTTGTGCGCAAAGTTAGGGATAATTTCAGAAAGGCCATGAGTCCCGTAACCCGAAAGACCATATCTGGGAGAAATATTAAACCATATACATCAAAAAAGAAAAATTAATCACACTCCAGTAGATCCAAATCCACCTTCACCTCTGTGGGTTTCTTCCAACAAGCCAACTTCCTCAATTTCGAGCATCTCGTGCCTCTCCAACACGAGCTGTGCGATTCTGTCCCCCTTTTTGACATCGAATGACTCTGATCCTTGATTGAAGAGGACCACCTTGAGTTCTCCCCTGTAGTCTCTATCGATGACTCCCGCTCCAACGGATATTCCCGATCGCACGGCAAGCCCCGATCGCGGAGCAACGCGTCCATAAACGCCTTCTGGCATTTCAATTGCGATGCCCGTCTCGACAATAGCTCTTTCGTTTGCGTTAATACTGAGATCACATGTACTATATAAGTCGTAACCAGCAGCCAAAGGAGACCCTCGTGAAGGTATAATTGCATCATATTTCAATTTCTTAACCCTGAGAGTACTCATTATTAATGTCATGTCATTAATCTTTAATTAATATTTTTTCTTCATTCATGTAAACATGACATTGATTCAGGAAAAGGCTCCTTTCATGGCAAAAGTGTTTGGTAACCTTATTTTTCAGGGGACAATTGCGTACGTAACAGCGCAACGAATTATAGATAGTCCGCGGTTCAGTGATCACGTGGCGAAAAATATGCTCATGTATTTGATTTTATTTTTCTGTACATTAATTCCTCTCGTCTTCATTAAATTAAAACTTCCGTATAAATTCGCACTCTTTACGTTGTTGTCCTTCTTCATGGGCGTTTTAACGTCCAGAGATCTTAATGCGAAAGAAGCGCTCACGGATGCTATCGGAATATTCATTCTCATGTTTGTTCTTGGTGCCATCACAATCAAAATGGGTTGGAACCTGAGACCCATTGGTCTCATGCTGTTTGGGGCAATTCTGGCTATGCTTTTTTATAGTATATTTGCCAAGAAAAAGTCTAAAAACTTCTATAAAATTGGTGTGGGTTTAATGGCATTATTTATGGTATATGACACCAATAACATATTACAAAGAAACTATGATGGCGATTTCGTAGATGCTTCCTTTGACTATTTCACCGATATATTCAACATGGCGAGTTATCTCGCAAATATCGAAGAAGAATAAAGATTTGTATATATTATAGTACATGACCAAGATTATATCAGCATACCAATTATACGCAAAATCATTGGAACTTTCAGCTGAAACTAGACTTAAAACACCAAAACGTCCCAAATCTAAAAGTTGTTGTGTAAATTGTAGAGGTCATAAAGTCATCAGGATCAAGTGTCTAACAGAACTTGAGGGGGACTTTAAATTAATAGACTGCCGAAGATGTAATACCAGAATTTCGCGAGTAGTCCGTAAATATCCCCACAAATCATGGGAAGAAAACTGGAATAAATTCAATTAAAATAAAAAATAATATCAATAATAGATGCTCTCCATACGATCTTCTCTTTCACCCCGGCCATTAAAAAAGGGTATTCATACATCGAACAATGATGAATATATCAAACTGAAAAGAAAGCTAACACAAACAACAGTAATTTATGGTACATCGTTGACTGTATCCTATTTTATAAGTCAGGGTGTCGAAGCTGGAATATCATATGGCGTAGGACTGGGAACATCACTGGCATACCTAGATACGTTGTATTCCAAGGTAGATAACATAGAGAAAGGAACCATGGAAATGCCCATTTTATTCCCAATTTGTTTAGCTATGGGCGAAGGCATATGGAATCACACACCAATCCCATTTGAATTTGACTATGGAGCGACATTATTTGGATTTCTTACATATAAAATTGCATTATTAAGTATTCTATACGATAATATTCGTAAAATGTTACTAGAGCAGAATAATGAATGATTTAAAATATTTTATTAAAATAACATGTATATTTTTAATAAAATATTCAGTGGAGGTTTTATTAATCAAGTATGGAACGATATAAATATCAAACGGACATTAAGTTACTTGTGGGGTGAATAAAACGGTGACATGGGATCCTGAATATATTTAAGTGCTATGGTAATGGTTGGAAATGTCCAAGCCCCAAACTTGACACGGCCACTACTTGGATAATAGTACCCATCGAAATCACCAAAAGTGGCCTTATGTCGAATACCCATATAAAAAATACAATATTATTTTATAGAGAGATGAGTGTCAGTGTGATTATTGGAAATATGTTTTCCGGTAAAACATCCGAACTGATACGACGACTTAAGCGCTATAAAATCATTGGCAAACGGGTACTGGTCGTCAATTGCGCAAAGGATACCCGTTCGCCAGAAGAAGTGGTAAAAACACACGACGGTATAACATTTGAGTGTATAAAAACAAAAACACTCAATGAAATCATACACAAAAACACATTCAAAGACGCGGAAATTATAGCCGTAGATGAGGCGCAATTTTTTTCAGATCTCAGGAGATTTTGTGAATTGTGTCTCAGTAAGAATAAGTCGGTGTTACTTGCTGGATTAGACGGCGATTACAGACAAAGAAAATTTGGAACACTCATAGATTGTATCCCAATGGCGGATGAAGTCGTGAAATTATCAGCGTTGTGTATGGATTGTATGGATGGAACACCCGGTCCATTTACAAAAAGAACCATCGAATCTGACGAACTCGAACTCATCGGAGACAAAGACATCTATAAATCCGTCTGTAGAAAACATTTATTTCTCAGGTAATACTATAAAATGTCGTCCGGTTCCGAAATCGTCGAAGTCCCCAAAAAGGAAGAAAAGAAATCGTTTGACCTCAGTGTGTTAAAACCGAAGCCGGGAATGATCCGGGTTATTATTTTTGTCGCCATTATCTTGGCGATCTTGTCCATGTCTCGTCAAAATGTGCGAAGTCCCAAGATGATGTTAAGTCTCGTCGCTGTGTTTTTAGGTTTAACGCATATGTATGATCACGTCTTCCTCATCCAACGTAAGGAAGAATATTGTGATAAATGTGGTCACTGATAAAAATCCTTGTGTCTATCCGCCGAATCTTCTATCTCGACTACACGTTCCCACGCCAATTTACATTTTAAACTATTCATATCGTCCTTACAATCCTCACGTGCATCACATATTGCGTCCGAAAGTATCAATCTGTAACGCACCTGATGAATGTGAGAATCTAGAGTACTGAACATATCCCTGACAGGAGTCTCGTATAAAGTCTCCAATGCCTTTCGTGTGATAATAGACTCCTTTTCAGATAACGAATAACCCTGATCAACTCGTCTCGAGGCTCTGACGCCTACAGCCCGACACTGTGATGGTCTATTGTTAAACATAGAATAGCGAACCATACTACTTTATGTTTAATGATATTTTTTAATTACATTTATTAGAAGAAATTATCAGTCCTATACATTTTGGTTTGATACGTAC